>SDGW01000026.1_pt1 | contig 52733 bp, 59 predicted proteins | sample 2873831 | NCBI WGS metagenome assembly SDGW01 (sample SAMN08132700, study PRJNA421101) | hypersaline lake metagenome | isolation source: celular fraction 0.22 microns magnesium sulfate-rich crust from ephemeral... | place: Spain: Penahueca Lagoon, Toledo | collected 2011-07 | reverse complement strand
ACGGCCAGTACTGGAGTGCGCGAGCCTCTGGGAACCCCGTTTCGCCGCCGACCACTCATATCCATACTTTCGAAAGCCTCCAGCACCGCGGCGGTGCTGGGGGCTTTCTGTATTTATACGCAGTACGGTACGGGTACGAACCGTGTCGTACCGCTATGCTTAAACGAACGCAGTCATAACCATCAAACGCGCCAAGGTGGCAGAGTCCGGCCGAACGCAGCGGCCTGCAGAGCCGCCCATCGCCGGTTCAAATCCGGCCCTTGGCTTTTCCTTCACGACAATTCGTTTCGAAGCCGTTGCTCTCTCGAACTGTAGCGGATCGGTTTCCGGGACGGCTTCCCGTCGTGCTCTGTGTGAACGCTTCATCTCGGAGTTGTGCTGTCACGACGAGACCTCGTTCGAAGAAGTGCCTGGGGCATACATCCGATTGCTTTCGTATACGTTCGCAGGACTATGTTTTCCTGCGTTTAATCCCATAGCTGTGGCTCTCCTAGAAATCAGCTCATAGCAGGGTGGCAAGTCAAGCGCGATTTGAACAGACGGTCGATCGCTTCCCCACTCGCTTCGCTCGTGAGACTGCGCTCTCCCTACGATTCAAATCGAGTTTGTCGCTCTGCTCGTCACGACTCGTTCCTCGCAGAAGCGGGCCGGGCGCGATTGGAACACACGGTCACACGGTCGCTCACTCCGATCTCGCTGCGTGTTCCCTGCATTCAAATCCCGCCGATTCCGTTACCTGTCGCTCACGGAGCTGTTCGCGACAGGAAAGCGGGCCGGGCGCGATTTGAACACGCGACCGTCTGGTTAAAAGCCAGACGCTCTGCCAGACTGAGCTACCGGCCCCGTAGTTTCCCCTTTCGGTGAGTAGCGGTTAAACGTTTCTTTCTCCGCTGCCGGGTGGCTCACTCGAGGTACTGTTCGAGGGCGTCGGTAACGATTTGGCCGGGGTCGACGCCGTCGATGGACGCGCGCCGCCGCAGGTCGCGGTAGGTGCTCGGCGAGAGGGTGACCTCGAGCTGGCCGAGGGCGATGCCGTGGTCTGCGAGGGCCTGGTCGAGGGGGACGTCGTCGTTGACGGCGCTGGCGACGCTGCGGACGTCGCGGACGGTGAGGTCGCCATCGAGGGTGGCCCATGCGAGGAGGAGCCGAGATTCGCCGGCGACGCGGGCGATGTGTTTGGCGGCGGTTGGAGCGATCTGGCCGAGTGCAACCTGTTTGCGGACTGATCGGGGGAGGTCGTGAACGCGGGCCCATTTTCGGATGAACGAGACGGTGGCGTCGCCGCCGGCGCGTTCGGCGGCGGCTTTGTAGGATCCTTCCCCACGGACGAGGGCGGCACAGGCGGCCGCGCCACGGAGCATGTAGAGGTGGTCGTCGCCGCTTTCGCCGCCGGCGAACTGCCGGACGGTTTCGGCGGCATCAGCGAGACTCTCAGGGTCGTCGGGATCGAACTGGACGGCCTCGCGAGCGCGAGTACCGGCGACCGATTCGTCGCCCCGGATCACGGGTGCGCCGACGGGCGATTCGCGGTCCGTCGGGATCGATCGACCGTTCTCGTCGCGGCGGTTCGAACGGTCGCCGGGCCGGTTATCGGTCATGAATACCAGTAGACGGCGTTCGGTAAAAAGATCGTTGCCAAGATGGAATATATGTGTTACTCCTCGCGCTTCTCGGCGAGGTGCTCCCAGATCTCCGTACAGCCGGCCCCTTCTTCGATATCGTCGAGGTGAGCGTCGTCGCGTTCCTCCGCTTCCTGCTCGACCGGCTCCGGCGTACATTCGGCTGCATCTGTCATGGGCACCGGTTCGAACCCTGTCGTCATAAGTACCGCTTCGGCCGCAAGCGATACCTCTGTTCAGTCATTCGGGTGGATTCTGCCGCTATCTCTGACGGAAATCTCCTTTCGATCGTCGTGGGCTCGTTGAATTGAGCGACGACCTGCTCGTGCAGTCACTCTCTCCGTCTCTATTCGGCGATGAGGGAGGCGTCGAACGGACCGCAGGCTGCTCGAGGCGGAGTTGCCGGCGACTATTCGAACGAGCGAACGGTCGGTCGTGCTGTCTTGCATGCCCTTCTTCGGGTCCGTCGGTGGTCTGTACCGGCGGTTCGATTCGTTCACAGCCGGTATCGTGTCGGGTGGAGTTGATCGAGGGGCTCCGATTTCGCCGTACCCGACACCACGGTCGAGCAACTGCGGTCCGGATCCGGCAACAGTTGCCGCTACAAAGTGCGCTCGGAACGGACTGTGTGTCCCGTGCCCGCATGGGGATAGCCACTGATTTCGAGTTCCGTCTGATACAGTCGTGTCGGCCGGGAGAGCCGGCAGTATAAGTGATCGCATCATGAGACTCGAGGTAGTATGTCCGATCGACTGATGACGGTCAACGCGTACACGACGCTGGATTACGTCGAGGGAAAAGCGGTCGGCGAGACGTTCGAGTGGGAGTCGGTCGCAGTCGTGAACGCGACCGCAGATCGTGAGGAACCCGACAGCGTTCTCCTTCAACTCGAACTGGACAACCTCTCGGAGGAGTTTCTGCCGAAGCACATGCAGGAACTCGAACTGACGCCGTCGCAGGCTCGTGAGCTGGCGGCGGACCTCGAGAAACACGCCGATCGAGTGGAGAAGACGGCTGAGTAGCGGCTCGACGACCGTACTGAAACCTACCGTCGCAGGCTCGTGGCTTTTTCGCTCGACAGCTGAACGATCGAGTGGTCGCACCATGAGCATGGAGACGATACACGATCTGTTCGAACACGGCCTCGAGGACATCTACCACGCCGAGCACCAGCTCCTCGACGCGCTCGAGGAACTCGAGCACAACACCGAACGCGAGGAGATTGCGGGGGCGTTCGCGGAGCACCGCGAGGAGACCCAGGAACAGATCGACCGGCTCGAGCAGGTCTTCGACGAGTTCGGCGAGCCACCGGAGAAAGAAGAGTGCGAGGGAATCGAGGGGCTCCTCGAGGAGTACGAGGAGTTCACGTCGATGGATCCGTCCCAGGAGGTGAGGGACTATCACAACATGGCGGCCGCCGAGAAGACCGAACACTACGAGATCGCCGCCTACGGAAACCTGATCCCGCTCGCCGACCAGCTCGGGATGGACGAGGCTGCCGACCTCCTCGAGCAGAACCTCCGGGAGGAACAGGACGCTCTCGACGAACTGAAGGAGCTGACCGAACAGTTCGAGATAGACGCGATCCCGGCCGAGTGATCACCATGTCCGACGACCACGATACCGAGGACGACGAAGACGACCAGACGCAGTACGGCGGGACCCAGGACGAGGAGCCGACGACCGACCTCGAGGAAGACGACGAAAGCGACGAGGACGAGTAGACGCCCGCATATGGCCTCCGTGCACCGGCTGAGGGAGCGCTGCCGTCCGAAGGCGAGCGGAGCCGAGACGGTACGGCTTTTACGTTCGGCGCGTTACCGTCCCGTGTGACGACGCGCGCTCACGAGGACGGCGACGAGGTGTCGATCAGACCCGCAGAGCGTGCGGATCTCCTCGCAGTCGTTCGCATCGAGAACGATTCCTTCTCCCAGCCCTGGCCGTACGACGCGTTCGAACGATTTCTCGGCGAACCGGGGTTTCTCGTCGCCCAGACGGACGGCGAGATCGCGGGCTACGTCGTCGCCGACGTCACCCAGCAGATCGGCCGCTCGCTCGGCCACATCAAGGACATCGCCGTCCACGCGGACCATCGCGGTGCGGGCGTCGGTTCCGCGCTCCTCTCGCGCGCGCTCGGTGTTCTCGCCGCCCGTGGGGCCGAGACCGTCAAACTCGAGGTCCGACGATCGAACGACGGGGCGAAACGGCTCTACCGCGAGTTCGGGTTCGAGCCGCTCCGCCGGGTGTCCGGCTACTACGGGAACGACGAGGACGCGATCGTGATGATTCGAAAACTCGGGTAGACGCTGGCGGGACGTTTTACCGGCTGGACCCGTAGACACACCTATGGGATACGCCTGTCCGGTCTGTAACGCCGAGGAAGCAGACGCGGAACATCTCGCGAACCACCTCGCGATCACCGCTTCGCTCGGTCGCGAAGAGCACCGCGCGTGGCTCGCAGAGTACGCGCCCGACTGGAGCGACTGCAGTCCCGAAGAACTCGGTGAAATCGTCAGTCAACACGCCGAAGAGATCGACACACCGGATTTCGATACGGCCGGTCACCAGCACGGCCACGGTCCCGGCCGCCCAGACTCGCTCGAGGACGGGATCGCCCGACAGAGTCGCCAGCCGGGGCGCGGCTCGATGACCGCCGAGACCGAGAACGTCCTGCGGGAGGCGGCCGAGTTGACCCGAGAGATGCAGGGTGCGACCGAGGGTGACGCGGACGAGGGGCGGAAATCGGACGGCGACGGCGGCGACGCCGAGACGAACGAAAACGCGTAACTGCCCGTCGGTCCACCGTACGGGTATGCACACGGTTGGGACGCTCTCGCTGTCGTCTGCCGAAGCGGCACGCGAGCGCTACGAGGAGGTCGGTCCCGCGGCACAGACGGTCGTCCGCGAGGTCGCGAAGGCTATGGCGTTCGACCGCGACGAGTACGACGAGCGCGTCACCGGCGAGGTCGTCGAAACCGCTCGAGACGCGCTTTTCGCCGGCCTGCTCGAGGTCAGCGTGGGGAGCCGCGACGAGTTCGAGGAGTGGCGCGAGTCCTACGACGGCGAGGTGACGACGGTCGGCAGCGAAAACGTCGATCGGGTCGTCTGGCACGCGGGTCCCGAAGGCGAGGCCGTCGCGGCGACGTTCCAGAACGAGGAGGACGCGGCGATCGCGACGCTCCGGCGGCAGGCGTTCGGACGGCTGTACCGGCCGCTCGTCGACCAGTCGTAAGGGGCTCGATCGAGACGAACGGCCAGCGACCTCCGACGGGGCATCGCGTCTCGCCGTCGTCCCCGGTTCGATCGAGATGGGCTCCGGGTCGACGCCGGTCGAAACGCCACCTATTATTCGCTCGCGGACCCACGATCCGCTATGACTGTTCCCGACGAGTGGAACCTCCTCGAGGAGCGCACCGAGTACGAGACCGGCTGGTACGACGGCGGCTACGATCTGCTCGAGCAGCCCGACGGGAGCGAGAAGCGATACTACTGGGCCGAACTGCCGCCAGCGGTCGTCGTGGTCGCGCGAATCGACGCCGACGTCCTCGCGGCGGCCGACGGCGGTGACGACTCCGCGGACGGCGACCGCCTCCTGTTCGTCGAACAGTACCGACCGACGATCCGCGAGACCCACCTTGAGCTCCCCGCGGGGATCGTCGAGGACGGCGAATCGTACACGCAGGCCGCGGCGCGCGAACTCGAGGAGGAGACCGGCTTTCGGCCGACGAGCACGGCGCTTCTCCAGGAATACGCCGTCGCGACCGGCGTCTTGCGCCACGACCGCGCCATCGTCTACGCCGAGGGACTCGAACTGGGGGAACGCGAACTCGACAACAACGAATTTCTGGACGTAACGACGGTACCGGTCGACGACGCGCTCGAACGGGTCCGCGAGGGGCCGACGAACGACGCGACGCTGTCGGGGCTGTTGCTGGCGAAAGAAGACGGGCTCCTGTAGCCGTCCCGGCGGGAGTGTTCCTCTCTCTGACCCACATCGCGACCGCGAGGACCCGTACCCTTATTCGGTGCGCGGCCTAACGCGCCGGTAATGGACGGCGAAATCTCCACCGACGAGGTCAAGGAACTCCTCGAGGACGACGCCGACGTACGCATCGTCGACATCCGCGACGAGCGCAACTTCGCGCACAGCCACATCCCCGGCAGCGAGAACATCCCCTTCCACGAACTGACGAACCGGGTCGACGAACTCGAGGACGCCGACCGCATCGTCACCGTCTGCCCCCACGGCAAGGCGAGCGTCCAGGCGGCACAGCTCATCGGCTCCTACGAGGGGACCGCCGACGCCCGCGTCGAAAGTATGGACGGCGGCCTCGAGAAGTACGGCATGAAATTCGGGCTGGTTCGCGAGGACGGCGACGAGTCGTCGAGCGGCGAATCGGCCGAGCGCGAGTCCCCGTTCTGAGCTCGAGCGGCAGCGACGCGACTGGACGGTAGCGGCGTCGAAAAGGTGGTGGTCACGCGGCGCGGTCGTGGGTTCGGAAGTCGTCTCAGAGCATCGCGGGCATTAGGCGACGTTGAAGCCGCGGTCCCGAAGGAACTCCTCGATGCGGCCGGTGTGGTTACCCTGGAGTTCGATGTGGTCGTCCTCGACGGTGCCACCACAGGCGAACTTGGACTTGAGATCCGACGAGAGACTGTCGAGATCGACGTCCTTCGGATCGAATCCTTCGACGATCGTTACCTCTTTACCGTATCTGCGCTCGTCAATGCGGATGTTGAGTTGCTGTTGGCCCTTGGCCACGTCCTCGCAGACGCAGAGTTCCTGGGGCAGCCCGCACGTCGAGCAGACTTCCGACATTACGTTCGTAGCTATGAAACGGGCATATTAAACACTATCGGGACCCGCATGCCCTCGCGTGGTTCTTTTTGAGTGTGCAGGCCGATCGGCGGTGGATAGAAGTAGGTGATCGACGCCGACCGCCCGTTCCCGACGTTCGTCGACCGATCGGTCGCCGGCTCAGTGAAGACGGCGGACGACCGGCAGTCGGTCGCGAGCGAGCTCGTCGACGATCGAGATCGCAGTATCCGCGTCCGCTCGGTCCACGCCGCCGCCGTAAACCACCCGTTCGTAGCATTCGAGCACCTGCTCGGTTCGCGGATCGAGGGGGTCGTCGTCCCCGTCGGTCGCTTCCGAGAGCGCCGTCAGGTACGCGCGAGCCGACTCCGAGCGACGCCGCGGTCGGTACTGACGGGCCAGGAGTCGCTCGAGTCGGTGGAACGCGCGCTCGGCGTCCCGATCGGGATCTCCGCGGGAGCCGTGCCAGTAGATGCCGAGTTCGCGACGAGCGCGTCCCGTAGCGCCGGTTCGACGTGCGCCCGCGGCGAGGCCGACGAGGACGACGAGTCCGAGCGCGCCCGTCTCGCGCGTGATCGTGGCGATCCGAGTGAGCCACGAATCCCGGTCGTCGTCGCTCTCGTTCTGCATTCCGGGATCGGACGGTGACTCGTTCGGCTCAGTCGCCGGATCCTCCGACGGCGCGGTCTCGTTCGGCGTTTCCGGATCGGACGGGGACTCGTTCGGCGTCCCGGGATCCGTTTCGGGGGTATCATTCGGCGTCTCGTCGGGGTCGTCGCGGATCGGCTCGTCTTCGCTTTCTTCGATGTCGGCCGCCTCGTTGCCGTTCGTACGAGCCTGCTGCAGTCGCTCCGTGTGGACCTCGCTTCGGGACTCCCCGGGCGTCGGATCGAACCGGACCCAGCCGTGATCGGGGAAGTAGACTTCGACCCAGGAGTGGGCGTCGAGCCCCCTGACGAGGTACTCGTCGTCGTCGATCTGCTGGCCGGTCGTGTAGCCGGTGACGTAGCGGGCCGGGATCCCCTCTTCGCGGAGCATCTGGGTCATCGTCGTCGCGAAGTAGACGCAGTAACCCGCGTCCATCTCGAACAGGAACCCCTCGGCGACGTTATCGGGGGGCTGGGAGACGTCCAGCGAGTACGTCTTCGTCGACTCGAGGTGGGATTCGATCGCGACCGCGGCCTCGTACGGCGTCTCCGCGCCGGCCGTGATCTCCGCGGTGCGCTGGCGGAACTCGCTCGAGGTCCCCGCCGGCGTCTGCAGGTAGTGATCGGTGATCTCGTCGGGATAGTCGGTTCCGGCGGCCCGCAGTTCGGCCGGATCGGGGTCGACGATCGCGCTCTCCGCACCGTAGCTGTCGCCCTTCTCGAGCGGCGCGTTCGGCCGCGGCTGGCCGTGCGTGGAGAGCAGCGCGCGTTTGGCAGCGTTGTCACCGAGCGACACCGGCTGCGGTGCGACGGGCATGATGCCCAGTTTCGTCTCGGCGGTGACGGTGTACTCGACGGTCTCGTAGTCACCGGGCGGCGAGGCGATCCCGCTGCCGTCGTACCGGCTGCTCTGGCCGGTCCGAACCCATTCGTCGCCGGTGAACCGGTCGTAGACGCCAGTCCGCCAGTACGACGGCTCCTCGGAGTCAACGGTAAAGCGAACCTCTGGCGAGAGGTCGACCTGTCCGGAGATTCCCGACCGCTCGGGTGCGGTGTCCAGCGTCGCCTCGAGCGTGCCGTCTTCCCCCTGGACGAGCTGGGTCGGCCCGGCCGGGTCGCCGGGAACGGCCGTGACCGTCAGCGAGAGGACGATAGCCAGCGCGAAGAGGGCGGCCAGCAGGTCGGCCTGTGCGACCGAGCCACCCCGTTTCTCGAGTTCGCCGGCGGCGACGGCCCCGATGCCGGCGAGGGTGCCGGCTAACGTGGCGAGGGTCCCGGCGTCGCCGGTCAGGACGAGAAAGCCGAGCGCTCCGCCGCCGAGGAGCGCGCTCGAGCCGTAGTAGCCTCGGAGAGCGAGGTACCACGAGAGGAAGACGGGGGCGGGCGCGAACCCGAGCGTCCAGATTCCGGCCTGGACCATCCGGAGCAACGGCAGGCCGGTCGCGAGCGCGATGATGTCGGAGACGATGGCGTCGGTCGACGTGAAGACGACGCCGAGTTCGACGCCGGCCGACGTGAGGTAGTGGGCGAAGCCGAACCAGGCGGCCGCCAGCGCGATGGCGACGGCGGTCCGCGGGCGAACCGCTCGCGCGACCACCGTCGCGCCGATGAGCATCCCGGCGACGATCGCGAGCAGCGCTGCGCTCCCGCCGACGACCCGCGTTACGCCGTAGAGGACGCTCACGTACGAAGCCGTCAGGGCGAGCACGCAGGCGAGGGCCAGGTGGCGGAGCGCGTCGCTCTCGAGGGGGCCGCCCTCGCCGACCGATATCGCCCGGTCGCCGGCGTGCGTCGACGAATCCGTGCTCACGCGTGCACCTCCGTCTCGCTCTCGGCGTCGCGGCCTGGTCGCCCGTCTCGACCGGATCGATTTCGATGCGCCTCGAGTTCGCCGTCACGCCCGCTGTGGAGCCGGTCGAAGGGAATCTCTCGGCCGTCGACCGTGATCGTCGTCCCGTCCGCGTCGGTTCGGACCAGCACGTCCGCGTCCTGGCGGGTTCGCTCCGGAAGCTCGCCGGGCTCGGCGACAGCGAGCAGCCCCAGCAGGTTGCGGTGGTGGGACCGTCCCGATCCGGGCGGGTGCGTCCCGTCGGGGACGGTGACGCCGACCGTCGCGCCCAGCTCGAGCAGCGCGGTCGCGACGCTGGCGGCGGCCGACGCCATCTCGTCGTCGCGGTCGGTGACGCACTCGGCGGCGACGGTGACGGCCCCGGCGTCCGCCTCGTCGGCGTACTCCACGACGGCCAGTTCGTCGTCGGGGCGCTTGGCGGCGCTCTTCCAGTGGACGTCGCGCAGGGCGTCGCCGCGGCGGTATTCCCGGAGGTGGTCGAACTCCTCGGCGTCGCGTCGATCCGCGACGCTGGCGAGCGTCTGGAGGTCGGCCGTCGGACCCTCGCTCAGCTCCCGAACGCGTGGATACACGAGGACGGACGTCGTCGCTTCGTACTCGAACCGGCGTTCGACGAGCCCGAGAACGTCGCTGATCGCGACCGACAGCGGCCCGATCCGACGGTCGCCCCGCTCCTCGAGTCGCACGTCGTATACGAACGTTTCCTCGCCCTCGAGGGTGGTCTCGGCGATCGGCTCTTCGACCGGCGAGAGCCCGTCGCCGACCGTATCGCGGACGGTCGCGGCGACGGTCCCGTCGGTTTCGATCGCGGTTTCGACCCGCCGCCGTTCGCCGATGAACCCCTCGCTGACGGGGTGACGGTCGACCCGCGGTCGGTCGGCCCGGGCGACCGCGAGAACGCCGGCGAGCAAAACGACGGCCAGCGGGACGACGACGGCGTTGAGTGCCCGCGGGCCGGCCCACCAGCTCATCGCGACGGCGAGAGCGATCACGCCGACGGCGGTCCAGCCCCGATGCGTGAGTCGCGCGTTCATTCGACGGACACGCGCTCGAGGGCGTCCTCGACGACCGCCGCACCGTCTCGATCCCGCCCAGTCGTCTTGATCCGGTGGCCCATGACGACGGGCGCCTCGATCTGAATGTCGTCCGGGATCACGTACTCGCGGCCGTCGGTGACGGCGCGGGCTTGCGCGGCTCGGAGCAGCGAGATCGTCCCGCGGGGGCTAACGCCGATGTGAGCGTTCTCTCGGGTGTAAGCCGCCAGCCGCGTCGCGTACTTTCGGACCGGCTCGGCGACCTGCACCGTCGAGACTGTCTCGCGGGCGGCGACGAGCGTTTCGCGATCGGTCACCGACTCGAGCGACTCGATGGGGTGATCGCCGACCGTCCGGCCGAGCAGTTCGGCCTCCTCGTCGGGGTCGGGATAGCCCAGGTGGAGTTTCTTCATGAACCGGTCGATCTCGGCAAAGGGCAGGTCGTAGGTTCGGTTCGGCTCGACGGCGTTCTGGGTCGCGATGACGGTAAACGGCGCGGGGAGCTCGCGCGTCGTTCCGTCGACGGTGACCTGTCCCTCCTCCATCGCCTCGAGCAGCGCGGCCTGCGTTTTCGGCGGTGCGCGGTTGATCTCGTCGCCCAGCACGATGTTGCCGAAGACGGGGCCGGACTGAAACTCGAACTCGCGGGTCTTCTGGTTGAAGACGTTGACGCCGGTGACGTCGGTCGGGAGCAGATCGGGCGTGAACTGGACGCGGCTGAACGTGCAGTCGACGGACTTGGCGATCGATCGGGCGAGCATCGTCTTGCCGACGCCGGGAACGTCGTCCAGGAGGACGTGTCCCCGGGCGAGGACGGCGGTGACGACGTGTTCGATCACGTCCTCGTGGCCGACGATCACGCGCGAGACGTTCGACTCGATGTCGGCACAGAGCCGCTCGACCGTGGCTATCGGGAGGGCGTCACCGTCGGTCGTCGGATCGGTACCTGTCTCCGCTGTCGGGTTGGCGTTGGTCATACTCTCAAAGGTATCTGCGGGGGACTCGGACGACCCAGTCGGTACGAAGATATCCGTCGCTGCGGAACATATGTTTTGTGTCACATGAACTACCAGTTACGCGAGAAATCCGCCTCGTCGCGCCTGTCGAGACCGTTCGAGAGTGAATCGGCCGCGGAGTCGGGCTCCGCGCGCTCGAGAGCCGTCGCTCCCCGCGTAACGGTCGGAAAACGATGCCTCCTGCGGAATCGCCTGCCTAGAGCCGCTCGACGTTGGTCGCGCGTGGCCCCTTCTCGGCCTCGACGATTTCGAACTCCAGTTCCTGACCCTCCTCTAAGTCAGGGCCGCCGATGTCCTCCATGTGGAAGAACACGTCCTCGTCCGCGTCGTCGGTCTCGATGAATCCGTAGCCGCCAGTGTCGTTGAAGAATGCGACCGTACCTTTCGCCATTGCAGGTCAACAAAGCCACGACGAAAATATAAAGCTTCGGGAGCGCACTCGCCGGGATGGTCCGAGAATCCCAGCGTTACCCCTGTCAGTCACGGTTTACCAGGTCTTGCAGTTCGGGCAGACGAGGTCGCCGTCGTCCCGCCAGACGCGGGTCGTCGTCTCCTCGCACCGGCCGCACGTGTACGCACCCCACGCGTACGTCGAGAAGCCGGAATCGGCGGTCGTCGCCGACTCGAGGGGTTCCTCGGCGTCGTCTGCCTCGCCCGCCTCCTCACCGTCGGCCGACACGAAGTCCGAGAGCGTCGCGTCGTCGGTCACGGACGAGGATACGCACGGCGGCGGCTTAATCGCTCCGCCGCGGGACCGGCACGGCCAAGTAGGACCGGTCACAACCCCCGATTATGAACACCGTGACACCGCTGAACATCATCGTGGAGAATCTCACCGAAATGACCAGCCTCTTCGGCGAGGTGGCGATGGGTGCGGGGCTGGCACCGCTGCTCGTTCTCATGGGTGTGCTTCTCGTCGCCTTCTCGATGGCCGTCTTCGGCGTTCTCACCCTGGGTGCCGTCGGCAGCCTCTTCACGTCGAACTGACGCGCTTTTTCACTCCTCGATCGCACGCTCGAGCGCCTCGCTCGCCCGTTCGACCGCGTCTTCGAGGTCCGGTCCCAGCGGCGAGCCGACGACGATCCCGTCGACGTGGGAGAGCGCCGCTTCGAACCGCTCCGCGACGGTTTCCGTCGTCCCCGCGATACAGAACGCGTCGATCATCGCCGGGGTAACGCGACCGAAGGCCTCGGTAAGGTTCCCTTGCTCTAACGCGTCGCTCACCGCAGTCGCCGCCTCGCGGTCGATATCGTGGCGCTCGAGGACCGGTTCCGCGGCCCCACCGACGATGAACGCGACCGGCGGCCGAGCCGCCTCGCGCGCTTCCGTCTCGTCGCCCGCGACGCTGACGCTCGCGAACGCCAGCGACTCGAACGGCCCCTGCTCATCGGGCCGTTCTGCCAGCCCCTGCTCGAGTTGCCCCGCCGCCCACTCGAGGTCCCGCGGGTGGGCGGCGTTTATCAGCACGCCGTCGGCGTGTTTCGCGCTCATCCGGAGCATGTGCGGGCCCTGCGCGCCGACGTAGACCGGGATCCGCTCCGACGGGGGCTCGAGGTTGAGCGAGGCGTCCCGCGCGGCGAAGGTTCCCTCGTGGGTAACCGTCTCCCCGGCCCAGAGATCGCGGGCGAAGTCGAACGTCTCGAGGACGCGCCGCAGCGGTCGGTCGCGCTCGATCCCCAGGTTCGACAGCGAGGAGCGGTCGCCCGCGCCGACGCCGAAGACCGCGCGACCGTCGCTCACCTCGTCGATCGTCGCCGTCTGTGCGGCTAGTTTCACGGGATGCGTCTCGTAGGGATTGACGACGCCCGGCCCCAGCCGGAGATCGTCGGTCGCGTCGGCCATCCGCGACAGCACGACGAACGGGTCGCGGTTGAAGTAGTGGCTACTCGTGAACGCGACGTCGAACCCTTCGTCCTCGGCCAGCGCCGCGAGGTCGGCGATCCGATCGGGCGGGTGTTCGGGAGTGAGTTCGATGGCCCGGGTCGGCCCGTCGTTCTCGAGCGGTGTCTGCTCGCTCGAGGGCTCCTCGTCGCTCATTGCTCGTCGAACCTCCACTCCCGCAGCGCTCGTCGCACGAGGTCGTCCTCGACGGACCGAAAGAGCTCGTTACTGCCCTCGTGGTTCCCGAACTCCCAGTCGCGGACGACGACCGCGGGCGTGCCGCCGGCCCCCTCGCCCGTCACGAGGTTCGCCGCGGCGGCGAGTTCGTCGACCACGGACTGGACGGTGACACCGAGTTCGTGGCCGTCCCGATCCAGTTCGCCGCGCCAGTCCCGGCTCGCGGGCATCCCTGCCCAGCCGATCGCGACGCCGGTCTGCCCGTGGCGGAACGGCCGCCCGCAGGTGTCAGTGACGATTACGGCCACGTCCTCGATACCGCGCTCGGCGAGCCCCGATCGGATCCGCTCGGCGCTCTCGTCGGGTCGCTTCGGCAGGAGCAGCAGGTCGTGGCCCGGTACGTTCGAGCGGTCGATCCCCGCGTTCGGACAGATGTGGCCGAAGCGAGTCTCGGCCAGCAGGAACGGAGCGTCGATCAACAGCTCCGCGCTCTCCTCGAGAATCGCCTGCGCGAACCGCGGGTCCTTCTCCTCGCCGGCGACCGCCTCGATCCGATCGGCGATCTCCTGCGCTCGGCCGCTGACGGGGTAGTCCTCGAGGTCCGCCGTCCGACCCTCGGCTTTCGAGACGATCGTGCTCGCGACGGTGAGCACGTCGCCCGGCTCGAGGGCGGCCCGATCCGCGACGAGGGTGGCGATGTCGTCGCCGGGGCGGATCTCGGGCAGATCCGCCACGCCGTTCAGTTCCATACCGGAGGGTGGGGCAGCGGCGTCAAAAGGGCACCGTCACCGGAGAATGGAGTCGGCGATACGCGATCCGACGCTTCCTCTCGAGACGGCGAGCTCGCGCCCAAACGGAGAAAACAGACATACGATCCAAACGCGAAAACAGACGTATGCCGATCGACATCGACACCTTCGAACGGGAAACGGAGTTCGATTCGGAGCGAACGCAAGCGGAACGGGTCCTCTCGTTTCTCGTATCGAACGACGACAAGGCGTTCAGACGGCAGGAGATCGGCGATTCGACCGGGATCGATCCGAACGCCGTCAGTGCGGTACTGAGCCGTCTGAAGGAACGGAATCTCGTCCGACACAAGCCGCCGTACTGGGCCGCCGGCGACCGAGAGCGCATCCGTTCCGCCGTCGATCTGAGTCACCGCCTCGCCGCACTCGACGAACGGCTCGGATCGGAGGACATGGACGCGTGGCGCGAGGCCGGTGCCGACGGACGTCGTCCGGACGACCGGGGTGACGAATGAAATACGAGCGCGGGGACGTCGTCGAAGCCGGCGATCCGTTCGTGATCGTCAGCACGATGGCTCACCCGTTCGACGGGGAGCAATACATCGCAGTGACGCTCACGACGCGAACGTGGTACGACGAAACGATTCCGCTTGACGAAGACGACTTCCTCGACGGCGGGTTCTCGAAATCTAGCTATCTCGTCCCCTGGGGAGTCGTCTCGCTGTCCCACGACGATATCCTCGACTGGTTCGGTCGAGTCGAGAGCGCGCCGGTAGACGAGGCGGTCGACCGTCTCGTCGGTTATCTACGGGAGTGAGTTCCAGAGGTGACGAGAACGGCCAATCGGTCCGGCTCGCTTCTCGTCCGTTATTCGTTGTCTACCGATTTCTCGCCGAGAATCGCCCTCGAGACCCTACTCCTCGTCCGGTTCGCCGTGCCCGCCGCCGCCGGGCGTTCTGACGGTCACGGTCGTTCCGGCGTCCACGTCGACGGTCGTCTTCGCGGGCACGTCCTCGCCGTCGATCAGGTTCTCGCCGGTCGCGCCGTCCTCGCCGCCGGCGACGCCCTTCGGCGCGTGGCGACGGCGCTCGGTCAGCAGCGACACCGTCGCCGGCGTCTCGACGGTCACCGCACGCTCGAGGCCCTCGCCGCCGCGATACCGGCCGCGGCCGCCGCTGCCCTCGCGGAGCGCGTAGCGCTCGACGCGGAGCGGGTACTCGGTCTCGAGGGCCTCGATCGGCGTGTTCAGCGTGTTGGTCATGCCGACCTGAACGCCGTCCATCCCGTCGTGGTCGGGACGCGCGCCGAAGCCGCCGCCGATCGTCTCGTAGTAGGTGACGGAGCCGTCCCGCGCGCCGATCGTGAGGTTGTTCATCGTCCCCTGGCCCTGGGCGGGCACGCGGTCGGGCGCGGCTTCCACGAGGGCGGTGAAGACCACGTCGGTGACTCGCTGGCTCGTCTCCACGTTGCCGCCGACGACCGCCGCCGGCGGGGTCGGATCGAGCAGCGAACCCGCGGGCGCACTGATCGTCACCGGCTCGTAACAGCCGTGATTCGGCGGGATCTCGGGATCCGTGAGACAGCGAACGACGAAGTAGACCGCGCTCTTCGCGACCGCGAGCGGCGCGTTCAGGTTCCCCGCGACCTGGTCGGCGGTCCCCGCGAAGTCCACGTCGATCGCCTCGCCGTCGATCGTCACGGTGGCCGCGATCTCGATGTCGTCGTCGGTGACGCCGTCGCCCTCGAGCACGTCGGTCGCCTCGTAGGTGCCGTCGGGTAGCTCCGCGATCTCGCGCTCGAGGCGCTCGCGGGAGTAGTCGATCACGGCGTCGAACGCCTCGAGCACCGTCTCCCGGCCGTGTTCGTCGAAGAGAGAAGCGAGCCGGTCTTCGGCGCGTTCGTTCGCCGCCCGCTGTGCGCGGAGGTCGGCCCGGCGCTCGCGAGGGTTGCGCACGTTCGCGAGGAGGAGCGACCGGATCTCCTCCCTGAGCCGGCCGCCCCCGACCAAGCGGGTCGGCGGGAGCCGCAACCCTTCCTGATAGATCTCCTGCGAGTTGGCCGGCATGCTGCCGGGGGTCGCCCCGCCGACGTCGGCGTGGTGGGCCCGCGAGACGGCGTAGCCGACGATCTCGCGGTCGCCGCTCCCGTCGTCTCCGGGTGCCAGCGGCGACACCATCGTCACGTCCGGCAGGTGCGTCCCGCCGGTAAACGGGTCGTTGAGGACGAACACGTCCCCCGGCTCCGGACCGCGCTCCCGCACGGCGTCGACCGCGGCGGGCATCGCGCCGAGGTGGACCGGAATGTGCTCGGCCTGGGCGACCATCCGACCGTCGGCGTCGAACAGCGCCGTCGAGCAGTCCCGTCGCTCCTTGATGTTCGGCGAGTAGGCCCCCCGGATCAGCGTCTGGCCCATCTCCTCGGCGACGCTCTCGAGCTGGTTGCGCAGCACCTCGAGGGTGACCGGATCGATATCGGCCGCGTCGGTTCCGTCGCTGTCGTCCGTTTCGTCGGTGTTCGAAGTCATCGGTGTCCCTCCGTCGTATCGTTCGCTCTGGTCAGCACCAGCGTCCCGTCCGCGAGCACGTCGCCGGTCCACGCGGGCGGAACGACGGTGGTGCTCTCGTCCTGTTCGAGAATCGCCGGGCTCGAGATCGTCGCGCCGGGCGCGACCCGATCCCGATCGAAGACGGTCGCCGTGCGCGGACCGACGCCGGGGAAGTGCGCGCGGCGGGTGCCGATCATGTCGCCTCCCGTCCCCTCGTGGCGGACCGCCGGCTCGGACCCGGGCACCGTCGCCGTCGCGCGGAGGGTGACGACTTCGATCGCTTCGTCCATCGCGTAGCCGTACGCCTGTTCGTGGGTCTCTCGAAACCGCGCTGCGACCGCTTCGGCGTCGAACGAATCGCCGACGGGCACGGTCAACTCGAAGCTCTGGCCGTCGTACCGGCAGTCCGCGGCTCGCTCGACTCGCGCCGCGTCCGGATCGGACGCGTCCGCGAGCACGTCCGCCACGAGGTCGTCGTAGACTGCCTCGAGCGCGTCCGGCTCCGCCGTCTCGAGGTCGACTCCCACGGTTCGAGCGGCGTCGTAGCTCTCGTCGGCCGCGAGCAGGCCGAACGCCGAGAGGACGCCGCTCGGTCGCGGCACGACGACGCGGTCGATCGAGAGCGAATCGGCCAGCGCCGTGGCGTGCATCGGCCCCGCGCCGCCGAACGCGACCAGCGCGAACCCGCGGGGGTCGTGGCCCCGCTCGACCGTCACGGACCGGATCGTCCGGGTCATCGTCGCGTTGGCCACGCGGTAGACGCCGCGGGCCGCCTCGAGCGCCCCCTCGAGCCCGGCCTCGTCGGCGAGTCGCTCGAGGGCCTTCTGCGCCGCGTCGACGTCGAGGGTCAGCTCACCGCCCAGCGCGGTCTCCGGGCCGATGTAGCCGAGCACGACGTTGGCGTCGGTGACCGTCGGCTTCGTGCCGCCCTTGCCGTAGCAGGCCGGACCGGGGTCGGCTCCCGCCGACTGCGGACCGACGCGGAGCGCACCGCCCGAGTCGACCCAGGCGATCGAGCCGCCGCCCGCGCCGACCGTGTTCACGTCGACCATCGGCGTCCGGATCGGCAGCCCGTCGATCTCGGCGTCGGTCGTCCGCTCGGCCCGCCCGTCGCGGACGAGACTCACGTCGCTCGAGGTGCCCCCCATATCGAAGGTGACGAGCCCGTTTACGTCGGGCTCGTCGACGGTGGCCGCCGCGCCGACGACGCCCGCAGCGGGTCCCGACAGCGCCGTCGTCACCGCCTGTTCGCGGACCGTCTCGGCGTCGGCGATGCCGCCGTTTGCCTGCATGATCCACGGTTCGGGGATGCCCGCGTCGTCGGCTTCCTCGACCAGCCGACCGACGTAGTCGTCGATCGTCGGCCGGAGGTAGGCGTCGACCGCGGTGGTCGACGTGCGCTCGAACTCGCGGAACTCCGCGAGTACCTCGTGGGAGGCCGAGACGGGCACGTCCAGTTCTTCGCGCAGCGTCTCGGCGACGACGCGCTCGTTCTCGGGGTCGGCGTAGGCGTGCAGCAGGCAGACCGCCACCGCCTCGACCCCGCGCTCGCGCAGGGTCGCCGCGAGGTCACGGGCCGCCTCGGTGTCGACGGCCCGCTCGACGCCCTCGACCGTCGTCCGCTCGTCGATTTCGAACCGCAGGTCGCGGGGGACCAGCGGCGCGGGCTTCTCGGCCTCGAGGTCGTACAGCGCCGGCCGGTCCTGGCGGCCGATCTCGATCACGTCGCGAAAGCCCTCGGTCGTCACGAGCGCGGTCTCCGCGCCGTCGCGCTCCAGCAGAGCGTTGACCGAGACCGTCATCGCGTGGGCGAAGCCGTCGATCTCGCTCGGGGCGACGCCGGCGCGGTCGCAGGCCTTCTCGATTCCCTCGAGGACGCCGACGTGCTGGTCGTCCGTCGTCGGCACTTTCGCGGTGACGAGCCGATCGTCGACGGAGAGCGCCACGTCGGTGAACGTCCCACCGACGTCGACGCCGATCCGCGTCTCGCCGTCGCCGGTCGCGCCTCCGTCCGCTCTCGGCTTACCTCCCGTCATCGATCCGTCTCCCCTCCTGGCCCGCGGCCGATTCGCCGTCGAGCGATCCCGTCACGTGCTGTGTCATGGTCAGACAGGGGTAGCCGAGGTAGGTATAGTTCACGCACTCGCCTCGCGAGTATATTCGTGCCGTCGCGGCCGCCCACCGACGGTCAGTCGGTCCGTAACTCGACGGTGAGATCGCCGTCGTCGACGGTCGCGACGTACATCGTCTCGTGAGTCGTGGGTGCAGCGCCGGTGGCGCTCCCCGGATTGAGTATCCGGACGCGACCGCCTACGCGGCCCTCGTCTGCCGGGCGGAACTCGTCGAACGTGACGGTCTCGTCGACCACCGCGTGGGTGTGACCGGCGACGGCGACGAGCGTCGTCTCGGCGTCCGCGCCCGCTTCCTCGCGAGCCGTCTCGACGACTCGTTCTCGCCAGTCGCCTGACGATCCGTCGCCGTGGGTGACGACGAACGTCACGCCATCGATCTCGAGGGTGGCCGTCGTCGGCACGTCGAGCGTCGCCGGATCCACGTTTCCCAGAACGGCCGTCAACTCGCCACCCGTGAGGTCGACGATCCGCTCGTACGCCCCGAACGACTCGAAGTCGCCGGCGTGTATGGTGTGGTCGGCCGCCTCGATCTCGGTGACGACCCACGCGGGAAGCTCCGGCTCTCGAGTGGGCACGTGGGTATCGGAGACGATCGCGATACGCGTCATAGCCGTGCGTTCGTCCGCAGTTCCGAAAAGCGTTCGTCGGCGGCCGACCCCCGGTCGTCCGTTTCGCTCACTCGAGGACGGTCTCGGGTCGAGCGCCTCGTGGTCCGCCACGGCGCGTTCGAAAGCGACACGTTCCCGGTCGCCGTGGGCCATCGTATGTGCCCGGACACCGACACCACGCGCGACGAGTCGGCTCACGTCGTCACCGCGTTCCTCCGCCATCGGAGTGACGTTCTCTGCTTGCGCCGCAGCGACGCCGTCGGCACCTACGCGGGACAGTGGGGCGGCGTCTCCGGCTTCGCGGAAGGGCAGCCTGACGAACAGGTTCTCGTCGAGATCCGCGAGGAGACGAGCCTCGAGGCCGACGCCGTCTCGCTCGTCCGCTCCGGCCGCCCGGTCGAATTCCGTGACGACGATCTCGAACGCGAGTGGATCGTCCACCCCTACCTGTTCGACTGCGAAACCCGGGCGATCGAACTGAGCGAGGAACACGACGAGTTCGAGTGGGTGTCCCCCACCGAACTGCTCGAGGGCGTCGGCGACGACCGCAAGACGGTACCGGAACTGTGGACGGCCTACGAACGCGTCGCGCCCACCGTTCGATCGATCGCTGCCGACGGTGACCACGGCGCGGCGTATCTCTCGGTGCGCGCGCTCGAGGTGCTGCGCGACCGGGCGGGACTGCTCGTCACCGAACGAGCCGAATTCGGTGCGGATCCGGAGGGCGAGCGGGACGAACTCGCGGAACTCGCCGGCCGGTTGCTCGAGGCGCGACCGTCGATGGCGGTCCTCCGGAATCGGGTGAACCGGGCGATGGCCGAGGCCGACGGAGACGACGGGGCGGAGACGGGTGCACCTGCGGCTCTCGAGGCCGCGCTGGCGGGGATCGACCGCGCGCTGTCGGCCGACGCGGACGCCGCTCGAAACGCCGCCGAGCGTCTCTCGGGGAGCGTCGCCACGCTCTCGCGGTCGGGGACCGTTCTCGAGGCGCTCCGTGAAGGTGCGCCCGCCCGCGTTTTCGTCGCCGAATCGCGGCCGGCCCGCGAGGGGATCGCCGTCGCGGAGGAACTGGCCGAGGCGATCGACGGCGCGGTGACGGTCCACACCGACGCGGCAGTCGCACACGTCCTCGCGAGCGAGTCGGTCGATCGCATCGTCGTCGGTGCGGACACCGTCCTTCCCGACGGCTCCGTCGTGAACAAGACCGGAACGCGGGCGCTGGCGATCGCAGCCGACCGTGAGGGAGTTCCGGTTTCGGTCGTCGCGGCCACGGACAAGATCTCGACCCGCGAGGACGTGAACCTCGAGTCCGGCGACCGATCAGCGGTGTACGACGGCGACGCGCCGATCGACGTCCTGAACCCGACGTTCGACGTGACGCCCGCCGACTGCGTGACCGAGGTCGTCACCGAACGGGGTGCGCTCGAGCCGGCCGATATCGAGGCCGTGGCCGAGGAATTGCGCGGGCTCGAGGAGTGGCGCGACGGTGGTGCGTCGGCAGGGCGAGAGGCGACGGACCGCGACCCCTCGGGCGAGTAGCAGCCGACGGCGGCCGTGACGAAGTGGTATCCCCGCGAGTTCCCTGTGGCGGTGGAGTTTCGAACTACCGTGTTGTCTCGGCTACTCGTTCGGTCTCGCCTCAGTAACGCGTCGAGACGGAGACGTCCTCGTTCGAGTCGTCTACCTCGACGATCGCGTCGAAGGGCGACTTGAGCGTGTTGATCGTTTTGCGGTCGTGTGCGCCCGGGTCCAGGTGGAAGTGAGCGATTCCGTCGATCTGTTCGATACGGCGGGTGATCACCCGCAGAAATCGGAACACGGACTTCTGGTTCGTGTACTGGAGCAGACCGGTGACCGAATCGAAGCAGATCGCCGTTTCGGTACCCGTTTCGACCTGACTCGACAAGTAGTCGCTCAGTTTCATCCCGATCCCGGTCAGATCCGCCGGATTGACGGTGATCGCGGTCACGCCGTCGGTTTGCTGTCGCATCCGACCGGGCGACTCGTCGAGCGTGATGATCCCGATCCGGCCGTCGTGCGTCTCCGAATCGCCCGACCACGATCGCAGCCACTGGTCCGGGGATTGAAACGTCAGTGCCAGGATGTCGGTCGGCTCGTCGGCCCCCTCCGACAGCAGCGTTTCGTGAGACTGTTTCGTCGGATGGTCGAGCATCGACCCGAGAAGCAAGACGCTGGAGGCTCGCGCCAGTTGCCGTTCGTCTTCGGTACGCATCACCACGACTCCTCCCCGATGAGGTCGTACACCGCTTCGATCACCTGATTGAAGGGCGCGTCCGGATCGAACGAGACGTACAGGCCGGTCCGTTCACCGACGAATCGAAAGATGGCGTTCTGATCGAAGAAGACGCTGAACGCGCGTACTTCGCCGAGTTCGCTGTAGACGTCCTCGTACATCTCTTTTTCAGTGAAATCGAGTCGATAGTCGCTGTGTATCCGATCGGAGAGTTCCGCTATGTCGTCCTCGCCGTCGAACTGGTCGACCATCTGCTCGCTCATATACATGATATTGTACGTCTCGGCATCGTACTCGGCGAACGAGTGCACCTGATCGCCACAGATTTCGAGTATCTCCTCAAGGATCGCGTCGGCGTCGAACTCGTCGAACGAAGATGCGTTTTCGATTACAGCCATTCGCTACTCCTTCTGACCGGACCCGAATAAATGCACGAATGGTTTCGGAACGTGAGTGGCTATTTCTGATGCTTGTTATCTGACGCCCGTTTCACCGACCGCCGACCGTCGTCGACGCCGTCGGTCGAGTCGGCCGACTCGAGGACTGGCCGCAGGGGGAGAAGGCCAGAAACGGCCCGCTGATCACCTGAACGTCGCCATCGCGACCGGCCCGGCGACGCTGAGACCGAGCAGCGACTCGAGCAGGAGTCGGACGTTTCCGAGCCAGGGGATTCGGATCATCGCTTTTCCGACGATCCAGTCGGGGCGAACGACGGTCGTTTTCGGCTCGTTGCCGCCGATCTGATCGTAGACGCCGCTCGCGTCGCCCTTCGTAATGAATCCGTCGTGGGGTGCCGGACAGCTCTCGATCTCCGCACAGGGGCGATTGTACGTGTAGGCCGGGTTGGCACTGGTCCGGATCCAGTTCTCGCCGTCCTCGACCCAGAAGTGGGCCCGATGGACGACCGGCGTTTTCGACGGGTTCCCGTTGGGCTGGAACATGATCACGTCGCCGGCCCGTCCGAGCCGTTCGTGGCCGCCTCGGCTGTTTTCGATCGGGACGATCCCCGTCTCCGCGACCGGATCGTCGCCGACGAACCGCCCTTCTCGGACGACGAAGACCAGATCTCCCGTGTGGACGTTCGGTTCCATGCTCCCGCTTTCGATGGCGACGAACGGCGGCCAGATGCCGCTGACCGCGAAGAGAACGAGCGCGACGGTCGCGACGATCGCGACGACGCTCACGACATCCCGGACATCGATGACGGTTTCGTCGTCACCGCCGTGATCGGCATCCGTGCGAACGTCGGTCTCGGCCGACGATCCGTCGGTGCGGCCGTCCGTCATCGGCCGACCGATTCGCCGCCCGGATACCGCTCGATATCTGTCTTCGCCATCGTTCGTACAGACGTCTCCGAAGCTGATAAAGTCACAACCGGTGCTCGGGGCGGCCGAGCGGGTCCGGGGTGTCGGCCGGTTCGTGGGGTTTTTGCGTCGGTCGCTCCTACGCCGAGACGGTGGCGATGACGAAAGTTACCCCCGCTTAGCCCCTTGTGATGATAGCCTTCACCGAGCCACCGTTCTGATACCTGAAGCGCCCTCCGGCGTCGGAGTCGCCCAAACCTTGAACCGCGACTCGAGCGTACCGCCAGCTATGCAGTTCGAACTCGAGCGACTCGGGATTCACGAGTCCGTCGACGACGTGTTTCCGCCGGCGGAACTCGCGGACTTTCTCGCCGACCTGCCGGTGGAGGTTGCGGTGATCGGCGACGACGGAATCGCCGCCTGCGACGCTGTCGTCACCCTCGAGCACCGCGCGGCGTTCCTCGAGCTTGACTGGATTCACTCGATCCAGGCCGGCGTCGACCGGTTCCCGTTCGACGACCTCGAGGATGACGGCGTCGTCCTCACGAACAGCACGGGGATCCACGATCGGACCGTCGGGGAGACGGTCGCGGGCTACCTGCTCATGTTCGCCCGCCGGCTCCACGACCACGTCGCGAACCAGCAACGGCGCCGGTGGGACCGTCCCGAGTGGGACGAAGCGTTCACGCTCCCGGGGTCGACGGCCTGTATCGTCGGTACCGGCACGCTCGGCCGGGGCGTCGCTGAGACGCTGGGCGCGCTCGGGGTCCGCGTGACTGGCGTCCGCCGCTCCGGCGATCCGGTTCCCGAATTCGACGAGATCTACGCGAACGACCGGCTGCTCGAGGCCGTCTCCGACGCCGAGTTCGTGATCGTCACCGTCCCGCTGACCGACGAGACGCGCCACCTCTTCGACGCCGACGCGTTCGACGACATGCGCGACGACGCCTATTTCGTGAACGTCGCCCGGGGGCCGGTCGTCGACGAGTCGGCGCTGATCGCGGCGCTCGAGGGCGGCGACATCCGGGGCGCGGCGCTGGACGTCTTCGAGGAGGAGCCCCTGCCCGAAGAGTCGCCGCTCTGGGAGACGGACGAAGTCATCGTTTCACCTCACTGCGCGGCCTACACGCGGGATTACTTCCGGGACGTGGGCGAGATCGTCCGCGAGAACGTCGATCGGCTCGAGCGCGACGACGAGCTGAAAAACAGGGTCGTCTGAGCCGGTCGGTCACAGATCGATGGCCGGGCGTACGGCTCGAGTACTACGAGAGCCGTGCAACCCTACGGAAGAGCAAGCTCTTCCGAGCATCGCGGACGCGAAGCGTCCGCTCAACGGGGGAGGGCAGGCGATTCCCCGTTTTGACCGCGAGCGAAGCCGTGCGCGGCGCTACGCGCCGCGAACAGTCGAACGGCCGAAGGCCGTGAGACGGGGTGAGCGAGCGGGCCGACGACTGACCCGAAACGAGAGCGCGGCGCGACGCGCCGCGGAGAGGCGAGCGGCGAAGCCGCGAGCCGAGTGGAGGGGAAGGAGGAGTGCTTTTCATCAAAGTTTTGCCGAGGGTGCGCTTTCGGCGCACCCGCAGCGCAAAAGTTTGGTCTAGAAGAATTTGAACAGATCGTCTCTATTTTGTTCGTGCAAATGACTGCGGACGGCCTCGTTGAGGGCCGTGATGCGGCCCTGTTTGGCGCTGATAGGGGCGATGGTCTCCTGCCACTGTTTCCACGGCGGGTAGAGGCCGAGGCGGTCGCAGAGTTCGTTCAGCCGCTCGTCGCGGTCGTCGACCTTGTCCATTTTGTTGACGGCGACGACGGTGGGGATGCCGAGATCGCGCAGGAAGTGGAACATCTCGACGTCGTAGGGGATCTCGTCGGGGCCGGAGTGGCGGTCGATGATGTCGATGACGCTCTTGCCGTCGACGACGAGGATCGCCACGAGGACGTTGTCGGCGTACTCCTCGAGATAGCGGACGATGTCGGTCTTGATCTGCTCGCGGTGATCCTCGTCGACGCCGCTCATGAAGCCGAAGCCGGGGAGGTCGGTGATGACGAAGTCCTCCGGTGCCCAGTCGTAGTGGTTGGGCGAGCGGGTGACACCGGGTTTACCTCCGGTGTCGAAGCTGTGGCCGGTCAGCTCGCGCATGAGCGTGGATTTGCCCACGTTCGAGCGGCCGACGAGAGCGACCTCGGCCTCCCGATTCGGGCGGGTATCGAACATACGCCAGTGTAGACGCGTCGCGGGTTAATACCCACCGAGACGGCTGTCGGCCTGATTCGCCCTCGAGTCACGAAACGGGGCGTGAGCCGGACCGTAGCCCCGTTGCGTGGGACGGAATGCCGCGGAGTTATGACCCCGGGGTGTTTCAGATCGTACTGTGCGGCTCGTACAGTTAACGGTGCCCACGGGCAAGCGGGAGACGATCCTCGAGACGCTCGACGAGCGCGGGATCGATTACGTCCTGACAGACGAGGACAGCAGTCGGGAGTACACGGCGGTCGTCTACTTTCCGCTGCCCGATGCGGCCGTGGAGCCGGTGCTCGACGAGCTACAGGAGGTAGGGGTCGACGAGGACGCGTACACGGTCGTCGTCGACGCGGAGACGGTCGTCTCCCGGCGGTTCCAGGCGCTGCGCGAGGAGTACGAGGGCGGCGACGTGGAGTCCGATCGCATCTCGCGTCAGGAGCTGCAGGCCGAAGCGGACGATCTGACGCCGACGTTTCCGGTCTACGCGGTGATGACGATCATCAGCGCGATCGTCGCGACGGCGGGACTGCTACTTGACTCGCCGGCGGTCGTCGTCGGGTCGATGGTGATCGCGCCGCTGATCGGGCCGGCGCTGGGTGCCAGCGTCGGAACGGTGATCGACGACGAGGAACTGTTCACCGAGAGCGTCACTTATCAGATCATCGGCGTCGTGCTCGCGATCGGTGCTGCCGCGGTGTTCGCCCTGCTCGCCAGAATGACGAACATCGTCCCGCCGGGGCTCGTCCTGTCGAACGTCGGTGAGATCTCGGAGCGGCTCGCACCCGATCTGCTCTCGCTGGCGATCGCGCTCGGTGCTGGCGTCGCGGGCGTCGTGAGCATCGCGACGGGAACCTCCGTCGCGCTCGTCGGCGTGATGATCGCGGCGGCGTTGATTCCGCCCGCGGGCGTCGCGGGGATCGCTCTCGCGTGGGGCCAGCCCGCGGCCGCCATCGGCGCGACGGTTCTCGTCCTCGTCAACCTGCTGTCGGTGAACCTCGCCGGCCTCCTGACGCTGTGGTACGTGGGCTACCGACCGGAGAACCTGTTCCGAATGGGGGAGACGGAACAGCGCCTTCGCCAGCGAATCGTCGGCCTCGTCGTCATCGTTCTCGTCTTCGCGGTGTTCCTCGGCGGCATCACGTACGCCTCCTACGAGGCGGGCAACTTCGAACAGGACGCCCGCGAAGCGGTCGAATCGACCCTCTCGCAGGAACAGTACGAGGCGTTCCAGTTGCTCGACTTCGAGGTGATGATGGGCGACGACTACCCGTTCCGGAGCCCCGAGAAGGTCGTCGTGACGATCGGCGGGCCGCCGGACGAGTCGGTTCCCGAACTGGCCGAGACCCTCAACGAGCGAGTCAACCGCCATGCCGACGGATCCGTGACGGTCGAGGTCAGGTACGTCACCGTGCTCGACTGAGCAGCGGCCGTGCGCGTACGGTCCGCCGGTGTGTGTCGCCGTCCGTCCGGCCGGCAGGCATATGCCGTTCCCCGACGCTGGCTTTCGAACACGGAGGATGGTTCGAGCCGCCGTCGCCCAGGCGCTGTTGTTCATCGCCGCGGTGAGCATCGCGGCCACGTTCGCTGGTACGATCGTCACTCAGTCCTCGCTGTTCGCCCAATCGACCGCGGCGGAGGCCGACCGGGCGGTCGCGACGATCGACGCGGAGGTCGCCGTTATCAACGATCCCGAAGCGGGCGCGACGTACGATGGCGCCGACGGACAGATCACGCTGTACGTCAAGAACGTCGGCGGCGAGACGCTCGAGCCGGCTGCACTGGAGATACTGCTCGACGGGAGCTACGTGGAATCGGGTGAGCGCTCGACGCGCGTCCTCGAATCCGGCGACGAGTGGCGGGTCGGGACGGTGCTCGAAGTGACGATCGATCGGTCGCTCGCGGCCGGCGAGCATCGCGCTGTCGTGACGATTCACGGTGCCCAGAATCGACTGGTGTTCGACGCCGCGTGAGCCGATCCGCGTCGGTTCGAAGACGGTTATTCGCCGCTAGGCCCCGTCGCCGCTCTCGGGCCGCGAGTAGTCGGGATCGAAGATCTGCGCCGACATCGGTGCCGGATCGCCGTCGGTGAGGTTGTACCGCGAGAAGTCCTCGACGCCGGCCTCCCGGAGGAAGTCCTCGTCGTAGACGTAGTTTCCGGTGAACTCGGCCGGATCACGGTCGAGTATCTCCAGCACCGTGTCCGAGACGATCTCGGGCGTGCGCCAGTCGTCTTCGGTCCCCATGCCGAAGTAGCGGGTCGCGCGCGTGTCGATGGCGGTGACGGGCCAGAAGGAGTTACAGCCGATCTCGTCGTCCGCCAGCTCGCCGGCCAGCGACAGCGTGATGAAGGACATCCCCATCTTCGACCAGGCGTAGGCGGCCCGTCCCGGCGCGCGGTCCATCGCGACCGGCGGAGCGTTGGTCAGAATCCATGCGTCTTCCTCGACTTCTCTGAGGTGGTCGATGAAGCCTCGAGAGACGAGGTAGGTCCCGCGCACGTTGACCTCGTTCATCAGGTCGAATCGGTTCGCCGGCATCTCCTCGACGGACTCCGTCTGGATGGCCGAGGCGTTGTTGATGACGATGTTGATCTCGCCCAGTTCGTCGATCGCCTCGTCGATAGCCGCGTCGATGTTCTCCTCGTCGCGGACGTCCAGCTGGATCGCGTGCGTTTCGACGCCTTTCTCGGCGCACGCGTCGGCCGTCTTGTGGATCGTCCCGTCGAGATCGGAGTCCGAATCGTCGACCGTCTTTCCCGTCGAGACGATGTTACATCCCTGTTCAGCGAGCGCGAGCGCGAGTTGCTTTCCGATTCCTCGAGTCGTTCCCGTGATAAACGCGGTCTGGCCGCTCAGATCTGGCTTCTCGAGCATCTATGCTTGCTACTCCCTCTCATTGCACTAATAGGCGTGCAAACACCGCTCGCTACCCCCTCGAGTGCAACCGTCGGTGATACGGCGGCCGGTTTTCGACCGGGAGCGGCCGCGTCCGTGCGAGAGCGAGCGAAAAGCGGCTTCGCGACGGCCGCCGATCGACGGCCGTCACCCCTCGAACGGCAGCTCGGGCTCGTGATCGATCGCCTCGACGGCGGCCGCGATCACGGCTTCGACGTTCGCACCCGTCTCCACGCTCATGGTGTAATCGGCCGCGACGGCTTCGTCTAGCTCGTCCGCCTCGAAGCGGTCGGCCTTGTTCGCGACCGTCAGCACCGGCACGTCCTCGAATCGGGCCGCGATCGCGTCCCGGAGCTCGAGCTGCGAGCCGATCGGATAGCCGCACTCGCCGGTGGGGTCGACCATCACGAGCATGCAGTCGGCGAGGTGTTCGATCGCGCTGACCGCCTGCGATTCGATCTCGTTGCGATCCTGCGGCGGGCGGTCGAGCAGCCCGGGGGTGTCGACGATCTGGTAGCGGATGTGATCGCGCTCGAAGTGGCCGAGCCCGATCCCCTTCGTGGTGAAGGGATAGGATGCGGTCTCGCCGCGGGCGTTGGTAACGTCGTTGACGAGCGAGGATTTGCCGACGTTGGGGTAGCCGGCGACGACGATCGTCGGCTCGTCGGGATCGATCTCCGGCAGGTCGCGCAGGTCGTTGCGCGACTCGTTGATGTAGAGCAGTTCGTCGTCGATCTGCTCGACGATGTCCGCGAGTCGGGCGAAGGCCTGTTTACGGTGCTTGCGCGCGGTGTCCACGTCGGTCTTGCGCAGCCGCGGCTGGTACTCCTCGTGGATCTCGCGGGCCTTCCGGCTGGCCCACATCACCTCGGAGAGGCTCTGGCGGAGCCGGTCGACGTCGACGATCGCGTCGGCCAGTTCGTAGTAGAACGGGTGGACGTCGTCCTCGTACTCGAAGTCCGGCCACGCCGTGACCACGTTCTCGAGGTTGTCCGAGATGATGTTGGCCGCCGTCTGGAGCATCGACTGCTGGGCCTCGAGGCCGCCCTTGGCCTTCCCGGCCCGCGCCGCCCGCGAAAACGCCTTGTCGATCAGCTCTTCCGACGTGGGCGTCGTCGGAAGGTCTTCGAAAATCATGCTCGCGGATAGGACGCGTGACCATAAAAGGGCGTCCGTTGGCCGCCGCGAGCTTATGTCTGCCGCCGTCCTACGGTATCGCATGACAGACTGGCGCGCCGTCTTCGTGGGGTTCGTCGTCGCAACCGTCCTGGGGATCGTCGGACTCGTGGTTCCGGGAATCGGCCAGCTCGCGGCGGGCCTGCTCGGCGGCTTCGTCGCGGGCTACATGGCCGGCGGCGGGCTCGGAAGCGGATTCTGGCACGGACTGCTCGCGGGCTCGCTCGGCGGAATCATCGGCGGCCTGCTCGTCGGCGTCACCGTCGGCGTGGCCGGCCTCGCGCTTGGCCCCGTCGGCGGCGCGGTCTCCGGCGCTGCCGGTATCGGCATCTTTCTGTTCGCCGTCACGATATCGGTCGTGATGGCCATAGAGAGCGCGGTCGCCGGTGTCGTCGGTGCCGCGGTCAGCGACTGACCCGCTTCCAAACCATTACAACGGCCGGCTCCGATCCTCCAACCGTCGTGTCACCGTCGGTCTTCGATCCCCGACTCGAGTACGTCTCCGTCGCCGAAACCGCGCTCAGCGACATCGACAGCGAGCGCGGCGAGCTCGTCGTCGGCGGCTATCCGATCGACGAACTCGCGACGAACGCGACCTACGAGGAGAGCGTCTTCCTCCTGTTCGAGGGCCGGCTGCCGACGGCCGCGGAACTGGCCGACTTCCGCACCGATCTCGCGAGTCGCCGCGAACTCCCGCCGGCGGTCCGGGAGCGACTCGAGCGCGCCGCCGAAACGGGGAACTCCGCGATGGACGCGATCCGAATGGGCGTCGCGGCGGCGCCCCTCGAGACCGACGAGACGGATCCGCGAACGGCCGCCGAGCGCGTCGTCGCCGTCGTCCCGACGATCGTCGCGACCTACTGGCGCTACCGACGGGGGGAAGAGCCGATCGAGCCCCGCGACGATCTGGGCCACACAGCGAACTACCTGTACATGCTGACCGGCGAGGAGCCGAGCGAGGCCGAGACCCGCGCCCTCGAGACGTTTCTCGTAACCCTGCTCGAACACGGGCTCAACCCCTCGACGTTCACCGCCAGAACCGTCGTGTCGACCGAGTCTGACCTCGTCTCCGCCGCGACCGCCGCGGTCGGCTCGCTCAAAGGACCGCTCCACGGCGGCGCACCGGGGCCCGTCCTCGAGATGCTGCGGGAGGTCCACGGGCTGGGCGATCCGGCCGGCTACGTCGAAGCGAAGCTGGCCGCCGGCGAGCGACTGATGGGATTCGGTCACCGCGTCTACCGCGTCCGCGATCCGCGAGCGGCGGTCCTCGAGTCGGCCGCGGAACGGCTCTACGCCGAATCGGCGGCCGGCGACTTCTTCGAGACCGTCCGGGAATTCGAGTCCGTCGCCGTCGAGGAACTGGCCGCCCACAGCCCGGACCGTCGGCTACACACGAACGTCGAGTTCTACACCGCCGCGCTGCTCGACGGCGTCGGGGTTCCGAAAGAGCTGTTCACCGCGACGTTCGCCGTCTCGCGGGTCGCCGGCTGGATGGCTCACTGTCTCGAGCAACTCGAGGACAACAGGCTGGTTCGCCCCGAATCGCGGTACGTCGGCGCGACCGACCGCGAGTGGACGCCCGCTGCGGAGCGCTAGGGTCGATTCGGTCGTCTATCGATTCCGGGGTGGAGCGGAGTCGGCTTCGGGCTCGGCGCCAGCGTCGGAGCGATCCTCGGGTCGGCGCTCGCCGTCCGTTTTCGGATCGGCCGCCGCCCCGGTCTCGTGGTCCGTTTCGGGCTCGCCGCTCCCGGGCGCGACCGCGGGCACGTCCACGGCGTTGACCGCGTGGCGGACGACGGCGCGTTCCTCGACGCCTTCGACGGTCGCTTCGGTGGTGAGGACGATCCGATGGGCCATCGTCGGCTGGGCGAGCCGCTTGACGTCGTCCGGCGTTACGTACGATCGACCGTCGATCAGCGCCGCGGCGCGGGCGGCTTCGAAGACGCGCTGGACACCACGTGGCGAGACGCCGGTGTCGGCTCGTCGGTCGGCCCGCGTCTTCCGTGCGAGATCGATAATGTAACCGCGGACCTTCTCGTCGACGGTGACGTCCTCGGTCATGTCCTGGAGTACTCGGACCGCCTCCGGGCTCGCGATCGGATCGACGCTCGGCGAGAGCGACCGGCGGTTCGCCCGGCGCTCGAGCAGCCCCAGTTCGCCGTCGCGATCGGGGTAGCCCAGCGACGTCTTGACGCTGAAGCGGTCGCGCTGGGCCTCGGGCAGCCGGAACGTTCCTTCCTGTTCGATCGGGTTCTGGGTCGCGACGACGACGAACGGCTCGGGCAGGTCGTAGGTCGTGCCGTCGACGCTGACCTGTCGCTCCTCCATGGCCTCGAGCAGCGCGGCCTGGGTCTTCGGTGGCGCGCGGTTGATCTCGTCGGCCAGCACGACGTTCGTGAACACCGGTCCCTCGGCGAACTTGAACTCGCCGGCCTGCTCGTCGTAGATCATCGAGCCGGTCACGTCCGAGGGCAGCAGATCGGGCGTAAACTGAATCCGCTTGAACTCGAGTCCCATCGACTCGGCGATCACCCGGGCGGTGACCGTCTTCCCCGTTCCCGGCACGTCCTCGAGCAACACGTGGCCGCGGGCGAGCACGGCGGCGAGCATGGTCTGCAGGACCTCACGGTCGACGACCGCCGCTTTCTCGATGCGTTCGACGACTTGCCGGACCGTGCGTGCGGCGTCGTCGGGCGTCGCGTTCGTCTCGTCCATACACGACAGTGACGCTAGATGACCAAGAAGCCTCCCCTCTCGCACCGGGCCGAAGCCGGTTAGCCGCGGAGGGGAACCAACAGGAGTAACACGCCCAGCACGACGACGAACGCAGCACCGGCTGCGCTGACGCCCGCGAAGGCGCCACTTCGGAGGAACTCGAGGCCGGTCGCGACCACCACGGCGGCGACCCCGACGCCGACGGCGATGGCTCCGTGGAACAACTCGAGCCGGCGGGTCTCGGGTAAGTGGCCGAGTTCGGCCGTCACCCCGAGTCCGAACGTCGAGAGGTCCCAGACGAGGACCGCGGCGGCGATGCAGCCGAAGGCGAGGAGGGCACTCACGCCGGCGACGCCGATCGCGGCGACGACCAGCCCCGCCGCGGCGATGGCCGGCCCGGTCGCTCGCGACGGCAGTATGCCGAGGGCGATACAGACGGCGCCGCCCCCGAGTACGAACGCGGCAGCCAGCGGCCCGATCAGCAGGGGGATCAGCAGCGCCGCCCCGAGGAGGACCGGACCGGCGACGGTTCCGTTACTGGCGATCAGGAGCACCAGGCCGAACAGGAAGGGCACGGAGAATCCGAACCCGGCGACGACCGCGGCGGTCTGGCGAGTCGTGTCGGCGTCGACCTCTCGCGTGAGCCGTCGCAGGACGAGCGCGACCGCCCCGGCGGCAGCGCTCAGCGCGCCGACCGCGACGATCGGCCAGACGACGATCGGCGACGACAGCGCCTCGAGCCCTCCCGCGAGCACCGACTGGCTGGCCGATAGCCCGGCCGTCACGCCCCCGAGCACGAGGACGGCGACGACGACGAGCCCGACGATCGCTCCCGACATCGTCCACGTCAAATACTGTCGGAGGGTCGCGAGCTGGCGTTCGACCACCGGACGCCGACGCCGTGGCGTCAACTCCAGAACCGGCAGCCAGCGCAGCGACAGCCGGACGACCCCGGCAGTACCGGCCGCGACCACGAGGAAGCCGGTGAGCGACCCGATCGGGCTCGAGACGCCGGTGATCCCGCTCACTACCGCCGTGCCGAGATACCCCAGGCCGAGTAGCACCGTCACCGCCGCGGCCGAACACAGCATCGAGACGTAGCCGATCACGCTCCCCGTCGCGGCGGGCTTTAGCTTCTCGCCGCCGATATCGGCCCAGGCGGCCCCGACCCCGGCGAGTGCCAGCGCACATCCGCTCACCGCGAGTCCCGGTCCGGCAACGAGCGGGGCCAGAAGAACGATTAGCGCGAACGCTGTGCCGAACGTCAGCAGGAACGCGTGGGCGACCAACTGCTCGACGAACCCGTCGCGCTCGAGCAGACCCACGCCGGCGACGGTCAGCCCGACGGGAAGCCCGAGCGTCGGCAGTAGCGACGGCTCGCCGATCGCGACGCCGACGAGTCCGACGGCGGCGACGACGGCCAGCGTGGCGATCCAGAGGCTCGTCGCCCGCGGCCGTCCCTCGTCGCCGATGGCGGACGGGCGATCGAGTCGCGGGCCGGCCAGCGACATCTAGTCGTCACCCCCCGGCTGCGTCCGCCGGCCGGCCGACGGCTCCCGTTCGGCTCGCCCGTCGCGGTCGCTTTCCGCCGCGGCTCCGTTTCCGGCCGTTTCGCCGCCGTCGTTCGCCGACCCGCCGCCGAGCAGCCGCGTGTTCGAGAGCCGCGCGTCGGCGGCGAAGGCGTGCTCGATGACCAGCGGCAGCGGCGTTCCGCGCCGCCAGTCGACCGTCCGAGCGCCGGCGGCCTGACAGCGCGCCAGCCGAGTCCGCCGCCGCGTCTGCTCGTACTGACCGCTGACGGTGTTTTCGGGGACGATATCGGGCGAGCAGACGGCCACCGGCAGCCCCGCGCCGCGCCAGATCTCGACCGCGTCGACGGGTAGCTCGTCGAGCGCGGCCGTAAACAGCGCGAGCTGTGCGTTCGACGGGCTGAGTTCGAGCACCTTGCGCACCTGTGCGTTCAGCCGCCGGCCGTCCGCCCGCGTCCAGTCCGGCGTCGCGTCCGAGTCACCGTCGGCCGCCGTCCGGAGGAGTTCGAGTCCGCGGGTCCGCTGATCGCGCCCGCTCGCCGGCTCGAGCCAGTGACAGCCCGCGGGCCCGGGGCCGTCGAGCCCGATCACGGCGACGCCGACGTCGTGACCCGAGTTGAGCAGATCGGTCAGCGCCCGCGTCGCGGCGTAGGCCTCGAGTTCGACGCCGGTCGGCCGCCCGCGACCGGCGACGACGCGGTTCGCCGCGCGTGCGTCGACGACCAACACGACGGTCGCCGACACCTGTCGCTCGTAGTTGACCGTCGCGAGCGCCCCGCGTTTCGCGTAGTGTCGCCAGTCGATCCGGTCCGTGGGGTCGTCGGGGTGGTACTCCCGGGTCGAGTGAAACGAGACGCCCTCGCCGGGGTCGTCGGTCGTGAGCTGGCCGGCGTGGCCGCTGCCGTCCTCCTCGATCGGCGGCGCGTCGGCGTCGAGCCGACAGACGAGCGACCGATCGCCCGACACCGGCAGCGACACCGTCGCCACCGCGCTCGCCCCCAGGCCACGGAGGCGACACTGCGGCGGCTCGAAGTCGTACTCGCCGCGGCGGGCGACGACGAGATACGTCACGCTGAAACTCTCGCCGGGCTCGAGCGTCGTGCCCGCCCGCGGCGATCCCTCGAGAACGGCCAGCGCTGTGGGGACGCCGTCGGCGACCCGAACGTCGGTCAGCGTCCGGTCGGATTCGTTCGTCACCTCGAGGGTGACGGTGACGGGTCGGCCCGGCGGCGCGGGCGTCGGCGAGACCGTCCTGGTCGCGACGAGGCCGTCGGGAACCCGAACGCGGGACAGCGAGCCGGCGGCGACGAACGCGAGCGGGATGACCGCGCCGAGCAGCAGGGCCGGCGTCCCGCTGATCACCCCCGCGACCGCGAGCACGACCGTCGCGGCGACGGCACCCCGCCAGCGCAGCTGTCGACGGCTCACGCGCCGGTCACCTCCGCGTTCTCACCGTCGCCGTCCCGTTCGCTCTCGTCCCGGTCGTCGGTCTCCGCCTCGAGTTCGTCACCGGAGCGCGGGCGACGCGGCTGCGGTCCGCGGGCGGTCGCCCGCGGCTCGACGGCGCGCTGGAGCCGGCCGTCCGCACCCCGCTGGAGGTCATCGAGGGTCGGCTGGACGACCGGAACGGTCCGGGGCGCGGTCTGGCCCGGTACCGTCGGCAGCGCCTCGTCGGCGGCCGCGGCGACCGCGTTCGTCGCTCGCCGGGCGCGCTGCCGGACGACGCGCTCGGGCGAGAGCCACGCGCGGACCCGCTCGCGGAACGACCGGTCCGGCGGCGCTATCTCGGCCGAGAGCACGCTCGCGGCGACTCGATCGTCGGTCCAGCTTCCGTCCGCGAGCGCCGCCTCGACGTCCGATCGCGAGCGGCCGCCCTGCTCGAGCGCGTCGAGCAGTGCCGTCCGGAGCGCGGGGCGGACGGCGTCGAGCCCGCTATCGACGCTCCCCTCGTCGCGGGCACGCTCGCCGGCCGTCTCGATCAAGCCGGCGAGTTCGTCGCTCGAGAGCGGCGGGTCGCGATCGGTCCGCTCGGGCGCGGGGGTGGCGAACGGCTCGTCGGCGGCCCAGGGGACGGTCGGCGCGTCGGCGGTCCCGTCGAGCGAACCGCGGACGTTCCGAACCCCGAGGCCCAGCGCGACGAGCACGAGGAGGGCGACGAGTCCACCGGCTCCCTCGGAGCCGCCGCTCCGGACGACTCCCAGGAAGGTCCCGATCGCGACGAGCGCCAGCCCGAACAGGGCGACGATCGTCGTGCGTCGCGGGCTCACGATTCCTCACCTCCGTCAGTCCCGGACGCTGATTCGGTCGCTGGCGATTCCGCCGCCCCTTCCCGCTCGCGCTCCGCTTCGATCTCGTCGTAGGCGGCGGCCGCCCGGTCACGGCGCTCGCTCGAGCGCGACCGGCCGCCGTACTCCACCTCGCGAAACAGCGTCGTCAGTTCGCGCACCGGCTCTCGGGGGTAGCCGTCCGAGAGGGCGCGCCGCTCGATTTCGCCGGGCGTTCGCGTTCGCCAGCGACCCGGCGAGACCCGCCGTGCGAACGCACGCCACAGTTCGCGGAACGAGCGTCGCCGGTCTTCGTCACCGGTATTCGCCGTCGGCTCCGGTGTCGTCGACTCGCCACTGTCGTCGGTATCGACGTCCGTCTCCGTCGAGTCGGGCTCCGCCGAGCGTCGTCGGAGCACGCCGGCGACGGCGAGGCCACCCGCGACGAGGGCGGCCCCGCGGCGGCCGTCGACCGCGTAGCCCCCGCCGAGTACGGCGAGCGCTCCGATTCCGATCGCAACCGTTCGCAGCGGCAGCGTCCGCGCCACGACGAGCGCCCGTCGGAGCCCCGACCGACCGCGCGCCGGACACGTTCGCAGCCAGTCGGCGAGCCGCGTCCAGAGCCCGCTCGCGGACCGGGGCAGCGACCGCAGCCACGTACGAACGGCTGCCGCCAGCACCCGACCCCGGTCGACCAAGGCCTCGAGGCGGTCGACGACCCGCATCGCGCGTTCGACGATCCACGCCGCGAACCGGCCCAGCGCCTCGCGGATCGGGGGCGCCTCGCGGTCGCGAAGCCGCTGACCGCCGGAGCGGCCGACGGCGAGTCCGCCCCCGAGCAGGGCGACGACGGCCAACGCCGCGAGCCCGGCCCACGGTCCGTAGAACGCCTCGACGACGAGTACCGCGAGCAGCGCCGCCGCGGCTCCGACGACGGTGAACGGCCCGCGGCGGCCGTGCGTCCGGTAGGCGAACGCTGCCAGTCCGGCGACGACGAGCGCGGCCACGGCCGCCGGACCGCCGTAGGCACCCAGAAGGGTCACGCTCGCGGTCTGGTTCGCGGTCCGATCGCCCGTACTGACCGTCACCGTCGTCGTCGGATCGCGCGGCAGCGCGAGCGGCAATCGTCCGTCGGCGTCGGTCGTTCCCGCCCGCTCACCACCGACGGTGACGGTGGCGTTCGCGACCGGTTCGCCGTCGATCGTGGCCGCGACGGCACCGGAACTGCCGGGGATCGGCGCGAGTCCACCCGGCCGCAGGTGTGCCTCGAGGAGGAGTACGTCGACCGTCTTCGTCCCCGAGAAGTCCCCTCGGGCGACCTCGAGCGTGATCCGCTCGGAGCCGTCGTCGGGGACGGTCACCGTCGCCGTGCCATCGTCGCCCGTCCGACCGACCCTCGTCCCGTCGATGGAGACGGTCGCATCGCGCATCGGTATCCCCTCGATGACTGCGCCGACGGTGATCTCCTCGCCGGGGTACGGATCGCCGCGAACGCCGATTTCGACCTCGCCAGTGACCTCGTACGACCCGGTCGCGTTCCCGGTTTCGTCCTCGCCATCGGCTGCCGCCTGCGCCGCCGCGATGCCGTCCGCGGCCCGTGTCGTCACGAGCGTCCCTGCGACGGCTCCCGTCGCTGTCGTTCTCACCGACTGTCCGCTTCCGGCACCGACGGCGACCCCCTCTCTCGCCGTGCTCGCTCCGGCACGACACGTCACGTCGCTTTCCGCGCCGACTCGAATCCGTAGCTCCTTCGCGTACGGCACTTCGCCGGTTACCCGGCCGTACTCGTCGGTCCGTCCGACGTGCTGACCGTTGAACCACACCGGTGCATCGACGAGTGGCTCACCCTCGTAGCGGATCGTCGCCATTACCTGCCCCCCGGAAATCGGCGTTCGATCCAGGGCGATGGCACAGGCCGTCTCGGTTTCGGTCTCGGTCTGCTCCCCGTCTCCCTCGCCCCGATCGATGTTGAGCAACTCGAGCAGCCGCCTCCAGTCGAAATCGACGTTCGGCCCGTCGCCGCCGCCGCTGTCTGAACCGCCGGGCTCGAGGCGCGGCCCCGATCCCGACCCGTCGCCCCCGGACTCAGAACCGGCCGGCACCGCGGCGCCGGGCGCGAACGCGGCTGCCAACACGAGCGCGATGGCCGCGAGCGCGACGAACGACAGCTGTCGATAATCGGCCGCGCTGGCGTCGTCTGGGGTGGAGTCCTCGGACACGTCCGTTCACTTCCGTTCCGGTCGGCGGACCGACCTGTTGGTATCGAAACGGGTGAGTATGGGAGCTACCCTACAATGAAGGTACACGTTCTTCACCGAGCGCGGGCTCGGTGAGCGGTTCGCAGTCGATCGGAATCGGCGTGTCTCGCGGTCCGCTCAGCGTCTCGCCTCGAGTTCCGCCTCGAGCTCGGAGAGGTTCACGTCCTTCATCGAGAGCAGGACGAGCAGGTGGTAGACGATGTCGGCGCTCTCGTGGGCGATCTCCTCGCGGTCGTCGTCTTTCGCGGCGAGCACGAGTTCGGTCGTCTCCTCGCCGAGTTTCTCCAGCACCGCGTTCTCGCCTTTCTCGTGGGTGAACAGCGACGCGGTGTAGGAGTCCTCGGGCAGCGTTTCCTTTCGGTCTTCGATGACGGCAAACAGGTCCTCGAGCACGTCGTCCATCTACAGGTCACCAGATACGTTGCGGATGTCTTCGAGTTCGTCGAACTTCTCGCTGTCGTCTCGGCTGTCCTCGAAGACCTCCTCCGCGATCTCGATCGGCGCGTTCGTCCGGGCGGCCAGCGCGAGCGAATCGCTCGGCCGGGCGTCGATGACCGTCTCGCCGCGGGGCGTCTCGAGGTGGAGGTCCGCGATGTAGGTACCGCCCTGGCCGCCGTCGCGTTCCTTGATCTCGTTGACGACGACGCGGTCGATCCGGCTGCCGAGTTCCTCCATGACGTCGAGCAGAAGGTCGTGGGTCAGCGGCCGCCCGATGTCCTCGGCCTCGAGCCCCCGGGCGATGCTGGTCGCCTCGTTGAACCCGATGAAGATCGGCACGACGTCGTCCTCTCCGTCGACGGCGAGGACGACCACCGGAACCGGGCCCTGGGGCGTCCCTGCGACGCGAACCGCGTCGATGGATGCCTGCATACTCCTACCGTTGACGAGGAGGGGGAAAACATGTCCGGTCGCGAGTGCATGCAGCGGCCGGGATCGGCTCGTTCCCGTCGCGACCGCCGTTACCGCGATTCCTCGAGTGGCAGTTCTGTCGCGTCGTTTTCGAAGAAGGCCAGTCCGTGGATCCGGCTGTCCGTCGTCAGTTCGGGATGGAACGCCGTCCCGACGACCGGTCCATCCCGGACCGCGACCGGGCGGTCGTCCCAGGTCGCCAGCACGTCCGCTGTGCCGACCGCGTCGATCGCGGGCGCGCGAATGAACACTGCCGGAAAGGGATCGTCGAGACCCGCGACCGTCAGGGGGGCTTCGAAGCTGTCCTTCTGCCGACCGAAGGCGTTTCGCTCGACGCTCGCGTCGATCACGCCGAGTTCGTCGACCCGGTCGTCGCCGGCGTCGCTCGAGGCGACGATCAGGCCGGCACAGGTCGCGAGCAGCGGTTTGCCGGCGGCGACGTGATCTCGAATTTCGGGGGCGATTCCCTCGCCGTGGATCAGTCTGGAGATGGTCGTCGACTCGCCGCCCGGCATCGCTAGCAGGTCGCAGTCGGGGACGACCCCCGCCTCGCGGATCTCGCGGACGGCGACTTCGTGACCGTGGGAGCGCGCGGCGCGTTCGATCGCCGCCGCGTGTTCGGAGACGTCGCCCTGGACCGCGACGACGCCCGCAGTCAGTGACATGGCCACCGGTATGAACGGCCCGCTCAAAAAGGTCGCGCCACGGCCCCCTCACTACGTCTGATCGGACGGCACCGTTTCGCGGACGAACAGATAGAGCGCGAGGAGTGCGAAGGCCGTCGCCACGGCCCCCGTGAGCGCGCCGACGAAGACGAACTTCATTCCACCGAGCAGCCAGATCACGCCCAGATAGACGGCCAGCCCTGCGCCGAGGAGGTAGAGCAGCGAGTGCCAGTACGGCGTCACGTAGACGAGGGGGCCGACGAGCAACACGACCCCGATAACGAGGAACGTGGACACGCGCTCGTCGGGAACGAACGCCGCAAAGAGCCCGAGGTACAGGTGAATTGCCGCGAGGACGAGCGCCAACGAGAGGAACGCCCACTCGAACACGTCCGGCCTCGAGCGACCGTCGTCAGTTCCGGTGACCATTCGTTAGCTGACCACGTACGAACCCCCGCTACGAAAGCATTGTTTGTCGCGGCCGACGCGGCGTTCGCTCGAGGGCTGCCGCTCCTTTCCGTTCGAGTCGGGGCTCCAGAAGAGTGGAGACGCCACTATCGGGCGGGTCGTCGTCTCGAGCGGTGACGCGAAGAACGGGAGTCGATCGTTACGAGACGAAGGTCAGGAGCTGTACCAGTACGCCGAGCATGACGCCGAACGCGATGACCGTCTTCGGGTCGATGCGAATGGCGTTCGAGTCTTCGGAGTCGAAGTACCGGACGAGGCCGGCACTGGACATCAGCCCCCCGGTGTTCTGTCCTTTATCCATACGCGTTTCTTCGGCTCCCTCGAACTAAACCTTTCGACCCGCCGCGTCGGCGATCACGGCAACGTGGTGGGAGTGGGAAACCCTTATGCGCGCCGCGAGGCAAGTAGCGTTGACCGCATGACTGTCACACTCAAGGACTTCTACGCGGACTGGTGTGGCCCCTGCAAGACTCAGGATCCGATCCTCGAGGAGCTCGAGGACGACTGGGAGGGGCGATTCGAAGTCGAGAAAGTCAACGTCGACGAACAGCAGGACATCGCCAACGAGTATCAGGTGCGCTCGCTGCCGACGCTCATCATCGAGAACGACGACGGCATCGTCGAGCGCTTCGTCGGCGTCACCCAGCGCGACGACATCGAGGACGCCCTCGAGTCCGCCGGCGCGTAGACGAACCGCAGCCGTTTTCCGGTTTTCGCGACCCGTGAGCGACGCGCTCGCTCGCCTCACTCACTGCGAGAAGCAGTTCGAAAACGCGACGACGGATCGCCGCCTAGATCCACTTCACGCCGACGTCGTGCATGTCTTCGTTGTACTTCGCGATGTTGATGACCAGCGGCGTGACGCTCTCGACTTCCGCCGCGTTGGCCAGCGGGCCGGCCTCGAGCGCGCGCAGGCCCTCGATCTCGTTCGCGAGGTCGACGACGGTGTCGCCGGCCGCGTCGTCGTCGGCGACGACGAGCGTGTCGAGGTCGAGTTCGTTCTCGAGGTTCGCGAGCGCGTCGGCCGCGAGGTTGTGGAACGCGCCGACGACGGGGACCTCGTCGGGCGCCCGTCCCGCGACGAGTTCGGTGACGCTGCCCGCGCTCGGCGGGTGGTAGTGGAGACCGTCCTCGTCGCCCTGCATGCCGACCGCGGGGGTGACGAGGACGGTGTCCGAATCGAGGCTGTCGGCGACCGCCTCGACGGTGTCGCCGACGTAGTACGGCGGGACGCTGAGGACGACCACGTCCGCGCGGTCGGCCGCCATCTCGTTGCCGAAGCCCTTGATGTCGACCTCGTCGGTGCGCCCCTCGAGGACCTCCTCGTAGTCCGCGACGCGGTCGCGGGCTTTCTCGGGGTCTCTCGAGCCGATGAGGATCTCGTGGCTCGTGTCGCGAGCGAAGCGCAGCGCGAGCCCTTCGCCGATGTCGCCGGTGCCGCCGAGTAGTGCGATTCGCATACCCACTTCTCGGGAGGGCATCCGAATAAAAGGGCCGGAGGTCGGCCGATCTCGCCGGGTTCTCTGACGAAATACCACTGTCAGCGGAGTTCGGCACGTCATATACCCGTAGCGTCGGACGCTCGATAGCTTCCTGCTAGCGTGGCACCGAGGGATTACCACGTCCTCCCCAGCCGATTGGTGCTCACGGGCGCTGCGGGACGGTTCCACCGTCCCGATAGTCGCGGCGCGTTGCGCCGCGCACTGCCCGTTCGCTCATCCCTCGCACGATACCATCCAGCGATTTACTCGTCGTTCATCGCTGGACAGCGCGCGCCACCGTACATCGATCAGGTACCTACGAATTCGCCCACGGCTGCTAGCAACGTCGCTACGGCGCGTCGTCCTCGGCGGGGTTCATCGACGCCCCCACCCCGCCGTCGTAGGCGTCTCGCTCCTCGACCGCACGGATCCGCTGCTCGAGGTCGGTCTCGAGTTCCCGTCGCCGCTCCTCGTCTACGTCCGCGTCGTTCCCCAGATCCTGCAGGTCCTGCCGGGCCGTCCGCAGGACGGAGACGGCCGCCTCGGTCTCGAGGTCGGCGGCGCGGTCGAGCGCGCGTTCGATGTCCGCGAGCGTGGTCTCGCTCATAGCGGACTCGTCGCGGGGAACACGCATCAAAGGCCGGCCGGGAATCGCCACGTCCCGCCGCTGGCCGCGTGTCGGCGGCGACCGGAGTTTCAATATCTCGCCGTTCGTCGCTCCCGGTATGAGCCGTCCCGCCGTCATCGCGCACCGCGGTTACGCCGGCGTCGCCCCCGAGAACACGATCGCTGCCGTCGAACGCGCGGTCGCACACGACGAGACGTCGATGCTCGAGATCGACGTGCGGCCGGCGGCCGACGGGACGCCGGTGGTCGTCCACGACGAGCGCCTCGACGGAACCCGCGAGGGACGGCCGCTGACCGACGCGACGGGGCTCGTCCGGGAAACGCCGCTCGAGGTCCTCCGCGAAACTCGCGTGCTCGGCACCGAGGCGACGGTTCCCACGCTGGCCGACCTGCTGGCGGCCGTCCCCGAGACCGTCGGCGTCAACGTCGAACTGAAGGGGTGCGGCCGGTCGGACCTGCGGGTCGGCGAGTCGCTCCCGCCGGCCGACCGCGACCGGCGACGCGAGGCGTGGCGACCGTTCGTCGAGCGCGTCGTCGCCAACTGCGAGGCTTTCGGCGGCGAGTTGCTCTTCTCGTCGTTCTGCGAAGGGGCGATCGCAGCGCTGCGCGAGGTCGCCGACTACGCCGCCGCGGCGCTGCTCTGGGACGACCTCGAGGCCGGCCTCGAGATCGCGCGTCGCTACGACTGCGAGGCGATCCACCCGCCCCGGAACGCGATCGTCGGGACGGAACTGACCGGAACGGCGTACGCTGGGCTTTCGGGCGAACCGTCGATCGACGTGCTCGAGGCGGCCCACGCCGAGGGCCGGGCGGTCAACGTCTGGACGGCGACGAACTGGCTTCAGTTCGACGCGCTCGCGGCCGCCGGCGTCGACGGAATCGTCGTCGACTATCCGAGGCTGGGCGGTAGCTCGAGGTCGCAGTAGGAGCCACCGGCCACCGTTTTCGATCACACGCTCGTCCGCCGACGAGCCGCGGATTCACTCCTCGAGCGACACACTAGCTCCGTCTGCGGACTTTCTCGTCCTGTCGGCGCGATCGTATAAATACCGCCTGCAAACGCACCGGACACCTTGATACGGCAAATCGTGTGAGGATGTGTTGATTATGGATTCCGTCGCCCGTCAACGTCGTCGCCTCGGCCGGCATTTCAGGGCTTTCTCTGGTCGAGCCTCAGCCCGCGATGACGCCGGTCTAAGGGGTCGGCCCGGTCGGGAGGTGTGGCTCGATGAGTGACTTTCCGCCGCGGACGACGATCAAACGGTGGCTGGTGACGACCAACCACAAAGACGTCGGCATCCTCTATCTGGGGACGGCGCTGTTCTTCCTCGTCGCCGGCGGCGTCCTCGCGCTGTTGTTCCGCGTCCAACTGTGGGAGGCCGGCGGGACCGGATTCCTCACGAACACCGAGTACAATCAGGCGGTCTCTGTCCACGGCCTCTTGATGGTGTTCTGGTTCATCTCGCCGTTCGGCTTCGGCTTCGCGAACTACATCGTCCCGCTACAGATCGGTGCGAAGGACCTCGCGTTTCCGCGGCTGAACGCGCTGAGCTACTGGTTCTATCTATTTTCGGGACTGCTCGTCCTGCTCTCGTTCTTCCAGGGAGTGACGTGGGCCAACGGCTGGTACATGTACGCCCCGCTGAACGTGCCCATCTACAACCCCGGTTACACGCTGACGATGGGCGGGAACACGACGATTCTCGCGCTGACCCTGTTTACCATGTCGGTCACCCTCGGCTCGGTAAACTTCCTGACGACGATCCACCGCTGTCGCGCCGAGGGGATGGGGACCTGGAACATGCCGCTGTTCACCTGGGCGACCCTGTTGACGGTCTGGATGATGCTGTTCGCGTTCGCGGCGCTGCTGGCCGCGCTGATCCTGATGCTCACCGATCGCATTCTCCTCACCCAGTACTACTCCTCGACCGCGGAGGGCTCGAGCCTGTTGTGGGGACACCTGTTCTGGTTCTTCGGCCATCCGGAGGTGTACATCGTGTTCTTCCCCGCGCTGGGGATCATGTTCGAGACGTTCCAGACGTTCACCGGGCGGCGACTCATCGGCCGGAAGTGGGTCATCATCGCGATGGTCCTCGTGGCGGTCCAGTCCTTTTTGGTCTGGATGCACCACATGTTCCTGACGACGATCAACCTCGAGATCAAGACGCTCTTTATGGCGACGACGATCGGGATCTCGCTGCCGTTCGACCTGATGGTCTTCTCGATGATCTACACGATGGTCAAGGGCCGCGTGCGCTTCACGACCCCGTTCCTGTTCAACATGGGCGCGCTCGTGTTGTTCATCGTCGGCGGGATCACCGGCGTCTTCCTCGGTGCGGTCGTGCTCGACTACGAGTTCCGCGGGACCTACTGGGTCGTCGCGCACTTCCACTACGTGATGGTAGCGGGCGTCACGGCCCTGATTGGCGGCCTCTACTACTGGTGGCCGAAGATCACCGGCAAGATGTTCGACGAGCGACTCGGGAAGCTCAGCTTCGCCGTCTACTTTACCGGATTCAACCTGCTGTACTTCCCGATGTTCCTCGCCTGGGAGACCCCGCGACGGGTCTTCGACTACCCGCCGGGAACGGAGCTCTACCAGCAGATCGCGACGGTCGGTGCGTTCGTCCTCGCTACGTCGGTCCTGCTCGTGTTCATCACGCTCGGGAAGAGTTACGTCTCCGGCCCCGACGCGCCCGACAATCCCTGGGCGTACTCGCGAACCGCCGAGTGGGCGACGACGTCACCGCCGCCGCTCGAGAACTGGCCGGACCGACCCAGCTACGCCAGCGGCAAACTCGAGTTCGTCGACGACCGATCGTCGGCCGCGACCGACGGCGGCGCGGTCGCCCACGAGCGAACGCAGGCCGAACCGCTCGAGGCGGACCACGAGGACCACGCGAGTATCTGGCCGTTCGCCATCGGCATCGGCATGTTCGTCACGTTCTTCGGTCTGTCGGGACTGACGCCGTACGTCGCGACGTTCGCCACCAACCACGGGGCGGAACTCGCCGGCCAAATGGACGGGTCCGCTAACATCCTCTACCCCGTCCTCTCGGTAGCCGGCGTCGGTATCCTCCTCGGCTCGCTCTTCCAGTACGGCCGCGAGGAGTTCAACGCCCCCGAGATGGCCATCGCAGAGCGCTGGCCGTTCGAGGGCGTCGGGACGACGAAGACCGGCGTCTGGATCTTCCTGGCCTCGGACGTGGTCGTCTTCGGTGCCGTCATCGGCGCGTACATTTTCATGCGGCTCCATATGGGCTGGAATCAGATCGAGCCCGTTCCGCCCTCGGAGATCATCGGCCTCGTCAACACCTACGTCCTGCTCACCTCGAGTTTCACCGTCGTCATCGCCCTGGTGATGGCCGAACGCGGGAACAAGCGCGGGTTGCTCGGCTCGATGGGGGTCACCCTGCTGCTCGGGCTCACGTTCCTCTCGATCAAGGGCTACGAGTGGAGCCAGGAGTTCGCCCACGGGATCTACTGGTTCTCCGACCTCGAGTACTCGATGTACTTCGTGACGACCGGGCTGCACGCGCTCCACGTCATCCTCGGGCTGCTCATCGCCGGGTTCATGATCTACCGGATCGCGAGCGTCGACGCCTACCTCGAGGACGACCGCCCGGTGGAGTACTTCGGCCTCTACTGGCACTTCGTCGACATCGTCTGGGTGTTCCTCTTCCCGCTGTTCTACCTGATGTAGCGCGGTCGGCCGCGGTTCGATTTTCTCGACCGAGAACGAGGCGGTGGGTTCCGTCGGCGTCGCGGGACCGAAAGCAGCCGGATACAAGACGATCGCTCCTGAACGAGCGGGTATGAAACTCTCGAGCGTTGTCGACCGACTCGACGAGGAGTTGCGGACCGCCGACTACGCCGACCTCGACGCCAGCGCGAACGGCCTGCAGATCGGCCCGGACGAGTCCGAGATCGACCGCGTCGCCGTGGCAGTCGACGGCGTCCGCGAGACGGTCGACCGCGCGGTCGAGGCGGACGCGGACCTGCTCGTCGTCCACCACGGCATGTCCTGGGACGGGTTCGATCGCCTGACGGGGCAGACCTACGACCGGATCGCGCCGCTGATCGAGCACGACCTCGCGTTGTACGTCTCACACCTCCCGCTGGACGGCCACCAGGAACTGGGCAACGCCGCCGGCGTCGCTGACCTGCTCGAACTCGAGGACCGTGCTCCCTTCGGCGAACTCGGCCCCGAGTACATCGGCCAGCGCGGGACCGCGGCCGACCCCTTTACGCCCGACGAACTGCGCGACCGCCTCGAGGCACGGCTCGATACCGGCGGCCGGCCGGTCCAGTTGCTCGACTTCGGCCCCGACGAGATCGAGGACGTCGCGATCGTCACCGGCAGCGGGGCCGACTGGCTCGACGAGGCCGTCGAGGCCGGCGCGGACGCGCTGGTGACCGGCGAGGGGAAACAGCAGGTCTACCACGAGGCACAGGAGGCGGGCATCACCGTCGTCCTCGGCGGTCACTACGCGACCGAGACCTTCGGCGTCCGGTCGTTGCAGGGGCTGCTCGAGGAGTGGGGACTCGAGACGACGTTCCTCGACGTGCCGACGGGGCTGTAACTCGAGATTGCCGACCGGTTCCGGCCGCTGAAACAGTTTCGGTAGCCGGGACTGAGTTTGGCTGGACGGGTTAGTGCGGGCAGGTGCCCCCTACCATCGGTTTCGATCGCTGCGGACGCTACTCGAGCGTCCGAAACTGAGACAGTCTGTCGGTAACCATAGTCAGTAGCAACGAACGGTTCCGTCACTCTCGGACTCGGCTCCGAGGGCTGACCTATGACAACCGACGATTCACACACTCGACGGGACTGTCTGCGAACCATCTCCGCCGCTGGTGCAGTCGTCGGCGGAGGCACACTCGGCGTCTCGAGTGCCAGCGCCGGCGGTCGGCCCGACGATCGCACCCCGTCGCCGGTTCACCCCACGGACATCGCTCTCGAGGCGGTCTGTCTCGACGCCGACCACGAGGCCGCGCTGTTCTGCGTCGAAAACGACGCCGATCGCCCTGCGAAACTCGAGTGGGCCGCATCGCCCGTCGCGGAGGGCATCTTCTTCATCGACTGCCAGACGATCCGCCTCGAGTGCGACTGCCGACGACTGTTCGATGCCGCTCCGGTGGTGTCGCTGGCGGCGGCAGTGATCGACCGGCCGCGGTGGGAGCCGATCGGCAGCGAGTCGACGCTGTCGGCCAGCGGTCGCCCGTGCGAGACCGCGACGTTCAAACGGGTGGCTCGCGGAGCCGAGGACATGAGCGACGAGCACGACCACGAGCGCGAGAGCGGCGACGAGGCGGACGGTCACCACGAACCCGAGCGCCACACCTTCTCGCACGACCCGATCGGGCACGCGGAGGTCCGCGCGGGCATGACGGTGGGCGAACTGGCCGACGAGTACGGAAACGCCGGCGTCGGCGCGGCGGACCTCCACGAGGCCGTCGACGTGACCGAAGCGATGTTCGACGACGACGTGACCGTCTTCTTCAGCCTCGCGGGCGCGATGGTGCCGACGGGGATGCGCGCGATCGTCGCCGACCTGATCCGCGAGGGCTACATCGACGTGCTGGTCACGACGGGGGCGAACCTCACCCACGACGCCATCGAGGCCATCGGGGGCAAACACCACCACGGTTCGGTCCACGCCGAGGGCAAAACCGAACGCGAGCACGACGAAACCCTCCGCGACGAGGGCGTCGACCGCATCTACAACGTCTACCTCCCACAGGAGTTCTTCGCGACGTTCGAGTCCCACCTGCGCGAAGAGGTGTTCCCGCCCCTCGAGGAAGAGTGCGAAGACGGTAACTTGGTCTCGATTCAGCGGCTCACCGAGGAACTCGGCCGGGCCAATGCCGACGTTAACGAGCGCGACGACGTCGACGAGGACCCCGGCATCGCTGCCGCGGCTTACGAGAACGACGTGCCGATCTACTGCCCCGCCGTCCAGGATTCGGTCCTCGGGCTCCAGGCGTGGATGTACTCCCAGACCTCCGCGTTCTCGCTGGACGCGCTAGCGGATATGACGCCGCTGACCGACATCGCCTTCGACGCAGACGAGGCCGGCGCGTTCGTCGTCGGCGGCGGCGTCCCGAAGAACTTCACCCTCCAGACGATGCTCGTCACCCCCGGCGCGTACGACTACGCCGTCCAACTGACGATGGACCCGAAACAGACCGGCGGCCTCTCCGGCGCGACGCTGGACGAGGCCCGCTCGTGGGGCAAACTCGAGAAAGACGCCGAGAACGTCTCCGTCTACGCCGACGCGACGATCACGCTCCCGCTGGTGGTCGCCGCTGCACGGGAACGGCTCGAAAACTGATTTCACGGCGCTCGAGGTGCGCGACGCGGTCCTCGAGCCCCGCCCGCTCGACGGCCGCATATTCACGGCCCAGCCTCAACCCGCTGGGGCCGCGAGTAGGCACGATGAACGATCCCCTCGAGTACGAGGTCGCCGTCGTGGGCGGCGGGCCGGCGGGTCTGACGACGGCGCTGTACACGACCAGACTCGGCCACCGGACGGCCGTCTTCGAGAAGGAGGGCGGCCGCCACGCGGCGGTCAATCACGTCCACAACATGCTCGGCGTCTCCGAGACCGTCTCCGGCGAGGAACTGGCTACCCACGCCGTCGACCAGCTCGACCACTACGGCGGCGACTTCTACCCGGACGCCGTCGAGTCAATCACCCGGCTGAACGCCAGCGATGGACCGCGGTTTCGACTCGAGGCGGCCCGCGCGACCGTCGACGCCGACAGGGTCGTCTTCGCCACCGGCTTTCGCGACCGGAGCCCGGACGTGCCGGAACTCGAGCGCTTCACCGGCCGTGGGCTCCACTACTGTCTGCACTGCGACGCGTACACGCTGGGCGACGGGCCAGTATTCGTGCTGGGTCACGGCGAGAGCGCAGCCCACGTCGCGATGACGATGCTCAACTTCACTCCCGAGGTCGACCTCCTGCTGGACGACCGCGAGCCGGAGTGGAGCGACGAGACCGCTGCGCAGCTCGAGGCCCATCCCGTCGACCGTGTCGACACGGCCGTCGTCTCGGCGTACGACGACGAGAGTATCCCCGACGACGAGCCGCCGTGGCTCGGCGGGCTCTCGTTCGCCGACGGGACCGAACGCGAGTATCTGGGCGGGTTCGCGATGTACGGCTCCACGTACAACGCCGGCCTCGCGGACGACCTCGGCTGCGAGTCGAGCGACGACGGCGCGATCGACGTCGACGAGCGCCGCCAGACCAGCGTCGACGGAGCCTACGCCGTCGGCGACGTGACCCACGGCCAGAACCAGACCACCATCGCCGTCGGCGACGGGGCCTACGCCGGCCTGGCGATACACAAGGACCTCCGGACCTTCCCGAAATCGGTCGCCGAACTCGAGGCGAACGGCGACGGCGAATCGGACTCGAGCCTCGAGCACTCGGTGCCGGCTGCCCCGTCCGATCTCCGCGCCCGGATGCGACGCGTGCGGGACGCGGAGACGCATCCGGGACTGCGCGGGCCGTCACCGGGCCGCGAGTGATCCGCAGAGCACACCCGACGGCTTCCCGCGGCCCCCTCAGTACGTCCGGTACGTCGCCGAGCCGATGTCGATCCGGACCAGCGTGTTCTCGTCGTAGGCGTCCTGTCCCGCGTCGTACTTCTCGTTGATCCGACGGCGAGCCGTATCGGTTTCGGCCTCGTCTTCGATCACCGTCGCCGTCCCGAGCAGCGACACCATCCAGCGGGTCCGTCCGTCGTCGTCTTTCTGAATCGAGAGGGCGACGCGAGGATTCTGCTCGATATTCGCTAGCTTCCGGCCGGTCGTGACGATTTCGACGACGCCGTCGGCGTACCGGTACCAGACCGGCGCGACGTGGGGTCGCCCCTCGACGCAGGTTCCGAGGTGAGCCATCACCGGTTCGCTCTCGAGCAGTCGCTCCGCCTCCGGGGGAACTGTCGACACGCTCGTAATGCCGGCGAGAAGCGACAAAAGCGGCCGCCTTGGCGGTGCCGGTGAATCCGCCGCTGCCACGGCTGACACGGCTGCCGCCTTATTCGTCTGCCATCTCGCTTGTTACCTCGACGTTCGTCCTCGCCACGTATTCAGTGGTTCTTTCATGATCAGGCCGACCGTCGCCCGGACGGACACCGACGCCGCGCCCCGCGAGATCCGCGTGGGCTACGTGGGTGATACTCCGACGACTGCCGACGAAATCACGCGCGCACTCGAGAACGCGAGCGACCGGCTCACCGTCGAGCCGATCGCCGACGACACGACGGCACTCGCCGACGACGTGACCGACCGCTTCGACTGCATCGTCGGTCGGGTCACGGGAGACAGCGAGGACTACCCGCTACTCGAGCGGGCGGTCGAACGGGCGACCGAGCGGACGCTGGTCAAACTGATGGCCAAGTGGGTCAGCTACGAGACCGAACGCGAGCAGTCCCGCGAGACGCTCGAGGCCCAGAACGACCGCCTCCAGGAGTTCACGAGCGTCGTCAGTCACGACCTGCGGAATCCGCTGAACGTCGCGCAGGGCGCACTCGAGCTCGCCGAAGACGGCGATCGCTCGCAGCTGGAGGCCTGTGAGGAGGCCCTAGACCGGATGGAACCGCTGATCGAGGAGTTACGCTCGCTGGCCGAGCAGGGGGCGACGACCGCCGAGCTCGAGCCCGTCTCGGTCCAGGACCGTGCGACGCGGGCCTGGTCGATGGTCGACACCGGCGGTGCCGTCCTCGAACTCGACGGCGATCAGTGGGTTCGGGCCGACCCCGACCGACTCCAGCAGTTGCTCGAGAACCTGTTTCGAAACGCACTCGACCACGGGATCCCCGAAGGCGGCACCAGCGACGACCTGACGGTCGCTGTCGGGGCCTGCGAGGACGCCGACGGGTTCTACGTCGCGGACACTGGCCGGGGGATTCCGGCCGACGAGCGCGACGCGGTCTTCGACATCGGCTTTACCACGGCCGAAGACGGCACCGGTTTCGGTCTCGGCATCGTCGAGCGGGTCGCCGACGCTCACGACTGGAACCTCAAAGCGACGGCGAGCGAGTCCGGCGGCGCTCGCTTCGAAGTGACCGGCGTCGCTCGGCCGCGCGAGTGAGGCGCGGAGCGATCAGTAGTCCGCACGAAGCCGCGCTGCGTCCAGTCGCGCGTAGTGCCACAGCGTCCCCGTCAGTCCGAGGTCGGCGATCCGGCGACCCGAACTTTCGACCAGGACGGTCGGACAGTAGGCCGTCGGAAAACGCCTCGAGAGTCGCCGGCTGAAGGCCGTGTCCTCGTTCGGGACGTCCGGAAAGCCACCGATCTCCTTGAAGGCTCGTCGGTGGACGACGCAGCTGAAGCCCGGCAGAATCGGGTGTGCGAGCCGCGAAAAGAGGTGGTTGATCGTGACCTCCATCAGTTTCGCGCGTCGGGGGCCGGTGATCCGACAGTACGAACTCGCCGCCGCGACCCCTTCGGTCTCGACGAACCCGAGCAGTTCGGTCAGGTAGTTCGCTCGCACCCGCGTGTCGGCGTCGAGAAAGGCCAGCCACTCGCCGCTCGCGCGCTCGGCGCCGAGGTTTCGCGCGGCGGCGATGCTCGAGCCGTCCTCGTGGACGACCGTCGCGTCGTACTCGCGAGCGATTTCGCGCGTCTCGTCCCACGAGTTGCCGTCGACGACGATCACCTCGTAGACGTAGTCGGTATCGAGTCCGGCCAGACTCGCCAGCGTCCCCCGGAGGTAGTCCCCCTCGTTTTTGGCCGGAACGATGAAACTGACATCGGCATCGTCGTCGCCGTCCGGGTCGTCGCTCCCCATCTTTCACTCGACCGGTCGCGGGCCCGGTTTCTCAAGGTATCGGAGTGGTATCGACCGGAGCACACCGCCTCTCGTGGCTCTGCCTCGCCGGATCGTGCCAACACCTCGCGTGGTGTTTGCTTCCAGACACCTGTTCCCAGAGAGCAGATCTATCATGAACTTTTATAACCATGGGGTCAGTACGAGGGAGTAAGATGTCGGTCGTACACGTAGCAGCCTGAGTTCGTTGCCCACGACGAGTACCGATTTTCGACGACATTCCAATCCCGACCGACATGAGCACCCAACACCTGACCCGACCCGACGCCGAACCGACGACCGATCGAACGCGAACGCAGACCGCCCCCCAGCGCGCCGTCGCGGACCCGCGAACGGCCACCGACCGCGCCCCCCGGACGTTCTCCCACCGGAACACGGCGCGTCTCGAGAACCTGGTCGACGAGTGGAACACCGCCTTCGCGAACGCGACCGGCGACGAAGTGGCGTAAGCTAGCTCGAGTTTGCGGAATCCAAACCGTCTTTGGAGCGACGCGTGTAGGGTTGCGTGGCCGATGACGACGCACCCGCTCCGAGCCGGACTCGGCACCCGGTCGTGACGAGCCCTATGAGTGCCGAGGCCATCGATTTCCACGTACCACTTCTCGTTCTTCCAGGGAAATCAGCGCACTTCAGTTGGAGAAGGGTGCTACGGTCGGTCGGGGAACAGCGCAAGGTGGCTGATGCTAACCCGATTCTCCAGCCCGCCCGCCAATGCACCCGAGAGTACCCCGACGGTGCTGATGAACGCACCAGTCCGGACGAGATCGATGAAGCCAACGGCTGGCTCTTCCAGGCTCGGCCAGTTGGACATCAGATTCGGCGGGAAGACGACCAGTTCGTACGGCCCCTCGACCATTCGGTGAGTGGCGTGATCGAGGAACTCCGAGGGCCGTCGCTGATCGTGGTGGGGAGTTTGACAGCGTCCTCGAGGTAGAACCGCCAGGTGACCTCCGTGGCCGACGCGAGTTCGTCGACCGTGTCTTCGGCAACTTGCGTCGCGAACGACTGGAGCGGATCCGGGTCAGTTTCCGGAGC
>SDGW01000028.1_pt1 | contig 53049 bp, 54 predicted proteins | sample 2873831 | NCBI WGS metagenome assembly SDGW01 (sample SAMN08132700, study PRJNA421101) | hypersaline lake metagenome | isolation source: celular fraction 0.22 microns magnesium sulfate-rich crust from ephemeral... | place: Spain: Penahueca Lagoon, Toledo | collected 2011-07 | reverse complement strand
CTGATCGAGACGGTTTCGTCGATCAGTCGTCGGCGATCGCGGTCCGTTCTTCGCTCTCCGCTCGCGTCAGCAACGGCGTCCCGTCGGCTTTCGGTCCGAGCCGCGGGCCGAACGGGGGCTCGTCGGGATCGATGACGCGGCGTTGCTCGTAGTCGGTCGAGCGTTCGACGGGAACGCGGCCGATCGAGGAGATCATCTCGACGTAGTCCTCGAAGGAACGGAACTCGCCGTAGCCGCCGCCGGCGCGTTTGGTGATCTCTTCGGAGAGGATCGTCCCCATGTAGTCGTCGGCCCCACACGAGAGCATCTTCAGCCCCTGTTCGTCGCCGTACTTGACCCACGACGACTGGATGTGATCGACGTTGTCGAGGAACAGCCGCGAGACGGCGATCAGCAGCTCGTCCTCGTCGATGCTGGCGCCGCCCGAGACCACGTCGTGCTCGAACAGCGGCGTGTTCTGGTGGATGAAAGAGAGGGGGACGAACTCGGTGATGTTGCCCGTGCGATCCTGGAGATCCCGGATTCGCTTCAGGTGCAGCGCACGGTGGGCCTCGTTCTCGACGTGACCGTACATGATCGTCGCCGTCATTCCGAGACCGACGTTCGCGGCTGCCTCCATGGCCTCGAGCCAGCCGTCCGTACTGATCTTGCCGGGGCAGATCACCTCGCGGACCTCCTCGACGAGTATCTCCGCGGCAGTGCCGGGAACGGTATCGAGGCCCGCCTCCTTCAGCCGGCGGTACACCTCCTCGTAGGACCAGTCGGTGCCCCGACGGGCGTGGTACGCTTCTTCGGGCGTCATCGAGTGGACGTGGACGCCGTCGACGCTCATCGCCGAAATCTGGTCCGTGTAGGTGCCGGGACTGGTGTCGTAGACCGCCGGCGGCTTGTAGTTGACTTCCTTCGGGTTCGGGTGGGCCTCGAGGATCTCCCGGTGTTCCTCGTCGAGCGCGAACGCGGGGTGCAGTCCCGAGACGGACGTGACCTCGTAGATGCCCCGCTCGACGGCGTCGGCGACGATCTCGCGGGACTCCGCGGGCGTCTTCGTGAAGCCGGCCGTCTCGATCTCCGTCTCGCGCTCGAAGGTGTGGGCGGCGTCCTTGAAGTTACAGAACAGACAGCCCACGTTGCAGGCCGTCGTGACGTTGTTGTTCAGGTTCGCGATGAAGGTGACCTCCTCGCCGACCTCCGCGGCACGGCGGCGATCGGCCGCCTCGAGGACGCGTTCCTTGCGCCGCCGGTCGATCCCCTCACTGTCCGTCCCCGTGGTGAGTAACTCGATCGCGTCGTCGACCGCGAGTCGGTCGCCGTCGCGCGCTTTCGCCAGTGCGTTCTCGAACGACTGGTCGGTCTCGGGAACGTGTTCGAACGTGAGGTCGGCCTCGGTCACCGGTCGCTCCATCGGAGAAACGATTCCGGTACAGCGAGAAAAGCATGGTGGATTCGGCGATCCGCCGGTGTCATCTCGGTCGTTCGGGCCCGGCCGTCGAACGGGGATCGATCGACCGATCGGCCCCGGCGTGGTCACTATTCTCGTGCGATGTTCGCAGGCGGTGTCGGTTCCGACGCCGGCCACTGCCGGCGGTCGGCTTCGACCAGACGGAGCAGCGTTCGCCGGCGTTCGTCCACGTCAGCGACGGCGTCGTCGAACGCCTCGTCGGATACGGTCGGAACGTCCGCGTCGCGAAGCCGCGCGAGGTCCGGCGCGGGCGGGGAGCGATCCGCGGGGTCGACGAACGCGTTGCGGAGCGTCTCGAGGTAACTCTGCACGCTCGCCCGCGCGTTTTTGACGATGGTGTCGCTGGGTCGGTCGGCTTCGGGCACGCCGAACCGAAAGAGGGTGAGCGCCTCGTCGAGAGCGGCGATGCTCGCCACCGGTGCTCGGTTGCGCTGGCTGCTGTGGAAGTAGTGGAGGATCGGGTACGCCTTGTGGTTCTCCGTGAGCGCGTTCAGCTGCGAGGTGAGATCGTTCAGGGGCACGTCGAGTCCCCGAAACGTCTCGCCGTCCCAGCTCGTTCGGACGATCTCGTCGCCGCTCGTTCCGAGCCCGCTCACGCTGCTCGCGAACGACCGCTTCTGTGTGACGGCGTCGAGGACGGAGAGGACGTAGGTGACCGTCAGCGTGACGAAGAGCATCCCGCTGGCGGTCGCGAGCGTGGTCGCGAGTTGCCAGACCCCGTCTCGCGGAACGTAATCGCCGTTCCCGAGGGTGAAGATCGTGTAGCCGGTGACGTACACGTACTCGAACCAGGAGAGTGGCCCCTCGCCGACCGTATCGATGAAGGGGGTCGTCCCGCTCGCGAAGACGAGCGTCCAGCCGGTCCAGAGAAGGAGGATCCAGACGGAAAGCCCGACGATGAGAATCACCGGACCGGCGAGGGCGAGCAGTCGCGAATTACGATCGCCGATCCGCTTGAACCCGCTCCACGTCACCGCCATCAGCCGAGAGGTAAGCGGCCCGGCACCGCCTTCGACCCACAGCGTCGTCCAGAACAGATCCACGACGACGACGCCGAGGAGGACGACTCCGACGACGAACGGTACGGGATCCATCTCAGCGCCACCCCGCCGTCGATCGGTGAATCGGTTCCGGGGGAGCGCCGGCTCGCACGCGCGCGACCGCCGGGAGCCCGGTACGACGATCCGAAATCAGTTCGACCACGCTCGTCCGTTCGGGCTCGAGCCGGAAAACGCTCGAGCCGGAATGTTCCCGGCCAACTCGTCGTCTTCGCACGGCTCGTCGAACGCAGGTCCCGGAATTATCGGTGTGGACCGTGAATCCACCCGTATGAGCTCACGGACGCCACAGGAGTGTATCGACCGCGCGCTCGACGAGTCGGCCGACGGGGAGACTCGATCGGCCGCGATTCACGAACTGAAGACGGCCAACGAGTGCGACGAGCTCGAGGCGCTCGTTCGACGGGAGAGTCTCGACGAGCAGTACCGCCGGCAGGCCCTCGAGGCACTGGCGACGCCCCAGTGCGACTCGACGCTTCGCGAACTCGTCGAGGAGGATCCGATCGGTGGCTCGCTGCAGGACGACGCCGCGGCGTTACTGGAGACTGTCGAGGGGAACTGAGTGACCGATCGCGACCACCGGTCCGCGGACCCTGGGCCGGATCGAGCGCGCTGCGGTCTCCGGCCCGATACTGAAACCTTCTTACTGTCCGACCACAGCAACTGGAGTATGAACTGCGGTGGCGGACACGTTCTGAGGTGTCCCGTATGACGAGTGTCAAAGAGTTCCGCATCGAGGAGGAAGCGACCGCCGAGGAGCTCGGCCGTGGCTCGTTCGTCTTCACCGACGACTACTCGGTGTTCGACTGGGGGAAGATGCCCGACCAGATCCCACAGAAGGGTGCGACCCTCTGTACGATGGGCGCGTTCAACTTCGAACTGCTCGAGGCCGAGGGCGTGCCGACCCACTACCGGGGCGTCGTCGAAAACGGCGACATCGTCGACCTCGATGACGCCTCCCATCCGCCCTGGGAGATGGCCATCGAGCTGACGCAGGTGCCCGATCTGCCCCACGAGGGCCGCGAGTACGAGTACGATCACTACCACGGCGCGGCCGGCGAGAACTACCTGATCCCGCTCGAGATCGTCTTCCGGAACCGCGTCCCCGTCGGCTCGAGCCTGCGGAGCCGGACCGAGCCCGCCGATCACGGCCTCGACTTCGACGAGTGGCCCGACGAGGCGGTCGACCTGGACGAGCCGATCGTCGAGTTCACGACGAAGTACGAGGAGAGCGACCGCCAGCTCGGGCGCGACGAGGCCGACGACATCGCGGGCAAAGCGGCGATCGACGACCTCGAGTCGATCGCCCGCGAGGTCAACCGGATCGTCACCGAACAGGCCGACTCAGCCGGGTTAGTCCACGAGGACGGCAAGATCGAGTGTCTGTACTACCAGGGCGAGATCCGCGTCGCCGACGTCGTCGGTACCTTCGACGAGAACCGCTTCAGCTACGAGGGCGTCCAGCTCTCGAAGGAGGTGCTGCGCCAGTACCACAAGCGCACCCAGCCCGAGTGGGTAGAAGCCGTCGACGCCGCCAAAGCCGAGGCCAAACGCGACGGCATCGCCGACTGGAAATCGCTCTGCGACGAGGAGCCCGACCCCCTCGAGGAGAGCGTCATCGAGACCGCTCGCGACATGTACTGTGCCGGAGCCAACGCCTACACCGGGCGTGAGTTCTTCGACGCGCCGCCGCTCTCGAGCGCGATCGGCGCGGTCCAGCGGCTGTAGCGCCGGGGACCGACGGCACCCCGCGTCGTCAGGCGGAAACGAGGTCGAGTTCCCCGTCGCCCGGAACGACGGTGAACTCGAACCGCACGCCGCCCGCTGCGCCCTCGGTGACGGCGACGGTCCAGCCGTGGGCCTCCGCGATCGTCTCGACGATGTAGAGGCCGAACCCGGTGCCGTCGGTGAGACGGCTGAAACCGGGGTCGAAGACGTGCTCGCGGTCCTCGACGGCGATCCCCGGCCCGTCGTCTTCGACCGCGAATCCGGCCGTCGTCTCCGTGACCGTAACCGTCACCGACGGCCCCGCGTGTTCGACCGCGTTTCGAAACAGGTTCTCGAAGAGCCGCTGGAGACGGGAGCCGTCGGCGTTCACGGTGTCCGTCGTCCGAACGTCGAGCGTCGCGTCGGCAGTGTCGACCATTTCCCACGCGTCGCGTGCCACGGTCGTCAGATCGACCGGTTCCGCGTCCGTCACGCCGCGGCCGTCGCGTGCGATGACGAACACGTCGTCGATGATGCGACCGATGCGATCGAGCGAGTCATCGAGTGAGTCCAGTTGTTCGTCGTCGCCGTCCGTTCGATATCCTTCCAGATCGCCGTACGCGACGGCGAGCGGATTCCGCAGGTCGTGCGTGAGGATCGCCGCGAACTCGGACAGCCGATCGTTCTGTGCGGCGAGTTTGATCGCCTGTTCTCGCTGTTCGGTCACGTCCCGTCCGACGCCGCAAAATCCGACGACGCTGCCGTCGGCGGCCGCTGAGTTCGAACAGTATCGTTCCCTCGGTCGTATTCGCCCGCGCTTCGACGACGACTTCGCCGGTATCGAAGACGGCCTCGACGGCGCGCTCGACGGCCGGACGGTCCGCCTCGAGAAAGAACTCCATGGGCGTCGTCCCCGCGAGTTGTTCGTCGGTCAGATCGAACAGTTCCCCGAGTCGGTCGTTCCAGAAAACGAGCTCACCCCGCTCGTCGTAGATGTAGAAGACGTCGTCCAAGACATTTACCGATTGTCGAAGTAGTACGTCTTCAAGCATGCGTTACTATTGAATTTCGACGATATAAGTCTACGCAGACGTGTCATCTTAGTTCTAGTCGATCAAATGCCCAAAAGTAACACGGCAGTATCGACCGCCGACGGCCGGCGTCGCCGGTCGGTATATGGGTCCGGTCGGCCCAGTAGTGACCATGGAAACCGATGTCACGGTGTACGGACCCCTGCGGAGCGCGACCGGCGCGAAGACGGTGTCCCTCGAGTGGCCGGGCGGTACGGTCGCCGACGCGATCGCGGCCTTCGTCGACGCCTATCCGCGGGCGAAATCGCAGCTCTACGACGGCGACCGGATCCGGCCGAGCGTCAGAGTCGCGGTCGACGGCGAACGCGCCGCCCTCGAGGACGAGGTCCCAGAAGCGGCCTCGCTGGCGCTGGTTCCCGCGGTTCAGGGCGGTTCCGACGACGAGACGTAATCGTCACACCGCCCGCGAACTCGGTCCCGCCGCAGCCGGTAGCTCCGGAAGCCCCGCCGCTCGCGACGGCAGACGGGACGAGCCTATAGCCCGTACTGCTCGCGCACGAGGTGGGCGATCCCGCGGTCCTCGAGGACGGTCATCGGCGCGAGCATGTCCAGTTGGACGACGCCCGGGAGACGGCCGATCTGGACGCCACCGGTGAACGTACACCGCGAGCGGACCTCCCCCTCGCTCATGTCGAGCAGTTTCGTCGCACGGTCGAAGGCGTTCTGCGTGGCGTCGTTGACCGTCGCCCCGGAGCCGATCACCTGAATCGGTCCCATGTCGTCTTCGACCTCGACACCGTGATCCGCGCCGAGGTCGCGACCCGTCTCGCGCTCCTCGGCGCTGTACGGTTTGCTGATGAACGGCAGGTCCTCCTCGGGGGGTAACAGGAGTGGACCATCGAGCTCGAGACCGTCGATCACCTCGACGTCCATCGTCACGTTTCCACTCACGTCGGTCGTGTGCAGGGAGAGTTCGCCGTCGCCCTGATTCGCGTGTAGGTCACCGACGTAGACGCCGGCTCCGTCGACTTTGACGGGACAGATCAGCGTCGCGCCGGGCCGCACCTGCGGGATGTCCATGTGCCCGTCCGTGCGGGCCTCGAGGTCTTCTTCGCTCTCGACGCCGTAGTCGTGCTCGGCGCCGATAAGGTACTGGCCGAAGTCACCCGCGTTGTGCGAGTCCGGCATCGTGACCGGCGGCGTCGTCCCGACGTTACCGATGAACGGGCGCAGCCGACCCAACGTCCCGGGCATCTCGCCAGGTTCGTACAGCAGGATGGGGTGCTGGCGGGAGTTCTCGGGGATATCCATCACCTCGTCGGCGTTCTCGGCGAGTTCGTGTGCGCCGTCTTCGTCGAGCGTAATTCCGACGCTATGGTCGTCGTCGAACGCGACGGTGTAGCCGTACTCGAAGCCAAAGGAGGAGGCGTTCGCGCCGCACTCGGCGCATTTGATCGATTCCTCCCCCGTTCCCTCGACGATCGATTCGGGCCACTCGGTGCCGCACTCGGGACAGCGGTGATCGACGAACGGGTCGTCGCCGAAGGCGTCCTCGCGTTCGGCCATCGAACCCGTGCTCGTGGCCATGCTCGTCACCTCCACGTCGCGGATGTGCAGGGCGACGGCGTCACCGACCTCGGCACCCTCGACGCGGATCGGCCGGGTCACTTCGTGACCGCCGCGGAACTCGGGCGTAATCATCGGCCCCCAGCAGCCCGGCGGCGTGTACGTTCGAATCGTCCCGCCGTCCGCGACGGTCCCGGCCCACTCCTGATCGGGGCCGACGAGGCCGAGCGTGTACTCGTCGACGTACAGCTCCTGTTCGACTTCTCGCTGTGACATAACATACCAACGTACGCCGTCACCGTCGTTAAGCTTACCGTCAGCGGGGTTCGTTCGTCCGGACGTTTACGGGCGAAATGCTCGCCCTCGGTTTCTCACTCGTCTGACCAGAGCAGCTCTCGTTGGTCCACGCGTTCCAGTACGCGAACGAGGACGTCGAAGTTCGCCCCCGGATGCACCGTCCCGTCGTTCCGGTCGTACGAAACGACGTCGGCCTCGTTGAGTCGAGGGAGATGGTCGTGGGAGAGGGCGAGCGAAACGAGGCAGAGATCCTCGTTTGAAGGGTTCTCCTGCTCTGCTTCTCCGACCCGGTTAGCCAGTTCCGTCGTCGTTAGCGGCGCGGTAGACTCCCGTAGGATCCGGAGTATCAGCCGCCGCCGTCGCTTACTGAGTAATACAAAAATATCCGATTCCGAGAGTTTCTGTGACATCTATTATACCTTGAGACACAATACCGTGACTCGCAATCGTAGATATATATGGACGAGATAGTCGACCCGGATCCGCCCGATGCGACACGGTCGTAGACGTGGAAACCGAATTAATACGTTGCTAAGGACGACGGAGACGGGAACGAGAGGTCTAGCGACCGGCCCACACACCGAAGCCGACGTATCGCTCGAGATGCGAGCGTTTCGAACCGATCTATCGTCGGACCGATCAGGGGTCGTCGTGGGACTCTGCGACCGAGTACCCGATGTCGATCACCGGCCCACGACTAGCGTACTCGAGCCGACGAATTCGATGGACTGGCCGGGAAGCGGGCGCTTCGAGCGACCGCGAACGCTGGGACCTGAAACGTGACTCGACGCCTTCGCTCCGCTGTTCGAGGGCGTTACGGTCGACCGAGAGAACGCGTAGCGAACCCCGTCAACTGTCCGACGATAGGAGAGGTGTTCCGCTACAGGGGCTGAATCGGGTGATTCAGCCGATCACGACCGATACGGCCGAAATGGATTCGTTAAAGTGGGTCTCGTCCCACCTGTCAACCGATGACCGACTCGACGGACGAGGACGAACCGGAATGTCGACAGTGTGGCGATCCCGTCGGATCGTCCCCCGAACAGCGCGTGATCACGACGGTCGAAGACGAGACGGCCGTCTACAAACACTTCTGTAGCGACGACTGTCTCGAGCTCTGGGAAGCGTCGGCGTAACGGGCAGCAGACAGCGTCGACCCGACGAGGGCGACCCCCCAACAGTCAACTCTGTTCGGGGTGGATCGTCGGTATGTCCACCGGGATCGACACCGTCACCGATATCCCCCGTCGACGGCGCGACCCTCGAGGGCAACCTCGTCGTCCCGCCGGACGCGACCCGACTCGTCGTCTTCGCCCACGGCAGCGGTAGTAGCCGACACAGCCCGCGAAACAACTTCGTCACCGAGCGACTCCGCGAGCGCGGTCTCGGGACCCTCCTGTTCGACTTGCTTACCGAGGCCGAAGACCGGGATCGGGAGAAGCGATTCGACATCCCTTTACTGACCAATCGGCTCGTCGCAACGAGCGCGTGGGTCCACGACCGGCCGGACGTGGCCGTCGACTCGATCGGCTACTTCGGCTCGAGCACCGGCGCGGCGGCCGCCCTCCGCGGCGCGGCCCATCCCGACACGGCGACCGACGCGGTCGTCTCCCGCGGCGGCCGCGTCGACATAGCAGCCGAGATCGTCGACGACGTGGCCGCGCCCACGCTGCTGGTCGTCGGCGGCGACGACGAGTCCGTCCTCGAGTTGAACCGCGAAATCTACGATGCGCTCACCTGCGAGCGCGAACTTCACGTCGTAGCGGGCGCCGGCCACCTCTTCGAAAGCGAGGGCGAACTCGAGGAGGTCGCCGACGCGGCCGCAGACTGGTTCGTGACGCAGCTCGGGAACGTAGAACGGGTTGTTCAGCGACAGCGATTACCGATCCTCGGCGACTGCGCTGCCGATCCCGTCAACTGGCCGGTCGGGCGTGAACTCCTCGACCTCGTCGGGCAGGCCGAGCTGGTACTCGTCGCCGTTCTCCCGGACCGACGTTCGGCCACGGTGGACCGATACGTCACCGTTCAGGTGGAGCTTGACGGCCTCGAGCAGGGCGTCGGCCTCCAGAGGCTGGCCGCGGCGTTTCATCTCCTCGACGCCGGCGTCGTCGGGAACGTCGAACGCGCGCTGGGTGATGATCGGTCCCTGGTCGAGGTCGGTCGTGACGTAGTGGGCGGTGACGCCGGCGACGCGAACGCCTTCCTCGACGGCCTGCCGGTAGGCCTCCGCGCCGGGGAACGCCGGCAGCAGCGAGGGGTGGACGTTGATGATGCGGTCCTCGTAGCGGAAGACGACGTTGGGAGAGAGGATGCGCATGTACCGCGCGAGGACGATCAGGTCCACGTCGTAGTCGGCGAGCAACTCGAGCAACTGATCTTCGTTCTGCTGGCCGCCCTCGTCGCCGATGTCGTGGAACGGCACGTCGTAGTGTTCGGCGAGCGGCTGCAGATCGTCGTGGTTGCCGATGACGACGCCGATGTCCGCGCCAAGTTCGTCGTTGGCCCAGGCCTCGAACAGGGCCTCGAGACAGTGGCTCTCCTTGGTGACGAGGACGGCGATCTGCTGGTGCTCGCGGTCGGCGGGGAACCGGACCTGCACGTCGAGGCCGAGGTCGTCCCCGAGGTCGTGGAGGTCCTCGCGGAGCTTGGCCTCGGTACAGACCATTTCGGAGGTATCGACGGCGAGGTACATCCGGAAGACGCCGTCGCGGACCGCCTGATCGAGGTCCTCGATGTTGATCCCGCGCTCGAACAGGAGGCTCGTCACTCGCGCGATCAGTCCGGTGTCGTCGTCTCCGATCACCGTAATCTCGGTTACGTCGGTCGTCATCGCTGCCACCTCCGCTCGAGCGAAGTTTGGTCCATCACGACGGACTCAGTTCGCGCGCGGCTAAAAGTCCTGCTTTCCGTGGAGGTCGCTGAGAACGACCTGCATCGTTTTCTCAGTTCGGATCGTTGCAAGTTGAAATTTAATCGAACCTGTACCGTTACGAAACTGGGCGCCGACTACCGCGCCTCTGACGTATGACGAACGCTCGAGTGAACCTGCCGCCCGTCTCGCGAATCGCTTTATTTTGTCGTACATATGGACGTGATTTGTCTGACAGGGTTTTATGCTCTCGACTGTGGAACGAGTTTTCAGTCACGCTCAGTGACAGTCGCCAGCCGATGGGTGAATACGATGACAGCAACACCACACGACCACGGCCGCTCACGAATCGATCGCGAACGGAAGACGGCGTTCGTCTCGCACGACTGGAACGGAAACGACTCGCTGACGGCGACGATCGTTTCGACGGTCGCCGACCTCTCCGACGCCGATCCGACCGATATCGAGCGCATCTACGACCGGATCGATCCCGAGAGCCTCGAGACGTTGTTCGAACCGACGAGCACCACCGGCGGGCGGAACACCGGGCAGGTAACGTTTCAGCTAGACGCCTACACGATCACCGTCCACGCGACGGGGGACATCGTCGTCGCACGGGCCGCGTAGCGGCCGTGGGGCGACTGCCGACGTGACGACGCGGGCAGTAATCGCCGTCCCGGCCCGATTGGGGTATCCACGAACGTGTATTGCGGAGTCAAGACGAAAGCGTTTTTGAGCACGGTTACGGGGTATCAGATAATGACCGCCTACACCGCGACGGTGACGGTTCGACTCAAACGCGGCGTGCTCGACCCCGAGGCCGAGACCACGAAGGGTGCCCTCGAGCGGCTGGGCTTCGAGCTCGAGGACCTGCGCTCGGCCGACCGCTTCGAGATCGACCTCGAGGCCGACTCCGCCGACGGCGCTCGCGAACGCGCAGACGAGATGGCCGAACGCCTGCTGGCGAATCCGACCATCCACGACTACGACGTGGAGGTCGACGAGCGGTAGATGACGGTCTCTCTCACACCGATCGAAACCGTCGGTCGCAACACCGTGGGGTGGCGACTGTGACGGTTTCGATCGTCCGGTTCGGCGGCTCGAACTGCGACCGCGACGCCGAGCGCGCCCTCGACCACCTCGAGATCGACGCCGAGATCGTCTGGCACGAGGACGGCCTCCCCGAGGATACGACCGGCGTCGTCCTCCCCGGCGGGTTCTCCTACGGCGACTATCTCCGCGCGGGCGCGATGGCGGCCCGCTCGCCGATTATGGCCGAGATCCGCGAGGCGGCCGCCGACGGCGTCCCGGTACTCGGCGTCTGCAACGGCGCGCAGATCGGCTGCGAGTCCGGGCTCACCGAGGGCGCGTTCACGACCAACGAGAGCGCCCGCTTCCAGTGTGAGCACGTCTACCTGCGCGTCGAGCGCGCGGACACGCCTTGGACCGCGGCCTACGAGGACGGCGAGGTCATCCGGGTCCCGATCGCCCACGGCGAGGGCCGCTACGAGATCGACGACGACCGGCTGGCCGAACTCGAGGACGAGGACCGCGTCCTCTTCCGGTACTGCGACGAGAACGGCGAGACCGGACCCGAGGCGAACCCGAACGGCTCGAAACACAACGTCGCCGGCGTCCTTGGGGAGCGCGAGACCGTCGCGGTGTTGATGCCCCATCCCGAACGCGCGACCCTGCCCGATATCGGTCCGACCGACGGCCAGGGGATCCTCGAAGGCCTCCGGACGACGTAACGGGCGTATATCGGCTCTAGACTGGTTTTGTCGTCGCATTCGGCCGTTCGACTGACACGACTCAGTTCGTGAGTCGAATCAAACAGTAATAGTGTCGGCGTTCCTTGGAAACGAGTGGAATACAGGGGATGGGCTCGAAAATAAGCGCAAACGCCCGCATCGTCACCACCGATCCGGACGTGGGCGACGCCATCGAACGCGTTCTCGAGGAGCACGGCGTGACGACCGACGCAGTCGGGACGGTCGACGACTGCCTCGAGGGACTCTCGAGCGCCGATTGCGTCGTGATCGCGAGCGCGGCCGACGCCGAACCGATCGAACTCTGCGAGGCGATTCGAGCGCAGCGAGCCGATATCCCGATTATCGTCTATCCCGACGACGGCAGCGAAGCGCTCGCAGGTGCAGTCGTCGCCGCGAGTGCCGACGGCTACGTCCCCCGTTCCGCGGGACTCGAGACGCTCCTCGCGCGGACGCGTGGGCTGCTGGACGCCGAGGAGACTGCGAATCGCCGGCCGACCGAGCAGGCCGACACGAGCGCCCCACCATCACCGGCGTCGATGGATAGCTCCGCCGACAGACTCGAGACGCTGCTCGAGCGGGCGCCGCTCCCGGTCGTCGAGTGGACCCCGGACTACGAGATCCGAACCTGGAACCCGGCGGCCACCGAGCTGTTCGGCTACACCGCCGACGAGGCGATCGGCGAGTCCGCGGTCGAACTCGTGGTCCCCGAAGGCGACCGCGAGGCGGTCCGAACGCGTCAGGAGACGTTCATCGAGGACGGCTGCGATAGCGATCCGTTCTGTCACCTCGAACGGAACGTTTGCAGGGACGGCACGGTAGTTACCTGCGAGTGGGTGAACACGCCGCTGGTCGACGACGCGGGCGACGTCAGCAGCGTCATCTCGTTCGCTCGAGACGTGACCGACGAGCGGGAGCGCGCGGACGCGCTCGAGGCGCTCTACGAGACGGTCGACGATCTAATGCGGGCCGAATCGGCCGACGAGATCGCCGACGTCGTGATGATGGCTACGGAGGACGTGATCGACCAGTCGCTCGGCGCGATCAGGTTTTACGACGACGAGAGCGATCAGCTCGAGCTCGCCGGCGTCACGCCGACGCTCGACGAGCACACCGATGATATCTCCTTGATCGGGCCGGACGATACCGTCCTCTGGGACGCCTACACCGATTCGGAGCCGACCGTCGTCGAAAACGTCTCGACGGAACGGATCCCGTACGATATCGGGACCGATGTCGGAACGGCGATTCTCCAGCCCCTCGGCGAGCACGGGCTGCTGGCGGTGGCGTCGCCGGGAGCGAAGACGCTCGACGACATCGAGGCCACGCTGATCCACGTCCTCGCCACGACGGCCGAAGCCGCGCTCGACCGGGCGGCGCGCGAGCGCGAACTCGAGCGGACGAAGACGGTCGTCGAGACGGTCGGCGACTGCGTCTATCAGCTGGACTGTGACGGCCGGTTCGTCACGATCAACGACACGATGATGGGGGTGACCGGCTACGAACGCGACGACCTCCTCGGCGAGCACGTCTCGACGGTGCTCACCGACGAGAGCGTCGACCGCGGGCTCCGGCAGATCCAAGCGCTCATCGACGACGATCGGCACGTCGCCACTTACGAGATCACGCTGGTGGGCCCCGACGGGGAGCAAACGCCGCTCGAGGTCAACATGGCGCTGTTGCGCTCCGACGGCGAGATCGAGGGGACGGTCGGCATCGCCCGCGACATCAGCGACCGCAAGCGCATGGAGCGGAAGCTGGTCGATCGAAAGGCGAAGATCGAGGCCCTGCATAGCGTCGCCTCGCGCCTCGACGACTGCGAGAGCCGTCAGGAGATCTACGAGGAGACCGTCGAAGCCGCCGAAGACGTGCTCAACTTCGACGTCTGCTGTGTCGATAGCGTCCGCGGGGAGTCGCTGGTCAAGCAAACTATCTCGTCGAACCTCGAGCGGGACGTCGACGGAGAAATGGCGATCGAGGAGGGTATCGCCGGAAAGACCTATCGCACGCAACAGCCGTACCGAGTCGGCGATATCACCGCGGACGACGACGCGAAGCCGCGGATCGACGACATCGAGTCGGTACTGAGCGTCCCGATCGGCGACCGCGGCGTGTTTCAGGCCGTCTCGACGGAACCGGACGCCTTCACTCCCGCCGACGAGGAACTGGCGGAGCTGTTGCTCTCCCACGTGACCGATGCGCTCGATCGGATCGCGTTCGAAGAACGGCTCCGCACGGAACGCGACCGGTTCGCAGCGCTGTTCGAAAACGTTCCCGACGCGGTCGTCAGCGCACGCCACCGCGACGACGAGCCGATCGTCGAAGCGGTGAATCCGGCGTTCGAACGCGTGTTCGGCTACGACGAGGCGATGCTCGTCGACGAACCGCTCGACGACGTTCTCGTCCCCGCGAACGCGAAAGACGAGGCAGCCGCGCTCGACCGGCGGAGTCAGCGCGGCGAGACCGTCGAAGCCGAGGTCACGCGTCGAACCGCCGACGGGATGCGCGAGTTCATGATGCGAATCGTCCCGATGGCGATCGACGGCTCCTCCGCCCGAACCTTCGGACTCTACACCGACATTACCGCCCAGAAACAGCGACGGAAGCGCCTCGAGATCCTCAATCGCGTCCTGCGTCACGACCTGCGAAACGGGATGAACATCATCGACGGCTGCGCCGAAATGCTCACCGACGCCGTCGACGACGCCGACAGCGAGTACGTCGAGACGATCAGAGAGCGGACGAGCGAACTCATCGATCTCGCGGGGAAGACCCGCGCCGTCGAGCGGGTTCTCGACCGCGACGAGGTCGCAGCCGGCCCGATCGATCTCACCACGGCCGTCGAACAGGCGATCGATCGCCTCGAGCACGCCCACGACGCCGAGATCACCAGTTCGCTTCCCGACCGGAGCTTCGCCCGGGCCGACGAGTACCTCCAGACGGCCGTCTTCCAAATTCTCGAGAACGCCATCGAACACAACGACCGAGCGCGACCGACGGTCGACGTGACGCTGCGAGATTGTCCGGACGACGACATGCTGTCGCTGACGGTCACCGACGACGGCCCCGGGATGCCCGACGAAGAGCGGGAGTTGCTCGAGGGTGACCGGGAAATCACCCAGCTCCGACACGCCAGCGGCCTCGGACTCTGGCTGGTCAACTGGGTCGTCACGCAGGCTGGCGGCCGGCTCTCCTTCGCGGACAACGAGCCGCGGGGCACCGTCGTCACGCTCGAGGTCCCGCGCGCCGACGCAGAGTCAGTGCAGTCGGTGTCGGACGGGACGGCCGCCGGTGACTGAGACGGGCTAGCGACCCCACTCGTAGAACCACCAGCTCGCACCGAGTAGCATCAACCCCGCGCCGAACGCGGAGGTCGCGGGCTCGGGGAAGACAAACAGGACGAAACCGATGGCGATCATCAGCGTGGGCTCGAGTTCGTTCAGGTAATCGGACAGCGCCATAGCGACCGTTGTCCGGCCAGCGATAAAGTACCTGATCCTGACTCTCGGCTCGAGGGAGTACCGCGGTCGCTTTCGGCGGTTATCGCGTGAGCGGCTGATTGAAGCTCCGCTCGCGTTCGACGACCGTCTCCCACGTCAGTTCGCACTCACAGGACACCTGCTCGAAGACGGACGGGTCCTGACGGAGATCGAAGTCCTTGATCGCCTTCTGGACGCGGTCGTCGCACTCGCCGCAGTTGTGCGGGCCCCGATCGGAGCCGTGGCCGACCGGATCCGAGACGACGATGGCGTCGACGTCGGCCGTCTCCTCGAGGACGTGCGCGACCGACCAGAGCCACGGCGGGCGGTAGCCGTCGTCGAAGTAAAGGTCGTCGACCATCGTGTATCGCTGGACGTTACACGGGTTCATCGAGACGGTGTGACAGCCGTCGACGTCGGCGCAGCGCTCGATCGAGGAGATCATATCCGCGACGGCTTCGGATTCGGTGAGAAACGGCGGCTTCATCAGGAGGTAGGCCTTGATACCGGCCTCGACGTCGCTCCCCGCGTCTCCGTCCGCGGCGGCGGCTTCGGCACAGGCGTTCTCGAAGTCCGCGAAGTCGAAGTACTTGTTCACGCAGTCGTGGCGCACGCGATCGGTGGCCGTCTCGAGGCCGATCGCCACGTCGGTGTCGAGCCCGTGTCGAGTGAAGTCGCTGATCTTCTCGCGGTCGACGAAGTCCGGCAGCGACTCGACGACCATGCGCTCGCGGTCGGCGAACGCCTCGGCGATCGCCCGACGGCTCTCAGCGCCGACCTCGCGCTCGTCGAGGAAGGAGCCGGAGGTGTAGATCTTGATGAGGTCCGCCGGCTCGTCCGCGTTTTCCGACTCGTGCTCGAGGCAGACGTCGATCTGGTCCATGAGCGCCTCGTGGGAGACGCTCCCGCCGTCGACGCTTTCTGCGACGTAGCCACACATGGTACAGCCGCCGGCGCGGGCCCACCGACAGCCACCGGTGTTGAGGATGATCGTTAAACTGTCTTTGACGCCGTCGGGGGTGTTGTCCTCGTCGAGCCAGACGCGGGTCGGCTCGTGGGGGTCGTAGCTCGCCTCCTTTCGCGAGCGGATCTCCCGCATCGCCTGATTGTGGGCGTCCATGCCCTTGCCCTGCTCGTAGACTTCGGGCGTGGGTTTACTCATTAAAAGAGGCAAGCGGGCCAGCGCCTAAAGCGCCTTCGTCTGGGGCCGCCCCACGTCCGTCTCACCTCGAGGGCGCTCGAGTACGACGACGTGCAGCCGTGGCCCGACGCTGATCGAGTATGCGGTGCAAGAAAACGAAGATCGGCCGTCGACGGCAACGCAGCGTCAGTTGTCGGTCGCGTTGTCGCTCTCGTTCGTCTCGTTCGTGCCGACGGTCGTGTCAGTGTCCATCCCGTCGGCTTCGGTCGCGTTCATCCCGGCGTCAGTGGTCGGGGTCTCGTTGCCGCCGATGCCGGCGAGTTCGCTCGCGTCGCCGAACGAGAGGATGTCGGCGGTCGCGTTCTCGATCGTGATCGACGACGCGTTGAGGGAGGCGATGGTGTGACCGGCCGATTCGTCGGCGGTCATCGTCGTGTTGCCATCATCGGTCATCGTCGCGTTGTCGCCAGCCATCGCCATTCCGGCGCTCTCGTTGTCGGTCGCGTTACCGGCCATCGTGGTATCGGTGTCCTCATCGGCTTCCTCGACCGTTTCGACGGTCATCGACTCGATCGTCAGCTCCTCGACGTGGAACCGCTCGATGGTGAGGTTCTCGATCTCCTGCGTCGCGTTCTCGTCGGTGGCGTTGGTCTCGGTGAGGTTGCCTTCGGTGGCGTTGTCCTCGGTGAGGTTATCGCCGATCGTCACGTTGTCCTCCGTCGACGCCGGTTCTTCCGTGACGTTCTCGTCGAACACGTCCTCGGTCTCGTTGTCCTGGGTGACGTTACCGGCCGTCTCGTTCGCAGTGGCGTCTGCGCCGACGGTCAACTCCTCGATCGTCAGCTGCTCGACGGTCATCGACTCGATCGTCAGATTCTGGATCGTGACCTGACTCGTGTTCTCGTCGATCAGACCCTGCTCGCCGACGCTCTCGTTCATCTCCGCGTCGGTGGAGGCGTTCGTCCCCACGTCGGCGGATTCGTTCGTCCCCATGTCAGCGGAGGCGTTCGCCCCGCGCTCGAGGTCCTCCATCGAGACGTTCTGGAGCTCGAGCGTCTCGAGCCGGACGTCCGAAAGCGTCACGTTGCCGCTGTCGCCGGTCTCGTTCCCGGCGGCGGTCGCGTTCGTACTCTCGTTGCTAACGCCGAGTTCGTCCTGCAGTTGCTGAACGTCGGCGTCGAGCTGTTCGACGGTCAGCTCCTCGATCGTCGCGTTCTCGATCGTGACGTTCTCGAGCTCGAGCGTCTCGACGGTGACGTTCTGCAGCGCCGCGCCCGATTCGGAATCCGATTCGCCCATGTCTCCGGCGTCGTGATCCGCGGCCGCCGTCGCACCGGCGAGGGCGGGACCCCCCGAGAGTGCGACAAGCAGCGCGACGAAGACGACGCCGAGTGTCTGCGGTCGTGAAACCATGCGGCTCGTTCTACCCTCGGACGCGGGCTAAAACGAGGCGACTGTTACGGGATTATCTCGAGGAAAGCTACTGTTAGAATCGCGCGGCGGACGCGAACTCCGCGTTCGTCCCCTCGCGGTCGATGACTGTCTCGGTCGCGGAGAGGAACGATCACAAGACGGATACGTACCGCGACTCCGTCGAAACGAAGATTTTGGTTGCGACTGCCGACCGTCCGATCACTCGCCAGCCGGAACGCCCCGTACGGGTTCGACTCGGCCTGACGCGCCGATTTCTACGAATTCGACCGAGCGACCGGTCGAAAACCGTCAGGACTTACGTGAGACGAGCCAACGGACGCTCAATGCGCGAGTGCTTCGAACTCCGGGACACCGATGCCGGCGGCCGCATCGGCGATCTCACCGTCCCGCGTGCCGGCGTGACCGTCGAAACGCCAGCGCTGTTGCCGGTGATCAACCCGAATCTGGACACGATCGGCCCCCGCCGGCTCGCCGACGAGTTCGGCGCCGAGATCCTCATCACCAACTCCTACATCATCCACGGCGACGACGACCTCCGCGAGCGCGCCCTCGAGGAGGGGCTTCACGACATGCTCGACTTCCCGGGCGCGATCATGACCGACTCCGGCTCGTTTCAGCTGTCGGAATATGGCTCCATCGACGTCACGACCGAGGAAATCCTCGCCTTCCAGCGGGAGATCGGCTCCGACATCGCCACCCCCGTCGACATCCCGACGCCGCCGGACGTCTCCCGCGAGCGCGCCGAAGCCGATCTCGAGACGACCCAGGAGCGCCTCGATATCGCCGACGCGGCCGACACGGGCGAGATGCTCGTCAGCGCGCCCGTCCAGGGATCGACTTACCCGGATCTCCGCGAACGGGCCGGCCGCCACGCCGAGGGGACCGGGCTCGACGTCTTCCCCGTCGGCGCGGTCGTCCCGCTGATGAACGATTACCGCTACGACGACATGATCGACGTCGTCGCCGCCGCGAAACGCGGGCTCGGCGCCGACGCGCCCGTCCACCTCTTCGGGGCCGGCCACCCCATGATGTTCGCGCTCGCCGTCGCGATGGGCTGTGACCTGTTCGATTCGGCGGCCTACGCGCTCTACGCCCGCGACGACCGCTACCTGACGGTGCGGGGCACTCGAGCGCTCGAGGACATCGAATACCTCCCCTGTTCGTGTACCGTCTGTACCGAGTACTCGCCGGACGAACTCCGCGCGCTGGCCGATCCCGAGCGCGAGTCGGAGCTGGCCGCCCACAACCTCCACGTCACTTTCGCCGAGATCCGGCGGATCAAACAGGCGATCCGAGCCGGCAACTTACTCGAGCTCGTCGAGCAACGCGCTCGCGCCCACCCGACGATGCTCGACGGCTACCGTGCGCTGCTCGACCACGCCGCGCAACTCGAGCGCTCGGACCCCGTCTCGAAGGGCTCGTTCTTCTACACCTCCCACGAGAGTGCGCGCCGCCCCGAAGTGCTGCGCCACCACCGGCGACTCGAGCGGCTCGCGGTCCCCGACTCGCTGCTGCTCACGGTCGACCGGTCCGCACCGGACGGCGGCTACGACGACGTCTGGCGCGTCCAGCCACCGTTCGGCCCGTTCCCGCGAGCGCTCTCGAAGAGCTACCCGCTCACCGCCGAAGTACCCGAACGAACGGATCGCGCGGCGCTCGCAGCCGCAGCAGACGGCGTCGCTCGCCTGGCGGAGACGAACCCGGACGCCGAGCTGACGCTGGCCCATCGCGGCTGGCCCGCCGGCGTCCTCGAGCGCGTGCCCGACGGCGTTTCGCGAATCGACCTCGACACGGACGAGACGTAGCCGTCGCTGCCGAAGCAGACCAGCGGCACTCGATCGGTTCGAAACGGTGCCTGCAGCCGCGGAGGCCGACCGACCGACAGAACCGCAACACCGAAGACCCGGGCGGGCACCGATTCCGATATGCTCGAGCCAGCGATACTCGGCGGGGGCGGGCTCGTCGTCCTCGTGCTCGGTGCGGTGCTGTTCGGACGGCTCCGCGGCCGGACCGGATCGACGAGCGAGCGACGATCGCGAGAGCGCCACGAAGCGGCACAGAAGCGGGAGCCGCCGGTCGATATCGGCGACACCGAGGAGGTCGCCATCCGCGAATTCACCGACCACCACTCCGGCGAGCGCCGAGCGGTCGGCAAGGTGGAGGGATTCGTCGTCTTCGTGGAAGACGTCCCGGATCGCTGCGAGGTGACCGACGTGATTCGGATCAAAATCCTCTCGTTCAATCGCGGCCACACGTCCGCGACGGCGCGCTTTCTCGAGCCCGCGTGACGCGATCAGAGCCTCGAGCGGCGTTCGACGTTCGGACCAGTTCCTATATTTCGTTCAGTCTCTAACTACCGGTCGTGATCGATCGCTCCGCCAGTACCGTCTTTCTGAGCCTCCTGCTCGTCACCTCTCTCTGTGCTGCGGGCCTGTTCGCCGTCGACGTGAGCTCGACCTCCCCCGAGCCCGTCGCGTTCGACGACACGGTGTCCGTCGGCCTCACGCTCGAGTCCGAGTACGCGCTCGAGGACGCGGTCGAACTCCCCCGCGCGCAGGTGTTTTACTCGCAGTATCAGTACGTCGTCGGCTACTACGGCGTCGAGACGTTCGTCGAGAACCAGCGACAGCCGGGCCACGAGCAGCGGTTCGGCTACCCGCTGACCGTGTACGTGTCCGACTACAGCGACACCGGAGTCGAGTTGACCGACGCGGGCTATCCTGTCACCGACGGCTCGCCCGGCTGGACCGACGCCGAGACGGCGTGGTTCGTCGCCGACAGCGAGGCGCGGACGCCGGCCGGAAAGACCGTCGTCCCGTTCGCCGACCGCGGCGACGCGCGAGCGTTCACCGACGAGCACGGCGGCACCGTGCTGCGGTGGGAGGGGGTTCTCGAGCGGTCGTTCGATCGCGACGATGCGGCGATCGCTCGCGACCGGGTCGACGACCACCGGCAGTGGGCGGACGAGCGGGTCGAACGATCCACCGCGCTCGCCGAGCGGCCGACGTCGCTGGTCGTCGGCGAGGACACGGACACCGTTCAGGCGGCGATCGATCGGGCGCCGGCGAACACGACGATCGTCCTCCCGGACGGAACGTACGCGGAGACGATCGAGATCGATCGCCCTCTCACGCTCGCCGGCGAGGGGAACGTGACGCTTCGCGGCGACGGCAACGGTTCGGTGATCACCGTCACCAGCGAGCGAGTAGCGGTTCGGGGGATCGACATCGCCGGCGTCGGGAACGTGACGCGGGAGGGCGGTGACCTGCCCGTCGAGGTCGACGAACAGGCGTGGGACGCCACCTTCACCGAGTACTACGCCGGGACCGACGCGGGGATCGCGGCCTACGACGCGACGGGGCTCCTCGTCCAGAACGTCAGCATCGAGACGCCGGCGAGCGGGATCATCGCCTACCAGAGCGAAGACGCCGTCGTGAAGAACGTCACGGTGGCAGGACCCGCCCCGGAAGATGGGCTCGCCGGAGCCTTGCTGTTTCAGTCGCCCAGCGTCGTCGAGAACTCGACGTTCCGCGGCGGGAGAAACGGGATCTACCTCTACCGCGCTCCGGAGACCGTCGTCAGATCGAACACGATCGAGAACAACTTCCTCGGCGTCCACCTGATGTACACGGGCGACAGCCTCCTCACGGACAACGACCTGCGGGAGCAGCCAAATCACGGCATCATGATCATGACCGGCCCCGAGCGAAACGCCGTCGTCGGAAACACGGTTCGGAACGCCGAAGCCGGCATCAGCCCGGGCGGAAGCGGCACCTACGTGGCGTACAACCTCGTGGCGAACAACGGTCTCGGACTCCGCGTCGACTCGACCACGTCGATCTACGAACACAACGTCATCGCCGGCAACGACGTGGGTGCGGAGGCAAGCGCCATGTTACCGACGAACCGCGTCGTCGACAACGACTTCGTCGGGAACGACGTCCACGCCACCGCGATGTCGGGCCCGCTCCGGGTCTGGAGCCACGACGGTCGCGGCAACTACTGGCAGGGCGCTGCCGGCGTCGCCAGCGGCGACCAGTCCGACCTGACGTACTCGCCGACCGATCCGGTCGACAGGCGATTACACCGGACCGACGGAACGCCGACGCTCGCCCGGGCACCCGCACTCGAGGCCCTCGCCGGACTCGAGGGCTCCGTCCCCGGGATGCGGACCGGCAGCATCGTCGACCGAGCACCGAGTTGCGCGCCGAACAATCGGGACCTGCTCGAGCGAACCGAGTGGGCCGACGACGCCTGGACCTGTTACGAAACGACGCAGACGAGCAATGACTGAGTCAGCACCCATCCTCGAGGCGACCGGCATCGACCACGACTACGGGACGGTCTCCGTGCTCCGGGACGTCTCGGCGACCGTCGAACGCGGCCGAGTGACGGCCCTGATCGGACCGAACGGCTCCGGCAAGACGACGCTCATCCGCGTCCTCGCCGGGCTCCACGAGCCGACGGACGGCGAGGTTGCGTACAACGGCCCCGACACCGCCCGGCAGATCGGCTACCTGCCGCAGCATCCGGCGTTCCGGCCCGGATTCACGGCACTCGAGACGCTTCGGTTCTACGCGTCGCTCGTCGGCGGCGACGAGACCGACGCGATGGCACAGCTCGAGCGGATCGGCCTCGAAGATGCGGCCGATCGGAACGTCGAGGCTCTCTCCGGCGGGATGACGCGGCTGCTCGGCATCGCACAGGCGACGATCGGCGACCCGCCGATCGTCATTCTCGACGAGCCCGGCAGCGGGTTAGATCCCGGAATGCGACTGCACGTCTTCGACGTGGCGTCGACCCTCGCCGACGACGGGATCGCGGTTCTGCTGAGTTCCCACGATCTGGAACTCGTCGAGCGGGTCGCCGACGACGTGCTCATCCTCGCGGACGGACGAACCGTCGAGCAGGGATCGACGGCGGACCTGCGGGAACGACTGGGCGTCGCCTCGCTGCGCCCCGTCTACGACGAGGCCGTCGGCGGCGAGCGAGACACCGTGCAGGTACTGGGTGAGCGCGCATGAGCGGCGACGCGAGCCAGCCGGGCGAGGCCACCGCCCGGGACGCGACCCGGTCCGACCGCTCGCGACCGACGGCCCCCGGCTCGAGACGGCTCCTCGAGACGATCGTGGGACGCGAGCTCCGCACGGTCGCGCGTACTCGGACGTTTTTCATCCTCGGACTCGCGTTCGCCGCCGTCGTACTGGGCATCGCCTGGGTCGGCGGGAGCGTCCGCGCCGGCTACGTGCCGACGCTGGTCGACCTACTCACGCCGCTCGAACTCCTCGTCCCGGTGGTCGCCGTCGCGTTTGGCTATCGCGCCATCCTCGGCGACGCCCAGCGCGGCGAGCTCGACGTGTTGAAGACGTATCCGGTCTCGAACCGCGATATCGTTCTCGGCGTCTACGTCGGAAGGGCGATGGGGCTGATAGCCGCCATCGTCGTTCCGCTCGTCCTCGCCGCGCTCGCGGTCGTCGTCTTCAAAGACGAGGGACGGACGCTGTACGCCTCGCACTCGGGTGCCGACTCGCCGATCCTGTTCGCCCGGTTCGTCGTCCTGACGGTCCTGTTCGCGCTGACCGTCCTCGCCGTCGCGATCGCGATCTCGGCGGTGGTCAGCGGGACGCGCAGCGCGCTCGCGCTATCGGTCGTCGCGCTCGTCGTCCTGCTGGTCGGGCTGGACCTGGCGCTCGTCTACGGCTTTTCGGCCGGCGTGATCGGCGACGAGAGTCTCATGTACGCGCTCGCGGTCAGCCCGCTCAGCGCCTATCGGGGTCTCGTCTTCGAGAGCGCGATCGTCGTCGCGTCCGGGACCGGGCCGGCGGCAGCGTCACCGATCGCGAGTCTGCTGAGCCTCGGCGGCTGGACGGCCGCGTCACTCGGTATCGCGACGTGGGTGTTGAACCGGTAGTCGACGCTCGAGGTCGAGAACCGTGTCGGGCCCGCGTGCCCGACGGACTCGACGCGTCGATCACCGAAAAGAAACCACTGCCGAACCGATCCTCCGGATCAGTTCATCAGCGACATGACCAGTTCCTGCGTGACTTCGTCGTTCTCGTAGCTATCGCCGCCGTATTCGGCCTGAAACTCGTCGGCCTGGTCGGCGTCGCCGAACGGGATCATCGATTTCCCCATCGCCCCCTCGACCTCGCTGTCGGCGATCATCGTGAGCTCCGAGGCGTCGCCGAACGCGTCGGCCTCGAGGTGGCGGGAGATGACGGTCCGCTGGCCGCTGTCGTCGACCTCGTACTCGACCGCCGAGTAGTCGGTCAGATACGAAACGACGGGTTCGCTTTCCTGCTCGTGGTCGAATGTGAACGCGTACGTACAGAGCGTGCTGCAGAACTGCGCCGGCCGGTCCTCGTCGAGCACCGCCGTCGGGTCCTCGTAATGGGATTGCCCGGCCGGACCGGGATGGTTTCCGATGACCATTGTACAGTTGTCACAGGCTTGCTCCGCGTCGATACTGATCGGATCGGGGGCGTTCGCGGTCTCTTCGTTGCCGAAACAGCCGGCGATCGATCCGAGGGCGGCGACCGCGACACCACCCAACACGGCCCTACGCGTCGTCGATCTGTCAGTTCGCGCAGCTGCAGTCGGCGGTTCCATACCGGATAGTCGCAGGCGGCGAATAAACCGTATCTGGTCCAATTCGCGAAACTGCGCACAGTCGTCGCGCCGACGAGATGTCGGTCGGCCCACGAATCGACCCCTGATTCGTCGCTGGTGCACGGAACGGCGAAAAAAGACGCTACGTCGTTCGACCGCGATCGAGGGGCGCTACTCCTGCCGCCGGAGGACGAGCGCCGTCAGCAACGCGGCGACGGCCGTGAGACTCGCCCCGAATCCGAAACCGGGGATGCTATCGCCGCTTTCGTCGTCTTTCTCCTCGCTACCGCCCTCGAGGTAGTTGTTCATCGACTCGGTGTCGACCGACGGGAACTCTCTGTCCCACTCGCCGGCCGCGTGGACGGTCGTCTCGGCACCGACCACGCCGAGGTGTTCGATGTCGGCCTTCGTCGCCGACGCGGTGTCGACGTCACCCATGCTGTCGACGTAGACGTACATCGACGCGGTGCCGTCGTTCATCTCGGACGAGACGCCGCTGATGGCGACGGTGTCGCTGACGGTGTCCGTGATCTTGCTCATGTTCTCGAACTTCGCACCACCTTCGACGCGGACCGTGCCGTCGCCGAGGTTGGCGTCGACGCGAGCGACCTCGAGTTCGGACTCGGACAGCGCCGTGATGAACTGGTTGGCGTCCGAAGACATCGTCGTTCCCGTCGGACTCCCCTGCATCGACTGGGCCCAGCTCTTGACCGCCTGACTGGCCAGATCCTCGGCCTCGAGTTCGAACTCCGCGTCGAGTTCGAGCTCGCCGTCGTTCGTCTCGGCGGTCATGCTGAACGTGACGTCCTTCGGGGGCTCGACGTCTCTCGACTCGAGTTCGTCGATGTAGCTGTCCCAGTTCGTCGTGTCACCGGTGACTTCGGCGTCGAGCGTCGTCTCTTGGTCGGACGTCGGCTCTACCGAGACGTCCCACTGGAGCGTCGACTCGAGGTTCGCCGCCTGCTGTGCCTCGATGGCCGCTCGTGCGTTCTCGAGGTCCTCCTGAGCGACGCCGCTGGTGGTGGAGCTCGCCTCGGCCAGATCGACCATCGCGAGCGTGAGTTCGTCGTAGTTCGCGATGGCGACGTCCCACGTGGCCTCCATCGAGCCGCTACTGCTGTCGACCGCGAACTCGAGGGTCTCGATCTCGAGTTCGGTAACGGAGGACGCGATCTCGGACGCTTCGGACTGGCTCAGACCGGTCGTCGGGTCACTGGCGAGCTGGGTCGCGAGCTGTTGTTCGATACCGCTGTCGATCCCGGTGTACGTGACCGTGAAGTCGATCTCGAGTCGGTGCTGGCCGGTGGATCGCTCTTCGAAGTTGTAGTTCGAGATCGTGATATCGCTGGAGCCACCGAGCCCCGTCGCGAGGTTTCCGTACTGCTGCTGGAGGGTCCGCTTGGCTTGCTCTCGAGTCTCCCACTTGCTGGCCGACCAGTCGGAGACGGGCTGGTTCTGGCTCACGTCGAGGACGTAACCGCTGTTGGTGTCTTCCAGGGACACGTCCATCTGCATGTTGCCACCGGTACCGGCAGCCATCCCGCCGTCGACCGAAACGGAGCCGCTCGTCTCGAGACGCTCCGCGGTCGCGGTGACGGTACCGTCGGAACTGGCCGTCATGGCCGCGGCCTGGCTCTCGAACGTTCCGGAGGCGGTCGCGTCGAACTGGTTGGCCTCCTCGGAGACCTCACCCGAAACGTCGACGGAGAGGTCTTTCAGCGAGTCCGGCTGCTCCATGACGAGCGAGCCGTCCCCGGAGAGACCGCTCTGATCGAGGACCGCCGAGAAGCTCGCTTCCTCGTACTCGGCGTCCTGCTCGCTGACGTTGTCGACGACGAGCATGTGGACGAGCCCTTTGCTCACGTCGGCCCCGATATCGAGCTTGTCGACGTCCGTCTCGTCCTCGTACTGGAGGACGGCGCTGCCGTCGTCCCGGAGGTAGATGTCGTCGGCCGGGCCGAGGCTCGATTCGGCCTGGGACACGCTTTCGTACGATTCGACGTTCGGGGAGGGCTCTGCCGCAGTTGCAGTGGTGGTCGCACCACCGTAGACGGCCGGAAGGCCGATCGTCGCGACGCCGACGGCCGCGACCAGTAGAACGACGAGGAAGGCCCTGACGCCCTCCTTTGATCGCAGCTTCGGCTGTGATTCGGATTCTGGCATAGTTGGAGCTTCGACTCCAGTAGCATAAAGGTTGATTTTCGTGACTTTACGCGCTCAATACAAATTACCAGTCGCAAACGACCGCGAGTCGCCGCCCCGGCCCGCGACGGAGCCGTCCCACCGACGGTCGCCGGCTATCGACAGCCTCTTTCGCTCGCCCCGGTCATATCGGATATGACCGACTACTTCGAAGTACACGCACGCGACGGGGCCGCGCGCGTGGGCGAACTTCGCCTCTCCTCGCCGGTGACGACGCCCGCGCTCGCCGACGACGTCCTCGAGGACGCGGGCTCGCTCTGGAGCGCCGACCACGACGTTCCGGAAGGCGACGACTCGCGGTTGACCGTCCTCCCCCACCGGGCGTTCCCCGGCGGCACCCCCGAGGAAGTACAGGAGTCGTTCGCCGTCGACTACCCCGACGTCGACTACCCCAGCGTCGCGGTCGTCTCGAGCGAGCAGGTCGCGGAACAGGGAACGGACGCGTACGCCCTCTCGAACGTCCAGTCGGTGATGGGCCACGGCGCGGCGCTCGTCGAGGCCGTCGTACGCGTTCGCGAGGCGACCCCCGCCGATACTGCGCTGCTGTTCTCCGGGGTCGCGACGCCGCGGAACGTCGCCGTGCTCGCCTACGCGGGCGTCGACCTGTTCGACGAGACCGCGGCCGTCGTGAAAGGCACCGAGGGCCGGTATCTGACGACCGACGAGGCGTACTTCCTCGAGGATCTGGACGAACTCCCCTGTTCGTGTCCGGCCTGCCAACAGCCGCGCGAGGAGTTCACCCGCGAAGACTGCGCCGAACACAACGTCAACGCGCTCGCGGCCGAACTCGCCGTCGTCCGCCGACGGATCCGTGACGGCCGCCTCCGGGATTACGTCGAGGGGCAGGCCCGCCAGGATCAGTGGCTCACCGCCGCCATGCGCGAACTCGACGACCAGTGGGGCTACCTCGAGGAACGCACGCCGATCCTGCGAGACGCCCAGATCAGCGCCGCGACCTCGGACACGCTCCGCCGAGTGGAGATCCAGCGCTTCGCCGACCGAGTGACGACGCGCTATCGGAACCGGTTTCGGAATCCGCTCGTGCTCGTTCCCTGTTCGGCCGCGAAACCCTACAGCGAGTCCCAGAGCCACCGCCAGTTCCACGACGCCATCCAGTGGCGGGCCCACCTCGTCTCGATGACGTCACCGATCGGCGTCGTCCCCCAGGAACTCGAGACGACCTACCCCGCCCAGCACTACGACACCGTCGTCACGGGTCGCTGGTCCGAGGACGAGAAGGGGTTCGTGAGCGCGGTCCTCGAGCGCTACCTCGAGCGCAACGACTATCCGAAAATTATCGCGCACGTGCCCGACGAGGGCTACCGCGACATCGTCGAGCGCGTCGAGGAGAGTCTCGACCTTGACGTGACCTACACCGTCCCCGAGGGCGGTCATCCGACGGCCGACGAGTCGCTTTCGAACCTCTCGGCGGCGCTGTCGGGCGAACTCAAGTACTCCAAGCGCGAGCGCGAGCACAACACCGTCCGGGCCATCGCGGACTACCTGCTCGGCGACGGGGCCGGGGACGATCTCTTCGAAGACATTCAGACGACCAGTCGCTACCCCAAGATCCAGGTCCGCGACCCCGACGACACCCAGCTCGCGACGATGGTTCCACAGTACGGTACCCTCTCCTTTACCCTCGAGGGGGCCAAGCGCTGGCTCGAGAGCGACGCGCCCGTAAAGCGGGTCGAGATCGACGGTTTCGTCCCCCACGGCAGCGTCCTCGCGCCGGGGGTCGTCGACGCCGACGAGGAGATCCGCGTCGGTGACGAAGTACTCGTCGAGGGTCCGAAGGCCTTCGCCGTCGGCCGCGCCGAGATGTTCGGCCGCGAGATGGCCGAGAGCACCCGAGGCATCGCTGCCGAGGTCCGCCACGTCGAGGAGAAGTGAGGTATCGCGGGCGCAGGACCTCTGTGACCTCCTCCTCCTCGCCGTAAACGGCGAAGCTTCCCACGGCACCGCACCGCTGGGTTGGGATATTTGCTGGTTTACGACCTGTCGGCGTGACGGGCCGATGGCGGGGCCACACCGCCGTTACTCCTATCTCGGCAGGGGACTCGGAGTTATCTTGGTGACCGAGACACCATAGCGGTTCGAGAGGGTGTCTCAAACGTTCTGGGCCTCGGAGTCCCGATATTGTCCGATTAGCAGGGCGGTCATGCCGCCTCGGTGTATGTCATGCTACCAAGCAATTCTATTTAAATATCCGCATTACTGCCGAACGTGGATTGTATCCATGTTATCGGATTCACGCCCGTCGTAAACGACGGGATACTCTCCTGGAAGAAGATAGTAGCCGCTGAAAGTCGTGGAGTCGTCGACGACTGATCGCACGACCGCGTTGCGATCAGTGTGTTGCCCGTTTCAGTGGCTACTACAGCTCGAGTTCGAGCTTCGAACCCCGTCACCGGCGGAGACGCCGAAGACGGTCGCTCGGCAGGAGGGACACCGGGCACCGTTCACGAATCGATTGACGGTCCGATCACACTCCGGACACTGGTGGATCACGCTGTACGAGTTCACCGTCACTGTCAGTTCGTGATTCCGACGACTCGGATAGGTGTTTTGCTCCGTTTCGTCTCGAGAGAACTCCCCCGCCGTCGACGACGAGCGGCCGCAACGGTAGTTCGCGTCCTGACTGCCGGCGGTTGACCCCGCTCGTTGATAAGCGCCGGCATCGTATCAACCGGTATGAACACGAGGCAGCGACTGACGCTGGCGGGAGGGTTCGTGGTTCTCGCCGGGGTCGCGAGCGTCCTCGCGGCACCGGAGCTTCCCGATCCGCTCGTGACACACTGGAACGCCGCCGGCGAACCGGACGGGACGATGGCGAAGGGGCCCGCACTCGCGCTCGTTCCCGCGCTCTCGGCGGTCCTGGTGGCGCTTCTCGCGCTCGTCCCTCGCATCGATCCGCTCGGGGAGAACGTCGAGTCGTTCCGTCCCGCCTACGACTGGTTCATCGTCCTCTTCGCGGCGTTCATGTTCGTCGTCCACGCCGGGATCATCGCGTTCAACCTCGGCTACCGGTTCGATTTCACGCTGCTCGTCCTCGGCGCGATCGCCGTCCTCTTCTACGGCGTCGGCGAACTGCTCACGCGCGCGGAACCCAACTGGTTCGTCGGCATCCGAACGCCCTGGACGCTCAGCAGCGAGGCGGTCTGGGAGCGCACGCACGAACTCGGCGGCCGACTGTTCAAACTCACCGCCGTCGTCTCGCTGATTGGCTTCTTCTTCGGGGAGCACGCCGTCTACTTCCTCGTCGTGCCGGCGCTCCTGACGGCCGGGGTCACCGTGGGATACTCGTACTACTGCTACCAGCAACTCGAGGGCGAGAGAGGGTCGTCTTCGGACGCCGGCATCTGAAATCGCAGCCGCCGGGCTGGATCACGGCGATTTCCCCCCGCGGCCGGGACACGCTTTCAACAGGTGTTCGCGATAGACGGCTGCGGGAACCCGTTCGCCACAGAGGTCGCAGGTCCGGTAGTCGGCGTCGCGTTCGTCGCTCACGGCTCTGTCTGTCCTTCGGACAGTATTAATAACCGCGCCCAGACAGTCACGTTGTCATACGCAGTCGAACAGATATCGCCACGAGACCGCCCGAGACCGACGTTTGTCCGGGTCTCGGACCGGTCCGTTCCCCTGACCTAGTGTCAAACCGTGTATTTGTTTTATATCCGTACACGACGTACTCTATACCGGTGAATCCAATGAGCAATGACACTGTAGACACTATGTCCGTCGAGGGATACTCCCTCGAGAAGGAATGGCGGACCCTGGCGCTCGCGGGCGGGATCGTAGGACTGATCGGCATTCTCGCGATGGCGTTCCCGCTCGTCACGGGGCTATCGCTCTCGCTCGCGATCGGCGCGTTGCTGGTCGTGGGCGGGATCGTCCACGGCGTCCACGCGTTTTCCGCACGCGGCTGGCGCGGATCGCTCTGGCAGATCGCGCTCGCGGTCGTCTCGGTGGTCGCCGGCATCGCCGTCCTCGCAGCGCCCGCCGTCGCGCTGATCACCCTGACGATCGCGCTCGTGGCGTACCTGGTCGTCGACGGCATCGCGGAACTCGCGATGGCGATGCGGATGCCCAGCTCCCGGGGCCGAACCGCGGTCGCCATCAGCGGCGTCGTCGGCCTCGTCCTCGCTGCCCTCCTCTGGGTCGGCTTCCCGGGGACCGCGGCCTGGGCGATCGGTCTCCTCGTGGGCGCGAACCTCCTCGTGACCGGGATCTCGATGATCACCGTCGCGATGGCAGCCCGACCGATCGACGACGTGACTCCGCCCGCGACCGAACCCCGCGGCGCGTAACTCCGTTTTTTCTCCGACACACGTCGATCCGCTTCTCGAGCGGCCGGACCGAACGGTTATTGGCCGTTCTGACTCGAAGGGGTGGTGTGAATCTCTCGATCGTCGATCTCGCACCGGTCCCCGACGGCGGGACCGCAACAGATGCGTACGAAAACACGATCGAACTCGCTCGAGTCGCGGAAGAACGCGGCTACGAGCGGTTCTGGGTGGCCGAACACCACGGGATGGCCGACTCCATCGCGAGCACGACGCCGGAAGTGCTGATCGCGCGTCTGGCGGCCGAAACCGACGACGTCCGGATCGGCTCCGGAACGGTCCTGCTCAACCACTACCGGCCGTTCAAGGTGGCGGAGACGTTCGCCTCCCTCGACGCGCTTGCACCGGGCCGGATCGATCTCGGGCTCGGCCGAGCGACCGGGATTCCCGCTGCAGACCGAGCGCTGGGGACTGATCGACGAAAGCGGAATCCGGACGAGGACCACGCCGAGAAGATCGAGGCGACGGTCAGTCACCTCTACGACGGCTTTCCGGACGGGCACGACTACGCCGAGTTGGACCTGCCGCGGTCGGCCGACGACGTTCCCGAGGTGTGGGTGCTGGGCTCGAGCCCCTCGAGCGCGGAGATCGCCGGCGAGCTCGGGCTCCGATACTGTTTCGCCGGGTTCATCAGGCCGACCCTCGCCGAACGCGCGTTCGAGGCCTATCGGGAGCAGTTCGAGCCGTCGCCGCTCGGCGCGGGGCCAGACGAACCGACGGGGATGCTCGCGATGAACGTCGCCTGTGCCGAGACGGACGACGAAGCGGCCAGATTGCGAGCGACCGCCGAGGCGACCTACGAGCGGATGCGACGCGGCGTCGTCGGCTCGCGCCCGTCGGTCGAGGCGGCGATCGACGAACTCGGCGGCGTCCCCGATCCGACGCCGACCCCGCTTCCCGACGGCGATTGGAGGCGGTCGATCTCGGGGAGCCCGGAGACGGTGGCTGCCCTGCTCGAGCAACTGACCGATCGGGTCGGCGTCGACGACGTGATGGTTCAGAACGTCATCGCCGACCACGACGACGTGGTTCGCTCACACGAGCTCATCGCGGCCGGCGTGGACCGCTGAGGGAGCGTGTGGAAATCGTCGCACAGCGATAGTATTCAGCCCACGTGATGAATACGGGCGCGAATACAGCACGGGTCGATGCCTGCTAAAAGGGCAGCCCAATCGCTCAGTACAGGTCAGGCATTTATCAATGCGGGGGTGTATTGGTACTTTGTATGCCCGAAGAAGTTCTGTTCACATCAGAGAGCGCCCAAACCCGGGACGAAATCGCATCGTACCTTCACAGCGTCGCTGAGAAACTCGAACAGGGCGATGCTGTCACGCTCAAATCTGGTTCCGAATCCGTGACGATGGAACCGCCGGCTCGCCCGACGTTCGAGGTCAAAGCCGAACGCGAGGGGCCAACAGATGGGCCCGGTAAATTAAGTATCGAGTTCGAACTCGAATGGGACGAGAATGGCAGTGAGGGTGACGGCAAGAGCGGCCAGTTAGAAATCGAGTGAATCTCGAAACCTTGCTGAGGGATGCTCTCCCTGGCGTCTAAACAAGCCCCATTCTGTCTATTCAGTATGCACTTTCTGGCATCCCACCCACCGGCGTCCGGGGTGCCAGCGAGAACGCCCGGTTGGCGACGCATATGAGTCGCGTCAACAGCGGCTCGATATGCAGCGTGACAGTGATATACCGTGTGAACAGATCCAGTAACGACCTCTTGGGTGGTCGGGACCCTCGGGCAGGATGCCTGAATGGACGTGTACAGTGACACCGGGAGTTCGGGTGGACGAAGCAGTAGCGCGAGTGGGAGAAACAGTAGTCCAGCTATTTACTGCGGCGGCTGGACTGGTCGCAATGCCATACGAGGCACGCAGTGCCGGATTCCCGACCTCGTAGGCCAGAGAACCATGTCACACCAACAGCCACCGCGACAGGAAATGGGACAGCCAACTCAACAACAGGTCGGCCAGCAGCAGCCTCAGCAACAGACCGGACAATCAACTCAACAACAACAGTATCAGCAACAGCCTCAGTCGTTCGATCAGGCCGTCCCGCAGCAGGTCTCGCAGGCCATCTACAAGCTCGAGCAGCTCGAATCGGACGCCGAGTGGGCGCACGGACAGGCGATGAACGCCGGCGACCGGTTCACCGCCGGGAAGTTGGCCGACCTCTCTCAGGTCATCCACCTCCAGAAGACCCTCCTCCTGCGGCAATCCGACCTGGCACAGACGTTCGGCCAGTGTACCCAGCAAGCGCTCCAACAAAGCACCCAGCAACTCCAGCAGTCCCAGATTCCGGGTGTCCAGCAGGTGACCCAGCAGGCGCAGCAGCTCTCCCAGACGATCTCTCAGGCGAGCCAGCAGGTCGCACAACAGCAGGGCCAGTCACAGCAGGGCCAGTCACAGCAGATGGGCGGCCAAACGTCGTCGCGGCAAGGCGGTGGCCAGTCCTTCTACTAACTGGAATCTAAATCGACACCGATTTTTTCGGATGCTCGACGGGCCAGCGTCGCGTATTCGAGACGAGCAGGCGGAGATTCCCGCTGGAGTCATCCGTTTCTAGTAGCAACTGAAACGATTCACACTGATTACGACGCAGTCGAGCGATCAGATGTGCAGTGACATTCAGTGGCTACTGTGGCTTGCCGAAGGAGAGATTCGGTCGGTCGCGTTCTTCTGGACTTTGAGACAGCGGAGGACGACGTGCTGGTAGAGCGTGTAGCGTCGTTTCGAGAACTGCGAGACGTATCGAACCACCACTCGTCGAGCCACGTGGAGTGCCCGCTCAACGAACCGCAGTAACCGCGACTCGGGGAGGTCCTGTATCCCGTCACACTACCGGGTGAATCCGTGACTCTCCGAGGGTTTCAACAGAGCCGCTGAGGGGCCCGTCACTCCCCGAAGACCGAATCGAAGAACTTCCGCTCGGCCGTCCGGAGGTGCTGGTTGAACGTCGCCGGGGCGATGCCGAGTCGCTCGGCGATCTCCTCGCCAGTGCTCCCGCGGGGCCAGTCGAAGTACCCCGCGAAGTAGGCCGTCTCGAGGGCCGCTCGCTGCTTGTCCGTCAGTTCGTCCTCGATGACCGACGGCGTGGCGGAGTCGCTACGGTCGCCGCGCTCGGTGGTGCGCTGGGCGAGGTAGGTCACGTCGTCGCGCTTGGATTTGATGAGTTCGATCATCCGGCGCGTGTCGCGACCGCGGGGGAGTTCGACGACGAACCGGAACTCGCCGTCGGCGATCGTCGCCGACGCGACGCGGCCGCCGTGGGTTGCGATCGTCTCGAAGAGGGAGACGGCGGCTGGGGCGACGAGTTCGAATTCGAACTCGTCGCGCCCGACCGTGAGGAATCGGACGTCGCCGAGGCCGTCGGTCCGCTCGATGACCTCGGAGAACGCCTCCTGGGAGACGCCGTGTGCCGAGCCGTAGGCGAGCAGCGTCTCGTCGCCGCCGACCAGTTGCTCGAACTCGATGGTACACGACTCTGCCGCCGAGAGCTCGATCAGCGGTTCGGCCATCGCATCGACGCTGAACTCGAGTTCGATGACGGCGTCGCTGACGAGTGCGTCCTTGCGCTCGATCGCGGTGATCGCGTGGGCGATGACGTCGCCGATCCTGGTGAGAACGGCCGTTTCGGGTCCCTCGAACGCCCGCGGCGACTCGGAGTAGACGTTCAAGACGCCGTATACGAGGTCCTCGTGGACGATCGGGATCGCCGCCGACGATCGGTAGCCGCGGGCGCGCGCCGCCTCCCGCCACGGTCCGAAGTCGGATCCCGCATTGACGTCGCTCATGACTTGGACCTGGCCCGTCCGAATGGCCGTTCCCGCGGGACCCTGACCGGCCGGGTCTTCTTCGTCGACGGAGATATCGATCTCGTCGAGATAGCCGTCCTCGACGCCGGCCGCCGCCTTCGAAACGAGCCGGTCGCTGCCCGGATTCACCCCGCCGATCCACGCGAATCGATAGGCGTCGGAGTCGGTCAACCGGTCGCAGACCTGCTGTTCGAGTTCCGCTCGCGTCTCCGTGGTGATCACCGCGTGCGTGATGTCGTGGCCGATCCGGTTGAGCCGGTTGAGCGCCTCGAGTTGCTCGCGCTGCTGGCGTCGCTCGCGTTCCTGATGGGCGCGTTCGATCGCGTGGTGGATCGTCCGCACCAGCAGTTCGCTGGTCACCTCGTCTTTGACGAGGAAGTCCTGAGCACCGCGCTGGATCGCCTTGACGCCGACCTGCTGGTCGCGGACTCCGGTCAGGACGACGATCGGCGTCTCGCCGATCCCCTCGTGGACCGTCTCGAGGGTCGCGAGACCCTCGCTGTCAGGGAGGTTCAGATCGAGCAGCACGATGTCGGGCGGTTCGGATTCGACCGCCGCCAGTCCCTCTTCGAGGCGGGTCTGGCGGGAGATCTCCGGGGCCTGACCCGTCGCCTCGGTGGGGCTCACCCGCTGAGCGAGTTCCTCGGTGTCCCGGAGCATTTCCTGGATCAGGCGGGCATCGCCGGGGTTGTCCTCGATCAGGAGGATCCGAAGCGCGTCCGCGGCCTCCTGACTGTGCTCGCCGCTGGTCTGCGTGTTCGTTTCGCTCATCGGTTATCGACCTCCGGAGGGAGCCGCACGACGGAGAACCAGAACTTCTCGAAGGCTCGCACCGTCTCGATGAACTCGTCGGGATCGACCGGCTTCGTGAGGTAGGCGTTCGCGTGGAGTTCGTAGGACTTGACGACGTCCTCTTCCGCCCGCGAACTCGTCAGAACGATCACCGGGATCGATCGCAGCGCCGGATCGTCTTTGAGTTCCTCGAGGACGTCCTCACCGTCCTTGCCGGGGAGGTTGAGGTCCAGGAGGATGAGATCCGGTCGCGGCGCGTCGGCGTAGTCGCCGCGCTGCGTGAGGAAGTCGAGCGCCTCGATGCCGTCGGAGACGACGTGGAGATCGTTCTCGATGCGGCCCTGTTTGAACGCCTCCTTGGTCAGCCGGACGTCGCCGGGATTGTCCTCGACCAGGAGGATCTGTGCCGGCTCGGGTCGCGAAGTGCCAGAATCAGTCATCGGTCGTCGGAGCGTCCTCCCGGTCGACTGTGGCGTCGGCCTCGTCGACCGCGGGCGGTTCCGTCTCCGCGTTCGTTTCGCGGACCTGGCATCGATCGGCTGTCGAACTGAAACGATCCGGATCGGCCGAACCGTACCCAGTCTACCGATCGCGAGCTGTACCCATCCATATTGATCCCTCTTTCGGGGCGAATACGCATATACGTGAGGTTCCGAACCGGTCGGCTCTGCCGACCGGTCCCGTTAGCGGCGCGTGTCGATGGGCTGCGTCTCGCGGCCCGTCGGCTCGAGTGGCCGCCGGCCGCCCGCCGCGACGGCTGCCCGACCCTGGGCCGAGAAGGGATCGGGCCTGACGAATTCGGGGCAGTCATAGTACGACTCAAAAGACTGCGAGCCGTGTAAGCCTGGCGCTCGTATTCAGCGTCGCTGAACGGTCTACTCGTCGTGACAGTCTCGACGGCGCGGCGATCGAATCCGGCCGTCAGTCGGTAAACGTCGACAGTCGGACCGTCCGGCCGTCGCGCAGCGAGCGCCGGATCCGGGAGCGGTCCCAGCCCAGCGGAGAGACGACGCTCTCGCAGGCCCGTCCGAGCAGCCTCGCGTAGTAGTCGGCGTCGTACTCGCGGGGTTCCTCGAGCGCGAGACGGACGCGCTCGGGGCCGCGGGCGTCGTCGTCGGCGACGACGTACGTGACGGACTGACCGGGACGGCGATCGATGCCCCGACGCTCGTATCGCTGAAGCGCCGCCACGGTGTGCGTCCGCCGGCTGTAGTCGGCGAGGGGTCTCGAGACGCGGTTCGTGATCGCGAGGTCGGTCGGGTCGACCGCTCCGTCGCGAAGTTCGGTCAGTCGCCGGCCGAATACGTCACAGACGGCCTCGGGGTCGCGCTCGCGGTCGAGCGCTTCGACAAACGCGCGCTGGCTGTCGGCGACGAACGCCGGCGTGCTCCGCTGGCGCAACTCGATTCCCCGGAACGTGTACTCGCCGCTCCGTCGCTTGCCGAAATACTTCGTCAGCGCGCCCGCCGTCGCCCGCCCTCTCGCGGTCGCGTCGGCGGGACCGCCGGCTCTACCGCTCGAGCTCGAGTTACGGAGGGGCACGAAACACACCCACTCGTAGCTACCGTCGTGCTCGAGCGGGATCCCCACCGCGTCCGAAACGGCGGCGGTGACGTCGGCGATCGGCTCCGGGTCGTCGATCCGCGGAGTCACCCAGAGGCTGTCGACGATGCCGTGGACGATCCGCCAGCCGGCGTCCTCGAGCCGCCGTTTGGCTGTCAGCGCGATCTCGCGAGCGTAGGCGTTGATCGCCTCGTGGCACTCGATCCGGCCGAACTTGGCGTTCCGGTAGCCCTGATAGCCGAAACAGGAGACGAGGATCCACTTGATCGCGCCCGATTCGGCGCGGAGTCGAGCGGCCGCGTCGTCGGGGGGATCGTCGTCGAGTCGCCGCTTGATGGCTGCTCGCTCGGAAATCAGCGGCTCGAGGACGGCGGGGAGGAAGCCGTCGGCCTCGCAGATCTCGTACTCGAGGTCGGGGACGCGGTGGCTGCCGGCGGCACCGTCACAGCCACAGCCAAGCGTCTCCGGACTCACGTTGCGCTCGCAGATGATCCGCGGGTACAGCGAGGCGAAGTCGATCTCGTGGACGTTCTCGTGGAAGCCGACCTCGGGAGCGAACGTGAACCCGCCGCGGTCGGCCGCGTGCAGCGTCTCCACGTCGGTAAACCGCTCGGGCTCCCACTTGTTCCACGGCGCGAGCACCCCCTCCTCTCGACGCGCGTGCCGGATCTGCCTCGAGGTCAGCAGCGTCCCGATGCTCCCCCACGCGGCTTCTTGCAGCGGACGACCCGTCCGCTCGACCATGTACCGGATCCCCGCCAGTCCCGACTGGTGCCAGAGGAAACTGTTCGAGGTATCGACGATCGCTCGCCCCGGAACTCGGTACCGTGCCGGCGAGTGACCCACTCGTCCGTAGCTCGCGTAGGTGTTCTCGCTCGCGAGCGTCGTCCAGCCCGGCAGCCGCCCGAGCGAAACCCCGTCGAGCCCCAGTTCGGTCGCCCGCCGCTCGAGCAGCGGCACCAGATCGGCGTGACTCACTACGAGTACGTCCGGATCCCGACGCTCGAGGCGGCGGCCGAGCGTCCGAAGGACTCGCGTCCCGTCTCCCTCCACGGATTCGCCCCCGACTTCCAGCGCCGAGACGTCGCCGTCGGCCATCGCGGCCTCGTCGAGGTCGAGTCGGAGCGTCCGCAGTTCGCGCGCCGGCGTCGGATCGAGCCCCCGGTCGAGACAGTAGCGAAAGCCCGGCGCGAGGTCCACGTCGAACAGCCGGTAGGTTCCGGGGGCGTGGGTCTCGCGCTCGTGGACGCCCCGGACTTCGCGAGCCAGCGTCCGAATTTCGCCGACGCGCTCGAGATCGGCTCGAAGGACGCGGCTGCGCTCGCCCGCGTGGGCCTCGTGGAGGCTCGTCGCCCACCGTTCGACGCCGGTCGCGGCGACTTTGGGATCCGCCTCGAGGCGATCCCGCAGATCCGCGAGCGCGTCGTCCGGTCCGGCGACGAACAGCGACGGCGCGTAGTCCTCGACGGTCGTCGGCTCGGCCCCCTCGTCGGTCAGGGTCCACTCCCTGGCGGTCCCGTCCTCGAACTCGACGGTGAAGGGGCTCATCCGTCGGCCCCCTCGCGATCCCTTCGGCGATCGCCGTCCGCCCGATCCCCGTTCGCGTCGCGTTCCTCGCGCAGCCGCCGGAGTTCGACCTCGTGAGCGAGCAACAGCGACAGTACGAGCGCGCGCTCGGGGTCGGGCGGGTTGGCGTAGCCCGCCGCGTCGGCGAACTCCCGGGCCCGGTCGAACAGCCGATCGAAATCGTCCTGATACTCCCGGCGCAGCGCTCGGCGCATCGGCTCCCACTCCGACTCGAGCCGCCGGAGCGCGTCGCGGTAGGTCGGGTTCGTCCGCCCCATCAGCCGCTCACCTCGAGCAGCCCCCGGTCGTGGGCGGCGACGACGGGATCGACCGCGTCGACGGCACCGCAGACCTCGACCCAGTACGGGATCGTCGTCTGCCAGACGGTCCCGTGCCAGTAGCCCGCCGTCGCGTCCGTCGTCGCCGCCTCGTCGCCAGCGGTCTCGAAACGAATCCCCTCGCGCGTGCGGTCGCATTCGATGACGGTGTCCGCACGGTCGGCGACCGCGTCCGAAACGTCGCCGTCCCCGTCGCCGGCGCTCGTCAGGAGCACCGGACAGTCGAGCACGCTCCCGAGTTCGGACAGGATCTCGAGGCTCGCGGCCAACAGATCGTCGCGTTCCCACGCCGCGAGGTCGTCGTCCCGATAGAGGCTGGCGACGTTCGGCGCGACGAGCAACGCCGTCGTCGAATCGGCTCGTCGGGCGACCGTTCGCACCAGGGAGTGGTGCTGGTAGGCCGTAAACGCCCGCGCGACCCGCAGGCGATCGAGGACGCGCGGGCTCGAGGCGCTGTCGTACAGCGCGTGGGTCGACGCCGCCGACCGCGCGTCGATCCAGTAGGCCGCACCGCCGTCGCCGGTACCAGCGCCGTCGGCCAGTCGATCACAGACCAGTCGGTGAACGATCTCCGACCGCGGCGACGGGACGTTCAACAGCGTTACTCCGGGTTCGAGTTCGAGTCGGTACATGTGTGAGGACTCGAGCGAGCGGTCCATAAGCGGCGGAGCCCGGTTTCCGATACTTCCGAAAACGTCGAAGCCGTCGCGATCGGCCGTCGTGGGACCGCTCGCGCGACGCTTCCCGTTTCCGATATCGGTTCCGAAAAGAGCGCGACGCCGATGCGGCGCGCTCGTTCGACGACGTCGGGCGGGGCTACCGGTCCGGTCGACGGGTTACGGCTCGTCGCTCGAGCCGTCGTCGCCGTCCTCGGCGACGAGCCGGTACGTCCGTCCGCGGCGCTTGCCGACCGCCTCGATCAGGTCGTAGTGGACCATCTTCGTCAGATAGTTGCGCAACGTGCGGTTCGTCTTCGGCTCCTCGACCCGCCGCTCGTACTCGGTATAGAGGTCGCCGGGTTCGATCTCGCCGGCGTCGGCGATCACGTCGTACAGCACCCGCTGGTGCTCGATCAGCCCCTCGACGGTCTGCCGGCGGATCGCCGTCCGCGCGTCCGGGATCGCCGCCTCGAGTAAGTCGTCGGTGATCGCCGCCCGTCCCTCGCGTTCCGCACGGCGGGCGGCCGAGCGGAGGATCCCCAACCCGACGCGGGCGTCCCCCGACGCGGCGTCGGCGATCGTTCGCAGCTGCGACTCGCTCACCGCGCCGGGCTCGAGGCCCTGTTCGGCCCGCTCGGCGAGGATCGCCGCGAGTTCGTCGGTGCCGTAGCGGTCGAACCGGACCCTGGTACCGGCGTGGAGCCGCGAGCGCACTCGATCGTCGAAGCTCGCGAACAGCTCCTCCTCGCGGTTGGCGATCAGGATCAGGGAGACGTGTGGCAACCGGTGGAGGTCGTACAACGCGCCCGTCTCCTCGAGCTGGTCGACCTCGTCTAAGACGACGACGATCGGCCCCTCGTCCGCTCGCGAGAGGCGATCGAACAGCTCGTCCTTCGGCGTCGAGCGGTGGACGTCGATCGCCCGATCGATCGACTCGAGGATACCGTAGAGGACGCGAAAGCGCGTGTACTCCTGCCAGCAGTTCACGTAGGCGGCCCGCACCGTCGGCTCCTGATCGCGCAACTGGGCGAGCGTATACCGGGCGAGGCAGGTCTTGCCGACGCCCGTCGGCCCGAACAGGAAGGCCGGGTCCGGCCGCCCGTCGGACAGCAGCGGCTCGAGAGTCTCCGAGAGGAGATTCACCTCGTCGTGGCGGTGAACCACCTCGCTCGGCACGAAATCCTCGCGCAGGACGCGGCCGTCGACGATCACAGCGGATCGGTTTGGGCTCGAGGGTCTTAAACGACGCCGGGCCGTTTCCGAAACTTCCGATAACGTTCTGTATCGCATTCTATGGTTTATCCTGGCCGATATCGAAGTTCACCACCGTTACGCGAGGGAACGGCAGCCCTCGAGCCGAGAGGGTCGCGATATCGGAAATCAATGCAGGTGGTGACCAAACCGGCGACCAGGCCGACTGCCGGTCGGAACAGACAATATAGCCTTGTTGAAACCATCAATCGATGATAGGTTTCAGCAGTCCTGCTGAATACAGAGCGCGTATCGGTCACGCTTGGAACTTGACAGCAGTCATTGCCACGGTCGCCCGTGATCGTCGGTCTATATCCCGAGCCACTCGTCGTTTCGGACCTGATATCCGTTCGCCCGGCAGAACTTCGCCGCTTCTCGGCGTACCGCCCGGGACGTCGGGAGCGTTTCTTCCTCGCGGATTCGCTCGACGATCCAGTCGCTGATGGCTTGGATCCCTTCATCGTCGTCGTCGGCGTCGATCGTTTTGAGTTCCTGGAAGGTCTTCTGGTAGACATTGCGCTGCGTCCAGCTGAAATCCGTATTCCGAAGCGTCTCGGTGGCTTCCACGACGCGTTTCATGGCCGCGGCAACTGTTGGCCGCTGTACCTGCACCCGGACGGCAGCTGGAGAGTCGAACGTCTCCTCGTCTGTCTCCGGTACTAGTTCCTCTATGCTGTAGCTCCCCTCGTCCGATTCGATCTCGCGATCACCGATCGCCGCGACGACCTCGGTCCCCGTCGCCGGGAATGTCAGCTCTTCGAGTTCCACCTCGAAATCGGAGAGTACCTCCGCGTCTACCGGAGGCTCTGTTTCGTCGCCGCGCTCCAGTTCTGTGGCGATCTCACGCTCTTGCTGGCGTCTCTCGGCGTCATGTGCTTGCTTGTCTCGACCGCTCTTATCGTCTGCCATCCTGGAATTTTGGCTCTCCAGTCGGATAGCTCTGTGGACGATACCAGGTACTCCCAAACGGTTACGCCAGCCGTTAAGAATCGAGTGTATCGGTCATCGCCCGACAAGTCTACTAGTTCACTGAACACCCGAGGAGTTACCGGTGTTTGAGTGCTGAAGACATCCTCTCTATTCAGCAGTCCGTTCCTCTCGGAATCACAGACGTATCTGTTACTGGATCGTGACTGGCTTCGCAATGCACACCGAGAGTATCGTTCGACGAAATAACGTCGTATCGGGTACGATAGCGGGGCGTGACCTGCACTAAATGGGCAATCGATGCCCTCACATCAGGGGTCTACGATCAGCAAACGGGTGTTTACGGCTCCGCCGAACTCCTCGGCGAGAGATAGGTTCTGTCGATTCAGAGGCGATGGGGACCAGTTCCGGGTCGCAGTGAACGAAAACACGTGCGCTGGATACTGGTGAAAGTAGTTCCGCGAATTCGCCGGCTATCGTCTCGCTCGCGGCCGCGACCAAGGGCCGAACGGGATCTGAGGGGGTTATACACACGTTTTCGAGGGACTCGACGGATATGCCTTCAGCACTCGAACGATAGCGGTTGATATGCGCGAACCGCTGGGTCTACGTAGATGAAAGCGAGTCGCCGTTCGTCGAACCAGGTTCGAACACGGAGAGACGGCGTACGCTCCGACGCCCGTCTCACTACCCGAAACACCGTGTCGGGAATTCGATACCCGCGTTCGTATTCGACTGCTGGAGAAAAGGAGATCCGCAGTGGGACCGAGCGTCGCCTGTACTCGGATGCGTTTTCTCGACCGTCGGAAGCCGCGTCCGATGAAAAAGCACGGACAGGCCGATAGAGACGGACACGACCGCACTGCCGCAGCCGCGAGCGGAAATCGCACACGGTCGTGGGAGCTGTGACTCGGCCGGACGAGATACGCTCGTTGAGTCCGCGTTCAGGGTTGTCGGTTGCCGCGGATGCCCCGACCATCCGATCGCGGCTCGAGCGGTACCGAAGCGATAACCAGACCCTTGCGGTGCGGTTCGCCGACCGATTTCGAAACGGGGATGCAGCGCTGGTCGTCGATTTACCACCTCGTAAATCAATTAATGCGATATCAAATCTTCGTCCCGGTAGCGAGTCGTAATGTGAGACCGAACGCTAATCGAGGATTGTCCGGACGCCGAGGCCGCGAACGTGCGTCGAAACGAACACCGGTTCGCGAGCAATGAAAGACTTCGCCGTCGTCCGGCGCAGCCGGCGGCAATACGCGTCGCATACTAATGTCGTCGGTCGGCGGGACCGTCCGTATGAGCGTCTACCCGGCGGAATCGTTCGCGGACGACGTCCAGCGTCGCGTCTACGAGTACGTCGAGCGAAACGGTGCCGTCACGCCGGCCGAACTCGAGCGGTCGATCCGAATCGAGACCGGCCGTCCCGACTCGAAGCCTGCTCGATCGGGCACCTACACCGAGACCGCCCCCGCCGAATCGGACGACCTCCGGTCATGTATCGAGGCGCTGAAAACCGAGGGGTACCTGACCGAGGACGACGGCATGCTCCGTGTTGCGCTCTCGGCGACGCCGACCGACCTCGAGTGCGAGGACGGAACCGTCACGATCCGGCCGGCGCGCGAAGAAGACCGGGACGGAATCGTCGAGACGATGCAGGCGGTTGCCACCGACGGCACGTACGTCGTCGCCGAGAACGTCGCCGCGGAGCTCGATCGCGATCCGGCGCTCGTTCGGGCGAACGAGGAGCGCTCGCGGGTGTTCTTCGTCGCGGTTCTCGAGTCGGAGCCGGGAGACGACGAAGCGGCCGAGACAGAGGGAGACGAGAGCGCCGACGATGGATCCCTAGCGAGCGGCGAGGTCGCCGGCTGGCTCCACCTCGACGCGCCGGAACTCCCGGCGCTTCGCCACACGGCCGAACTGACCGTCGGCGTCGATCCGGACTACAGGCGACAGGAGATCGGCTCGTCGCTGCTCGAGTACGGCCTCGAGTGGGCTACCGACGAGGGGTACCAGAAGATCTACCAGCACGTGCCCGCGACGAACGAAGCCGCGATCGAATTCCTCGAAGCGAACGGCTGGCAGCGTGAGGGCGAACACGAGGGACAGTACTGCATCGACGACGAGTTCGTCGACGAGATTATGCTGGCGACGTGGCCCGAGAGCGGCGACTAACCGAAAACGAAGAGCGATCGGGAGAACGTTACGTCGACTTCTCGAGTCGCTTTTCGTATCGCTCGTATTTCCGTTCGAACGACTTGCATTCGTGCAGCAGCTTTTTGAACTCCTTCTCGTTTTCCGGCGGTTCCTCCGGTAGCTCCGGCAGTTCCGGCGGTTCCGGCGGTTTCTCGGGCGGTTCCGCAGGCGGTTCCGGCGGCTTCGGCGGGACGTCTGCACACGGCGCGTCGACGGCCTGAACGTTCATATCGAACAGGAGCTCATCGTCGTAGGCGACAGCGAGATTCGAGGGATCGAGATCGCCGGGAAGCGGGACGACTGCGACGCCATCGGCGTCGACGGTTACGTCGTACATCTCGGTGACATCGCCGACGAACGACACCGTCGCGTAAATGGTCGCTCCCTCAAGGATGTCCGACGTCGTGATGATGATCGCCTCGCAGGTCACCTCGACATCGTCGATACGGGGGTCGTCCGGCACCGGTGGCGTCGGCGGTTCCGGCGTACAGGGCGCGTCGGTCGCGACGACGTCTTGCTCGAGCAAAACGGTATCGTCGAGCGTAACGACGAGGTGCGTCGGGTTCAGATCCCCCGGCAGATCGAACGTCGCGGTGCCGTTCTCGACGATCGCCTGAAACGCCGCTTCGGACTCGTTTCCGTCGGCGTCGAGGAAGGTCACGGCCGCCGTCAGCGCCTGACCGTCCGGGACGTTTTCGGTCGTGACGGTGATCGCCTCGCAGGTCACGTCGAAATCGACGATCGCGGGCGTAGGCTCGCCGCCACAGCGGTAGAACGTCGCGTTACTGATGTCGGGCGAGCCCGGTGGAAGACAGAACGTCGTGTTGTCGTCGACGGACGTGACGTAGCAGTTCTGACCCGCTTTGAGCGCGATATAGTCCGCTCCGTCGGGAACGACGGGCGGTTCGAAACACTGTCCGCTGAGTCCGGTGTAAAGCGGTGTCAACGGGTTCACCTCGCCATCACACCGCTCTTCGATGCACGCGAGACACTGCTGAACCTGTGGACCGGGAGAGAACGTCCCGCAAAACTCGGCGACGGCGTGCTCGCCGACCCCGTTCACCTGGTGTGCAGTCCCCGACATCGTGGCCATTCCACCCAGCCCCACCGCACTGCCGGCGGCGACACCCTTCAGATACGTTCTCCGAGCGACGTCACGGCCGTCAGTATCGTCGTCAGTCATGATACAAGAGTCGGAACATTCTCGAGCGGTATTGTTATCGAGTCGGTAGATTTTCGGCTGTAGGAGGTATTTCGTCTCTAGAGAAGGTGTTCCGAATCGAGGGCCGCCAGACGAAAACACGCTGTTTGAACCGGTAGTCGATGCTCCCCGGTCGATACTCGTCTCGGCACCTCTACACCAGCAGTATACCCCGAACGAGTGTTTCTTTCAGCTGATAGTAAATGATTCCCAATAGTAACTTTCTCTCAGGGCTCGCGACAGATATCTCCCCGTACCGCGAGCACCGCTCGACGCGCGACGTCACAATCACTACGTACAGCGCATCCTCGAACTCACTACGCACAGCACACTCTCGAGTCGATACAGCAACTACCGAGTCGGGGTCACTTTCATGCAAGTCGACGCCATACCACACCGCATGAACGAAATCGCACTCGGCGTTCCAGAACCGATCCTCGAGCGCTTGCCGGCCGACGACGACACCACGGCAACGGACATGCAGGAGGCGGTCGCAGGCTGGGAGACGCAACTCAACCGGGCGATCGAAGCCGCCGACGACGACCGGGAGGCGGCGAGTCGGGTCCTCGAGGCGATCGACCGCTTCGAAGAGCGGTACGAAACCTACGACGAACTGGTGCCCGAACTGCGAGCGTGGGGCCAGTCGCCGATCTACGCGATCGCGTGGCGGACGCTGTACGCCGACGTGATCGCCCAGCTCCACGAACACGACGACCTCGGCGAGCACCTCGATCGGGAGCGAAACGCGCGGCTGGTTGCGGACGGGATTCGAATGCGCGATCTCTGACAACCACCGGCGACCGAGCCGATTATGCCAACTGTGGAATATATTGGCAAACGTAGCCGGACGGAAATAGTGGCCCAATATCGTCGGTTTTGATGGGCGTGGCAGAGGAATTGACAGTCCGGAGAGAGTAACGGTTTTGTAGCCCCACTCGAGAGATAGTAATGTGGCGACGACTACCGACGGACAGGTCTCGGATCGCCCCGACGCGGTCGACCTGACGACGCGCGTTCGCCGTCGGCTGCTCCCGGCGCTCCACCGGGTCAAGGAACCGCTGGGCGGCTACGCCATCTGTCGACAACACCCGGCGGAGTACGTCGGCACCGTCAGGCGCGATCTGGAAACGGTCCGATCGACGCTCGAGGAGATGGACTTCGAACCGGAGCCGATCGCGTCCCTGAAGGTCCACGACGACGGCCGGCTCTCGGCCGGCAGCTGGGTCCGGCGCGAATCGACGCTCGCGCGGTGGCAGCTCCACGTCGCGCTGTTTCGGACGAGCGGCGGCATCGAGGTGTTCGCCCACCGCGAGTACTCGTGGCTCCGCCACCCCTACAAGCACTATACGCAAGAAGGATGGGACCTCGCTGGCGGCGTCGAACGGATGCGGTCGTTGCTCTCCGACCACGGCGTTCCGTTCTGGATCGAACGGGAACGAGCGAGCCATGACGCCGGCGAGCCGTAACCGGCGGCACATCCATCCCAAGCGTTCAAATCCGCAGCCTCGCTAGGAGACGGTATGGAGTTCGCTGTGTCCCGCGAGGGGACGACGCTCGTGACGCTGCACGGAGGATCCGATACGACTGCCTGCGACGAGGCGACCGCGACGCTCGCGGACACCCTCGAGACGCTCGCCGCCGACGGGCCGATCACCGACTGGGAGGTCAGGAACGCCGAGGTCTACGAACACCCGACCGCGCCGTTCGATCCGTATACGATTTCGCTCGCGTTCGCGGTGACCGTCACCGTCGAGGCCGACGACGCGGACGCGGCGGCCGAACGCGGCGCAGCAGCGATCGGCGACGCGCTCGAGCGAGCCGACCTCGATTCGATCACGTACACGTCGTCGCCGGCGATTTCTGCGGTCTGAATCGCGGTCGACCGTCTTACCCTGCGACCGAGCCGCGGCCACTGACCGCCCGAACTTATGCCACCCGACGACGAGTGTCATGTATGGACATCGATCTCCGATTTTTCGCCACGTTCCGGGAAGCCGTCGGCGAGAAGGAGCGAACGCGAACGGTCGAAGACGACGCTACCGTCGGAGACGTACTGGCGGCGCTCGAGGGCGAATACGAGGGTCTCGAGGGGCGACTGCTCGCGGACGGGACGATCCGACCGCAACTGAGCGTGCTGAAGAACGGCCGGAACGTGGTCCACATGGCCGGCGTCGAGACGACGCTCGAGGAGGGTGACGTGGTATCGGTGTTTCCACCGGTCGCCGGCGGCTGACGACACGCGGTGTCGAGCGACCCGTCGAGGACACCGCCGAACGTTTTTGTCAGTTGAATCCAATTATCGATCGTGCTCGAGGACATCGCTACCCTGCTCGTCGAGGGCACGTTCGACTGGCTCGTCGATCGGAGACGGAACCGAACGGGACTCGAGCAGTTCTGCCTGTTCTTCGGCCTCATCGGCCTGCTACTCGCGGTCGCGGTCGCAGTGATGACCGGACCGTGGTACGGGCTCGCACTCGGGATCGTCGGGGGCGCACTGTTCGTCTACGGCGTGTGACCGAATCGCTGGGCCCGATCGGACCGGGCGGGTCGATCGATTGCCCCACCGTCGTCGGGCGATTCCGAGACCGATTTAGGGTTCGTCGTCCTCGAGACGGCCGTGAGCGAAATCGACGGGAACGAGCCGACAGAGGGCGTTTGGACCCGCGAGACGGTTGACGATTCGACCGATGCGGCCGACGACGGTCGAGAAGCGGCCGACGAGGACGCCGCGGCGGTGACGTTCGACCGCGAGGGGATCCGCGCCGGCTTTCTCACCTGTCTCCCGGTCGCACTCGGCGTCGGCGGCTACGGGATCGCGTTCGGCATGCTCGCCCGCCGGGCCGGGCTGAGCGTCGCGGAGGCGACGCTGATGAGCGCGACCGTCCTCGCGGGTGCCGCCCAGATCGTCGCCGTCGAACTCTGGGCGGAGCCGCTCCCGGTCGCGGCGATCGTCCTCACGACGCTCGCGATCAACCTGCGCTACTCGCTGATGGGAGCGGCACTGGGACCGTGGCTCGAGCGGCTCGCGCCGGCCCGGAGCTACGGGAGCCTCCTGTTGATGGCCGACGAGAACTGGGCGCTGACCATGCGCGAACTGAAATCCGGGAGCGGCCGGGGCGCGTTCCTCCTGGGGACCGGCATCGCGATCTGGGTGTTCTGGGTCGCGGCGACGGTCGTCGGCGCGGCCGCCGGTGGCGTGATCGGCGATCCAGCGCAGTACGGCCTCGACTTCGTCCTCGCGGCCGTCTTCGTCGCGCTGGCGGTCGATCTCTGGGAGGGACGGCCGACGCTCGTGCCGTGGTTGGTCGCGCTCGCGACCGCCGTCGTCGCCGCGGCACTCCTGCCGGGTCGGTGGTACATCCTGCTCGGTGGACTCGCGGCCGCCGCGGTGGAGGTGGTCCGCCATGATCGGTGACGGCGCCCTCGCGCTCGAGCCGTTCGTCGTCGGAACGATCCTCGCGATGGCGCTCGTGACCGCCCTCGCGAAGGTCGGCGGCTTCTGGCTCTTGCGCCGGATCGAGGTGAGCGACCGGCTCGAGGCGGGGCTCTCGGTGCTACCGGGCGCGATCGTGATCGCGATCCTCGGACCGGAACTGGCGGCCGGCGGGCCGGCCGAGTGGGGCGCGGCCGGCGTCGTACTGGTGGTCATGTGGCGAACGGAGAACATTCTGCTGGCGCTCTGTGGCGGCGTCGGCGCGGTCGTGTTGTTCCGGGCGCTCGTCTGACCCTGTATCGTCGAGCGCGAATTTATCAGTCCGGCCGTCGAACCGTAGGTATGGCAACGCGTCTCGAGCGCTCCTTTCGCGGTATCTCCGAACGGCTCGCGATCCGGTATCTGACGAATCTCGGCGGCGAGCAGGTGACCGAGGACACCGTCGAGGGCGAGGACTGGACGGCGACGCTGTCCTCGGAGAAAGTCGGTGTCGGGCCGTCGCTGCAGTTGACCGAGGTGACCGTCGTTTTCGAGGGCGCGGAAGACACCCTCGAGCCGCTCGTCGAGCAGTTCGCACAGAAGGCGATGCGCGCGGGTGGCTGATGGCGGGCGAGCCGATCGAGGGGCAGATACTCCTGCTCACGGCCGCCAAAGCGAGCGTGCCGGCGACCCGACTCCCCGATCTAATCGATCGGGCACAGACGATGTTGGGGCGGCGGATCGAGCGGTATCGTCAGGAGTTCGAACGATTCTACGCGGGCGAGGACTGCGAGGTATTCCTCGTCGAATGGGGTCACTGGGACGAGATCGGCGCAGAGCTCGGCGTGAGCGACCGGGAACTATCCGCGATTCGGCGCGCACACGAGGAACAGCTGATTCGCATCGGCCGACGGACGGACCGCGAAAGCGAGGTCGAGACGGCCCTCGAGATCCGCGAGGCGGTCGTTATCGGGGTCAGTGACGGCATCTAGGTTCGGCTGACGGGACGAGCTGACGGTCACGACACGGTCACCCGAGCTTCTCGCGGTCGATGGCAACTCTAAAGATCACGTTTCACCTTTGGCAAACCACTGAGACGATGGCTATCGACCAGGAAACCGAGATGACCGACGCGGAGATCGACGACTTCCTCCGTCGCCACGAGACGGGGGTGTTGTCGCTCGCGCGGACGGACGAGCCATACGCGATCCCGATTTCGTACGGCTACGACGACGGCGAGCGGGAATTCTACATGCGGCTGGTATCGACGCCCGACAGCGAGAAGCGCCAGTTCCTCGAGTCGACGCCCGCGGCGCGGCTCGTCGTCTACGACGAGACCGGCTCGTCGTACCGAAGCATCATCGCGACGGGCGAACTCGAGAGCATCGAACCCGCGGAGCTAACCCCCGAGGAGATCGCCCAGTACGGCGAGGCGAAGCGGCCGCTGTTCGAAATCTGGGCGCAGGGGAAGAAATCACTCGACATCGAACTCTACCGACTCGTGCCCGAGACGCTCAACGGTCGGCGGACGGAAGTCAACCGCGAGGAGTAGCGAGCGGCCACCCGGCGCGGCGGGAGAACGTGATCGAGGACGGCGCGAGCTCAACTCTCAGTCTGTTGTTCCGTAACGAAAGCGGACGGCGTCACCGATGCTCCACAGACCGGACAGCCGTGGGTAAGCGTGGCCTCGCGCATCGATTCGTTGACCTCGATCTCCTGCCCGCACTCCGGGCACGTGAATTCGTATCTACTCATAACGGTGGCGGTGACGGCGTGAACCCTCGATCGTATACATTATAGCTCGACGGCCGGTATATATATCGTTGCGGTTCACTGCCGTCACCCTGTAGGTCCCGATACGTTCTTACGGCTCGAGTCAGTCGCGGGTCTCCAGCCCGAAGTCCGCGATCACTCATGATCGAGAATCGCGTCCAGGAGTTTGGTCTGTGCCGCGGCGAGGTGCTCGGTGAACGTCGTCCCGGTGATGTCGAGTTCGTCGGCGACCTCGCCGGCGTTGGCTCGCTTGGGGTGCTCGAAGTAGCCCATCCGGTGGGCGGTCTCGAGGACCTCCGTCTGGCGGTCCGTCAGCGTGCTCCGGTCGACGAAGACGAGATTGCGCCCGTCGTGGTCCTGCTGGGACTGCAGCAGTCGCTGCACGTCGAGGTTCGCGTAGTTTTCCCGCAGTTCGCCGATAACGGCCTGCAGTCCCCGCATATCGGGCGCGTGGAAGGTCATATACAGCGCAGCGCCCTTCGCGCGAACGTCTACGACCGGACAGTCGTGTCGCTCGACGGACTCGCAGGGACAGCCACAGCCGAGGTCGCGTTCGAACCGGTAGACCGAACTCGAGCCGTACGAGAAGATCGGCGAGAGGTCGGCGTCGACGTCGAACTCGTCGGGGTAGGAGTCGGCCTCGAGCATGAACTCCTCGGTCACGCGCTCGGGGTCGGCGGGGTTGGTACACTTCGAAACGGAGTGAGTTCGACCGTCCGCCTCGGCCGTGGCCTGCGTCACGACGCAGTCGGGCGGATCGTCGATCTTTACCTCCGCACGGATCCCGGTAGCCATTACTGACAGGTGTCGGGCCGGCACCCTAAACCCTGCGCCGCGGCAAGCAACCGAGTCGGCGGCCGATGGGTGGTAACATGTGCCGAGCGCGTGCGGTGCGCCAGCGACGAACGGCCGCGAGAGCGCCACGAGCGGGGAATTCCGAGAGCATATATAAAGCACCCCGATTTAGTGGGCGTCAATTGGAGGGGTCAGGGTCGGTAGTAGAAGGTGTAACAGATGTCCGCTACGAACCCCGACGCACTCCGTCGCCGGCGGGGGACTCGAGATCGAGATGACGAAACCCGACGCCGAATCGGAGTCCGGGTTCGGCTCGAGCGCCGCGGTCGCCGATGACTGAATCCGCGGCCCGTTTCGGCAACCGTCGTCTCTCCTGAGTTGCTCGAGCCCGTAGTGGATCTTTCTCGAGTCGGACGCAGTCGATTGCTGGCGTTCCTTTGCCTTCTACTATCGAATACCCGTCCGTTGGCGATGCGAATTACTGGCAGCGGTAGCGCCGCGCGGAGCGGACCAGCAGCAGCCAACTCGGGTGCGAAGTAAGCCCTCGATCGAGCGACGATACATAATTAGCACAGCGCCAAGGCTCAGCGTATTGGCGGTCTGAAAAGTGACGATTGGACGCGATGGTGTTCAGACGACTAACTCGAGTGCGAGCATCGCCGGTTGTGTCGGTGGTTCCCCCATATCGAGGACGAACGCGGCGATCACGGCAGCGATGACGACGGTCGCGGGAACGAAAATCAGTAGCGGAGCGAGGATCGCGGCGATCGCGGCCTTTCCGGTGGAGATGTCGTGGAACGCTGCCAGCCCCTTGATCTGAAGGTAGAGGCCGTAGAACCCGAGCAGAAGGTTAACGAGCGGAATCCACCACAGGCCGTTCCGAACGACGATCGGGAACGCGTACGCATCGAACGTCTTCGCTAACCCGCGTGCGCCGAACAGATACAGGACGACGTGTGCGAGCGACGCCTCGACGAGTCCCAGTGCCCAGTACAGGACGGCGAGGCCCAGCGTGATCGCGAGGCCGACGGCTATCTGACTCGGTTCCGTGATGTTCGCCAGCACGAATAGCACCCCGAGCGGCAGCATGACGGCGAGGTACGAGACCAGCATGAACGCGATCGAGTAGCCGATCCCGTTCGTTTCGTTGTACTTTTCGAAGAACTCCCCCGGGGAACGGATCGTATATCCGTTGACCCCCTTTCACTGTTGTGCGAACCCCATACACGCACAAGTTAAGTATAATATAAGTATTTATCGTCTACCATTCGGTGGTAAAACTACCGTCGGGAACGCAGTAAGGAGGGGCGAACGGCTCGAGGGCGACCGCGATCAGTCGTCGCCGGAGACCGCTGCACCGCCGCCGGTGCTGACGCCCGTGCCGGGGCCGACCTCGATCCCCAGTTCGTCGAGTTTCTCGTCGGGGACGACGCCGTCGACCCAGCCGCGGTAGTCGTAGTACTCTTCTTTCATCTCCTCGAGTTCGCAGTACTCGCCCTCGCTGGCTCCCTGACCGCGGATGCCGTCCTCGAGGAAGCGCGCGGGCAGCGAGTCGTCCGCGCCGTCGAAGCCGTTCAGGTTGTTGTAGTAGCGCTCGAGGTTGTAGACGCGCTCGCCGGCCTCCAGGAGCTCCTCCTCGGTCACGTCGCGGCCGGTCATCCCGTTGTACTGGGTGACGTACTCCTCGATGCCCTCCGCGAAGGCGTTGAACTTGCAGATGTCGAAGGAGTCGCTGATGGCGTGGAGGTCCTGGAACTGGGCGGTGAGTTCGCCCTTCCCCTCGTACTCGTAGG
>SDGW01000041.1_pt1 | contig 55610 bp, 51 predicted proteins | sample 2873831 | NCBI WGS metagenome assembly SDGW01 (sample SAMN08132700, study PRJNA421101) | hypersaline lake metagenome | isolation source: celular fraction 0.22 microns magnesium sulfate-rich crust from ephemeral... | place: Spain: Penahueca Lagoon, Toledo | collected 2011-07 | reverse complement strand
ATCCGTGTGTTTTAAGCGATCTGGGAAGTACCCACTCGTATGAACGGTCGCGCCGGCGTGACGGTCGCGGTCGTCGCGCTGTTGCTCGTCGCTGCCGGTCCCGTCGCAGCCGCCGGAACGGCGGCGACGGGCGGAGCCCAGTCGGAGCCGTTTACCCTCCAACAGGACGGGATCGACGCCGACGAGGTCCGGATGGACGTCGCGCTCCGGGACGACGGCAGCGCCGAGTGGACCCTCGAGTTCTGGATCCGACTCGACGACGACGAGAGCGAAGCGGCCTTCGAGTCGCTGCGCGACGACATCCGGGAGGATCCGGAAAACCACACGGCGCGGTTCGCCGACCGGATGAACGGGACGGTCGAAACGGCGAGCAACGCGACCGGGCGGGAGATGGCCGCCACCGATTTCGCCGTCGAGACCGAGCGCCGGTCGTTCGCCCGCGAGTACGGCGTCGTCAGGTACACGTTCCGCTGGGACGGGTTCGCCGCCGTCGAGGGCGACCGGCTCCGGGCCGGCGACGCCGTCGCGGGGCTCTACCTCGACGACGGGACCAGCCTGCTGATCGAGTGGCCCGAGGGCTACGAGCGGACGTCGGTCGCGCCCGACCCGGACGACGAGCGCGAGCGGGCCGTGATCTGGCGGGGCGACGACACCGACTTCGTCGACGACGAGCCCCGCGTCGTCGTCACCGCCGCCGGCGGCGCGACCGGCTCGAGTCCGCTGCTGATCGCGGCCGCGGCGGTCGTCCTGCTCGGCCTCGGGGCCGCTGGCGCGTGGTGGTACCGAAACCGCGAGCCGACGGCGGATCGGCCCGGCGGCGGCGACGGAATTCCCGAATCCGTCTCCGAGAACGGGTCCGCCTCCGATTCCGGAGCCGAGCCCGCGTCCGGGTCGGACGCCGAGACCGCGGCGACGGCCGGCTCGAGTCCAGCGGACGCGTCGGACTCGCCGAGCGAAGCCGCAGCCGCGAGCGCGGCCGAGCGGGTCGACGCGGAACTGCTGAGCAACGAGGAACAGGTCCTCCGGCTGGTCAGGGAGCGGGGCGGCCGGATGAAACAGCAGGCGGTCGTCGAGGAACTGGACTGGACCGACGCGAAGACCAGCAAGGTCGTCAGCGGGCTGCGAGAGGAGGGCGAACTCGAGTCGTTCCGGCTCGGCCGCGAGAACGTCCTTTCGCTTCCCGAGGTCGACGACGGGATCGCGACGGACTCGACGGGTGACGACGAATGATCCGCGTCGGACCGACCGAGGCGGTCGCGGAGCGAAACCCGTCGAAATCGCCGGACGGAGCCGGATCGAAAACGGCGTTGAACGGCGTTAACCGTCGATGACTCCAAGTCCTCGCCCCGCCTGGTACCGATCGAGCGACACCCACCACCAATGAACCGATCCACATCGATCACACTCGTCGCGGTCGTACTCGTCGCGGCGGTCGCGGTCCCGCTGGCGGCGGCGACCGTCGCCCCGAGCGGCGGCGTTCAGAACGGCACCGACGACGGCGCGGGCAACGACTCGATCGCCCCCGGCGAACGGTTCGCCGCGGCCGTCGGCGTCCAGAACGCCGAACTCGAGGGCGACGTCTCGGAGCGGGCCTTCGGCGTGCGGCTCGCCGGCGCCGAGACGAACGAGACGAAAGCGGCCGTCGTCGCCACGGAAGTCAACGAGAGCGAGCGGCGACTCGCCGAACTCGAGGACCGGCTCGCGACCCTGAACGAGTCCCGCGAGACGGGCGAGATCAGCGAGGGGCGCTACCGAGCGGAAGTCGCGACCGTCGTCGCCGAGATACGGAGTATCGAACGGCGGACCGCCGTCGCCGAGACCGCAGCGGCCGACTTGCCCGAAGGCGCGCTCACCCCGCACGGCGTCGACGTGCAGTCGATTCGAACGCTACGGGACCGCGCGGGTGAACTCGGCGGCCCCGAAACCGCGGACATCGCCCGCTCGATCGCCGGCGACGACGTCGGCCGATCGGACGGCGAGGACCGGGGCCCCAGCGGGCCGAACGACGGAACCGGCGAGTCGCGGTCCGACGAGCGCGAGCGGTAACACCGGGACCGGCGGCGCGGCGAGCGAAGGCTGAGACCGTTCGCTTTCGCACGCCCGTTTTTTGGGCCGTGGTACCGTAGCCCAGTGAGATGGTCGAGGCGTACGCGCTGATCGGCACCGCGACCGGTACCGCCGACGAGGTGTGTCGCACGCTTCGCGACGCACCGGGCGTCACGGAGGCACACGTCATCGCGGGCGAGTACGACGTCATGGCTGAGTTGACGGGCGAAGAGCCCCGCGACATCCTCGAGACGATCACCACGACCGTTCGGCCGCTCGAGGGGGTCGGGACGACGCGCACGTACCTCTGTATCGACTGATGCGCGACGAAGCCGTTTGACCGGCGATCACACCGGCGGACGAGTCCGTTCCGACGGTCCCTGTCGGGTGAGGGCGAGACGCGTCACCCCATCGTCGCTACCGGATCGCGACCCCGCCGAACGGGGTCGGCCGCAGGACGCCATCGAGACGGTTTCGAACTGCTCGCCGTGAGCCCCGCGTTCGTACACCACTCCGTGAGACGTCTCGACGGACTCGGTGGCCGAAATCGGGGCCGGTCGACGGCGGTGATCGACGACTCGAACTCCGACGAACCGTCGCGCCTCAGCGCCCGCTCACCGGCACAGTGACCGATCGACGGCCAGTTCTGCCGAGTTCGTCGCGGCTCGAGTTCGGAGATGCCGATCGAATTCTAGAGTGGCGGTATGCCCGTTCAAATGCGGTCAAATCGGCGAAATTCGTCGCCACCAACGATCCGGGTTAAGTGGTTGTTCGAGAAGGATCAGTTGCGATGAACGGAACGAAACTACTCACGGCGGCGATGGCGGCACTGGTGTTGGTCGGCGGTCTGGCCGCCGTCGGCGCGGCGACATCTGCGGACGTATCGAACGCGAACACCGCTGACGATCGGGCCGGTGCCGTCGGACCGGCCGACGGGCTGCCCGAACAGGTGCCCGATCACGTGAGCGAAACCCACGACACGGTCGGATCGTTCCTCGACGGATCGATCGACTCCCTCGGCGAGTCGCTGAGCGATCTCCGGCCCGACGATGGTGCGGCGGCATCCAGCGGCGGTGAAAACGGTAGCGACGGCCCGACTCGAAACGACTAACGCGCGGAACCGAACACTGCGTCCCTCACCGGACGGAGTTCGAACGCAACCCATCCGAATTCAAACCCATGACGGAACTCAATCGACGGACGTATCTCAAATCGGCAGGCATCGCAACGGCAGGAACGATCGGATTGGCGGGCTGTACCGGCGCGGAGGCGGCGACCGGGACGCTCGCGACGCAGGTCACGGACCAACCGGGAGACATCGCCGACTTCGAGTCGTGCGTCGTCACGATCCAGGGGATCTGGGTCAAACCGAGCGGTGACGGCGGCGATGGCGAGGAAACGGAGTCCACGGACAACGAAACCGACGATCAGCAAGACGGGAACGAAACCGACGATCAGCAAGACGGAAACGAGACGGTCGACGAGCAAGACGAAAGCGACGTCGACGAAAGCGACGGCCGCGAGTACCACGAGTTCGACGAGCCCCAGGAGGCGGACCTCGTACAGCTGCAGAACGGGAACACGCAGCTGGTCGACGAACGCGAACTCGAGGCTGGGGCCTACGAGTTCCTCCAGCTCGACGTGACGGGTGTCGAGGGCGTGCTCGAGGGTGGCGGGCAGGCCGAGGTCGGAACCCCCGGAGATGCGCCGCTGCAGTTCAAACACCGCTTCGAGATCCGCGAGGATCGGACGACGACCTTCGTGGGGGACTTCACACCCGTTCGTCGGGGCCGGACGGAACGGTACCTCCTCCAGCCCGTCGCGAACGGAACGCAAGTCGAGTACGAGGACACGACGCAGGACGACGAGTAGCACGGCGAGGCCGGCTAGTTCTGCTATCGAATTCGAACGACCGACGACGGGCCCTGGCCGCTCGTCCGCGATTTTAAGTACGATACCGCGGCCAACGGCGGCCATGATCGACGACGCGATCCGCGTGCTCGCCGGCGACTGTACCGTCATCGCCGAGAACGGCGACCGAGAGGAGTATCGGGGCCGTGTGACCACGATCGTCAAACCCGACAACACCGTACTGGTCCACGACGTCGACGGCTACCAGCCCGTCGCGTGGCTGACCCGCGCCGACAGCGTCTCGAGCGACCGCTCGGGCGGGTTCACCGTCGTCGCCAAGAAGGACACCCAGACGCTGCGGATCGCCGCCCACGAACGGGACGGGTTCGCCCACTACCCCGTCTCGGCGGCCGGAACCCCCGTCGGCACGTGTCCCGACTGCGACGGGGCGCTGGTGCGCTCGAGCGGGGTCCACTGCGTCGGCTGCGGCGACGAGTACGGCGTGCCAGCCGACGCGACGGTCCGGGGGGAGCAGTGCGACTGCGGCCTCCCCAAGATGCGCGTCGAGCGCGGGCTGGCCTTCAACGTCTGTCTCGATCGTGGCTGCGAATCGCTCGACGCGGCGGTCACGGCGGCCTTCGACCGCGAGTGGGACTGCCCGGAACTGGACTGCGACGGCGACCTCCGAATCCTCCGGCGGGGCGGGCTCATCGCCGGCTGCGAGCACTACCCGGACTGCGAGGTCGGCTTCGCCGTCCCCGCCGGCGTGGTCGACGGCGAGTGCGGCTGCGGCCTGCCGACCTTCGAGACCGGAAGCGGAATCCGCTGTCTCGACGCGACCTGTGATCGAGCGCTCGAGGGGCCGCTCGAGAGTGACGCCGCGGCCGACGACTGACCGGTTCGTCATGGCCGCGAACGCTCGGCTTCCGCTCCGCTACGGCATCCGGATCAGCCGCCGCTGCGGGGCGGGACTGAAAGGGACTGGCGCGCTGGGCGAACCCCGACGACGCAAGGACCGCAGTGAACGAGCGAAGCGAGTGAGCGAGGACCGTGGTTCGAAAGACGCTTCGCGTCTTTCGTCATCAAGCGAGATCGAAGATCTCGCGGACCTCGCGAATCTCCGATTCGCTCAGTCACGAGAGAGCTTTGCTCTCTCGAACGACAGCGAGTCGCGGGAGTCCAGCGCGCCAGGGGCTTTCGAGGCGTTTGCGGTAGGGGGATCACTGCATCCGATCGGAGGTTTCGAGCGAGTCGCCCCGGAGACGTTCGCCCGCCGAGCTCACGACGGAGTCGACGGGGAATCGATCCGCAGCCACTTAGTGCCGGCCGGCCAAGACCCGGCCATGTCACTCGAGGGGCGGTTCGACGCGGCCGACGGCGTCGTCCGCGTGGGCGGCGACGCGCGCCAGCGGTATCACGACTCGCGGGGCTACGGCTATCCGCTTGCCGGCGACGAGATCGCGCTCGCGCCGGTCGAGGCGGCCCACCTGCTCTACCGGGGCGACCTCGAGGCGGTCGTCGACGCCGAAAGCGGCGAGCGACTGGGGTTTCGGGAGTTCATCTCGCGGGAGCCGGGCGACGATTTCGGCGTGCGATTTCTCGTCTACGCGGATCTGCGCTCGCGGGGCTTTTACCTCTCGCCGGCCGCGGAGCCGTGGGTGGCCGACCCGCCCGGCGGCGGGGCCGACTTCGCGGTCTTCCCGCGTGGCAAGGGACCGGGCGACGGCGAGATCGCCTACGCGCTGCGGATCATCGGCGAGCGGACCGATATCCCCGCCGCCGAACTCCAACCGGGCGTGCTGGCGGTCGTCGACGAGGAGAGTGAGATCACCTACTTCGAGGTCGACCGCCGCGACCCGACCGGTTCGTCGGGGTCCGACGCCGACCTGCCAGCGGGTTGCGAAGCCGACCTGCTGGCCGACCGGGTCGTCGTCTGGGAGCCGCCGCTCGATCTCTACGAGAAGACCTTCTACGGCCAGCCCCTCGAGGGCCGGGAGTACGACGAGCCGACGCTGCAGTGTTCCTTGCTCGAGGCGACCTATCTGGCCGAACATGGGACGATCGACCTCGAGCCGGCGACGGTCCGCGAGCGGGGCCGCGAGGTCGAGGGCGAGCGGTTCGATCGGCGGCTGCGGGTCTACGCGGCCCTGCGGGAGCGCGGCGTGGTGCCGAAGACGGGCTACAAGTTCGGCGCGGACTTCCGGACCTACGCCGACGTGGAGTCCGTGGAGAATCTGGGTCACTCCGAGCTACTGGTTCGGGTGCATCCGGCCGGCTACGTCTTCGAGCCGAGGGATCTGGCGCTGGACGTGCGGCTGGCCCACGGCGTCCGGAAGACGATGGTGTTCGCGCTGGTTGGCGAGGAGTCGGACGGGAACGACGGGATCGAGTGGTGGTCGCTCGAGCGGTTGACGCCCTAGGGAACGACATTTCATCGGACGCTGCCCGAAAGGCGTCGTATTCTGTCTCGGAGACAGTAATGAAGAAACGAGCGTTCTGCTCGTGCTGGCAACACCGAGTGGCCACGCCCTCCCCAGCCGATTTCTGCTCACGGGCGCGTAGCGCCCGTTCGCATGGTTCGCGGAACCTCTGGTTCCGCGCTAACGCTCAGTCGCGTTGCTCCTTCCCTCATCCCTCGCACAATGTCGTTGATCCGTCCTCACTATCGTTCGAACGGCTCGACAGCGCGCCACCGCAAACGATGGCGAAGTCAGCTACGCGAACCGCTCGAGGAACCGCTTCCCGAGGACGACCTCCGTCCCCGCGAGCCCGACCGAACAGAACAGCGTGAGGTCGGCCGCGCGCTCGCGGCCGAGGTCGGGGTCCTCGAGGACGTCGGCGAGTTCGACCATCCGGTCGCGGTCCGCGCCCGAGGCGATATAGGGGCGGTCGTAGGCGTCGACCTGCGGGAGCGAGTCGGTCGCGATCGCGTCGGCCCGCTCGACCACCTCGAGGGGGAGTTCGTGGGCGTCCTCGAACCGCGGGCCGATCGTGGTGACGTGGGTGCCGGGCTCGAGCCAGTCGGGATCGAAGACCGGGTCCTCGCTGTCCGTCGCACAGACGAGCGCGTCGGCTTCCCGGACGACCGGTTCCGGACCGTCGGCCGCACGAACCGGCGGCTCGATCTCGCCGTCGAGGGTGTCAGCGAAGGAGTCGCGGCTCTCGGGGGTTGGGCTGTAGACGATGACGTCGTCGAAGTCACGGGCCGCACACGCCGCGCCGACCTGCGCCCGCGCCTGAAAGCCCGTCCCCAGAACCCCCAGCGTCTCGGCCCCGGGGCGAGCGAGCGCGTCGATCGCGACGCCGCCGATGCCGCCGGTTCGGAGGCCGCCGGCGGCGTGGCCCGCGAGCAGTCCCTCGAACGCGCCGGTCGTCGCGTCGAAGACCGCCACCAGTTCGGTGTGATCGTCGCCGGTGCCGTGGGTCTCGTAGACCCGAAGGCCGGCGGCGTTCGTCGGCCCGGTCGCGGCTCCCGCGGTGAAGACGAGGTCGCCCTCGCCGGCCGGGACTCGCCAGCGCGGTGGAGCCTCGAGCGTGTCGGCCGCTCGTTCGGCGAACGCGTCGCGCATGGCGTCGACGACCCCGTCGTAGTCGAACTGCGAGTACACGTCGCCGTCCGTGAGGATGGGGAACTCGGTCATACACCGACATTGCGTGAAAGGAGTATAACAATACGCCGACTGCTCGAGCAGAGTCACCGACAGCTACCCGATTGAGGAGGTCGGGAATTTATGTCAGATGAGAACGGAGAGCGAGTATGAACCCCGAAACGGCGAACGCAGACTCACAAATACCGTATGCCGCTAACGAGGGGGTCGATACGTAGCGGGCGCTCCAGAAGGCGACCGACAAGAAACGAGCCGACATCCTCGCGGACGTCGTCGGCCATCCGAAAGGTGCCCCGAGCGTCGAGGAGTTGGACTACATGAACCCGCCGCTCAGCGACGACGCCATCCGTCGCCACCTCGACGCCCTAGAAGCGGTCGGCGTCGTTCGGGAACTGGCGTTCGGACCCGGTGAGCGGCTTCGGGACTACCCCTACAAGTTCTACGAACTCACCGACGCGGCTCGCGACCTGTTCGACCGGAACGGCCTGTTCCCGCGGGACGCGTGGCGACGGCAGTACCGAGCCGTCGAGAAGACGGCCCGGATCCGCGACCTCGAGGAGATGCCCCGACTGGACGCCTGAACGCGTCCCTTCGGCCGTCAGTCGGTCGCGCGAGCGCCGAAGCCGAAGGCTTTTGCGCGCCGGCGCGCCAAAACGCAGGTGATGACCGGAGACGACCCACTCGAGGAGGAGTCCGGGGAACCGACGACCGGGGAACCGCTGGCCGACGGCGGGGCCGCTGGCGCCGACGACGTGGCACTTGACCCCTGGGGATCCTCGAGCGTCTCCGACTACCGCAAACTGTTCGAGGAGTTCGGCATCGAGGAGTTCGACGAGATCCTCGAGGAAGTGCCGAACCCCCACTACCTGATGCGACGGGGCGTCATCTTCGGCCACCGCGACTATCGCCCGGTCGCCGAAGCCCTGCAGAACGACGAACCGGCGGCAGTCCTCTCGGGATTCATGCCGACCGGCGACCCCCACATCGGCCACAAGCTGGTCTTCGACGAGATCATCTGGCACCAGCAGCGGGGGGCCGACGCCTACGCGCTGATCGCCGACCTCGAGGCCAACTCCGCCCGCGGCATGACCTGGGAAGAGATCGACGATCACGCCCGCGATTACCTGCTCTCGCTGCTCGCGCTCGGGTTCGATCCCGAGGAGGGCACCCTCTACCGCCAGTCGACCAACCGCGAGCTGCAGGACCTGGCGTTCGAACTCGGCGCCGACGCCAACTTCTCGGAGTTCCAGGCGATCTACGGCTTCGACGGCGAGACCGACGTCTCGCACATGCAGTCGGTCGTCACCCAGATGGCCGACATCCTCTACCCGCAACTCGAGGAGCCCAAGCCGACCGTGATCCCCGTCGGCCCCGATCAGGACCCCCACGTCCGGCTGGCGCGTGACCTCGCCGAGCGGATGCGCTTCTTCAAGGTCTCGGAGGCGTACGCCAGCTTCGAACTCGAGGACGAGGAACGCGCCCTCGTGGCCGAGTTCTACGAGCGGCTCGAGCCCGCCGCGTTCGACGACGACCAACTGCGCTGCGTCCACGTCGCCGAGGCGATCGAGGAGACGCCGCTGTCCGAACTCGAGGTCGACGCCGACACGCTGAGTTCGGTGCTGACGAAGCTCGAGGAGGCCGGCATGGAACCGATCCGGCCGCGCACCCGCTTTTTCGACCGGCGGGCGACCGACGAGGCGTTCGACGCCCTGATCGACGCCGTCGAAGGGGAAAAGCGGGTCTACGAGAACCACGTCGACGCCTTCGACCTCGACCCCGCCGAGGCCGAGGAACTCGCCCGCGAGGTCGAGGTCGAAAACGGCGGCTACGGTTTCCGACCGCCCTCGTCGATCTACCACCGGTTCATGACCGGGCTGACCGGCGGCAAGATGTCCTCCTCGATTCCGGCCTCACACATCTCGCTGCTCGACGACCCCGAGGACGGCTACGACAAGGTCAAGGCCGCGACCACCGGCGGTCGAGAGACCGCCGAGGAACAGCGCGAGAAGGGCGGGAAGGCCGACGAGTGTCCCGTCTACGAACTGTACGCCTACCTGCTCGCCGGCGACGACGACGAGTTCGCGAAGCGCGTCTACGACGAGTGCGTCGGCGGCGAACGGCTCTGTGGCGACTGCAAGGAGCAGGCCGCTCAGCTCATGCGAGAGTTCCTCGAGGAACACCAGGAGAAACGCGAGGAAGTCGAGGAGTTGCTCGCGGCGGCCGACATCGAACTCGAGTCGCCGCGGCGACGCTGAACGCCGCCGACCCCTCGACACGTGGTGACGCGTATCACAACGTTTTTGCCCCGCTCGCGAGTCCACCCGAGTATGGCATCCGAATCCCACGGAGCCGGTATCGACGAGCAGCCACGGCGGCCGCGGTCGGGATTCGGCTTCTTCTTCGCCCGGTGAGCCGGGCCGGTGGACCCGCGAGCGGTCACACCGACCGCTCGCGGCGAAACCGACCGTTGCGACGCCGGCGGGGAACGCCCCGCACGGTATCGGAACCGCTAACTGACCGACACGCAGCCATTCAACCAAGCGAATGCAACTCCCATCAGCACAGGTCGCGGTCTTAGAGGCCGCGAGCGCGGACGAGGCAACGTCCGTCGACGCCCTCGCCGCGGCGACCGACCTCCCCCCAGAGACCGTCACGGGGGCCGTCTTCGAACTCGAGGACGAGGGACTGGTCGCCGTCAGCGAGCGGGTCGACGAAACGGTCGCGCCGACCGACGAGGGGCGCGAGTACGTCGAGAGCGGACTGCCCGAGGTGCGCCTCTACGAGGCCGCCCTCGAGGCCGGTGCCGACGCCGATCCCGTCTCGATGGGGCAGGTCATCGGCCGATCGGGGCTCGAGGGCGACGCGGTCGACATCGCGCTCTCGAACTACGCGCGGAAGGGGTACGGCGTCATCGACAGCGGCGAGATCACGGCCGATCCCGACGCGGACCCCGAGGCCGACGCCGAGGCGAACGCGCTAGCGGAACTCGCCGACGCCGGCGAGACGGCGATCGACGGCGTCGACGCCGATTCGGACACCGTCGATCAGCTCGTGCGCCGCGGACTGGTCGACCGCCGCGAGTCGACGGTCCGCGAGATCACGCTGACCGAGCGCGCCGTCACGGAGCTGATGGCGGGCATCGAGACGAGCGAGACGGTCGGCCAGGTCACCCCCGAACTCCTGACCAGCGGCGAGTGGGAAGACGTCGAGTTCGCCGACTACAACGTCGAGGCCGACGCCGAGCGCTTCGACGGCGGCAAGGTCCACATCCTGCGCCAGACCGCCGAGCGGGTCAAAGACACCCTCGTCGGGATGGGCTTCCAGGAGATGGACGGCCCCCACGTCGACGCGGACTTCTGGATCAACGACTGCCTGTTCATGCCACAGGACCACCCCGCGCGGACCCACTGGGACCGGTTCGCCCTCGAGAACCCCACGCACATCGACGACCTCCCCGATGACCTCGTCGACCGCGTCGAGCGCGCCCACAGGGAGGGCGTCGGCGAGGACGGCGAGGGGTATCACTCGCCGTGGGACGAGGACTTCGCCCGCGCGCTCGCGCTGCGTGGCCACACCACCTCGCTGTCGACGCGCTACCTCTCCGGCGAGGAGATCGGGGACCTCGAGCCGCCCCAGCGCTACTTCAGCGTCGAGAAGGTCTACCGCAACGACACGCTCGACCCGACCCACCTGCTCGAGTTCTTCCAGATCGAGGGCTGGGTGATGGCCGAGGACCTCTCGGTGCGGGACCTGATGGGGACCTTCGAGGAGTTCTACTCCCAGTTCGGGATCGAGGACATCCGGTTCAAGCCCCACTACAACCCCTACACGGAGCCGTCGTTCGAGCTGTGATGTACGGCTTCGAGGACATCCGGGACATCCACGGGACGCTGTGTGACCTGGAACTGCTGCGCGAGACGGAGGTGACCTACTGATGCCCACGGTCGACATCGACCCCGACGAACTGCGCGAGCTGACCGGAGCGGAGGAGAAAGGCGACGAAGAGCTGAAAGACGACCTGTTCGGACTGGGCCTCGAGTTCGAGGGCCGCACGGAGGAGGGCGCGTTCGAACTCGAGTTCGCGCCGGACCGGCTCGACCGGCTCTCGGTCGAGGGGGTCGCCCGCTCGCTGCGGTACCAGTACGGCGACGCGCGGGGGATCCACGTCCCGTCGCCGAACTCGTCCGAGTGGACGATCGAGGTCGACGAGTCGGTCCCCGACGAGCGACCCTACGTCACGGGCGCGGTGATCCGCGACGTGAATCTCGACGACGAGGCCCTCGAGTCACTGATTCAACTGCAGGAGAAGCTCCACGCGACGATGGGCCGCAAGCGCGCGAAGGGCGCGATCGGGATCCACGACCTGACGATGCTGAAGGGCAGCTCCGCCACCGAGGGGAACCCGACGATCGAGTACGTCGGACTCGAGCCGGACGAGGACCGGTTCGTCCCCCTCGATTCGGACGCCGAGATGACGCCCGCGGAGGTCCTCGAGGACCATCAGACGGGACAGACCTACGCCGACCTCGTGACCGGATACGAGCGCTATCCGGCGATCTACGACGACATCGGGCTGTTCTCGTTCCCGCCGGTGATCAACGGCCGGCGCACGGAGGTGTCGACGGACTCGCGCGACCTCTTCGTCGAGATGACGGGCACCGACCAGTGGACGATCGACAAGATGCTGACCATCGTCTGCTACGCGCTGTCGGCCCGCGGGGCCACGATCGAGGACGTGCGGGTGGAGTACCCGGATCGCGACGTCGTTCGGCCCGACTTCTCGACGAAGACGAAGGCCGTCGCCCACGACCGCATCGAGACCATCCTCGGCATCGGCCTCGATCCCGAGGACGTGATCGACCTCGCCGAGCGCTCGGGACTCGAAGCCGAGAAGGACGAGAACGATGCAGGTGACCTCGTCTACGAGGTGACGATCCCGCCCTACCGCGTCGACGTCCTCCACCCGATGGACGTCATCGACGACCTCGGGCGGGCCTACGGCTTCAACGATCTCGAGCCCCGGTATCCCGACGTGGGGACCGTCGGCGGCCGCCACGGGCGCTCCCGGCTCGAGCGAGCGGTCCGCAAAGGGCTCGTGGGACTGGGCTTCGAGGACCTGCTGAACTTCCACATGATCAGCGAGGACGAGAACTACGACCGGCTCGACATCTCGCCCGGCGACGACGTCTACGGGGCGGGCGAGCCGGCGACGATCAAGGAACCCTACAGCGAGGACTTCACCATGCTGCGAACCTGGGTCACGCCCTCGCTGTTGATGGTGCTGGAGCGGAACACCCACCGCACGTACCCCCAGAACCTCGCCGAAATCGGCTTCGCGGCCGAGGTCGACGAGAGCGAGAACACCGGCGTCGCGGAGGGACGGCGCGTCGGGGCCGTCCTCGCGCACCACGAGGCCGGCTACGAGGACGCCAAGGCCCGGCTCCAGACGCTGGCCCGCAACTTCGACGTCGACCTCGAGACGCCGCCGACCGACCACCCGACCTTCATTTCGGGTCGAACCGCCGCGGTCGTCATCGACGGCGAGGAAGTCGGCGTGATCGGCGAGGTCCACCCCAGGGTGCTAGTCGAACACGACCTCGAGGTACCGGTCTCGGCGTTCGAGTTCGACCTCGAGGCGCTGCGCTGAGGAGAGCGGTTTTTCTCGGGTTCTGCGGTGTTGTGCGGTAGCGATCCAGCGGTTGTACCGCGAGCGAACGGAGTGAGCGAGCGGCTCTTTTTGGTCCAGATTTTTGCGCTGAGCGGTTCGCTCGCGGAGCGAGCGAATCCCGAAGCGTAAAAAGGTGGGTTCTAGAATTCGTGTTCGACGTCGTCCTCGTCGGCTTTCTGGATGATGATCTTGCCGTCCCGGACTCGGACGAAGACTTCGTCACCGATATCCATGCCCGCGACCTCGAGCTCGTCCTCGTGGAGGTTCAGATGGACGTTGTGGTAGTTGCCGTCTTCGTCTTTCGCACCGCTTGGACTCAGCTTCTTTTTCCGTACCATCGCGGGATTCTATCCCGAACTTCGCCGTAGGATATACTTAAGTGTTTTCGACGGCCCGAGATGTGACCGAAGCGGGCCGGACGACGGAGATTCGGGAGTCCGCGGCGCGGAAACTGCGGATAGATGGCGGCCGCTGTTCACTTAAAGATACCGACGCAGTCGGTCGATTTGCGGGGATATCTTTATGTCGGATCGTGTGCTGGACTGACACGGAGGCGAAAATCATGGTACGCGAAGACGGCAAACGAAACTTTGCGCTGCGCGAATCGGGCGGTGACGAGTCGAGCGTGTTCTCGGGGAACACTCCCCGGCAGGCGGCGCTCAAGGCGGCCCGCCGGCTCGAGCCCGGCTCGAGCGAGGAGTCGGCCGAACGCGTCGAACTCAGGTTGCGGGAGAAAGGGACCGACAAGGTCCACATCTACGACGGCTGGGCGTGGGAGGAGACGGCACCGGACGACAAACCCGACTGGATGCCCGACGAGATCACGGAAGCGAACGTCTCGAAGAAGGGAATCGAACACTTAGACGAGTAGTCGCCGACCGATCGTTTTCTCGGCGGGAGCGACCGCCCAGCGGCGCAGTCGTGAGGGCCCGTCGCCGCGCGGCCGCGAGCGGCCGACCCCGATCGCTCGCACCGCGAAGCTGCTGCACGGCTTCGGCCCCGGAGGCCCTGTTTCCGTATCCCACAAAAATGAGTGCATAGAATACATTTGTAAGAACTATATACGGAGTAATACCCATCGTTCGTATTGGGTAATGGCCAAACAATGGGGGTTGTTCTAATAATCAGATTTATACGGGAAGTCGGGCTTCGATCGAGTAGAGCATGTGGATGAATGTAGATCGTTTCCCGCATTTAGATAGAATACCAAGGACTATATTGGGAGTATTGAGTGCGTTCGTTTTCGATCGGATCCGATCAGAGATCAGAAGCGAATTTAGATCCGTCCCGGCCGTCGGAGGTGAAGAGTCGTGATCAAGATGACCAAGTGGCGGACGCTGGTGTTGGCGACGATCGGGTTCAACTTCTCGTTTCTCATCTGGTTCTCGTTCGCGCCGTTTACCGGGCCGATGGCGGAGGAGTTCGGCCTCTCGGTGACCGAGATCGGCATCCTGGCGAGCGCGGCCATCTGGCTCGCGCCGTTCGGCCGGATCCTGACGGGCTGGCTCTCCGATCGCTGGGGCGCGCCGACGGTGTTCGCCATCGTGCTGGCGTACGTCGGCGTGTTCTCGATGGCGTCGGCGTTCGCCGAATCCTACGGCGTCTTCTTCGTCACGCGGCTGATCGTCGCGACGGCGGGGATCACCTTCGTCATCGGGATCCAGCACGTCTCCGAGTGGTTCGAGGAGGAGGAACTGGGAACCGCCGAGGGGATCTACGCGGGCGTCGGAAACGCCGGTGCCGCCGGCGGCGCGTTGATCCTCCCGCGCGTGTTCGGCGAGGGCTGGAGCGGCCCTCTCTTCGAGAGCAACTGGCGGGCCGCCTTCTTCTACACCGGGATCGTCTCGATCCTGCTGGCGATCGCCTACTTCGTGCTCGGTGAGGCCGCAAAGAGCGAGGCGAAACGGCAGGCGACCAAGGAGAGCGCGAACTTCAGAGACTGGATCTACACCGCGACCCGCTACGGAACGGTCGTCCTCGCGCTGGCGTACGTGATGAGCTTCGGCCTCGAACTGTCGATGAACGGCTGGCTGGCGACCTACTACCGCGAAGGGTTCGACACGGAGAACCTCGTCCTCGCGAGCACGTTCGCGGCGACGTTCTCCGTCGCCGCCGGCCTGTTGCGGCCGATCGGCGGCTACGTCAGCGACCTGCTCGCGCGCAAGGAGAAGAACGTTCTCCCCGTGTTCACGGGTCGCTACCGCGAGCAGTGGACGTTCGTCTCGCTGTGTTTCATCGTGCTGGCGATGGTCGGGATGACGCTGGCGGGGCTGTCCGGACAGGTCATGCTCGCCGTCGCGGCCGGCTTCGTCGTCGGGATGGGCTGTGCGTTCGCCGAGGGCGCGATCTTCGCGCAGGTCCCGGCCATGTTCCCCAACAGTTCCGGGAGCGTCGCCGGCGTCGTCGGCGGCGTCGGGACGGTCGGCGGGATCGTCTACCCGCTCGTCTACGCCGCGCCGATGATGCCGACCCTCCACACCGGCTACGCCGTCGTCGCGGCCACGATGATTCCCATCGTCCTGCTGTGTGCGTGGGTCTTCCAGCCCCACGTCGCCGAGCGGGCGACCGAGGACGGCTTCGTCGCCTCGAGCGGCGGTGGCACCGTCGCGGGCGAGCCGTCCGACGACTGACTGCGCTGGACGAACCGACGGCGGGTCCGCCCTCGCCCCGCCGGCGAACCCGACGGTCTTTTGACCCGTAGTCCGCTATCGAGGAGTAATGGCTGCAGTCACGCTGGGACCCGAAGGGACCTACTCACACAGGGCGACGACGGCGGTCGCCGACGACGGCGAGATCGACTTCCGCCAGTCCGTGACGGCGATCGTCGACGCCGTCGCGAGCGGCGAGTACGACCGCGGCGTCATCCCGATCGAGAACAGCATCGAGGGCTCCGTGACGGAGAGCCTCGACGCCCTCGCCGAGTACGACGTCGCCGTCGTCCGCGAGATCGTCACGCCGATCAGACACGCCCTGCTGGCCCAGGGCCCCGAGTTCGACACCGTCGCGAGCCACTCGCAAGCGCTGGCCCAGTGTCGCACCTACCTCGAGCGGGAGTACCCCGACGCGACCCTCGAGGCCGTCGCGAGCACGGCTCAGGGCGTCGAGTTCGCCCGCGACGATCCGTCGGTGGCGGGGATCGGCCACCCGGCCAACGCCGACGACGGCGTCGATCTCGAGGTGCTGGCCGAGGACATCCAGGACCAGGACTCGAACGCGACGCGCTTCTTCGCGCTCGCGCCCGCCGGCGAGCGCTCGGAGGGAGGCGGCAAGACCTCGCTGGTGGTCTACCCGAACGCCAACTACCCCGGCCTGCTGCTCGAACTGCTCGAACCGTTCGCGGACCGCGACATCAACCTGACCCGCGTCGAGTCGCGCCCGAGCGGCCAGCGGCTCGGCGACTACGTCTTCCACGTCGACTTCGAGGCCGGCCTCTACGAGTCCCGGACGCAGGCGGCGATCGCGGACCTCGAGGAGTTGGCCGAGAAGGGATGGGTCAAGCGACTCGGCTCCTACGACACGGAACACGTGGTCGAGTAGCCGACGGCGCGGACGACGACCGGCGAGTCGACCCGAGTCAGTCGCCGGTCGCGGGGTCGTGGCCCAGCCACGACCGAACGCGGTCGGCGTAGGCGAAAACGCCGATCACGAGCCCCGCGAGGAACGACAGCAGGGCCGGGACGACGATCCACAGGAGGTCGGGATGCTCCGCACCGGTGTGAAGGACGATCGATTCCATACGCCACCGTAGGCGACAGCGGCGGCATAAGACTCGCGATCGACCCCGCGTCTCGGACCGGAAACCGTTTTCCGCGGCCCGCCGTATCGCGGGTATGGCACTCGAGGCAGGCGACGACGCGCCGACCGTAACGGCACCGAACCAGGACGGCGAGGCGGTCACCCTCGCCTTCGAATCCCCGACGGTCCTGTACTTCTACCCGAAGGACGACACCCCTGGTTGTACCGTCGAAGCCAATCAGTTTCAGCGCGAACTCGAGACCTACCGCGAGGCCGGCGTCGACGTCCACGGTGTCTCGGTCGACGATGTCGACTCCCACCGCGCCTTCTGTGACTCGGAGGGCCTCGAGTTCGACCTCCTCGCGGATCCGGACGCGGAGATCGCCGACGCCTTCGGCGTCGAACTGCGCGACAGCGGCGTGACGACGCGGACGACGTTCCTGCTGTCCGACGGCGAAGTGAAGGGGGTCTACGAGGGCGTCGACCCCGACGGCCACGCCCGCGAGGTCCTCCTCGACGCGCTCGAGGACGGGCTCGTGACGCTGCCGGAGTAACGGCGCCTTCTGTCGACGCGTCGCGGGCAGAATTTATCCCCGTCGGAGTTCTAATGGGGAGTATGCGACGAAATCCGTTCGACGAGATCGAGGAGATGCTCGACCGCGTGAGCAGTCAGGTCGAGGAGGGGATGACCGCCGGCGGCCTGCAGGTTCCCGGCTCGGTGCCGGTCGACGTCGCCGACACCGGCGAGGAGTTCGTCGTCACGGCCGACCTGCCCGGCTACGAGACCGACGACATCGAACTGACGCTCGCGGACGGCACGCTGCGCCTCGAGGCCGCCCGACGCGACGAGGACGAGTACGACGAGGGCCGGTACGTCCGCCGCGAGCGGACCGAGACCACCGCGAATCGGCGCATCCGACTGCCGGAACCGGTCGACGAGGAGGCGGTCGCGGCCGGCTTCGAGAACGGCGTGCTGACGGTCCACCTCCCGAAGGTGTCGGAGGGCGAGGACTCGAAGCGGATCGATATCGAGTAGCCGCCGCTGGAACCACTCGAAGCCGCCCGTTTTTCGGCCGTAGAACGGTTCCGAGCGACGCCGCGACGCGAACGCGGCGACGGAGTCCGAGCGGTCACCCCCGGCCAGTCACCGTTGTCGGCCGTTTCCGGGCAGTTATTGTGTCTCGATTATAACAACTCGAGCATGGTCCAAGTGGTCGCACTCGCCTTCGCGGGGGTCTTTCTCCTGGTCGGCGGTGTCGTGCTGTCTCGAGCCGGCGAACTCGACGGTCGAAGCGAAACGATCGACGAACTCGCGTCCGCGGGCGACGAGCGGGTCGAACCGGGCGGCGAAGCGACGGTGAGCGGTCCGGTCCACGTCCTCGAGCCGGCGTCGCCGACGCGGACCGGCCCCGATCAGAACGATGGCGGTTCGGCCGCCCTCTGGGCGTGGCGGGTCCGCCAGAAGGAGAACGCGCCGAACGGCAGCCGGTGGCGGACCGCCGAGTCCGAACTCGCGATCGGCGAGTTCGCCGTCGATCACAGCTGGGACCGCGTCCGCGTGGACGCGACGACGCTGGCGGCGGACGCGGATGACGATCCCTTCGATTCGTCGACCCTGTTCCTCGGCGATCCCGAGACGGAGTCCTATCTCGGCGACCTCGGCCCGGTCAACCGCTTCCTCGAGCGAACCGGGCTGGCGAGCGAGGACGGCGTCGTCAGCGACCTCGAGTTCAACGTGAGCGTCGGCGGAAAGACCACCATGCCCGACAAGTATCAGGCCACCGTCGTCCGCGACGGCGACGAACTCGTCGTCCGTGGCGAACTGATCGAGACGGCCGACGGCTACGTCCTGCGGGGAACCGACGAGACGCCGCTCGTGATCGCGACCGGGAGCCTCGAGGAGCAGCGCGAGCAGGTTCGCTCGTCGGTCCGGTTCCGTCGGATAGGCGGCGGGATATTCGTCGGTATCGGCCTGCTCGTCGCGGTTCTCGCCGTTCTCTAGTACCAGGCCCCGCCCGACGAGACGTTGATATCCTGTCCCGTGACGTGGCGCGACGCCTCGCTCGCGAGGTGGACGGCCACGTCGGCGACTTCCTCCGGCGGGACCAGTTCGTCGATCATGAGGCTCTCGAGGACCTCGCCTTCGACCGCCTCGACGGGGACGCCCGCCTCCTCGGCCTGCCGTTCGAAGACGCCCCGAATGCGGTCGCCCTCGACCGGGCCGGGACAGATCGCGTTGACCGTCACCCCGTCGTCGCCGAACTCCGCGGCCATGGATCGGGTTACGCCGATCAGCCCCATCTTCGAGGCGGCGTACGGCCCCCGGTTGGCGTAGGGTCGCTTGCCGCCGATCGAGGAGATGTTGACGACGCTGCCCCGCTCGGATTCCCGCAGGTGCGGGGCCGCTTCCCGCGTGACGCGGGCCACGCCGACGACGTTGACGTCCAAGGTCTCGAGCCACTCGTCGTCGGTCGTCTCCTCGAGGGGCGCGGTGGGGCCGGCGATCCCGGCGTTGTTCACGAGACAGTCCAGCCCGCCGAACGCGTCGATCGTCTCGTCGACGGCGGCTTCGACCGAGTCGGGGTCGGTCACGTCCGTCTCGACCGCCAGCGTCCGCTCGGGGGCGCCGATCAGTTCTTCGGTCTCGTAGATCCCGTCGCTTCTGGCCGCGAGGACGACGTTCGCGCCCTCCTCGGCGAACGCGACGGCGATCTCGCGGCCCAGTCCCTGGCTCGCGCCCGTGACGAACACCGTGGAATCTGCTACCATACCTCGAGAATGGCGTGAGACGGGACCAAAACTCCTCGGCTACCGGAACCGGCGAATCGTGACCGCTCGGGCCCGACGACGATCGGGTGCTACGACTCGAGGGGGGGAGATGGCGGCGATCGACGGGGGTAGGTATGGAAAGGTATAGGGCGTCGTCCCCGCCTATAGCTATATAAGCAAATGAGCGACGCGGGATACGACCACGCGACGGTCGAACGGCGCTGGCAAGCGGCGTGGGACGAGGCGGACGTCTACCGGACGCCCGACGACGTCGAGGACCCGACGTACGTCCTCGGAATGTATCCGTACCCGTCGGGCAAACTTCACATGGGCCACGTCCGCAACTACACGATCACGGACGCGTACGCTCGCTTCCGACGGATGCAGGGCGACGACGTCCTCCACCCGATGGGGTGGGACGCCTTCGGGCTCCCCGCGGAGAACGCGGCCAAGGAGCGCGACACCAACCCCCGCGACTGGACCTTCGACTGCATCGAGACGATGACCGAGCAGATGGACGCGATGGGCTTTGGCTACGACTGGGAGCGGGAGATCACCACCTGCACGCCCGACTACTACCAGTGGAACCAGTGGCTCTTCGAGCGCTTCTACGAGGAGGGGCTGGTCGAGCGCCGCGACGCCGAGGTCAACTGGTGTCCCCACTGCGAGACCGTGCTGGCCGACGAACAGGTCGAGGGCGAGGCCGAACTCTGCTGGCGCTGTGACACTCCCGTCGAACAGCGCGAACTCGAGCAGTGGTTCCTCAAGATCACGGAGTACGCCGACGACCTGCTGGAAGCGATCGACGACCTCGAGGGGTGGCCCAACTCGGTCCGGCAGATGCAGCGCAACTGGATCGGCCGCCAGTACGGAAGCGAGGTCGATTTCGACGTGGAAAGACACGGCCCGGTCACGGCCTTCACGACCCGCCTCGACACCATCCACGGCGCGACGTTCTTCGCGCTCGCGCCCGATCACCCGATCAGCGAGGAACTCGCCGCGGAGAACGACGAGGTTCGACGGTTCATCGAGGAGGTGGCCGACCCGGACGGCGACGAACCCAACGGGGTCGAGACGGGACTGACCGCCACGAACCCCGTCACCGGCGAGGAGATCCCCGTCTACGTCGCCGACTTCGTCCTCTCGGACGTCGGGACCGGCGCGCTGATGGCCGTCCCCGGCCACGACGAGCGCGACCACGCGTTCGCGGAGAAACACGACATCGACATCGTCCCGGTGATCGCGCCCGAACCCGAGGACGGCGAGGAGCCCGAAGCGCCCGACGTCGAGGAGGCCGCCTACACCGAGGACGGCGTCCTCGTCAACTCCGGGGACTACTCCGGGCTCGACAGCGAGACGGCCCGCGAGCGCCTGACCGAGGACGTCGAGAGCGCCGCGGAGGCCGCCCAGTACCAGCTGCGCGACTGGGGGATCTCCCGACAGCGCTACTGGGGGACGCCGATCCCGGTCGTTCACTGCGACGACTGCGGTCCCGTGATGGTTCCCGAGGAGGACCTGCCCGTCGAGTTGCCGGAGTTCATCAACACCACCGGGAACCCGCTGGACGCCGCCGAGGAGTGGAAAGAAACCACGTGTCCCGAGTGTGGCGGCCCCGCCGAACGGGAGACCGACACGATGGACACCTTCGTCGACTCCTCGTGGTACTTCCTGCGGTACGTCTCGCCGGGACTCGAGGACGCCCCCTTCGACGCAGAGCGGGCCAACGACTGGATGCCCGTCGACCAGTACGTCGGCGGCATCGAACACGCCGTGATGCACCTGCTCTATTCGCGGTTCTTCACGAAGGTGCTGGCCGACCACGAGGGGCTCGAGCACCGCGAGCCCTTCACGAACCTGCTGGCACAGGGGATGGTCCAGCTCGAGGGCGAGAAGATGTCCAAGTCCAAGGGCAACGTCGTCTCGCCCCAGCGGATCGTCGAGGAGTACGGGGCCGACACGGCCCGACTCTTCATGATGCAGGCCGCCCAGCCCGAGCGCGACTTCGACTGGAGCGAGGAGGGCGTCCAGTCGACCTACGCCTTCCTCGAGCGGTTGCAGGGGATGGTCGAGGCGTACGTCGCCGAGGAACCAGACGGCGACGACGACGCCATCGCGAGCTACGTCGACGCGGAGATCGACGCGACGGTCGCTATCGCCAGCGAGGAGTACGACGAGCTGACGTTCAACAAGGCGCTGCGCGAGACGCAGGATCTGACGCGGACGCTGCGGCAGTATAGCAATCACACCGAGCCCCACGCCGAGACCTACGAGCGCGGGCTGTCGGCGGTCGTCCGGCTGCTCGCGCCGGTCGCGCCCCACATCGCCGAGGAACTTCACGAGACGCTCGGCCGCGACGGGTTCGTCGCCGAGGCCGAGTGGCCGACCGCCGAGATCGACCGCGACCGGGTCGAGAAGCGCCGACGGCTCGTCGAGAACACTCGCGAAGACATCCGCGACATCGTCGAGGTCGCCGGGATCGAGGACCCGACGGGGATCGAGGTCGTCGTCGCTCCCGACTGGAAGTACGACGCCTTAGAGATCGCGATCGAGAGCGACGCCGACAACCTGATCGGCGAACTCATGAGCGAGTCCCACATCCGCGAGCAGGGCGACGCCGCGGCCGACTACGGCCAGGACTTACAGGCCGAACGGGAGGCGCTCTCGACGACGCTCGGCCCCGAAGCGGAGCACGCGGCGCTCGAGTCGGCCGCGTGGCTGATCGAGCGCGAGTTCGACGCCCCCGTCGACGTCGTCCGCGCCGCCGACGCCGACGAGAGCGTCCTCGCCAACGCCGAACCCGGCCGACCGGCGATCGAGATCGACGACTGAGCGACGCGCCCGATCGACCCGCCACGCGGCCGTCTCTCCCGCCGACGAACTCGAGCGATCGGCGCGTCGGTATCCACCGAGTACAACTGAATTGGCGTTCACTTGATATACGTCCGCAGCGATCAATATCGCAACGTCATCGACTGTTCGGGGCATTCCCTCGAGATAGTGAACGACTATCTCGCGGGACAATCAGTTCGACCGATACATTCAATGGTGCCGCGTCAGCACGCATAGGGAAGGAACCGGGCAGCATCGGGCTGTTCGATCACCAGTTGACAATATGGCACTCGAGGACTATATCCCCGATCGGCTCAGAGAGACGTACAGCGTAAAGATCGCCCTTCTATTCTTCGCGGTCGTCGTCACGACGATCCTCGTTTCCGCGCTCTTTCTGGGGCACGTCTCGGGAACGGTCGGCCCGGCGGCCGAGGACGGCTTCGCCGACCGGACCGACGACCGGAGCGACGTCGCCGCGACCTGGCTCGAGACGACCGCGGAGACGGCGAACGGCCTCGCCGCGGACGCGACCGTCCGGACGGGAACCGACGAGGAGATCGGCGAGCGACTCTCGACGGCGGACTCGGCCCGCGGGGACCGGATCGCCGAACTCCACTATCTCGACGCCGACGGGACCGTCCGCGCGAGCAGCGCCGACGGCGCGGTCGGCGAGAACTTCTTCGAGACGGCCGGCGTCGACGGGGCGACCGACGGCCCGACGAGAAGCCACGCCGCGATCGCGAGCGACGACTCGGTCCTCTCGTTCGTCGTCGCGGTCGAGGGCGACGCGGACCGCTACGTGGCCGTCTCGGCCCCCGCGAGCGAACTCGGGGCGATCCTCGAGACGGACGACGGCCGGCGAACGATTCTGACCGACGGCGACGGGAACCGGCTCGCCGCCGTCGGCGAGGAAGCGAGCGTCGGCGACGACGCGGTACTGGCCGCGGTGTCCCCGGACGACGGCGTCGCGACCGGGACGCCGGACGGCAGCGACACGACGTACGCGGCGACGTCGGCGACGATCGACGTCGGCGGCGAGACCCTGACGGCCACGAGCTACGCGACCGAATCGGCCGTCTACGGCCCGCAGCAGACGGCGACGTCGTCGCTGCTTGCCCTCCTGTTGATCTTCGTCCTCCATCTCGGACTCGTCGGGATCGTCCTCGGCGGGAACACCGCCCTGAGCCTCCGTCGACTCGCGAACAAGGCCGAGCGGATGGGCGACGGCGACCTCGAGGTCGACCTCGAGACGAACCGGGTCGACGAGGTCGGCGTCCTCTACGGCTCGTTCGACTCGATGCGGAACTCGCTGCAGGAGACGCTGTCCGATCTCGAGGACCAGCGCGAACGCGCCCGCGAGGCCCAGCAGCGGACCGAAGAGCGCAATCGCGAACTCGAGGCCGAGGCCGAGCGCTACAGCGAGGTCATGGCGGCCTGTGCCGAGGGCGACCTCTCCCGGCGGCTCGAGCCCGAGACCGACCACGAGGCGATGGTGTCGGTCGCCGAGGCGTTCAACGAGATGGTCGCCGACCTCGAGGAGACGGTGACACAGGTCAAGGAGATCTCGGCGGAGGTCGCCCGGACGAGTACCGAAGTCCAGAGCAGTTCCGACGAGATTCAGCGCGCCAGTCAGGAGGTCAGTACGTCGATCCAGGAGATCTCGGACGGCTCCTCGAAGCAGGCCGAGGACCTGTCGGTGGCGACGACCGAGGTCAAGGAGATGTCCGCGACGGTCGAGGAGGTCGCCGCCGCGACGAGCAACATCGCGGAACAGACCGACGAGGTCAACCAGCTGGCCACGGAGGGACAGCGGGCCGCCCGGGAGACGACCGCGGAGATGCACACGGCCAGCGACCGAACCGAGAACGTCGCGGAGACGGTCCGCTCGCTCGACGAGCAGGCCGAACAGATCCAGGAGATCGTCGAGCTGATCGACGAGATCGCCGGCCAGACCAACATGCTCGCGCTCAACGCGGCCATCGAGTCCGCGCGGTCGGAAAGCGCCTCGAGCGAGAGCGGCGGCTTCCAGGCCGTCGCCGACGAGGTCAAGGAGCTGGCCGAACAGACCCAGACGGCAGTCGAGGACGTCGAAACAATGATCGAATCGATACAGCAGCGGGCGACCGAGAGCGCGTCACAGATCGAGGAGGCCGAGGCGACGATCGGCTCGGCCACCGATCGGGTCGACGACCTCTCGGCGAAGCTCGACCGGATCGCGACGGAGATCGAACAGGTGACCGGCGGCGTCGAGGAGATCGACCAGGCGACCGACGAACAGGCCAGCTCCGCCGAGGAGCTGGCGACGATCGTGCAGGACGTCGCGAGCGTCGCCGACGAGACGACCTCGCAGGCCGAACAGGTGGCCGCGGCCGCCGAGGAGACGACCGCGACGATTACCGACGTCTCGGCCGAGGCGACGCGGCTCGACGAGCGGGCCGCGGATCTGGCCGACGCCGTCGACGAGTTCACCGTCTCGACCGCCGAGCCCGGGTCCACGACCGCCCCCGCTCAGGGAGGTGAGTCCCGATGATCCCCGAACACCAGCTCTACCGTTTCGGCTTCTACGCGATGGTGGTCGCGACGGTCGGCTTCCTCGCGTGGATCGCGACGCTGCCCGCGGGAAAACGGCGGTACTACCTTCCGGTGCCGATCATCTGTGGCACGCTCGGCCTCTCGAACTTCGGGATGTCGATCGAGCTGTTCCGCATCACGACGGCCGGCGGCGCGCCGATCCCGATGACCCGCTACGTCGACTACGTGATCGTGACGCCGATCATGGTCGGCATCGCGGGGCTGGTCGCCGGCGCGACCCGCCGACAGCTCGCCGCGCTCGTCGTCCTGAGCCTCACCTGGGTCGGCACGAGCGCCGTCAGATATCTCGTCGATCCGACCCTGGCCGCGGTGATGAGCGGTGTCACGGTCGTCTGCCTGATCGGGATCGTCGCCCTGATGCTGTGGCCGATCACGAAGCGCTCGGGCGAGCAAAGCGGGGAACGGGTCCTCCTCTACGGCAAACTCCGGAACCTGCTGTTGCTGCTCTGGGTGTTCTACCTGGTCATCGGGTTCGTCTCGCGACAGGGCGCGGGACTGCTCGACGCCTTCAGCGGCGTCTTCATCGGGACGTATCTCGACGTCCTCACCCGAGTCGGGTTCGGCGTCCTGCTCCTGCGGAGTACCGACGCGATGGACCAGGTGATCGACGAGCTGCGAGGCGACGACGGCGACAGCGGCGGCGTCACCCTCGAGTCGTCCGAGGAGTCGGCCGTCGACCCGGCCGACTGACGGCCGGACCGCCCTTTCCCGTCGAATCAGCCGGCGACGACCGACATCGGATCTGACAGCTTGCTATCTAGTTTATACACCGTGCAGTCGTACGGGTCGCTACGGACCTGTTGGTTTCGAGGATGACCGAACAACACACGGATTCAGTTCGATGGTCGTTTGCGGATGGATCGTCGCCGAACGCACCGCACGTCGTCTCGATGACCTGGCGAGACGGGCTGTTCGTCCACTGGCCGGTCGAGCCCGATCGACTGCGCCCGCACGTGCCCGACCGACTGACCCTCGAGACGCGGGACGGCCGCGCCTGGCTGAGCGTCCTCCCGTTCGTCCTGACGAACGTCGGACTGCGCGGGACCCCGTCGGTGACGCGCCTCGCCTTTCCGGAGGTCGACGTCCGGACCTACGTCCGCTACCGGGGCGATCCCGGCCTGTACTTCTTCAGCATCGACGTCGACAGCGCGCTGGTCGCGGCGACGGTCGGGCGGACGACCCGGTTGCCCGTCCACCGTGCACGGATGCGGGTGGGCGCGACCGAGGACAACCACGTGGTCTTCGCGAGCGAGCGGGCGAGACGCGAGGGGGACGGACCTCCCGCCCGGTTCGACGCGACCTACCGGCCGGACGGCGAGGTCTTCACCCCCGACCCCGGCACGCTCGCGTACTGGCTCGCGGAACGCCGACGGTTCTACGCGTCCGACTCCGGCGGCGTACTGACCGGCGGGATCGCGCACGACCCGTGGCCGCTCCAGCCCGCCGCCGCGACGATCCACGAGAACACGCTGTTCGAGGCCGCGGACCTGCCGCCGCCGACCGGCGATCCCGTCGTCCACTACGCCGACGAACTGTCGATGACCGGTTCGATCCCGCGGCGACTGCGCGGTCGGTGAGACGATCGTCGGTCGGCAGCGCGCTCGGCCGCTCGAGAAGCATTGCGTCCCTCAGGCCGATCCGTCGACGCCGACCATGTCGAAGGGGTGGCCGTCGCCGTCCGCCGACGCCCGCTCGTAGACGACCCGAGCGGCGGCCACGTCCTGAATCGCCAGTCCGGTCGAGTCGAAGACCGTGACCCCGGTGTCCGCGGTCCGGCCCGGTTTCGACCCGACGACGAGTTCCCCGATCTCGCCGTGGACGTCCGCGTCGGTCAGGGTTCCCTCACGGTAGGGGACGTTGATTTCGCCCGAGTGGGTACACTGCTCGTGGTCGTCGATGACGATCCGGGCCGCCCCCAGTAGCTCGTCCGACAGTTCGTGTTTCCCCTCGGCGTCGGCCCCGATGGCGTTGACGTGGGTGTGCTCGCCGACGTCCTCGAGCCCGACGATCGGGTCCTCGACGGGCGTCACAGTCGACAGCACGTCGCAGTGGCCCGCCTCGGAGATCGACCCCCCGCGGACGTCGAACCGGTCCTCGTAGGTCTCGACGAAGCGCCGGGCCCGCTCGTCGTCGGGGTCCGAGACGACGACCTCCTCGATCGGCCGTACCTCGCTGATCGCCTCGAGTTGCGTGTAGGACTGGACGCCGGCCCCGACGATGCCGAGGCTCGAGGCGTCCGCGACGGCCAGGTAGTCGGTGGCGACGGCCGCGGCGGCGCCGGTCCGTTTCATCGTGAGCGTCGTTCCGTCCATGATCGCCAGCGGGAAGGCGGTCTCGGGGTCGGAGTAGATCATCGTCCCAAGCACCGTCGGCAGGTCGTGGTCCGCGGGGTTGTCGGGGTGGACGTTGACCCACTTGAGCCCGGCGGCGTCCCAGTCGCCGGTATCGAGGTAGGCCGGCATCGACCGGAAGTCGCCGTTGTACTGAGGCAGATCGATGTAGGACTTGGCCGGCATCTGCGTGTCCCCGCGCTCGAAGGCCCCGAATGCCTCCTCGACGGCGTCGATGACGTCACCGAGGGCGGCGTGGTCGTCGACGTCGTCGCTGTCCAGTAGAAGCGTGTTCATACCCGCGAATATTGCGGGCTCGTACTTAGTTCGTCGTGACTCGAGGGCTCCGTGTGAGACGGGACCGCCCGGTATGCGCCCTGATTCCACGAGTTGTGGTAGGTGGTCCCGATTCCGGAGGGCGTCGAGTCGTTGCCCACGCGGATCGCGTGAGCCAACTCTCGAGAGAACCGAGACTCGACAACCAGCTTTGCGAGAACGGAACGATACGAACGGCGAAATTCGAGAGCGACGACGAAAGAGAAACCGCTGAAATGGGCCGACTGCAGTAGGCGACTCGAGCGGGCGATAGCCCGCCGGACGAACATCCGGTCGAGCGTCGGCGAGTGAGCGGTTCGGAGAACCCGAACGACGCCGTTCACCGAGCGCGGCTTTGCCGCGCTCGGGCCGACGAGCGACCACCGGGAGCGAGGAGTGCTTTGAGACTGAATTTTGCCGAGGGCCGGCTTCGCCGGCCCGCAGAGCAAAACTTCGTTCCTACATCATGCCGCCCATGCCGCCGCCCATACCGCCCATGCCGCCGCCCATGCCGCCGGGGCCGCCGGCGGGCATGTCGTCGTCATCGTCGTCGTGGGAGACCGCGAGGTCGCCCGCGGCGATGACGTCGTCGATGCGCAGCAGCATGACGGCCGCCTCGGTGGCGGACTCGATGGCCTGGGTCTTCACGCGAAGCGGCTCGTAGACGCCTTCCTCGGCCATGTCGATGGTGTCGCCGGTGTAGGCGTCCAGTCCAGCGGCGGTGTCGCCGCCGTCGTGGGCGCTGCGCAGTTCGACCAGCGAGTCGATGGGATCCAGCCCCGCGTTCTCGGCCAGCGTGCGCGGGATGACCTCGAGCGCGTCGGCGAAGGCCTCGACGGCGAGCTGTTCGCGGCCCCCGACGGAGTCGGCGTAGTCACGCAGCGCGAGCGAGAGGCCGACCTCGGGCGCGCCGCCGCCGGCGAGCACCTTGCCGTCCTCGATGGTCGTGCGGACCACGCCGAGCGAGTCCTCGATGGCGCGGTCGATCTCGTCGATGACGTGTTCGGTGCCGCCCCGCAGGATCAGGGTGACGGCCTGGGCGTCCTCGACGTCCTCGACGAAGATGCGCTGGTCGCCGGCGATCTCCTTCTGGGCGACGCTGCCGGCGGCCCCGAGGTCCTCGGTGGTCAGGTCGTCGACCGTCGAGACCGGCGTGGCGCCGGTCGCGCGGGCGAGCTGGGCCTGGTCGCTGGATTTGACCCGACGGACCGCGATGATGCCCTCCTGTGCGAGGTAGTGCTGGGCCATGTCGTCGATGCCGCCGTCGACGAAGACGACGTCGGCGCCGGCGTCGGCGATCCCCTGGGCCATCTCCTTGAGCTGCTGTTCCTCCTGTTCGAGGAACTGCTCGAGCTGGTCGGGGTCGGTGACGTTGACCTCGGCGTCGATCTCCGTCTCCTTGATCTCGAGGTCGCCGTCGATGATCGCGACGTCGGCGTCCTCCGCGAAGTAGGGCATGTTCTCGGAGACCCGTTCCTTGTCGACGATGACGCCCTCGACGAGCTCGGAGTTCTCGACGGAGCCGCCGACGACCTTCTCGACTTTGACGTTGTCCGTGTCGACGCCGTCGTCGCCGGCGACCGTGCGGACGGCCTCGACGACGAGTTCCGAAAGCAGGTCCTTGGCGTTCTCCGCGCCCTTGCCGGTCATCGCCGTCGCGGCGATCTGCTCGAGGACCTCGGTGTCGTCCTCGTCGACGTCGATGGCGACCTCCTCTAGAGCCTCGGTGGCCTCCTCGGCGGCCTCTCGGTACCCCTGGGCGAGGGTCGTGGCGTGGATGTCTTGGTCCAGCAGGTCCTCGGCCTGGCTGAGGAGTTCGCCGGCGACGACGACCGCGCTGGTCGTGCCGTCACCGACTTCCTCTTCCTGGGTCTCGGCAACTTCGACGATCATGTCGGCCGCGGGGTGGTCGATCTCCATCTCCGAGAGCAGCGTGACACCGTCGTTGGTGACGATGACGTTGCCCGAGGAGTCGACGAGCATCTTGTCCATCCCCTTCGGACCGAGCGTCGTCCGAACCGACTCGGCGACGGCCTTCCCGGCCTGCACGTTCATCGACTGCGCGTCCTCCCCGGAGGTCCGCTGGCTGTCCTCCGAGAGTACGATAAGGGGCTGGTTGCCCATCTGCTGTTGAGCCATAGTCAGTCGAAGGATTGATTGTGATTCTATATAAATCTTCCCCTATCCGTCGAACAGGGGCGTCTGAAGGCGCCCCCATCCGGCGATTTCGGTCCGTGCTGTACCGGGGTATATATACTCACACTCGCTGAGAACCCCCGTGGAGACGGTCTATTGCGCGGGATTCCGACGGGTCGCGACTAGCGATAGAAAAGCGGTTCGACGCCGACGGCGGGTAGCCCCGGGCACCCTCGCAGGCGTGTCGAATAGAAGGAATTGCCGATAGCAGGGCTCAGGATTGACCGCCGGGGAACCGATGGTACTCCATCCCCTGATGTTTCATCTCGTTGTGCTTCTCCTCGAGGAACGAGTACACCGCGCCGTGGGGCGCGCCGTCGAGCAACATCTCGGCGGCGCTGCGGACGGCGTCGACCTCCTGTGGCGCGCCGATGACCCCGAGCGTCGAGCCGTAGATGACGACGTCGGCCCCGGTCAGCTCCTCCATCAGTTCCCGGGTCCGGCCGCCCTCGCCGATGAGCCGGCCCTTCTTGCGTTTCATGTCGTTCTTGTTGCGGGCGGCGGCGTCGATGTCGACGACGTCGAACAACATCATGTCGTCCTCGAGCAGTCGCAGGGCGTCCTCGGGCGCGAAGCCCCGGCCGATCGCGCGAACGATCTCGGGACCCTTGAGACCCAGGACGGGGTCGCCGACGGTCTCGACGGCGACGGAGCCGTTCTCCGAGTCGATGTCGAGTCGAACCTCGGCCTCCGCCTCGATCTCGCGCATCGTCTCGCCACCTTCACCGATGAGAACGCCGATGCGGTCCTGCGGAATCTTCACGTGCTGCATACAGTCAGCTACTGGCTGGGTGAGGTTAAGCGCTTGGTCCGCGAGCACCGGGTGGGTCGTGGCACCGACACACGCGGCTCGCTCGCATCCCGGAACGATCGACGCCCGCTACTCGAGCACCGACCGGAACCGCACCGACTCCGAGCGCGTGTCGACGATCGCAACCGTCCGGTCCTCGTCAGACGCCAACACGTGCGCGCCGGGGTTGAGCACCGTCGTCCGACCGTCCTCCGACAGTTCGCGCTCGTGGTGATGGCCGTAGCAGACGAAGTCGTAGGTCTCGCCGGCCGCGATCGCCTCGACCTCATCGAGGTGCTCGCCGTGGAGTACCGCGAAGGAGAGGCCGTCGAACTCGAGGCTGGCGAACCGGCCGTGGAGTTCGCTCTCGCCGCCCAGCGCGTCGAACCGGGCCTGCAGGTTGGCGACGTCGCCGTCGTTGTTCCCGAGGACGCCGTGGAGTTCGAACGCCTCGAAGTAGTCGACCATCAGCGGCGCGACGAAGTCGCCGCAGTGGACGACGATCTCGACGCCCTCCTCCGCGAAAATCTCGGTCGCGCGTTCGATGGCCTCGACGTTGTCGTGCGTGTCGGAGATAATACCGATGTTCATACGCGTTTCCGCGATGGCGATCCACTAAGGCGTTCGGGACGACGAACTCGGCGAATTCAGTTTCGAGACGGGTCCGGCTCCGGACTCGTGACGAACTCGAGCAAGTCGTCTTCGGTCACCTCGAGCCCCTGCCGCGAGAAGAAGCTCGCGACGTTCCGGCAGTCGCGCTCGAGGAATTCTCGACTGTTGGGGTGGTGGACCGTGACGGCCTGCCCGAGGTCGATGAGCACGAGTTGCCCCTCGTTCTCGTCGAAGACGACGTTGTACTCGCTCAGGTCGCCGTGGATCAGGCCGGCCGAGTAGAGCCGACGCATGTACTCGCGCATGACCTCGTAGGCCGTTTGCGGGTTCTCGATCTGGACCTCGCCGAGGCGCTTGGCGCGGCCGTCCTCGTTCCCGATGTACTCCATGACCATGACGTTGCGCTCGGTGGCGATCGGCTCCGGAACTCGCACGCCGGCGGCCTTCGCCCGCCGAAGGTTCGCCAGTTCCTTCTTCGTCCACGCGAGGACGACGTCTTTCTTCTTCCCGCCCAGTCCCTCGAACCGGGGGTCGCCCTCGAGGTAGTCGCGCATCTGCCGGAAGTTCGAGGCGTTGATCCGGTAGATCTTGACCGCGACCTCGCGGTCGTCGCCCAGGGCGTGGTAGACGTTGGCCTCCTTGCCCGTCGAGAGCGGCCCGCCGAAGGCCTCGACGTAGCCGTCCTGGACCAGTTTGTACAGCGCCGCGAAGGTCGCGTCGTCGAAAACCGACTGCTCGACCTTGAACTGCTCGGCGTCCTTGATCCGCTCCTCGAACTGCTCGAACTCGCGGTCGCGCTTGCGGGCGATCCGGTCCGCTTCGGTGTCCGAGACGTCGATCTCCTCCCACTCGTCGCCGGGGGTCTCGACCTCGTCGAGGTCGACCAGTCCGAACTCCGTTCCCTGTCCCATCTGCCCGCCCCTACGGGTCGCGCGGGGGTAAATACTGGGTACTCGTCGGCCGGTCGCGAGCGGCGAGCCCGTCGACCGATCACCTTTTTTCGCTGTCAGTACAAGGAGCGTCCATGAGTACCACACCCGAACGGCGGTCGGCGCTCGAGGGACGCCCATGACGAGCCACGAGGTGACCCTCGAGTGGACCGACGGGCGGACCCGGACGCTCGACGTGGCCGAGAGCCAGACGGTCCTCGAGGCGGCCCAGCGGGTCGGCGCGCGACTGCCCTACGACTGCCGGAGCGGGACCTGTATCACCTGCGTCGGCCGACTGCTCGGGCCCGAGGACGACGGGGCCGACGACGAGGAGGGGGCGCGGCCGGACGTGAGGGACGTCTTCGCGTACCGCCGGCAGCCGCGGGCGCTGACCGACGACGAACAGGACGACGGCTACGTGCTGTTGTGTATCGCCTCGCCGCGAGCCGACTGTCGCATCGAGGTCGGGCCGCGGGTCCGCGCCGAGGTCGGCGACAGTCCCTGGGCATGACATCCGCCCCGGCGTGAACGCCGGGGTTTCCTCACGCTGGGGGGTATCGACTACCGACCCACGGAGGCAACGTGCGAGTTCGTCTGCTCCTCGTTGGGACGAAGAGAGCGCGAGGACTCCAACCATTCGTGGTTGTCCCACTTGAGGCATACAGGCCGTGACATCGGCCGTATTACCGTTGTTTGCCGTCTCAGGAACGTCTCTGACGCTACGAGGGGCGTGCCCTTCGAACCCACACGAACACGTCAACGTTGGACGTGATCACGTCGCTTGGTGCGCCGGTTGACAGACGTCGGATGCGGTGACTACTGTATCGACCGTCCTCCAACAGTGCTTGGAGGCGGGCGATTTCTCGTGTGGTTTCGCGGAATCGCTCGAACAGGTCGCGTCCTTCGGAGAGGTATTGCTGGCCGGTCGTGGTCGTGCGGGCGACGAGGTTGTTCGCACCGATGTCCAGAGCGGCTTCTTCCGAAGCCAGTGGGTGTGCCAGTCGAGAATGGTCTTCACTGATTGTGACTGGCTGAGAGGTCTTCTCGAATTAGGTAGCGCCTCTCGACCCCCCGACCAGATTTATCTCCGTGCTCGTGGTCGGACGAGATATGAGTGACGCTAGCACGCCAGACGACGCCGAACCCGACCACGGCCACGAACACCACCACGACCACGGGGGCCCAGGCTACGCGACGCCGCAGGCCGCCATCGAGGAGAGCGATCGGGAGAAACTGGCCTACGTGATGAGCCTCTACGTCGGCACGGACGTCGACGCGTCGGACTTCGTCGCGGTCGTCGACCTCGACCCCGACTCGGACACCTACTGCGAGATCGTCGAACGGGTCGAGATGCCCGAGCGCGGCGACGAACTCCACCACTTCGGGTGGAACGCCTGCTCGTCGTCGTGTCATATGGAGGGTCTCGAGCGACGGCACCTGATCGTCCCCGGCCAGCGATCCTCGCGGATCCACGTGCTCGACGCGAAGGATCGGCGGGATCCCGAACTCGAGACGGTGATCGAACCCGAAGACGTCTTCGAGCACGACCTCTCGGCACCCCACACCGTCCACTGCGTCCCGGACGGAAAGATCCTGATCAGTATGCTCGGCGACGCCGACGGGGAACTACCGGGCGGCTTCCTCGAGTTGAACGAGGACTTCGAGATCGAGGGGCGATGGGAGCCGCCGGGCGAGATCGAGATGAACTACGACTACTGGTACCAGCCCCGCCAGAACGTGATGGTCTCGAGCGAGTGGGCCGCGCCCAAGACGTACTATCCGGGCTTCGACCTCGACGACGTGGAGGCGGGCAACTACGGCCAGCGGCTCCACTTCTGGGACTGGGAGGCCGGCACCGTCGAGCAGACGATCGACCTCGGCGAGGAGGGACTGATCCCCCTCGAGGTCCGATTCCTCCACACCCCCGAATCGACCCACGGGTTCGTCGGTGCCGCGCTGTCGTCGAACATATTCCACTTCTGGCGCAACGACGATGCGGACGGCGGCGACGGAGCCTACCGCGCCGAGAAGGTCATCGACTTCGAGAGCCGCGAGCACGACGACTGGGACATGCCCGTCCCCGCCCTGCCGACGGACATCCTGATCTCGATGGACGACCGCTATCTCTTCGGTTCGAACTGGCTCCACGGCGACGTCTGGATGTACGACGTCTCGGACCCGTCGAACCCGCGGCGGGCCGACTCGCTGTCCATCGGCGGTACCTTCGGCGATATCCAGGAAGTTCAGGGGCGCGAACTGGCCGCCGGGCCGCAGATGCTCCAGCTCTCGCTGGACGGCGAACGGCTCTACTGGACCACCTCGCTGTTCTCCTCGTGGGACGACCAGTTCTACCCCGAGGAGGCCGAGCGCGGCTCGGTGATGCTGAAAGCCGATGTCGATCCCCGGACGGGGACGATGGAACTCGACGAGGAGTTCCTCGTCGACTGGGGCGAGTGTCCCGACGGGCCGGCCCGCGCCCACGAGATCCGGTGGCCCGACGGCGACTGTACGAGCGACGTCTGGCAGTGAGCACGGACGGGATGACGAGCCACGACGTCGTCCTCGAGTGGCCCGACGGCCGGACACGGACGATCGCGGTTCGAGAGGACGAGGCGGTCCTCGAAGGAGCCGAACGAGCCGATATCGGGCTCCCGTACGGCTGTCGTACCGGTGCCTGCGGCACCTGTACGGGCCGACTACTCGAGGGTACCGCCGAGGCTGCCATCACACACCGCCGACAACCCCGGGCGCTGAAGGATCGACACCTATCGGACGACTACGTGCTGCTGTGTATCGCCTCGCCGCGGGCCGACTGTCGGATCGCCGTCGGCGCGAGCGTCCACAGCGAACTAGTCGAGAACCCGTGGAAGTGACCCGGGACGGATCGGCTCGAGGCGATATCCGACCGGCGCGGGCGAGCGCAGTCAGTACCATTAACGGGTGCGAACGGCTACCCTCGAACAATGCCAGTCGCCGACGAAGACGAGGAGAACCCCTATCTCCGGAATCCGCCGACCGATTTCGATCCGATCGAGACGCTCTCGGAGAGCGAGGCCGAGCGACAGGTCGACCGGCTCCGCGCGGCCGTCCGCGAGCACGACCGTCGGTACTACGTCGAGAGCGATCCCGTCATCGCCGACCGGGCCTACGACGCACTCTTTTCCCGCCTGCGGGAGCTCGAGGAGGCGTTCGACCTGACCCATCCGGACAGCCCCACCCGAAGCGTCGGCGGCGAGCCGATCGAGGAGTTCGACACCGTCGAACACGTCGCGCCGATGCTCTCGATCGAGGGGAGCGGCGATGAGGAAGACGTCCGGGAGTTCGCGGACCGCGTGCGGCGGGAAGTCGGCGACGTCGGCTACGTCTGCGAGCCCAAGTTCGACGGCGTCTCCATGGAGTTCGTCTACGAGGAGGGCAGTCTGGAACGGGCCGTGACCCGCGGCGACGGCCGCGAGGGCGACGACGTGACGGAGAACGCCCGCACCATCGGCTCCGTACCGCAGCGACTGCACGGCGACTACCCCGCCTTCCTCGCGGTCCGGGGCGAGGTCTACATGCCCAAGGACGCCTTCCAGGCGTACAACCGCGAGCGCATCGAGCGCGGCGAGGACCCCTTCGCCAACCCGCGCAACGCCACCGCCGGGACGATCCGCCAGCTCGATCCCTCGGTCGTCGCCGAGCGCCCGCTCGCGGTCTTCTTCTTCGACGTGCTCGAGGCCAGCGACCTCGCGGACAGCCACCGCGAGGAGCTCGAGCGGTTCCCCGACTGGGGGCTGCGGGTCACCGACCACGTCGAACCCGCGACCGACATCGATGAGGCCGTCGACTACCGCGACCGGCTGCTCGAGGCCCGCGACGACCTGGACTACGAGATCGACGGCGTCGTCATCAAGGTCGACGACCGCGAGGCCCGCGAGGAACTCGGGCGGACCGCCCGCCACGACCGCTGGGCCTTCGCCTACAAGTTCCCCGCCCGTGCCGAGGTGACGACGATCGTCGACGTGGCCGTCCAGGTCGGCCGGACCGGGCGGCTGACCCCCGTCGCGCTGCTCGAGCCGGTCGACGTCGGCGGCGTCACCGTCTCGCGGGCGAGCCTGCACAACCCCGAGGAGATCGCCGAGAAGAACGTCGGGATCGGCGACACGGTCCGCGTCCAGCGCGCCGGCGACGTGATCCCCTACGTCGAGGAGGTCCTCGAGAAGGGGAGCGAAGGCCACTACGAACTGCCCGACCGCTGTCCCGTCTGTGACAGCCCCGTCGAGCGCGACGGCCCCATGGCCTTCTGTACCGGCGGGCTGGGCTGTGACGCTCAACTCCGGCGCTCGATCGAGTACTACGCGAGCGACGACGGCCTCGACCTCGAGGGGCTGGGCGAGAAGAGCGTCCGCCAACTGGTCGACGCCGGCCTGCTCGAGTCCGTCGCGGACCTCTACGAACTCGACCGCGAGGACCTGACCGACCTCGAGGGCTGGGGCGAGCGAAGCGCCGAGAAGCTGCTGGCCGAGATCGAGAGCGGCCGCGAGCCGCCGCTTTCGGACTTCGTCTCCGCGCTCGGCATCCCCCTCGTCGGCCCGACGACGGCTCGCGAACTCGCCCGCGAGTTCGGCACATTCGAGGCCCTCCGCGGGGCCGCCGAGACCGATTCCGAGCGGCTCGAGGGGGTCGACGACGTCGGCGAGACGGTCGCCGAGACGATCCACGACTTCTTCACGAGCGAGGCCAACGCCGCGGTGGTCGACGCCGTCCTCGAGCACGTCTCGCCGCGGGCGTCCGATCTCGAGGCCGGCGGCGACGAACTCGAGGGGCTGACCTTCGTCTTCACCGGCTCGCTCGAGGGCGTGACCAGAGACGAGGCCCGGGAGACCGTCGAGGCCCACGGGGCGAACGCGACCGGCAGCGTCTCGGGGAACACGGACTACCTCGTCGCCGGCGAGAACCCCGGCGCGACCAAGCGGGACAACGCGTGGGACAACGACGTGCCGATCCTCGAGGAGAGCGAGTTCCGCGAGCTACTGGCGGATCGGGGGATCGACCTCGAGTGAGCGCGATCGCTCTGACGGACCGAAAAACGGGGAGAATTATTTGATTCGAACGAGCCGATCGTTCCAGCACTCCTGACAGGTCGTGCTGTTAGTCTCGTACGTGCAGCCGCAGTTCGAACATCGATAGATCCGCTGCTCCCGTTTCCGGCGGTACAACCGTCCCAAGTATTTCTCGAGGGGATTCACGTGGATCAGTAGCGTGCCAGCTACGGGCTCGAGGAGTCAGCCGCTGGCTATAAACTTCGTGGTTAGTCTCGGTTACGTTACAGTATCGGAACGGACACTGTCGCGTCGAGTGGTCGATCAGTGCCGACGCGAGCCTCGGGAGCGACGACCGTCATCGGCGCCGGTTGAGAGCCGCGACGATCGCGATCGCGGCGGCCGCGGCGCCGATAATCGCCGGCGTGAGCTGTCCGGACCCCCATTCCCAACCGAGGAACTGCGTCCCGACGACCGCCACGAGCGCGACGGCCACGCCGATCGCCGTGAGGAGCGGTGACGAGTTCCGATCGAGCCCGAATCCCATGGGCAAATGAAATACGCGTGACAATATAAATCCCGGGGCAGGCGAACCGGACGTCAGGACGCGTCCGATCCCGGCTGGAGCGCGACCAGCAGGTCCGTGGTGCCGTCCGATCCGGTGGCCCAGAGCCGATCGGCGTGGAGCATCAGGTACTCGAGGCGGGTCACTCGCTCGATCGCGCCGCTCCACAGTTCGTCGCCCGAGCCGGGATCGAGTACCGAGAGGCGGTTCCCGCGGGCGAGATAGAGCGCGTCGTCAGTGACGAGCGGGCCCAGTTCGGGCAGGTCGGTCAACTGTTTCGTCCACTCGCGCTCGCCGGTTGCGGCGTCGAAGGCGGCGTACCCCTCGTCGACGGTGTGATAGAACCGCTCGCCGTCGGCGAGGAACCGGTCCGGGTTCACGCGGTTGAAGGCGACCCCGCTCGAGGGCGTGTCGACCCAGCGACGCCGGCCGGTCGCGGCGTCGAACGCGTAGTGGAATTCACCTCCCGAGGACTGCGTGTTGAGGGCGTAGACGACGTTCCCCTGTGCGACGAGGTCTTCGGGATAGCCCTCGAGGTCCTCGTCGAGCCACAGTTCGTCGCCCGTATCGGGATCGTACGCCCGGACCGCGCCGCCCAGGCTCCGCCCCTCGCTGACCGCGAGGACGCCGTCGCCGAGCGCCATCGTCACCTGTCCGTACTCCACGTAGTTCTCCCAGGCGGCGCTGCCGTCGGCGACGTCGTAGGCGACGACGGCGTGTTCCCCGTAGCCCGTCGACAGCAGGACGTAGAGCCGTCCCTCGTCGAAGGCGACGGTCCCGAGCTGGGTCGGCTCGCCCTCGAGGGGCAACGGCTCGAGCGAGCGACGATCCCCCGTCTCACCCTCGAGCGCGAGCAGTTGCAACTCGTCGGTCAGGGCGTAGACGGTCCCGTCGGCGACCATGGGACCGAACGCAATCGTCGGCGATCGCTCCCAGCGTTGCCCGTCGGTCGGGTCGTACCGACGTATCGTTCCCCCGTTTTCGACGAGGACGGTCTCGTCGGCGAGGACGTAGGACATGTCGCCGAAGCGGGGCAGCTCCGTCGTCGTGGCGACCGCGAGGTCGGTCAGGGCCTCGGTCGCCGCCCCGACGTACCCCGCGTTCGAGGGACCGGTCAAGTACCGCGGCCAACTGGCCGGAACGGCCGGAACGGACTGGTACTGTGAGTCCTCGGCTCCCTCGGTTTCCGCCTTTGGGTCGTCCCCTCCGGACTCGTCGTCGGGACCGGCGGAGTCCGTCTCGTCGGCCCCGGAACAGCCCGCGAGGGCGACGGCGGCGGCCCCGCTTGCGGTCCCGAGAAGCGAACGACGCGACAGTCGCGTGCGATGGCTCTCACCAACCATCGTTCGTCGGGTAGGAAAGCGCCGCCACATAAGACTGAATAAATCGGCAGACGGCCCGAGGATATTCGGATTCACCACCGGCCGCGACTCGGTCGAGCCGGTCCTCGTGTGGCCCGGTTCAATCCTCGGCGGGAAGTCGCACCGCGATCTCCTCGAGCGCCTCGAGCCCCTGTACCTCCCCCTCCCGCTCGGGCAGGGTGACGACCTCGAAGTCGGGGAACCGTTCGCGGATCTCCGCGACCCGCTCACGATGGCGCTCGCGTCGCGACTGACAGCGCGAGCAGCCGTCTTCGGGATCCTCGAACACTCGATTGACGACGAGTCGGTCGACCCGTACGCCGGCCTCCCGCAGCGTCGCCACCAGCCGCTCGGACTCGGCGATCGCCATGCGCTCCGGGAGGAGGACGACGCGGAACTCGGTGCGCTCGGGGTCGGTCAACAACTCGCGTGCGCGCTCGAGGCGCGCCCGGAACGACTCGAGGCTCTCGTCCTCGTCGTCGCGGCCGCTGCCGAACATCGACATCGGGCCCAGCACCGCGGTGCGGGCGGCGTCGCCGATCCGCTTCGCCTGCCCGCGCAAGGATTCGGCCGTCTCGAGTGCCAGTCCCATCACCTCCGGCATGTCGAACAGCCGGAGGGTGTGGCCCGTCGGTGCGGTGTCGAAGACGACGACGTCCCAGTCGCCGCCGTCGACGTACTCCACGAGCAGGTCCAAGGCCGCGAGTTCGTCGCTGCCGGCCGGCGCGCCGCCGGCGAACAGCCGGCGGACCTCTTCGTCGTCGAGCCGGATACCGGCGCTGCGCAGGTCCGCGGCGAGCGCTCGCGCTAACTTCTCGTAGCGTTCCTTCTGCGCGTCGGGGTCGATCTCGACGGCCCAGAGGCGCCCGTTCGCCGCGTCGGCACCCGCCGCACCGACCTCGAGTTCGCGCGGCTCGGGGCCGAGATCGGTCTCAAGCGAATCAGAGAGCGAGTGGGCCGGATCGGTCGAGACGACGAGCGTCTCCCGGCCCGCGTCGGCGAGTCGGAGTGCCGTCGCGGCCGCGCAGGTCGTCTTCCCGACGCCGCCTTTGCCGCCGTAGAAGATGCAGTTAGTCATAGATCACGTATTTTCCCGTATTCTAAAAAGGCACGCATTATTAATACCCCACTATTTATTTATGTATTAATGGCCCCATCTATTTCATAGATAGAAGGCTCTTTCGCGGGAGCAGCTGGTATATTTCTAACACCAGTCGGATCTCATGATCCGTCTGAAAGAGAAGTGGTCGGTAGCTACACTCATGCTTGGGAGAATACTGGAACAACTTCACTCCAAGTCGGTATTTCTGGTGGAACTGGGGGAGTAAGCCTTGGCGTCACTGCAGCAATCAAACCGGAGTCAGACGTAAAGCAAAGACGAACCGGAACGATTTTATAAAAATAACTCAGGATGAAATGCAGTAACTGCTTCGAAATAGAAAATCACATGATAATACAGAGTTTTATTATCTATATGTCAGTTCGGTCGAACCGGTAGAGAGCGATAGCGATTGGGACGACGATCCAGAACAGCAGGATAACGAAGCTGAACCAGTCCTGCAGGAAGAAGGGCAGCCCGTCGGGGAAGGCGGCCTCGTTGAACGACGTCCCGATCTCCTCGCTCGAGAGGGCACTGAAGATCGTGATCGTGTTCTGGTAGGCGTTGCCGGGATCGATCATGTCGATGAACAGCGCCCAGTCGGGGAGTCGGGTGGCCTCGAACTGTCGGCCGCCCGGCCCGGAGACGGTATACGCGACGCCATCGAAGTAGCCGCGGTTCATCAAGAGCCGCAGCACCGTCTGGATCGAGTTCCAGACGAGGTAGAAGAGGACGAAAACGCCGAACATCGCCGCGCCGGCCATCGTCGTCGAGCGGGTCAGCGACGAGAGCGAGACGGCGATGCTCATGTACGCCAGCGCGTAGAGGAGTGTCATCGCCAGGAAGCCGATGTACGCGGGGAGCGAGAATTCCGAGACCGCGAACGCGACGGCGACCATAGCGATGAGAAAGCCGATCACGAGAGACAGCGAGAGGACGGCCGTTCGGCCGATCAGCTTCCCGAGGAGGACGTCCTTCCGGGAGTGAGGCAGCGACAGCAAGACCTTGATGCTGCCGCTCTCGCGCTCGCCGGCGATCGACTTCCAGCCCAGCACCAGCGCGATCAGGGGGATCACGAGCTTGGTCACCTGGCTGATCGTCCCGATGAAGTCGAGCGTCGTGAAGTCGTCCGGGTTCGCCCACGAGAGGAACCCGGCCAGCGCCGCCATCAGCATGAAGAAAAACACGGACAACCCCCAGAACAGCCACGATCGAACCGCGTCCTGAAAGTCCTTCTTCGCGACCGCGCGGACGCTCTCTACGTTGATCGAACTCGTCGGCGCGCCGCTCGCGCCGGTCGACTCCCCCGGCGTGCTCGTCTCGGAACTCATCGGGCACGCACCCCCGTTTCGGCGTCGGTCGTGTACGACTGGAAGACCTCCTCGAGCGACGCCTCGGTCGTCTCGAAGTCCCTGATCTCGATGCCGCGGTCCTCGAGCGCCGAGAGGACGGCCGTCTTCGAGCCGTCGACGGTGACGACGACCGTCGGCGGGTCCCGGCCCTCGACGGTGGCCTCGCTCACGTCCGGCAGCGAGCGGACCGCCTGGAGGGCGTCGTCGTCGATCCGGTCGACGGTGACCCGCAGCGTCGTGCCGCCCTCGACGGAGTCGCGCAGCCCCTCGACGGAGTCGACCGCGACCATCTGGCCGTCGCGCAGGATGCCGACGCGGTCACAGACCGCCTCGACCTGCTCCATGATGTGACTCGAGAAGAAGACGGTCGCGCCCCGGTCGCGCTCCTCGCGGACGATCTCGCGCATCTCGCGGGCCCCGTTGGGGTCGAGGCCGGTGGAGGGCTCGTCCAGAATGAGGAGGTCGGGCTCGCCGACCAGCGCCATCGCGAGCATGAGCCGCTGGGCCATCCCCTTCGAGTAGCCGCCGGCCTTCCGGTCGATCGCGTCGACCAGGTCGACCCGCTCGAGCAGCGCCTCGGGGTCGTCGTCGGCGTCTTTCGACTCGATGGCGAACTCGAGGTGCTGGCGGGCGGTCAGGCGGTCGTAGAGTTCGACGCCTTCGGGGAGGACGCCGGTTCGACGCCGGATCTCGCGGCTGTTGTGCTGGGCGTCCATGCCGAGGACGCTGACCTCGCCCGCGGTCGGCCGGGCGAAGTCCAGGATGACGTTGATCGTCGTCGACTTGCCAGCACCGTTGGGACCGAGGAAGCCGAACACCTCGCCCTCTTCGACCTCGAAGGAGAGGTCCTCGAGCGCGAGGGTCTGACCGAAGCGTTTGGTCAGCTCGTCGACTGTGATAGCGGGCATGGGCGTGTGGTCGCAGCGTTTCCCGATAAGGTTTGTGCATCACCCAAACGGTTGTGGACGGCTATATACCCCGCTACAGCCCTCTAGACCGTTATTTCTCCAACAGAACCCGAGAATGTTTCCTAGATCGGGTCGTCGGGATCGTACTTGTCCGCGGTCCGCTCGACCTCCGTCGCGTAGCGTTCGCGGGTCTCCTCGTCGGGAACCGGCTCGAGTTCGTCCTCGGGGATCTCGGTGGCGGCGGTGACCGTCGCCCCGGTCCGCAGCGCCGTCGAGGAACGCTGTCGTTGCTGGTAGCGCGAACCGTCCGGCGTCGCGTAGACGAGCGTGACGAAGTCGCGATCGCCCAGTTCCCGTTCGACGAGCCAGCACCGTACCGTCGAGTCACTCATACGCGCCGGGTTGGACCCCGACGACCGAGAATGTACCGCGTTCGAGCGGGCCGGAAGGCCCAGCCTACTCGCGTGAACGGAGCCCGGCGTACTTGAGCCGGGGCGTGGGAGCGCCGATCGATGGCCGAAGGGCAGGGCGATCGGGCCGCCGCGTGGACCGAGCACGTCGACCAGTTGTGCGACGAGGGCGAGACGGTCCGCCACCGCGCCGACCTCGAGGCGGCGACGCTCGTCGTCACGAACCGCCGACTGCTGGCGTTCACGCCCGACCGGCGCCGGAGCTTCCGCGCCGTCGACCGGCCGAACGTCGGGACGGTGACCGTCGAGTCGACCGACCGGCCGGCGTGGCTCGGCCTGTCGCTGGCCTCGACGTTCGTCGGCGTCGGCTTACTCGAGGCGACCGACGCGGTCGCCCTCGGGGATCTCGTGCCGGACGGCGTTCCGTCCCCATCGGACGTCGCACCCGCGGCCGACCTCGTCGGGGCCGTCCGCGAGGGCGTCGCGGCGGCGCTTTTCGTCCTCGAGTGGGGCGCGGTCGCGCTCGCCGTCGCCGCGCTGGTGCTCGCGGTCGTCCTCGCCGCGGCCTACGTCCGCTCGCGGTCGCGGCGGCTGGTGATCCGGGTCAGGGGCGGAGGTGACCTCGCGGTGCCCGTCACCGACGCCGCGGTCGAGGACGGCGTCGTCGCCGCCCTCGAGGCCGCGATCCGACCCGACCCGGTCGGCGAGACTCGAGCCGGGCGGGCCGGGGAAAGCGACGGGGCGAGCCCCGAGGAGTCAGGCTGAAATTCCCCCACGCCGTAGGGCCGCCGATGGAAGCCGACGGGGTTCGCGAGCGCGCCGGATCGTTGCCCCGCGAGCCCGGCGTCTACCAGTTCCGGGACGGGGAGACCACCCTCTACGTCGGGAAGGCCGTCGACCTGCGCGACCGGGTGCGGTCCTACGCCGACCCCCGCAGCGCGCGGATCCGACGGATGGTCGACCGGGCCGACGACGTCGAGATCGCGGTCACCGACACCGAGACCCAGGCCCTGCTGCTCGAGGCGAACCTGATCAAGCGCCACCAGCCCCGCTACAACGTCCGGCTCAAAGACGACAAGTCCTACCCGATGGTCCAGCTGACCGACCACGACGCGCCGCGGATCGAGATCACGCGCGACCCCGACGAGTCCGCGACCGTCTTCGGTCCCTACACCAGCAAGACGCAGGTCGAGACGGTCGTGAAGGCTCTGCGAGAGACCTACGGGGTGCGGGGGTGTTCGGAGCACAAGTACTCGGGTCGGGACCGGCCCTGTCTCGACTACGAGATGGGGCTCTGTACCGCACCTTGCACCCGCGAGATCGACCTCGAGAGCTACGGCGAGGACGTCACCGCCGTCGAGCGGTTCCTCGAGGGCGAGACGGGGATCCTCGCGGACCCGCTGCGCCGGGAGATGGAGGCCGCCGCCGAGGAGCAAAACTTCGAGCGCGCGGCGAACCTGCGCGACCGACTCGAGACCGTCGAGGCGTTCCACGGCGAGGGCGGCGAGGCGGTCCAGTCGGTCGGCGACGAGCGGGGCGTCGACGTGCTGGGCGTCGCCATCGAGGGCGCGGACGCCACCGTCGCTCGCCTGCGCGCCGAGGACGGCAAGCTGGTCGACCGGGACCGCCACACCCTCGAGGCCCCCGGCTCCGCGGGGAGCGACGGCGAGGCCGGCGAGGGCGTTCCCGCCGTGTTGGCGGCGTTTCTCGTCCAGTACTACGCCGAGCGCGAACTGCCCGACGCCCTGCTCCTGCCCGAGCGCCACGGGGACGAGGAGGTCGCAGCCTGGCTCGACGCCGAGGGCGTCTCGGTCCGGGTGCCGGGCGCGGGCCGGGAGGCCAAGCTGGTCGAGCTCGCCCTGAAGAACGCCCGGCGCAACGTCGGCCGGCGCGACGAGTGCGCCATGCTCGCCGACGCCCTCGAGATCGAGTCGGCGAGCCGGATCGAGGGGTTCGACGTGAGCCACGCCCAGGGGACGGCCGCGGTCGGCAGTAACGTCGCCTTCGTCGACGGCAGCGCCGAGAAGAGCGACTACCGGCGCAAGAAGCTCACCGATCAGAACGACGACTACGACAACATGCGAGCCCTGCTCGAGTGGCGCGCGACCCGCGCCGTCGAGGGCCGCGACGACCGGCCCGATCCCGACCTGCTCCTGATCGACGGCGGCGCGGGCCAGCTCGAGGCGGCTCGCGACGCGCTCGCGGCGGTCGGCTGGGACGTGCCGGCGGTCGCGCTGGCGAAAGCCGAGGAGCGGGTCGTCACGCCCGACCGCACCTTTTCGTGGCCCAGCGACGCACCCCACCTCCACCTGCTCCAGCGGGTCCGCGACGAGGCCCACCGGTTCGCCGTGCAGTACCACCAGACCGTCCGCGACGAGGTCAAGACGGTGTTAGACGACGTGCAGGGGGTCGGCCCGGAGACGCGAAAGCGGCTCCTCGGGCGGTTCGGCAGCGTCGAGAACGTCCGCGAGGCGAGCCTCGCGGACCTCCGGAGCGTCGAGGGTGTCGGCGAGAAGACGGCCGAGACGATCAAATCGCGACTCTGAGACCTGCTCGAGCCGGAGAACGGCCGGTGAATCGGTCTCGTACACGGTCACCGTTCCGTGTCCGCTGACGCGGACCTCGTACTCGTCGACGGCGAAACGCAGTTGCCACTGCGAATCGTTTCCGGACCGGAGTTCGGCGAGCACCTCCGGGTTCAGGTGGTCGTACAGCGAGTCCAGCTCGACCGGCTCGACCCCCTCGATCTCGGCCAGCGTCTCGACGGTCGTCTCGAGGATCGGCGCCGAACCGGACCGGGACGTCCAGCTGGTCTCCGCGACGACGCGGGCACGGTCCGGTCGCCGGTCGCGGCCCGTGGACCGACCGATGAGGATTCCGCGACCGTTGCGAGGGCAAGGACAGGCCTATCCCCCGATCGGAACCCATGGGAAGGTATGGCAGGAAACGACGACGAACTCGACGACCTGCTCGACGAACTCGACAGTCAGGGCGACCTCGAGACCTCCCAGCAGGTGCTGTCGATCCGGACCGAGAGCCGCCGCTACGACAAGCCGGTGACGATCGTCGAAGGGTTCGACCTCTCGAAAGCTGAGATCGAATCGACCGCCTCGGACCTGAAGAGCGCACTGGGGACGGGCGGAACGGTCGCCGACGACGAGGGCCGCATCGAACTGCAGGGCGACCACCGCGATCGGGTGCCGGAACTGCTTCGCGATCGGGGATTCGACGTGCGGGAGTGAGGACGGGTCGTTCGAGCGATGCGCGCCGGCCGGGCCATGTCAGCGAGTTATTTATGTCTCACGTTCGATGATGTGGTATGAACGTCCGATCCGCGACGGAAGACGATTTCGACGCGATCACTGCCGTCGCGCGCGCGACCTGGCACGACACCTACGACGAACTCGACGCCGACACCATCGACGACACCGTCGACGCGTGGTACACCGACGACTCGATGCCCCTCGAGGCCCCCGGGACGGTCGTTCTCGTGGCCGAATGCGCGGAGCAACGGTCCGCGGACGAGAGTCGGACAGCGTCCGACGAACGCGACGGCGAACTCGTCGGCTTCACCCACGCGGTCGCACAGGGGGAGACCGCCGACGTCCTCCGGATGTACGTCCACCCCGACCACCAGGGCGAGGGGGTCGGTTCGGCGCTTCACGAGCGGCTGATGGGGACCCTCGAGGAGACCAAGGCCGAGGAAGTCCGCTCGTTCGACTTCGCGTTCAACGACGCCAGCCGCCGCTTCTACGAGGGACTGGGCTTCGAGCAGACCGACGAGGGCGAGGTCGAGATCGACGGCGAGTACTACCCCGAAGCCGTCTACACGCTCGAACTGTAGCCGGTCCCGTGACGGCCGACGCGAGCGTGCCTAACTGAGCGGGTGGAAGGGCTTTGATACTCGCCGTGGTAGCCCGCGGCATGGAACTTCGACCCGCCACCCGTGAGGACCGAGCGGCGATCAGGCGCGTCGCCCGCGCGACCTGGCACGACACCTACGACGAACTCGACGCCGACACCATCGACGACACCGTCGACGAGTGGTACGGCGACGAGGCCCTCGAGACGGCGCTGTCGAAACCCGGCACCGCCTTCCTCGTCGCAACGGTAGACAGCGCGGAACACGGTTCCGCGAACAGCCGGACGCAGTCCGGCGACGACGAGGTCGTCGGCTTCACCCACGGCGTCGTCGCCGAGGACGAGGGCGACATCCTCCGGATGTCCGTCCACCCCGACCACCAGGGTGAGGGGATCGGTACCGCCCTCTACGAGCGGCTGCGCGAGGACCTGCGGGACTTCAACATGGAGCGGATGCGGGCGATCGACCTCGCCTCGAACGAGAGCGGGCGGGCGTTCTACGAGGGCCACGGGTTCGAGCCCACCGACGAGAACGACGTCGAGATCGGCGGCGAGCAGCGGCGGGAAGTCGTCTACACGCTCGAGCTGTAGGGACGGTCCCCCGTCTCGGTCGCGGACGGCACGTCCCGACCTTGCAAATTCATAGCGCGGACGAAAGTGGGTCGCCGGTGAGAGGGTCCGTAGCACGATGGGGACGAAAACGCCCAGCGAGGCCGACATCCTGCGGCCGGTTGGTAGCGTCTCGAAAACGTACTTCGCGCTCGTCGCGGTCGCGGGAGTGGCGTTCGTCGCCTTCCTGATCGGGTGGGCGTTCCAGCTCCAGCGGGGGCTGGCCGTCACCGCTCTCGGGGACTGGGGCTCCGGCGGCGGCGTGACCTGGGGGATCTACATCGGCGCGTTCATCTGGTGGGTCGGCATCGCCCACGGCGGGATCATCCTCTCGGCGGCGGTCCGGCTGCTGGGGATGGATCGGTACATGCCGGTCGCTCGCCTCGCCGAGTTGCTGACCATCGCCGGGCTCTCCGCGGCGGGGTTTTACATCATCGTCCACCTCGGCCGCCCCGACCGGATGGTCACGAGCGTCGTCGGCCACTACCACATCACGATCCACAACTCGCCGCTGGTGTGGGACGTGACCGTCATCACGGCCTACTTCGTGTTGACGGCGACCTACCTCGGCCTGACGTTGCGGTACGACGTCAGTCGGCTGCGCGATCAGCTTCCCGATCGGCTCGGCCCGGTCTACAGCGTCATGACGCTCGGCTACACCGAGACGGAAGACCGGATCGTCGAACGAATGGTCTGGTGGATCGCGCTCGCGATCATCATCATGGCGCCGCTGTTGCTCCACGGCGGCGTCATCCCGTGGCTGTTCGCCGTGCTGCCGAACTACCCGACCTGGTTCGGCGGCGTCCAGGGGCCGCAGTTTCTCACCATCGCGCTCACCTCCGCGATCAGCGGCGTGATCATCCTCGCCTTCGCGTTCCGACACGCCTACGACTGGGACCACATCTTCACCGACGACATCTTCCGCGGACTCCTCCTGTGGCTCGGCTTCTTCTGTCTGCTCTTCCTGTGGCTCCAGCTCCAGCAGAACATCACCGGGCTGTTTCAGGCGCCCGTCGATCTGACCATCGCGGCCCGAGCCAGAGCCACCAACCCGATCTATCTCACCTCGATGTCGCTGGTCTTCCTGACCCTGGCGTACATCTTCGCGCAGTCGATTCGGCCGACGCTGTTCACCAGAAAGCGGGCCGTCGTCTCCGGCCTCGCCGTCCTCTCGGCGACACTCATGGAGAAGGTGCTGTTCGTCGTCGAGGGGTTCCTCCACCCCACCTTCGACATCTACGCCGCGGTCCCCGGCGTCTACGTCCCGAGCCTGATCGAACTCGCCTCGATCACCGGCACGATCGGCATGGTCTGTCTGCTCTTCCTCACTGTCGCCAAGGTCGTCCCCGTCGTCGAACTCCACGCGATCGAACACCTTCGGGACGACCACCACCGGGACGATCGCGAGTAACGACGACGCCGTCGTCCGAGCTGACTCGACCGTTTTCGCGCGCTCGAACTCGAGGCCGTCGCCGAATCGCGTTCCGCGACCGCTCTCACCCAGCGGCCGCCTCGAGTCCGTCACGCACCGACTGTCGCCACCAGCAGCTATTTATCCGACGGTGCTAAACATAGGTTTAGAGATGTCTAATCTTTTGGCCGGTCGGCCCCGTTACGGGGGTGAGGTCGCGTGAACGAGGTCCTGACGGTCCTCCTCGCGTCGCTGCGGGACGGCTACGTACAGGTGAGCGCGTTCGTCGCGGTGACGGTACTCGCGTTCGGACTGGTCCAGTACTGGACCGACGGGGCCGTCATCGGTGCCATCGAGAACAACGAGCGGCTACAAGTCGCCTTCGGCGGTTTGCTCGGACTGACGCCGGGCTGTGGCGGCGCGATCGTCGTGATGCCGCTGTACGTCCGCGGGACGGTCAGCTTCGGGACCGTCGTGGCGACGCTGGGCGCGACCGCGGGCGACTCGGCCTTCGTCATCCTCGCGCTCGCGCCCGAGGCCGCCCTCTGGGCCTACGCCGTCGCCTTCGTCGCCTCGGTCGCGACCGGTTACCTCGTCGACTCCGTCGGGCTGGGCGTCTCGCGGGTCGACGCCGCGGTCGCCCGGCTCTCCCCCGCCGCGACGCCGGACGGCGGTACCGTCGTCAACAGCGGGGTCGGGCCGAACCCGGCCCACGACTACGGCGGTCCAGCCCCGACCCACGCCCACGAGAGTGGCCCCGACCGCGAATCTCGGGTTCTCACCCCGTTCTCGCATCTCGCGCACGTTCTGTGGTGGGTCGCCGCCCTCGCCGGGCTCGTGCTGGGCAGCCTCTACCTGCTTCGGGGCGGCCCCGAGGTCGCGCTCGTCACCGGGCTCGGTTTCGACGGCCTGTTTACCGTCACCGGGATCGTCGGCGCGGTCTTGTCGCTGTATCTCTACCTCGTCGGCCGTCACTACGTCGGTGAAGGGGAGATCGCCCGCGCTCGAGACTCCTTCGGCTCGACCTACGATACGCTCACCCACGCGGCGATGGAGACGAGTTTCGTCACCGTCTGGGTGCTCGTGGCCTTTCTGGTCTACGAGTACGCCGTCCTCTTTACGGGACTCAACGTCGCCACGGTCGCCGCGGCGGCGGGCGTGCTCGCGCCCATCGGCGGCGCGGCGGTCGGGCTCATCCCGGGCTGTGGCCCCCAGATCCTGCTGGCCAGCGTCTACGCCGAGGGCGGGCTCCCCTTCTCCGCGCTGACCGCCAACGCGATCGCCCAGGACGGCGACGCCCTGTTCCCCCTGCTCGCGGTCGACGCGAAGGCCGCCGTCGTCGCCACGATCTACAACTTCCTGCCCGCGGTCGTCGTCGGCGTCGCGCTCCACTTCCTGTGGGGCCCGGTCTTCGGGATGGCGGAGTTCGGGTTCGGCGTGCTGTGACTGCGGGTCGCTGACGGTCTGTTCGTTCGGGATCTTTCGCCGGCGTACAGGCGGGCGGAATTGTCGCCATCGCGGAGTAAACTACGGTAACGGTCGTTCGAGGTGTCGAAAGTATCGCAATTCTCGAACACAGCACACCCGTAACTACAGCTACCGACACGCCGTCGAGGCCCCTGCCAGTTATCAACGACGTCCAGAATACGAGGCGTGTATCAGGGCCGTCTACGAGCGACGGGCTGGCTGACCGAAGCGGCCGGTATATCGCAACAATACTCCGAGGAACCGCTAGAACGGTATGCGAGGCGTCATTTCACGTCGGAACTCGAGGCGCGGGACAGCAGGTAGACGGCGATACCGCCCAACAGGAGATCGAGTCCGATCAGGACGGCCACGCCGGGAACGACGCCGTCGAGAGTCCCGCCGAACCACGAGACGTCGATGACCGTCATCACGTCCTGGTCGATCATGAGCGAACGCGCGGCATCGACGCCGTACGTGACGGGGTTGACGCGGGCGAACGTCTGAATCCAGTCAGGGAGCGACTCGAGCGGGAGGAACGCGCTCGATAGGAACAACAGCGGGAACTGCAACAGGTTCGCGCCGATGATCGTCGATTCCTGATCCCGCGTAAGAATCGCCAGGGCGTTCGAGAACGCGACGAACCAGAGCGAGAAGAGGACGCCGATGGCGACGATGCCGACGGCGCCGACGAGGCCGGTAGCGATCTCCGCGCCGAGGAGGACGCCGAGTCCGAGGATGATCGCTATTTGAACGGCGATCCGGAACACTTCCGCGGCGGTCTTGCCGACGAAGACGGCCGTGCGGTTCATCGGCGTGACGAGCACCTTCTCGAACATCCCGTTCTCGATGTCGTTGACCAGCCCGACACCCGACGTGATGGCCGCCGCGAGAGCGACCTGAATAGCGATCGCGGGCACCAGGTACGTCTCGTAACTGATCCCCGGAATCCCCCGATTGACGGCGCTGCCGGCTACGTTTCCGAACACCTCCGTGAACAACACGAGGAAGATGATCGGCTGGACGAGCGAGACGACCAGGACGAACGGGTTCCGGACGGCCTTGAGATTCCACCGCTTGAAGTTCACCCAGACGTCCCCGACGAACGAGTTCCCGGAGCGTGCGTCCGGTCGTTCCGACGGTGTCGTCGTTCCCTCGTCGGCCCCCGGCGCGCTCATCGTGCGGCCTCCGCGTCGTCTGCGTCGAGTTCCTCGCCGGTGATCGCCAGGAACACGTCGTCGAGCGTCGGGGCGCGGACGTTGAATCCGGTCACCGTCAACTCCGCGTCCCGGAGCGCGACGAGCAGATCGGTCCCGCGTTGTCGCACCGTCTCCGCGGTGACGCTGATGCCGTCGTCCGTTTCGGTGACGGACGCGTCGGCGAACGCGTCGAACTCCCGTGCGATCGTCGCGGCCCGGTGCCGGGCAGTGGGGCCGCCCTCGAGTTCCACGTCGAGGACCTCGCCGCCGACCTCGCGTTTCAGGGTCGCGGGGCTCCCGTCCGCGACGATCTCTCCGTCGAGAATGACCGCCAGACGGTCACAGAGTTGGTCCGCCTCTTCGAGGTACTGCGTGGTGAGGAAGATGGTCGTTCCGAGGTCGTTGATGCGCCGGAAGTAGTCCCACAGGCGGTTACGGGCCTTCGGGTCGAGTCCGGTCGTCGGTTCGTCCAGGAAGACCAGCGGCGGGCGGTGGACCAGCGCGGTCGCGGCGTCCAGTCGCTTCTTCATGCCGCCCGAGAACTCCTCGGCCCGTTTGTCCGCGACGTCGGCGAGGTCGACGAGATCGAGTAACTCGGCGACTCGCTCGGATCGATCCCCGCGCGCCACCCCGTAGGCCTCACAGGCGAACCGGATGTTCTCCTCGGCGGTGAGCTCCGGATCTACACTGGTCTCTTGGGCCATGTACCCGATCGACTCGCGGACCTCGCGGGGCGCCGAACGCACGTCGAAGCCGTTGACCCGGACCGTCCCGCCCGTCGGGGACAACAGCGTCGCGAACACTTTGATCGTCGTCGTTTTTCCCGCCCCGTTCGGCCCGAGGAAACCGAAGAACTCGCCCTCGGGAACGGTCATGTCGATCCCGCGGACGGCGGCAGTCCCGTCGGCGTAGACGAGTTCGAGTCCGTCGACGGCGATGGCAGTGGGAGAGTCGGTGATGGCGGCCGTTTCCCCTTCGCGGGACCGTTCGTCCGATCCCTCCGGTTCTGGTGATGACACACCCTTACTACTCGATATGAAGTAATATACTCCCGACTTCGAATCGGAGTCGTTACTACGGTAATCGAAGTCAGAGTTCGTACTCGATCGCCCAATGGTGAAGGTGCGCGAACACGGGGAACAGCGATTCCGCCTTCTCGGTCGGCGTATACTCCACTCGAGGTGGGACCTCGTCGTAGGCTTCGCGGTCGAGCAGCCCCGCTTCCGTCAGGTCTCGTAATCGCGTCGAGAGCGTGTTCGGCGCGATGTCGAGTTCGGCCTCGAGATCGCTGAATCGGAGCGGCTCCTCGGCGAACGCGAACGCACTCAGAACCGCCATCGTGTGGGCCTTTCCGAGGAGGTCGAGGAGTTCCGCAACGGTGTGACGGATACGTTCCTGCTCGTCCGAGTCGAACGATTCACGGAGGGCAACGGCTTCCTCACGGGATAATCCCGCGCTCAAATCGGGAACGGCCGGCGGATCGCTTGCTCCGGTCATACCGTCGAGTATCGTTACTTGTCGGTTTGTATCTTTGGTCGAGAGGAGATTTCGAGGGCGATACTTCGACGCTTCGAAGTAGCAAGTATATCTGGCCGGAGTTCGTCGTCCGCGTATGCGAATCGCAGTATTCGGCGCGACCGGCCGAACCGGCCGACCGCTCGTCGAACAGGCGCTCGAGCGCGGACACGAGGTGGTCGCCTTCGTTCGGGATGCGACGACTCTCCCGTCGACGGTCCGGGACGACGGCCGTCTCAGCGTGGTCGAAGGTGACGCCTACGCCGGTGCGGACGTCGAGCGCGCCGTCGCCGGCGACGGCGAGCCCGTCGACGCCGTCGTCAGCGTTCTCGGGCAGTCCTCCGAGGGGCCGGACGACCTCCTGACGGAAGCGGGTCGTCACGTGCTCGCCGCGATGGCCCGGCACGGCGTCGAACGGTTCGTGACGCTGGTCGGGGCGGGCGTCCGCGAGGAAGGCGAGTCGGTGACTCTCAGCGGGCGGGTGATGGGCGCGCTGTTGAAACTGATGGCGCGATCGGTGCTGGAGGACGCCAGGGATCACGTCGAACTGGTCAGGGCCAGCGATACCGACTGGACGGTCGTTCGCGGGCCGCGACTCACCGAGGCCCCGCACACGGGCGAGTTCCGCCACGGGACGGAGCGTTCGCTGGGTATGCGCGACGCCGCGGCTCGGGCGAACGTCGCCGAATTCATCCTCGACTGTCTCGAGGACGACCTGTACGTCCACGAGATGCCGAAGATCGCGGACGCGTGAACCGCGGGGACTCGATTCCGAACTGAAGCGCGACGGCCCGGTAACCGATCGACGGCCGAATTTCGTTCAGAACTCCTCGGTCGGCGGCGCGATCCCCTCGTCCTCGTCGCCTGCGAGGTCGAACTCCTCCCGAACCTCTCGAATTCGATCCCTGATATCGGCGGCGAGTTCGAACTCGAGGTTGTTCGCGGCCTCCTGCATCTGGCTCTCGAGTTCGTCGACGTAGCGGGCGGCGTCGTCCTCGTCCTCGAGTTCCCGGCCGGAGACCTCGGTGGTGTCCGTTTTCGCGCCGGGGAGGTTGGTCTCGCCGACCTCCTTCTCGATCGTGGTCGGCTCGAGGCCGTGTTCCTCGTTGTACCGCTGCTGGATGCGGCGGCGCCGTTGGGTCTCCTCGATCGCCGACTGCATGGCGTTGGAGGGCTCGTCGGCGTAGAGGACGACCTCGCCGTTGACGTTTCGCGCGGCCCGGCCCATCGTCTGGACGAGCGTCGTCTCCGAACGGAGGAAGCCCTCCTGATCGGCGTCCAGAATCGCGACCAGCGAGACCTCGGGGATGTCCAGCCCCTCCCGGAGGAGGTTGATGCCGACGAGGACGTCGATCTCGCCCAGGCGCAGGGAGCGGATGATCTCGTGGCGCTCCAAGGTGTCGGTCTCGTCGTGCATGTAGGCGACGTCGACGCCTGCTTCCTCGAGGTACTCGGTCAGGTCCTCGGCCATACGCTTGGTCAGCGTCGTCACGAGGGTGCGCTCGCCGCGGTCGATGCGCTCGTCGATGCGGTCCAGCAGGTCTTCGACCTGTCCCGTCGCGTCCGCGACCTCGATCGCGGGGTCGACTAGGTGGGTCGGCCGGACGATCTGTTCGACGACCTGGTCGCTCTCCTCGCGCTCGTAGTCGGCCGGCGTCGCCGAGACGTACAGCGTCTGATCCGTCTTGGCCTCGAACTCCTCGAAGGTCAGCGGGCGGTTGTCGTACGCGGTGGGCAGCCGAAAGCCGTTCTCGACCAGCGAGTCCTTGCGGGACTTGTCGCCCTCGTACTGGCCCTTGATCTGGGGTAAGGTCTGGTGGGACTCGTCGACCACCGTCAGGAAGTCGTCGGGGAAGTAGTCCAGCAGGGTGTAGGGCGCCTCGCCCGACTCCCGGTCCGAGAGGTAGACCGAGTAGTTCTCGATCCCCGAGCAGTAGCCCGTCTCTTCCATCATCTCGAGGTCGAACGTGGTCCGTTCCTCGATGCGCTGGGCGGCGATCATGTCGCCCTGGCGCTCGAAGTAGGAGATCCGCGAGTCCAGATCGTCGCGGATCTCGTCCATCGCCCGCTCGAGTTTCGTCTCCGGGATCGAGTAGTGCTCCGCGGGGTGGACGAGGACGGCCTGCTGGTCGCCCTTGGTCTCGCCCTCGAGGGGGTCGACCTTGACCATGCGGTCGATCTCGTCGCCCCAGAGCTCGACCCGCACCGCGTATCGGCCGTACATCGGGTAGATCTCGATCGTGTCGCCCCGGACCCGGAAGGTACCCTGCGTGAAGTCGACGTCGTTGCGCTCGTAGTTCAGGTCGACCAGCTGGGCGAGCAGGTCGTCCCGGCCGATCTCCTGGCCGACCTCGAGACGCAGGGACATGTCGACGTAGTTGCGCGGATCGCCGAGGCCGTAGATGGCGGAGACGGAGGCGACGACGATGACGTCCTCGCGGGTCAGCAGCGAGCGGGTCGCGGAGTGGCGCAGGCGGTCGATCTCGTCGTTGATCGAGGCGTCCTTGTCGATGTAGGTGTCGGTCTGCTCGACGTAGGCCTCGGGCTGGTAGTAGTCGTAGTAGG
>SDGW01000023.1_pt1 | contig 56020 bp, 55 predicted proteins | sample 2873831 | NCBI WGS metagenome assembly SDGW01 (sample SAMN08132700, study PRJNA421101) | hypersaline lake metagenome | isolation source: celular fraction 0.22 microns magnesium sulfate-rich crust from ephemeral... | place: Spain: Penahueca Lagoon, Toledo | collected 2011-07 | reverse complement strand
CACGCCTCGAGTGCGGTCGCTCGGATCGCGCAACCACCCAGAGGTAAGTGGGCCGCCACACGAGTGATCGCTATGCGAACCGAACACGCAGCCGACGGGCAGATGTCGAAGGGACCGTCCACCGCGTCGGCGAGGGATCGCTAATGAGCGGGCCGGACGACGCCGAGCTGGCGGTCGGCGCAGACGCGTTCACGCGCGAGGGCGGGGGCCTCGAGGTCGCGGTCGTCGGCGCGGGCGCCGTCGGCGCGACCGCGGCCTACGACCTCGCGCGCGAAGGTGCCGACGTGACGGTCTACGACCGCGGGAGCGTCGCCAGCGGGGCCAGCGGCCGGGCGGCGGGGATCTGTTACGACGCGTTCGCGGACGGGCTCGACGCCGAAATCGCCGGCGACGCCATCGAGCGGTTCCGCGCGCTCTCGGGCGACGACACCTTCGAATTCGTCGAGTGTCCCTACGTCTGGCTCGCCCGCGAGGACGACCCTGACCGCGCGGACGCCGTCCGCGAACAGGTCCGACGGATGCAGCAAAACGGCGTCGTCGCGCTCGAACTCGAGGGCGACGCGCTCGCGGACCGGTTCCCCGCCCTGCGGACCGACGACGTGGCGGTCGCCGGGATCGCCGGCGCGGCGGGCTACGCCGATCCCGCCGAGTACACCGCCTGTCTCGCGGCCGCGGCCACCGGTGCCGGCGCGACGCTGGAGACCGAGACGCCGGTCGAAGTCCGGGCTGACCCCGCCCGCGTGATCCGTCCGGACGGCGACGTTCACGAGGTCGACGCGGTCCTCGTGGCCGCCGGAGCCCGGACCGGCGGGCTGCTCGCGGACGCGGGCCTCGAGCTGGCCGTGAAACCCTATCGCGTGCAGGCGCTGATCGCCGACGGCGACCTCGCGGAGCCGATGTGTTACGACGCCAGCGGCGACTTCTACCTGCGGCCACACGCCGAGGGCGTCCTCGCGGGCGACGGGACCGAGGAACGCGAAGCCGACCCCGACGGCTACGACCGCGAGGCCGATCCCGAGTTCCGGACGGCCCTCCGCGAGCGAGTCTCACACCGGGTTCCGGGGCTCGACCTCGCGGGCGAGAGCGACGTCACGCGGTCGTGGGCCGGCCTCTGTACGGCGACGCCGGACCGGGACCCGCTGGTCGGGCGCGTTCGGGACGGACTCTACGTCGCGACCGGCTTCCAGGGCCACGGCTTCATGCGCGCGCCGGCGATCGGACGGCGCCTCGCGGAAGCCATCCTCGGCGGCGACGGGATCGACGCGTTCGATCCGACGCGGTTCGACGGCGACGAAGCGTTCGAGATCGCGGAGGGGATGGCGACGGAGCCGAACTGACTCGGACGGACTGCGGTAAGTCGTCTCCGGCACGACCACCGCCGTCCTACGCTTGCGCTGACAAATAGCTACGGCGGACCGTATCAGTCGTCGACGGTGACCGGTTCGGTCTCGGAGTCCGTCTCCGCGGCCGCGCTCCGGTCGGTCTCCTCGAGCGACGACCCCTTCGGGATTTCGACGCTCAGCGTGCCGGTTTCGGTGAGCCGGGCGGTCCCGGCGTCGGGATCGACGACGGCGTCGGCGGGCAGTTCGGCGACGCCGGATAGCGACATCCCCCGGCCGGGGAACCGCATCTCGTAGCCATCGTGGAATCCCCGGAAGCGATCGATCCGGATCTTGACGGTGCCGTCGAGATACCGGACCTGAACGTCGTCCGGCTCGGCACCGGGCGCGTCGAAGACGGCCCGGTAGGCGTCGTCGTTCTCGAGGACGTCGACGGGGAGCGAGCGGTGGTTCTGGACGCGGCCGTTCGCGCGACCGAGCTGTCGGTACAGCGTACTGCCGACCGATTTACCGAGGTCTTTGAGGTTCACGGGGACTCACCCCGGACGGGACGGGCGGCGCGGGCGGCGGTCGCGGGGACCGGGAAAAGGGATTGACAGTACATGACAGACGTACCCGTACGAGCGGTTACGTGACCCGTCTTGATATCCCTTTTGCTCAGAGCAAAAGAAACGTCAGACGCTCGGTTCGTCACCGCCCGCAGCAGGGCGTCTGACGGGTGCCGATTCCCCGTCAGAGTTCGACCCGCTCGAGACAGTCGGTCCCCCCACAGACCGGACACGAGAGGTCGGACACCTCGAGATCGTCGGGCACGTCGTAGGTGTAGTGGTTCTCGAAGATGTCGAGAAAACAGTCGTCGTCGGTACACACGATCTCTTCCGTCGGCGGCATACCCCGTCGTTGGGTCGGGAAACTAATCAACATTGGCTTCACCCACGACGGCTGCAGGCTCCCGCCGCCCCGCTCGCGCTCGAGCGCGGGGACGAGTCGCGTGATGACCGCCGGTCCGTCGCGATCCCCGACGACGGCTCGTCCCCTCGCGGACCCGGCGGTAGCAGCGACCCGTCGACGGCGAGCCGTCGGCCGACGGCGTGTAGTCACCGTTTTACCCCTCGAGGCGCTACCGGGAGCCATGACTGGCCCCGGGACGCTGTCGGTGACGATCGTCGACGGCTACGTCGACGAGCCCGCACACTTCGGGGTGCCGCCGTACGTCTCGACGTATCCCCGGTACGTCGCGGGTGCGCTCGTCGACGCGGGCGTCCCCCGCGAGCGGATCACCTACCACACGATCGATCGGCTCCGCGACGAGCCCGACTCCTGGCGGGACGTCGACGAAGCCGATCTCATGATCTACCTCGGTGGAATGACCGTCCCCGGCAAGTACGTCGGCGGGACGCCGGCCGAACCGGACGAGGTCCGCAAACTGGCCTGGACCGCCGACGGGACGAGCCTGATGGGCGGCCCCGTCAAGTTCGGCGTCGGCGAGGAAAACGCCGGCGCGACCGAGACCGAACGCCAGGACCTCGACTTCGATTTCGTCGCCAAGGGCGACGTCGAGGCCGCCGTTCACGACCTCGTCGAGAGCGGCCTCGAGGGGTTCAACAACCGAATGCGAGATATCGAGGAGGTCTCCCGGTGGGCGCGGGAGGGGGCGTTCGTCGTCGAACAACACCCCAACCACCCGGACCACCTCATCGCCGAACTCGAGACCTCGCGGGGCTGTGCCTACCGGTGTTCGTTCTGCACGGAGCCGCTGTACGGCAACCCCGAGTTCCGGCCGCCGCCGACGGTCGTCGGCGAGGTCGACGCCCTCTCGGACTACGGCGTGAAACACTTCCGGCTCGGCCGACAGGCCGACATCCTCGCCTACGGCGGCGACGGCGAGGCGCCCAACCCCGACGCCCTGCGCCAGCTCTACGGCGGCATCCGCGAGGTCGCGCCCGACCTCGAGACGCTGCACCTGGACAACATGAACCCCATCACGATCGTGGAGTGGCCCGAGCAGAGCCGCGAGGGGATCCGGATCATCGCCGAGCACAACACGCCCGGGGACACGGCCGCGTTCGGCCTCGAGTCCGCGGACCCGGTGGTCCAGGAGGAGAACAACCTGAACGTTACCGCCGAGGAGTGTTTCGAGGCGGTGCGGATCGTCAACGAAGAAGCCGGCTGGCGACCCGGTGAGGTGCCCGGCGACGGACCGAGCTTCGGGCAGGACGCCCCGAACCGGCTCCCGAAACTCCTGCCCGGGATCAACCTCCTCCACGGCCTCAAGGGCGAGCGCGAGGAGACCTACGAGCGCAACCGGGAGTTCCTCCAGCGGGTCTACGACGAGGGCTACATGCTCCGGCGGATCAACATCCGGCAGGTGATGGCCTTCGACGGCACCGACATGAGCGACACCGGGGCCGAGATCGCCAACGAACACAAACAGCTGTTCAAACGCTACAAGAAGCGGGTCCGCGAGGAGATCGACAATCCCATGCTCGAGCGGGTCGCCCCGCTAGGGACCGTCCTCCCCGACGTCCACCTCGAGTACCACCAGGACGGGAAGACCTTCGGTCGCCAGCTCGGCACCTACCCCCTGCTGGTCGGGATCCCGGGCGAGCGCGAACTCGGACGGACGATCGACGTCGCGGTCGTCGACCACGGCTACCGCTCGGTGACCGGCGTCCCCCACCCGCTGGATCTCAACGCGGCCTCGATGGACGAACTCACCGCCATCCCCGGCATCGGGGATCGCACCGCGGGCGACATCGTCGTCGACCGCCCTTACGAGTCCCTGTCCGACGCCGACTTCGGCGGCGAGGTCGACCTCTCGCGGTTCGCGACGGTCCGCCCGCTCGAGCGCGCGGACTGACCCCGCGTCCGCGCCCTGTCATCCGCTCGCACGACCCCCTCGAGCCGGTCGATCGAGCCGGGAGACGAGGCCCTTTCCCCGTCAATCGACGGCTCGGTGTCGGTAGTTCTATTATGGGTGGGAATCTGCAATGAAATAGAGGGTCTACCTGTGGAGATATCTGAAAAGCTGCTGTGTCTGTTCAGTACGGACGTGTCGGAGGAGGAGGATCGCTACGTCATCGAAGTACCCCGTCAGGAGGTCGAAACCGGCGACATCGACCCCGGCGAGGTCTACCGCGTCGCGCTCATCTCGCGGGACGAGGCGGCCGACGCCGACGACTCGGCGACGGCCAGCCAGCCCCAGAGCGCGCCGTCGGAGCCGCAACCGCCGGTCGACGTCGGGGAGACCCGCTACGTCGAGATCGAGGACATCGGCAAGCAGGGCGACGGCATCGCCCGCGTCGAACGCGGCTACGTCATCATCGTCCCCGGCGCCGACGTCGGCGAACGGGTCAAGATCGAAGTCACCGAGGTCAAGTCGAACTTCGCGGTCGGCGAGATCATCGAGGACACCTTCTAGAGACGACCTTTTTTGCCGGGGAGATCGGCCGGCGTCTTCGACGCCGCCCTCAATCCCCGGCAAAAAATCTCGACCAAAAAAGTCGAGCGCGCCGCCGGCGCGCTCGGTGAAACGGCGCGCTCCGCGCGCCGTACGCTCGAGGGGGTCCACACGTCTTTCCGTTCGTCGACCGTGGGCTCGTCCGAGAGGGCGAGTCGTTTCTAACACCCATTCGGTAGTAATAACTCTCCACGAACGGAATACCAATGCATGTGTGTGATCGAAACCGAGGGTCTGACGAAGCGGTACGGCGACACCGTCGCCCTCGAGTCGCTCGATCTCCGCGTCGAATCGGGCGAGGTGTTCGGTTTCCTCGGGCCGAACGGGGCCGGCAAGTCGACGACGATCGATATCCTGCTGGATCTGATCCGTCCGACGTCGGGGTCGGCGTCGGTCTTCGGGCTCGATCCCCGGACGGACGGCCCGGCGATCCGACGGCGGTGTGGTGTCGTCCCCGACGGCTGTTCGATGATGCCCGACTGGACCGGCCGCGACCACGTCGCGTTCGAGATCGAATCCCGCGGCGTCGACGACGATCCCGACGTTCTCCTCGAGCGGGTCAGCCTCGCCGACGACGCCGACCGCCTCGCGACCGACTACTCGCGGGGGATGACCCAGCGACTCCTCCTCGCGATGGCGCTCGCGGGCGATCCGGACCTCCTGATTCTCGACGAGCCGTCGACGGGACTCGATCCCAACGGCGTCGAACTGATGCAGGAGATCATCCGCGAACGCGCCGACGGCGGAACGACGGTCTTCTTCTCGAGTCACCTCCTCGCACAGGTCGAGGCGGTCTGTGATCGCGTCGGCATCCTTCGGGACGGCGACCTCGTCGCCGTCGACGACCTCGAGACGCTCCGGTCGGACCTCGGGACGAGTACGACGATGCGGGTGGCCGTGGAACGCGTCCCCGACGATCTATCGCCGCTGTCGGCGCTCGAGTCGGTCACGTCGGTTCGAACGGACGAGGGGACGATCGTCCTCGAGTGTTCCGAGAACGCGACGGTCGACGTGCTGACGACGCTGGAAGATCTCGGCGCCGGACCGCAGGACTTCGACCTCGAGACGGCGTCGCTGCAGGACGTGTTCGCCGAGTATACCGTCTCGGCGTAACGCCGTCGGTCGGAATGGAGCATTCAGACGAGGTCGACGCGCTCGAACCGCCTGGCGGCGATCAGGGGCGGAACGACGAGCCAGAAGACGAGGATCGGAACTGTCAGCCACTCAGACAGGTACCACGGCACCGTCCCGTCTATCTCGAACGAAACGATGGTCGAACCGACGGTCGACGCCGACGCGAAGTCGCCGTTGAGGTCCCGGCCGACCGACACGCCGTAACTGTGCGAGTTCGGGAGCCCGGTGAGCCAGTTCGTCGCGACGAGATACGCCCGGAACGGGACGAGGCGGGCGAACAGGAGCGACACCGAGTCCGGAAGCTCACCGACCAGCGGCGTCAGGACCGACGAGAACGTCATCCGCCAGAGCATCCCCGTGCCGACGAAGACCGGGAGGAGGACGGCGATCGCTCGGCGGCCGGTCGCGACGACCATCGAGACGCTCATCGCGATCGAGAGCCAGACGAGGACGTAGAGGACCGACACGGCCACGAACGCGAGCGTCTCGAGGATCGGCGGCGGACCGAGCGCGACCGTACAGACCGCGAAGCCGGTGCCCAGTGCGAGAACGAGCAGCGCCGAGAGCGCGCTCGCGTGCCCGAGGAACTTCTGGACGAGATAGTCGCTCCGGGAGTACGGAAGCTTCAGGAGCAACGGGAGTCGACCGCCGTTCCGGTCACCGGTGACCGACGCGTAGCCGGCGAAGACGGCGGTGAGACCGCCGACGATCGACAGGAACCACTGGAAGGCGACGATCGGATACCGCGGTCCGAGATATTGTTTGGCCGCCGCGTTGGTAAACGTCACCTCGAGCGACGACCCGATACCCAGCGCGGCTATCAGTAGCGGGAAGAGCCAGTATCGCGGCTTCATGATGTACGTTTGGAATTGTTGCTTCGTGAGCGGAAATCTTTCGTATATGGCCATGTACTCTAATTTCAGGGCTTGTTTACCCTAACTACCTGAACTACTGATTATTATTTTTCGATAGGAACAATGATTTTGTGTAGTGTTGTTTGATACCGGTACGCATCTCACCACCCAGCTATTATACGTGTGCTTCTTTGTTGATGACTTTGTGGTCTCCGTATCGGTCTCCCTGTGTCGTTATCTCCGCTTCACCTTTGCTCGGTTTGAAGCCGAAAATATCGAGCGCGAATTCGCCGTGCAGTTCCGCGATGAAATGTTCCGCCTGCTCATCGATGCTTTCGTGGGTGACTCCTTCCCACGAAGCCGCGATACCGGGGAGATCGTAGTCCGGTTCTTGATTTACGTTCTTGTAATCATCAGTGTTGTAATCCCAACTGAGTTCCTGGTAGAACACGAATTCCGTAGTTCCAGCCGGAGTCGTACCTTTTTGTTTGATCCGGATAGTCTCTGACTGCCAGGTATTTGCCTGTGTAGAAACGTTGCTCGTGACCGGCGTGGATGGTTGTTCCACAGTCATTTCCAGAGTGATGTCCGTAACGATGTTTGCGACGATTTCTTCTTGCCGACGGGTAAGCGACTGAAGGTATGGTTCTGGGTCATCGACTTCGTACAGGGAACGAACGAATTCGATCGCCTCCCGTTTGTTTTCCGGGTTGAACGAAGTATTTGGTTGAGTTGTGGACTGGGCCCCAGCCGATTGACTCGCTCCAAGACCGACTGCCGATGCGACTGTGACTGCTGACTTTCTCAGCACTGCACGCCGATTGTTATTATTTTCTTCAGACATGCAAGTACTTGGTTAGTTTCTGTTCGTAATAGCTGGATCTACTATTTACCACCTGGGAATGCAGTGAATACTTTTATATATTGAATTTAAAATATAAATAGATATTATATTATTATGCCTAATTTTGCTGTATTTCTCACATATAGTTTAGGAACTATCACTCCTCGAGCGGCGTCCCGTCTACCCCCTTCGCGCCTTCGGAGTCGTGGACGACGACTTCGCCGGGGTCCGGATCGGCGGGCGCGTACTCGTCGCGGACGGCGATGGCCTCCTCGAGTTCCCGCACCGCGCGCTCCTTCAGCGCTCGAGCCAGTTCTTCGGCGTCCGCTCGCGAAATGTCGCGACCCAGTCCCTCGCACTCGTGGGCGCGGACCATCCCGGCCTCGTCGACGGCCTCGCCCATGGGCTGGCTGGTGCCCGCGAGCGCGACGCTGAACGGGTAAGTGCGACAGATCAGCGGGCGGTCGTCGTGGGCGGTACACGCGCCAGTGCCGGAGTCGTCCTCCTCGTAGAAGGTACAGTCGCCACAGTCGTCGGTCTGGAGCGCCCACTCGAAGGTCTCACCCTCGAGGCCGTCGTCCTCGCTCTCCGAGAGGCCGTACGGCATCGGCCGGGCGACGTCCCGCCAGTCGTAGTCGCCGTCGTAACTGTCGCTCGCCTCGAGATTCCGCACTTCGTCGGGGAAGACGGTCGCGGTGTGGTCGTCCACGGCGTCGGCCTTGCAGCAGGCCCCACAGCGGGTACACTCGAAGCCGATCGACTCGATCGCGTCCGCGAGGTCGGTGACGGACAGCTGGCGGGCGTCCTCGAGTTCGGCTTCGAGCGATTGCACGCCCGAACGTGGGCGGTCGAGGCTGAAAAGTCAGTCGTCCGCGGGCGCCGCGGCGCACTCGCCGTCCCAGTCGACGCGGCCCTCGACGGCGAGTTTCTCGAGGTGGGCCAAGACGGTCGCCCGTGCGAGGTCTCGCACCCCCGAGAGGTCCTTGTCGTAGGCCGCCGCGAGGATCTCGTCGAGGGTTTCCGCGCCGCCGGCGACGGCCTCGCGGACTCGTTGCTCGCGGTCGGCCCGGTGGGTCAGCAGTCGCTCGAGGGTCTCGCGGGGCGCGTCGATCTCGGGGCCGTGGCCGGGGTACAGCGCCGAGGGGTTTCGCGCCCAGAGGCGACGCAGCGTGGTCACGTACGCGCGCATGTCCCCCTCTGGCGCGCCGACGACGACGCTGCCCTCGCGGACGGCGCAGTCGCCACAGCAGATCGGGCCGCCGGGGCCGACCTCGAGCGCGACGTGGTCCGGCGCGTGGCCGGGCGCGTCGAGGATGCGGACGCGGTCGCTACCGACCGGAATCGTCGTCCCCGGCGTGAACGTGCGATCGGGGTCGCTCCCGGTCGCGTCGCGGAACCGGTCGACGCGACCGTAGCGAGCCCAGACCGTCGCGTCGGTCTCGTCGGCGTAGGCCGCGACGGCGCCGACGTGGTCGGGATGGGTGTGGGTGACGAGAACGTGGTCGACGGCGCGCTCGCGGACCGCCCGATCGAGGGCGTCGGTTCGGGCCGCGGGGTCGACGAGGACCGCCGGCTTGCGGCCCGCGTCGCCGTTCGACGCCGGCTCCGACTCGAGTAGATACGCGTTGGTGTCGCCGGACGGCGCGCGCGTCGCGACCGGGACGGACCACCGAGTGACGTGCATGTCGGGACAGTGCGACCGGGCGAAAAAAGGCGTATCGGCGGCGACCGGTGCGCGTCCACCCCTCACACCCCCGAGCAGTAGAGCCGAACCGGCGGGACGATCAGTGCTTGAGGTAGTAGACCTGTTTGCGCGCGTCGCGGAAACTGTATCGGGAGCCGACCAGCCCGACGTCCTCGAGGCGGTTGAGCGCGTAGCGGACGGTGCGGTCGGGCAGCAGCGACTCCTCGGCGAGTTGGCCCTGCGAGAGCGGCGAGTCGGTCTCGAGCACCTTCGCGACGAGTTTCGCGCTCGGGGGCAGATCGCGGAGTCGGTCGCGGTATTCGTCCTCCGACAGCGTCTCTTCGGCGGCGGCACCACGGTCCTCGGCTGTACTCATGCTCATACCCACTTGAGTGCAATCGCCGGTGGTAAAGCTTCCCTATATGTAGATACGAACAATGTAGTTTGTATAAGGCGTATGAATGAGGTATTAACACAATATATTGTCTCACCTCCGATCGACCGCAGACGGTCGACTGACTGCCGTCGGCACCGATCCGTCGGCCGACTCCAGTATCGTTTTATCCCACCGCGACAGTAGGTTCGCTCAGTGTGAAAGGACAGGAGTGGTACCAAGCCGACGACATCGCCGAGGAATACGACGACAAGCGGTTCTCCCGGGGCGGCCAGCTGATCGACCGCCGGGAGAAAGCGGCCGTCCTCGAGGCCATCATGCCGGTCGAGGACCGCAAGGTCCTCGAGATCGCCTGTGGTACCGGGCGGTTTACGGTCATGCTGGCCCACCAGGGGGCCGACGTCGTCGGCCTCGACATCTCGGCGGCGATGTTACAGCAGGGACGCAGGAAGGCGCAAAACGACGAACTCGCGGGCACGCTGGAGTTCCTCCGGGGGGACGCGGGGCGGCTGCCGTTTCCGGACGATCACTTCGATACCGTCGTCGCGATGCGGTTTTTCCACCTCGCGGACGATCCCGAGGCGTTCCTCGAGGAGATGCGACGGGTGTCCCGCGACCAGATCGTCTTCGACACGTTCAACCGGTTCTCGAGCCGGAGCGTCTACAACTGGGCGCTGCCGATGGGGTCGCGACTCTACTCGAAGAGCGAGGTGGCGGTCCTGCTCGCGAAGACCGATCTCACGCTCGTCGACGTGGAAGACGACTTCCTCCTCCCCTACGGGCTGTATCGGTCGATCCCGAACGCGCTCGCCTCGCCGCTTCGGGCGATCGACGAGGCTGTCGGGGAGCTCCCGGTCACCGATCACTTCGCCTCGGTGTCGTACTGGAACGCGCGCGTCCGGTGACGACGCCGGGGTCAATCCAACCTATTTACTATCAGGAGCCCGTACCGGGTGATATGGAGCTCTCGGTAGTCGTCTCGACGCTGAACGACCGGGAGCGGTTGCCGTCGTGTCTCGACGCCCTCGCGGGACGAACGCCGTCGTCGACGGAGGTCATCGTCGTCAACGGCCCGTCTTCGGACGGGACCACCGGCGTCGTCCGCGATCGCGACGACGTCGACGTCCTCGTCGAAATCTCGGAGCGGAACCCCGGCGTTTCCCGGAACGCCGGCCTCGAGCTCGCCGAGGGGGACGCGATCGCCTTCCTCGACGGCGAGTACACGATCGACCACAGCTGGTATCCGGCCATCGAGGGGGCGATGGCCGACGAGACCGACGTCGTCACCGGCCCCATCACCGGCGGTTCCGACCGCGACCGGGATCGTTCGCCCCGGCGGATCGGCGGCCGGACGGTGACGGCGTTCCACGGCGACAACGTCGCCTTCGAGCGGTCCGTCCTCGAGGCGCTGGACGGATTCGACGAGTACCTCGTCGAGGCGAGCGAGCGCGACTGCGCCCACCGCGTGGCCGGCCTCGAGTACGAAGTCTCTTGGGACGCGGCGATGGCCGCTCGCCGCGAGGTCGGGACCGACGGCGGCCGGGCCGACCCCGACTGGGGGGCGACCTACCGCTCGCTGTCCTACCGGCTCGCGAAGAACTACGGCCCTCGACCGGGCGTGTTCGTCCGGACCGTCGGGAGCGCGCTCCGGGACGGCGCCGGCGGCATCCGCCGGCTGGCGGCCGGCGAGGCGACGCCGACCGGCTGGTTCTCGGACGGCGTCGACGTCACCGCCAACATCGCCCGCGGGCTCTGGGACGGCGTCCGCGCCCGCTACGCCGACCGCTCGAGCCGGCGCAACCCCAACGGACTCTCGGTGCGCCACGATCGGGCGGTTCGGGTCTACGACCGGCGCTGACTGGCGCGGACCTGTCTTTCTCGTCTTTGACCTGCTCCGTGACGGCGACTGGGATGCGGTGGCGCGCGCTGTCGGTCGGCTGAGCGGTGCGAGGCCGAACGCAGTGAGGCCTCGATGCTGCGAACGGTGACCGAAGGGAACCGTGAGCCGAGCGAAGGCGATCGACGACACTGTGCGAGGGATGAGCGAGGACGCTAGTCCGAGCGAATCGGCTGGGGAGGGCGCGGTAATTCCGTGTTGCCACGATAGCAGGACGCTCTGCTCTCTCGTGTCTCTACTCTTCCCATAGAACTGAACGGGGGAACTGTTCTCTGACCGTTACTCGCCGCGGAACTCGGGCTCTCGCCCCTCGAGTCGCGCCTCGAACCCCTCGCGGTAGTCGTGGGTGTCGTCGATCTCGTAGGCCAGTTGGCGCTCGTAGGCCAGCCCCTGCTCGAGGGGGGTCTCGAGGGCGGCGTTGAGCGCCTTCTTGGCGTTTCGCAGCCCGAGCGGCGCGTTCTCACAGAGATCGTCGGCGAAGGCCTTCGCCCGCTCGTCGACCGCGTCGGTGTCGACGACCTCGTGGACCAGTCCGATGTCGGCGGCCTCCTCGGGGTCGATGAACTCGCCGGTCAGGACGATCTCCTTTGCCTTCGAGAGCCCGACCAGTCGGGGGAGCCGCTGGGTGCCGCCCGCGTGGGGGAAGGTCCCCAGCTGGACCTCGAGCAGGCCGTAGCTGGCGTCCCGGCCCAGGATCCGGAAGTCACAGGGGAGCGTGAGTTCGAACGCGCCCGCGGGCGCGGCGCGTTTGATGCCGGCCACGACCGGCTGCCGGGTCTCCTCGATCGTCTCGAGCACCTCGGGGAACAGGTTGCGGTCGATCCCGGAGTCTGGCTCGACCCGGTCGCGCATCATCTCGAGGTCCATCCCGGCACAGAAGACCGGCCCCTCGCCGAGCAGGGTGGCGACGCGGACGTCGCCGTCCGCGTCGACCCGCTCGAAGGCCTCGATGAGGTCCTCCATGAGCGGGACGGTCATCGCGTTTCGCTTGTCCGGCCGCGAGAGGTAGACGTCGGCCCGGTCGTCGTTCCAGTCGATCGCCGCGAGGCCACTGCCAACGGATTCCATGGGCGGTCCATCACGCGGGACCCGCTTAAGTGTGGCTGGGACCGCACGTACTGCCGATACCGCCGCTCGAGGGTGGCTCGACTCTCGAGTCGGTCGCGCCCGGGACGGAGTCCGCGACTCGAGTCCGCGGTCAGTCCTCGAACTCGTAGAGGTCCGTCGAGAGGTAGCGTTCGCCGGTGTCGGGGAGGACGACGACGACCAGGTCGTCGGGGTTGTCCGCGGCGTAGTCGGCGGCGGCCGCGAGCGCTGCGCCGGCGGAGATGCCCACGAGCAGCCCCTCCTCGCGGCCGAGTGTCCGGGCCGCGTCTCTGGCGTCGTCGGCCGCGACGGCCCGGACCTCGTCGACGAGTTCGGTCCGGAGGATGTCGGGGACGAAGCCGGGGCCGATCCCCTGGATGTCGTGGCCGTCCGCGCTCAGTTCCGAGAGGGTCGGCGACTCGGCGGGCTCGACCGCGACCGACGTGAATCCGGTCTCTCCCCGCTCTTCCATGACGTACTCCGAGACGCCGGTGATCGTGCCGCCGGTGCCGACGCCGGCGACGACCGCGTCGACCGCGCCGCCGGTTGCGTCCCATATCTCGGGGCCCGTCGTCTCCCGGTGGGCCGCCGGGTTGGCCTCGTTCTCGAACTGGCCCGCCAGGATCGCGTTCTCCCGGTCGGCGACGATCTCCGCCGCGCGCTCGTTGGCGCCGCCCATCCCGTCCTCGGCGGGGGTCAACTCGAGGTCGGCCCCGAGCGCCCGCAGGAGCTTTCGGCGCTCGGTCGACATCGATTCGGGCATCGTCAGCACGCAGTCGTAGCCCCGGGCGGCCGAGACGGCCGCCAGCCCGATCCCCGTGTTGCCGCTGGTCGATTCGACGACGGTGCCGCCGGGCTCGAGGGTCCCCTCGCGCTCGGCGGCGTCGACGATCGCCCGCGCGATCCGGTCTTTGACCGAGTAGGGGTTGGCCGCTTCGACTTTCCCGTAGCAGTTGTCGGCGAAGGCGTCGAGTCGCAACAGCGGCGTTTCGCCGATCAGTTCGTCGACGGTCGCTGCGGCGTCGATGTCGGCCGCGGAGTCCAGCGAGGTGTCCATCACTCGAACCACTCGTCGGAAGTCCGGTCCGCGTTGCCCCGAAGACGTTCGGACGGTATCGTCCGGGGCCGTCGCTCAAAGCCGCGTTTGAGCTCGGGGTGGGCTATTTTCCGTTTCCGACCGAGCGTACAGTATGGATCGACGACGATTCCTCGCGGCCTCGAGCGTCGGGCTCGCGGCCGCAGTGGCGGGCTGCATCGGAAGCGCGACGGACGGTGACGATCCCGATTCGGGGTCGAACGCGGACTCCGACTCGGAATCGAACGCGAACGGCGACGACGCCGACGGCGAGATCACGGTTAGCGCGAGCGGCGGGGTCGAGGCCGACCCGGATCAGGCGACGGTCGACGTCGGAGTCACCGCGACCGGCGAGAGCGCCGAGGCGGTCACCGACGAACTCGCGACCGGGACGGAGCGACTCCGCGAGGCCTTCGACGATCTCGGGATTCCCGACGAAAACGTCGAGGAGGGTCGGTACCGGGTCCACCCCGCTCGCGAGCGCGAGGTCGGCGGGTTCGAGGGAGCCCACTCCTTCGACGTGACCCTCACCGACGTCGATCGGGTCGGCGAGGTCATCGACGCCGCGATCGAGGCCGGCGCCGACGACGTCGGCCGGGTCCGGTTCGCGCTACAGGCGGAGACCCGATCGACGCTGCGCGAGGACGCGATCGACGCCGCGCTGGAAAACGCCGACGCGGAGGCGGCCCACGTCGCCGACAACCGCGAGGTCGAGATCACGGGAACGACGGCCGTGACGACCGGCGACGTGCAGGTACACGCGGTCCGAACCGAGGCCGGCGACGACGCCACCGGGGGCGCCGGCGGGGCCCCGCCGACGGAGATCGATTCCGACCCGGTCAGCGTGACCGCGAGCGTGACGGTCGCCTACGCGTTCGCCGAGTGATCGCTCGGTGGGATCACCCGGCGAACCGCCGACTTTTGGCCGGCCTAAAATCGAACGGTTTTTGAATAATTAGGCGAGCCTAAACCGTATGGATCCGACCCCACAGGCAGACCGGAGCCGTCGCGCGTTCGTCGCGACGGGCATCGCGGCCGGCAGTGCGACGGTGGCCGGCTGTATCGGCGGAACCGATTCCGGATCGACGAGCGATGGCGACTCGTATACCGTCTCGATGGCCCCGATGGGCGAGGTCGAGTTCGATTCCGTTCCCGAGGACGCCTTCGTCTGCTACCCCCAGTACGCGGACATGGCCGTCGCGCTCGGTCACGGCGACGCGGTCAACGCCCTCTTCGCGCCCGATATGTCCGGCACGACGATGAACACCTACTACGACCGCCTCGAGGGGGTGTCCTTCGAGTGGGAAGGGCTCGAGAACCCCCTCAAAGACGGCCTCAACGAGGAGCGATTGTACGCCCTCGACAGCGACGTTCACTTCCTCGATCCCTCCTACCCGGTCAAGAACAACGACGACTGGGATGCCTCGACGATCGACGACGTCGCCGACCGGATCGGGCCGTGGTTCGGCAACTTCCACAGCGGCGTCCACAGCGAACCCGCGTCGGCCTACGCCGACAGCTACGAGTACTACACGCTCTGGGAGCTGTTCGAGCGGGTCGCGGCGGTCTTCCGCGAGGAGGAACGCTACGAGGCGCTCGCCGAGGTTCACGCCGACCTGCGCTCGCACATCGAGTCGAACCTCCCGCCGGAGAGCGAGCGGCCGACGGTCGCCCGCGTCACGCTGGGCGACGGCCAGTTCTTCGCCTACCACCTCAACGCGCCCGGCTACTGGCAGGCCGACACCCGGCCGCTCGGTGCCCGCGACGTCTTCGCCGACCGGGAGTGGGAGCGCGACTGGGGCACCGTCGGCTACGAGGCGATGCTCGAGGAAGACCCCGACGTGATCCTCCACCTCTGGGGGATCACGCCCCGATACGCCATCGGGAGCGTCCGCGAGCGGATGGCGAACGACTCCGCCGGGGGACGACTGACCGCGGTCCAGAACGATCGGGTCGTCGTCGGCGGGATGCGCTATCAGGGCCCGCTGATGAACCTCTTCCAGCTCGAGATGACGGCCAAACAGCTCTATCCCGACCGGTTCGGCGAGTGGCCCGGCTACGAGACCGGCGAATCCTACCCCGAGATTCCGGCGGACGAGCGGCTGTTCGACCGCCAGCGCGTCGCCGAAATCGTCACTGAGGGCGCGTAGGATGGGCGCGGACGGTGATGCGAGCGGTCGCACCGACCACGGGTTCGACGCCGACGTGGCCGTCGTCGGCGGCGGACCGGCCGGCTGCGCCGCCGGCGTCTTCACCGCTCGAGCGGGCCTCGAGACGACGGTCTTCGACCGCGGCCCCTCGTCGTTACGGCGGTGTGCCTCCCTCGAGAACTACCTCGGCTTCCCCGGCGGGATCGACGTCGAAACCTTCCTCGAATTGGCACGGGACCACGCCGAAACGGCGGGCTGTCGCCTCCGCGAGGAACTCGTCGAGTCGGTCGCGCTGCCGGCCGACGGCGGGTTTCGGCTCGAGACGCAGGACGGAGCGTCCCACCGGACGCGGTACGTGATCGCCGCGACGAAGTACGACGGCTCCTACCTCCGCGGACTCGACGACCCCGACGCGCTGTTCGTCACCGAGGAGCGCGACGGCGAGACGACCGAGCGCTTCGATAGGACCTATCCCGACGACGACGGTCGGACGCCGGTCGACGGACTCTACGTCGCCGGCCCGCTGGCCGGCGGCGGCGACCAGGCGATCGTCGCGGCCGGCCACGGCGCGACGGCCGCGCGGTCGCTGCTCCGGGACCGCCGCGAGGACGCCGGCTACTGGGGCCAGTTCGCCGAGCGGTACGACTGGCGACGCGACGCCGCGAACCGCTCGGACGAGTGGGCCGATCCCGAACGCTGGGTCGAACTGTTCGAATCCGATGCCCCGGAAAGCTACGACGCGGCCGAGATCCGGCGACTCGCCGAAGCCTACGCCGACGAGCGCGAGGACAGCTACGTCGATCCCGACACCGCGACCCGTCGAGCCGACCGCGGGCAGCGCCGGCTCGCGGCCGCGCTCGACGACGAACTGCTGCTCGAGGCCGTCGACGACGATGCGATCCGCGCCCGGGCCGAGCGGCTCGCGGAACCCGATCGGTGACCGGCTTCTTTTTCGGAGCGCTCGAGCGACGTGGCGGGAGACGGAGGAGAGACGCGTCGTCGATCGGGACGGAATCGTCGATGTCTGGCGGACCTATCGAAACACAGTAATAGTGTCTCATCAGTCAAATAGGGTGGCCAGATCCACGGTGCAAGCTGCGTTACGATCCGAAACCTTTCAATAAAGTGAAAAACAACTAACTGTGCTATTATGGTCTCGAATACAGATAATTTGACCGTATAATGGTGTATTGGTGCTTTTTCGTGGCTCAAATGGCGATACTACTGTCGCCATCAGCGGAACTGCTCGAAATTGGCCCTTATAAACCGACCTGTCGGTTGGTGGCCGGTACCACTGGTGTTGAAACGGCCGTCGGATGTATAGGTTCTATTTCCGAGGAGAGGTAGAACAGATAATATTCCGTATGTGTTGGGGATTGCCGGGGAAGTCGCCCGTCGCCGATCACGCGGTCGGCTCCGGGACGACGGCGTCACAGAGCGAGCCGACCGCTCCGGACCAGCAGTCGCGGAACCGGAACCAGGCGTCCTCGGCCGCGTCCGTTCCCAGGACCGGGGCGACGAGCGATCGAAACTTCTCGCGGAGGCGGTCCTCGTCGAACCGCCGATCGACGCCGCCGCGGGCGCGCTCGACGGTCTCGGACCGTTCGCGCCCGTCCTCGAGGGTCACGAGAACCCGTGCCCCCCGCGAGTCGGGCACCGCGGACTCGAACGCCGGGGTTGGCTCGACCGACACGCGACGCGCGAGCCGATAGGTCGCGTCCTCGAGCGCCGGCGGTTCGAACGCCGCCTTGCCGGCGTGGCCGGTCCGGAGCCGCGTCGCGATCGCGAACGGTAGCGAGAACTTCGCCGCGAGGCGGTTCTCGGGCGCCGGATCGGTGAGCGTCGCCGCAGCGGCGTACGTTTCGACGTCGACGGCGTCGATCGCGTCGGGATCGAGCGCCGACGCCGCGTCCAGCGCGTCGATCGCGTCGAGCGCCGGATGGGTGTACCGGCAGGCCGCGTGGACCTTGAAGTAGCCCTCCGTCACCGCCCAGCGGTCGCCCAGCCCCAGCGGCGAGGGGAACGCGATCGGTTCGTCGCTCGTTCGCTCGAGGTGGCGGCGGATCCCGTCTTCGATGCCGGTGAACCCGCTTCGGGCCTGGTCGACGGCGGCGATGGCGGCCGGCGCGACCCCGCCGGCGTACGTGTCCCGGACGGTCGCGCCCTCGAGGGCCGCCTCGAACCGCGTGTGCTGGGCGTGGTCGGCGGCGATGCGGAGCGCGTCTGCGGTCGTCGCCGCGTCCAGTCGCTCGTAGTTGGCGACCGCGGCGGCCGCGCCGACGACGCCCCAGACGCCGTGGGGGTGGTAGCCGTCGGCGAGCGGCCGACAGGCCTGCGCGACGCGGACCGCCGTCTCGTAGCCGGCGACGAACGCCGTCGAGAGGGCCTCGGCGTCGCCGCCGTTGGCCTCTGCGACGGCGAGTACCGCGGGCAGGACGTGGATCGCCGGGTGGCCGGCCGCGAGTCGGTGCCCCTCGTCGAGTTCGAGGACGGTCCCGGCGGTTCCGTTGAGCATCGCGGCTCGAGCCGGGGGGAGCGTCGCTGCCGTTCCGAGCGCGGTCGCGGGGCCGTCGGCGCGGTCGGCGACGCGGTTCCGAAGCGACGCGACGGGTTCGGTCGGCGCGCCGCCGACGATCGCGCCGACCGTGTCGGCGACGACGAGACCGACGTGGTCGCGGACGTCCGCGGGAACGTCCGCCGGCGAGAGGTCGCTGACGAACGACGCGAACGCCTCGTCGGTGGTCATTCGTCCTCGTTGGAGCGGCGGCTCTCGTAGGGACCGTACTCGTCGAGCAGTTCGACGAACCGTCGCGGCCAGGAGACGGCGCCGCTCGGGCTATACAGGACGATCCCGATCAGCACGAGCCCGTAGACGATCCGGTCGAAGCCGGTGATATCGACCGACTGGCGGGCGATCTCGCTGAGCGGGATGACGACGAACGCGCCGACGATCGGGCCGATGACCGTCCCGACGCCGCCGACGATCGCCGGCAGCAGGATCTCGACGTTGACCAGCAGGTCGAAGACGGTTCCCGGCCGGATCGTATCGAAGTACATCGCCCAGAACGCGCCGGCCAGCGCGGTGAAGAACGCGCTGACCGAGATCCCGACGAGCTTGTACCGGTAGGTCGGGATGCCGACGGCGGCCGCCGCGTCCTCGTCCTCACGGATCGCGAACAGGTAGAGGCCGAGCCGCGATTGCTTGATCGCGAGCGAGACGAGCGTGACGATCGCGAGGAATCCGAGGATGACGTAGTAGTACGGCAGGGTCTCCCGGAACTGGAACGCGGCGAGTCCGAACTCGCCCCCGTACGCCCGGGGGAGCGGTTTGAAGTAACCGCTCGCACCGCCGAGTGCGGGGACCGTGTTGAACGTGTGCCGAAGGAGTTCGGCGAACGCCAGCGTCGCGAGCGCGAAGTAGTGTCCCCGGAGGTCGTACCGGAAACAGAGGACGCCGATGAGCAGTCCGTACACGCCGGCGGCGGTGGCTCCGATCAGCATGCCGAGCCACGGGTTCAGCCCGGACGTGTTCAGCAGCAGGATCGTCCCGTACGCCCCGAGGCCGAAGAACGCCGCGTGGCCGAACGAGAACTGCCCGGTGTAGCCGGACATCACGTTCCACCCCTGTGCCGCGGTCGCCCAGACGAGCGTGATCACCAGGACGTGGACGCTGATCCACGAGCCGAGACTGAACCCGAAGAAGTACAGCTCGAGCACGATCGGCGAGACGAGCAACGCGGCGAAGATCGCGAGCAGGATCGCCGCCGTCGAGTAGGACTTCGATCGGAAGGCGCGGTACCGGCGGCGCAGCCGATCGAGGCGGTTCGAGCGGTCGGCGTTACTCACCGACACCACCTCCGAGCAGTCCCTCGGGTTTGAACAACAGCGCGAGGATGAAGATCAGGAAGATCGCGATCTGGTAGCCAGATCCGGGGAGGAAGTACTGGCCGAAGACGTGGACGAACCCGACGATCAGCCCCCCCAGCAACGCGCCGGGGAACGAGCCGAGTCCGCCGAGGACGACGATGACGAAGGCGTTGATCAGGTACGAGTCCCCGAGGTACGGGTTGATCTGCTGGAACAGCGGGATCACGGCGCCCGCGAGCCCCGCGAGCGCCGCGCCGATACCGAAGGTGACGTAGTCGATCCGCGGGACGTTGATCCCGACGTACTGTGCGGCCTCCCGGTTGTCCGCGGTCCCCCGGATCGCGCGACCGAGCTGGGTCCGCTGGAGGAACGCCCAGACGGCGACGACCGCCGTGACCGCGATGATGAGGGCGTACAGCTGCCCGAGCGGGAGGAACACGCCGCCGACGTCGATCGAGCCGAGCGTGAGCCCGAGGCTCTGTGGGTTCGCCGAGAACGCGATCTCGATCGCGCTGACCAGGATCAGCATGACGCCGAAGGTCACGATCAACTGGTTCTCCTGTGGCGCGTCCATGATCGGCGAGATCGTCGCGAAGTGGACGACGACGCCGACGGCGAACAGGACGAGGACGGCGATCGGCACCGTCAGAAACGGGTTCAGTCCGAGCGTCGTCGACAGCCACCAGACCGTGTACATGCCGACGACCATCATCGCCCCGTGGGCGAAGTTGATCACGTCCATCACGCCGAAGATCATCGTCAGCCCCAGCGCGACGAGCCCGTAGATGCCGCCCAGGAGGACGGCGAACGCCAGCAGCTGGAGGACGGTCGAGGGCTGAACGAACGCCGGCATCCCCGCCTCGCTCGCGTACCCGACGGCCGATACCACTGCGGCCGTCGGATCGAAGCCGAAAGACGTCGTTGCGATCATTGCGGGCGTCACAGATCGACGTCGGTTTCGGCGTATTCTTCGGGGGCGATGACGCGATCGTCGAGATCCTGTACCTGGAACAGCGGCGCGAGGGCGTTTTCGTTCTCGCCGTTGTCGTTGAACGTGATCGTCGGCATCGCAGCGATGTGGTCCGACACTTCGATTTCCGAGAGCGCGCCGTTGATCTCCTCGGGATCGCTCGAGCCGGCCGCTTCGATGCCGGCGATGATGACCTCCGTCGCGGCGTAGGTCATGGCGACGTTCGCGGAGAACGTCTCGTCGAACTCGCTCTCGTATCGGTCCTTGACCTCCTGTGCGCGGTCGAGCGTGGGGTTGAGCGCGAAGTTCGTCGGGAACGAGCCCTCCACGGTCTCGCCCATCTCCTCGAGCGCGCCCGTGTCGTTGAGCGCCTCGTTCGCACAGCCGGCGATGAACGGCGGCGCGTAGTTCTGGTTGTCCATCGCCGAGACGAGTTCGACCGTTTCGGCCTCGTAGGACGTCGCGATGACGACGTCCGGGTCGGCGTTCGCGAGCCGTGTAACCGCGGTGTCGGCCGTCTCACCGAAGTCGATGCTGACCTCCTCGACGATCTCGATGTTCTGGTTCGGCAGTTCGTCGCGGAGGGCGTTCCGGACCGACTGACCGAAGTCGATGTCGATGTAGTACAGCCCCGCAGTTTCGACCTCCTGACCGGCGTCGCGGATGGCCTGGGGCATCAGTTGCGCGTGATCGATCGCCATCTGAGTCGCGGGCGGCTGCGGTCGGTAGGCGTACTGCAGGTCGTTCTCCTGCAGAATGGCGTCGTCGACCGAGACGGAGACGACGAACGGCACGCCCGCCCGCTCGGCCGCGCGGGTCGCCGCGTTGGTGACCGGCGAGGAGAAACAGCCGGTGACCACGTCCGCACCGTCGTCGATGAGGGAGTCGGTCACCTCGCCGCCGAGTTCCTGTTCGCCCTGGTTGTCCTCGCTGATGACCTCGAGTTCCGCGCCGTCGAGCGACTCGATGCCGCCGTTTTCGTTCTTGATCATCGCGGCCAGCTGTACGGCGTTGTCCATTCGGGTCCCCGTCCCGCCGAGACTGCCGCTCAGTGGGTGGTTCGAGCCGATCGTGACGCCGTCACTGCCCTCGTCCGACGGCGCCTGTCCGATACAACCGGCGAGACCGACTGCACCCGCGGCACCGACGTACTTGACAAACGACCGCCTGTTCGACTGGGTGGTAGGCTTCCGCATACACTGTTATCTAAAACGGAACCATATATATGTTTGCGAATTCCGCTCCGTTGTGTTCGGATGCTCACCCGTGTTATAATTCGTGTAGATCGGCTCTGCCGGCCGCTCTCGGCCGATCGAACGGTACGCGACACCGTCTCTCGATCGATCGGTCCGGAAACTGATCGCCCGCGTTCGGGCGGCGGTCGGATCACCGCGAATCCCGACGGGAACGGACCATCGCGATCACTCGAGGCCGAGGTAGAGTTCGACGAGCTCGTCCTCGTCGAGTAGTTCGGCGGCCGGGCCGTCGAACTGCAGTCGCCCCTGCGCCAGGATGTAGACGTAGTCGGCGATGCGCAACGCCTCGCGGACGTTCTGTTCGACGAGGATCACCTGCGCGCCCTGCTCGACGAGGGTTTCGGTCATCTCGAAGACGTCGTCGACGAGCGCCGGCGAGAGGCCCGCGGACGGCTCGTCGAGCAGGAACAGCTCCGATCCGGTCATCATCGCGCGGCCGAAACTCAGCATCATCTGCTGGCCGCCCGATAACGAACTCCCCTTGGCGTCGAGTTTGTCCTCGAGGGCCGGGAACGCGTCGAAGACGGTCTCGAGCCGTTCCTGTCGCGTTTCCGTGTCCACGCGGTAGCCGCCGAGCAGGAGGTTCTCCCGGACCGTCAGGGAGCCGAAGATCCCGCCGTCCTGCGGAAGCATCACCATGCCGTGCTCGAGGTTCTCGTAGGCCGTCGTCTCGGTGATATCGGCGTCGCCGTACGCGATCGAGCCGGACCAGACGGGGACCGCGCCCACGAGCGCCTTGAGCAGCGTCGACTTGCCGCTCCCGTTGGGCCCGAAGATGCACGTGATCCCGTCGTGGCTCCGGACCGACACGTCCTCGATCACGGTGTGGTTGCCGTAGCCGGTGACCAGGTCCTCCGCGACGAGTCGCCGCTGGTCGCCGGCGGCGTCGACGCCCGTCGAGACGACCTGCGACGCGGCCGCGCCGCCGGTTCCGGTGGCGGCCGTCGAACCCCCGTCGGCGTCGGCCGCGCCCGCGGCCGAGGTCGACTCCGCGGAGACGCTCCCCGTCCGCTCGGCTTTGATCGTCTCCCCGAGATCGGCGTCCGGATCGGTCTGCTCGCCGAGGTACGCCTCCCGAACCCGCTCGTCGCTGGTCACGGTCTCGAAGTCGCCGTCCATCACCACCCGTCCCTGGTTGAAGACGGTGACGCGGTCGGTGAGCCCGGAGATGACGCTCATGTCGTGTTCGATGATCACGAACGTCTGGCCCTCGTCGTTGAGATCGCGCAGGTGATCGAGGATTCGCTCCTGCAGGGCGGGGTTGACGCCCGCGGTCGGCTCGTCGAGCATGATACACTGGGGATCGAGCATCAGGATGCGGCCGAGTTCGAGCAACTGCTGCTGGCCGCCGCTGATGTCGCTGGCCTCGTGATCGGCGATGTGTTCGATCTCGAGGCGCTCGATGATCTCCTGTGCCCGCCGGCGTTTCTCGTCGGTGACCCGGAGGCCGGAGCCGAGCCCGGCCGTGTAGACGCTCAGCAGGTTCTCCCTGACGGTGAGGTCCCTGAACGGGGACGCGATCTGAAACGTCCGGCCGAGCCCGCGACGCGCGATCGCGTCGGGGGAGGCGTCGGTGATGTCCTCCCCGTCGAAGCGGACCGTGCCGCCGTCGGCGTCGTAGAACCCGGTCACCGTATTGAAGAAGGTCGACTTGCCGCTTCCGTTCGGCCCGATGATCCCGTGGACCTCCCCCTGTTCGACCCGAAGGGAGATCCCGTCGTTCGCGATCAGATTGCCGAACCGCTTCTGCAGATCCACAGTCTCGAGTATCGGTTCGCTCACGGGCGTATATCAGAGAGTGTCCGCTTAAGGGTTTCCCACGGTTCGCGCGGGCGTTTCGGGACGGCCGTGTCGAATCGAGATCCGGGCGCTACGCCGGTCTGGTCGCCCGCAGGAGTCGGTCGACCGCCTCGCGGTCGGCACCGAGCGGCGCGCGGACGATCGGCAGGTCGACGCCGGCCGCGCGCAGCTCGTCGAGGCGCTCTCTGACCCGCGCCTCGTCGCCGGTCACCGCGACGTGCTCGAGGAACGCTTCCTCGACGGCGTCGACCGCCGCGGCCGTCGTGGGCGCGTCCCTGATCGAGTCGATCATCCCCTCGAACCCCGCCTCCGCGGCCACGCGATCGTAGTAGCCGGGGATCTCCCGGAAGTACGTCGCGACGTGTTCGGCGGCCGCCGCCCGCGCCCGCTCGGGGTCGTCGGCCACCGACGCGAGGACGTACATCGCGACGTCGACGTCGTCGACCGAGCGGTCCGCGCGCGCCGCGCCCGTCTCGAGCCACTCGAGGGCCGTCGCGAACCGGTCGTCCGGGTACAGGTTCGGGAGCCAGCCGTCGGCGAGTTCGCCGGTCAGCCGGACGTTCCCGGGTCCGAGGGCCGCGTTGTAGATCGGGATCTCGCTCCGGACGGGGTCGAAGGCCTCCCAGAAGGCGGTCCGCTCGGGCGTGAAGAACTCCCCGTCGAACCCGCCGGGCTCGCCGGCGAGGTAGCGCCGGACCAGTTCGACGTACTCGGCCATACGCGCGAGCGGGCGATCGAACGCGACGCCGTGGAAGTCCTCGACGACGCCCGGATGGGCGACGCCGAGCCCGAGGATCGCGCGGCCGTCGGCGTGGGCGTCCAGCGTCGCGATCGCCTGCGCGGTCGCGGCGGGCGTCCGCGAGAACGGGTTGACGATCCCCGTCGCCAGCCCGATCTCGTCCGTGACCGTCGCCCACCGCTCGAGCTTCCCGAACGCGGTCTTTCCCTGCCCCTCGGCGGCCCAGACGCTCTCGAAGCCCAGCTCCTCCGCGGTCCGGACGAGATCGAGGTCGTCCCGCGTCGAGAAGAGGACGCCCGTGCGCTCGCTCATCGGACGACCCCCTCGGCCGCGAGGTCGTTGTAGATATCCAGTCGGGCGATCTCGCCGTCGTCGATCCGGTAGACGTCGACGTAGCGGACGCCCTCGAACCGCTCGCCGTCGGCGTCGACGCCGAAGAGCGTCCCCCGACTGACGACGGTCTCGCCCGCCTCGATCCACTCGTCGAACGCCTTCTCGGCCCGCTCGTAGCGCGGCTCGAGCCACTCGAGCATCGCGTCGGCGGCGTCGGGCCCCTCGAATCGCTCGCCCGGCAGGGTGATCACGGCGTCGTCGGCGAAGCAGTCGTCGACCGTCCCCCTGCGTTCGTCGTCGGCCATCCGTTCGAAGAACTCTTCGACCACCGCTCGCGGCGTGTCGGTCATACACGTCCCCCATTCGGGAGCGCCGACTTAACTGTCCGCTCGGGACCGATGGGATGAGAGATAGCTTTAGGTGCGCGTCGCCGAAACGAGCGGTATGGTCGTGATTACCACAGCCTGCCGCGAGCGGCGCAGTCGGGGTCCGAGCCCCGAGTCGGAACCGATCGACGGACGCCGAACCGACCGTCCGGAGGGCGACGCGTGACCGCCAGCGAGCCCGACCCGGCGAGCCCGTGGGAGGGGTCGATCTTCGACTTCCTCGAGGAGTCGATCCCCGAGCCGGTCCGCGAGCGGGGCGCGGCGACGGTCGCAGACGTGTTGGCCGCCGCGGCCGCCGGGAGCGCGGTCGATCCCTACGAGGACGCCTGGGACGCCGTCGACCTCCCCGAGGGACCGTCGACGGTGGTCGGCACGAACCGCACCACGTCGCCGGTGCAGGCGGCCACGCTCAACGGGACGGCGGCCATCGCACAGGAGATCGAGGAGGGACACGACACCGGCGGCCACGTCGGGTCGGGCATCGTCGTCGGGGCGCTCGCGATGGCCGAGCGCGCCGACGCCGACGGCGAGCGGCTGGTCGAGAGCGTCGTCCGCGCCTACGAGGTCTGCGCCCGGCTCGAGGAGGCGATCTTCGCGATGAAAGACCGGCTCAACGAGTCGGTGCCGTGGCTCGTCCGGAACCCCCACGCGACCTGGACCACGGTCGGTCCCGCGCTGGCCGGCGTGCTCTGTACCGACCCCGAGCCCGCGACCGCCCGCGAGACGTTCCGGCTGGCGGCCAACCGCGCCGTGGTTTCGATGGACGACCCCTACGAGGCGGGGCCGCCGTCGCGGAACCTGACCGCCGGCGCGTCAGCTGGGGTCGGCGTGACGATGGCCCAGCTCGCGCGGGCCGGCGTGCCCGGCTCTCCAGACGTCGTGCGGTCGGTCTACGATCCGTTCGAGGAGATCCTGCCCGACGGCTTCGCCGCCCTGTTCGCCGACCTCGGCGACCGCTGGGCGATCACGGAGAACTACTTCAAGCCGTATCCGTCGTGTCGGTACACCCACGCCCCCGTCGACGCCCTCCGCGAGATCGACGCGGAGATCGAGCCGGCCGCGATCGACCGGATCGTCGTCGAGACCTACGCGAACGCGGCCGATATGGCCCACGCCGAGCCGGAAACGCTCACCGGCGCGAAGTTCTCGATCCCGTACGTCCTCGCGCGGTACCTGACCAGCGGCGAGTTGCGCCTCGAGCACTTCGAACCCGACCGCGTGACCGACGCGGCGGTCCGCGACCTCGCCGAGCGGGTTGTCGTCGAGCGAAGCGAGGCGTTCGACGCCGCCTTCCCCGAGAGCTGGGGCGCTCGCGTCACCGTCGAGTTCGCCGACGGGCGGACCGCGACCGGCGAGCGCGCCTATCCGTCGGGCGATCACCGCGATCCGATCCCGCCGGCGGCGTTCGACGAACGGCTCCGGACGCTGCTCGAGTACGGCCTCCCGGGAGCCGGCGACGACGCGTTCGCGGTCGTCCGCGCGCCGCGGGATCACGACGCCCGCGAAATCGGCGCGCAGCTTCGGTCCTGAACGCGCACCTCGAGCGCCGACGACGGACCGAACCCCTTCTCGAACGCGAAAGCGATTAGCCCCCTCGAGCCACACGAGCAGCCATGACAGCGACGGACGCGACGTTCCGCGATCTGCTCGACCGCGACGACCTCCTGCTCGCACCCGGCGTCTCGGACCCGCTCGAGGCGACGATCGCCGCCCGGGCCGGTGCAGAAGCGATCTACATCAGCGGCAACGCCGTCGCGACGGCCGTCCACGGTGGCCCGGATATCGGACTGACCACGATGACCGAGACCGTCGACCGCGTGCGGGAAATCGCCGGCGCGGTCGATCTGCCGGTGTTCTGCGACGCGGATACGGGATACGGCAACGCGCTGAACGTCTTCCGAACGGTCCGCGAGTTCGAACGCGCCGGCGCGGCCGGCCTCCACGTCGAGGACCAGCGCGCGCCCAAGAAGTGCGGCCACTTCGACGGCAAGCGCCTGCTCCCCGCCGACGAGATGGTCGGCAAACTCGAGGCCGCGGTCGACGCCCGCGAGGACGACGCCTTCGCCGTTGTCGCCCGCACCGACGCGGTCGCGGTCGAGGGGCTCGAGGGAGCGATCGACCGCGCCCGAACCTACGTCGAGGCCGGGGCCGACGGGGTCTTCGTCGACGCCCCGGAGACGGAAGCGCAACTGGCCGAGATCGGCGACCGGCTCGCCGACGTGCCGCTGGTCGTCAACCTCCCCTACGGCGGGACGAGCCCGATGCTGCCCGCCGAGCGGGTCGCGGACCTCGGCTACGACCTCATGCTCTTCGCGACGACGGCCCAGAAGGCGAAGCTCCGCCTGCTCGAGGACGTCTACTCGCGGTTGCTCGAGACGGGCGACGAGCGGGACCTGGTCGACGATCTCGCGACGTGGGACGACCGCGACGCGGTGACGGACCGCGAGACGTGGCGCGAGCGCGAGCGGCGCTACGCCGGTGCAGAGTCGGAACCGGATCGAGAGGCGTAGCCGATCGAGCCGTCAGTCGGCCGACTCGAGTTTTCGCTTCGTGTACGGCTTGAGCCCGCCCTCGTCGACGAGGTCCTGCAGGAACGGCGGGAGCGGTTCGGCGTCGTACCGGACCTCTTCCTCGTGGTCGTAGACGTGGCCCTCGTCGATGTCGATCGAGATCTCGGTCCCATCGTCTATCTCGCCGACGCCCGGACAGATCAGGACCGGCAGCCCGAGGTTGATCGCGTTCCGGAAGAAGATCCGCGCGAACGACTGGGCGACGACGCCGTCCACGCCGGCGCCGACCAGCGAGAGCGGCGCGTGTTCCCGCGAGGAGCCGCTGCCGAAGTTCTCGCCCGCGACGACGAAGTCGCCCGACTCGACGCCGTCGGCGAACTCGGGCCGGAGGTCGTTGAACGCGTGTTCGCCGAGTTCGTCGGGATCGCTCGAGACGAGGAACCGCGAGGGGATGATCTGGTCCGTGTCGACGTCGTCGCCGAAGACCCAGGCGCGCCCGGGTTCGTCGGCGCTCATCGAACCACCCCCGCGTCGGAGACCGCGTGATCGTCGTACCGCGTCGTGTCGATCTCCCGCGGATCGGTGATCTCGCCGTACAGCGCGGTCGCGGCGGCGGTGGCCGGACTCCCGAGGTAGACCTCGCTCTCCATCGACCCCTCGCGGCCGGGGAAGTTGCGGTTGGCCGTCGCCAGCGCGACGTCGCCGTCGCCGAGCGCGCCCTGATGCGTGCCGAAACACGGTCCACAGCCGGCGCTCTGGAAGGTCGCGCCCGCGTCGACCAGCGCCTCGAGGACGCCCGTCTCGAGGCACTTCTGGTAGACCGCTCGCGACGCCGGGACGACGATCAGGCGGGTGTCGGAGGCGACCCGTTCGCCCGCGAGGACGTCCGCGACGACGCGGATGTCCTCGTAGCGGCCGTTGGTACAGGTGCCGACGAAGACCTGATCGATCGGCGTGCCGGCGGTCTCGCCGACGTCGACCGCGTTCTCGGGGTTCGACGGCTTCGAGACCTGCGGCGCGAGGTCCGTCCCCTCGTAGGTGTAGACGGCCTCGTAGCTGGCGTCGTCGTCGGCCGCGAGGTCGGGATCGACCCCCACGTCGAGGCCGGCCTGGTCCTCGAGGTAGGTCGCCGTTCGCTCGTCGGGTTCGACGATGCCGGCCTTGCCACCCATCTCGATGGCCATGTTCGAGAGGACGAGCCGCTGGTGGATCGGGAGATCGCGGATCGCGCTCCCGCCGTACTCCGCGGTCTTGTACGTCGCACCGTCGAATCCGACGTCCCCGATGAAACGGAGGATGAGGTCCTTCGCGTAGACCCCGTCGGGGAGGTCGCCCTCGACCTCGAAGCGGATCGTCTCGGGGACGCGGAACCACAGCTCACCGGTGGCGAACGCGGTCCCGAGGTCGGTCGAGCCGACGCCGGTGCCGAACGCGCCCAGTCCCCCGTAGGTCGTCGAGTGCGAGTCCGCGCCGATGACGAGGTCGCCCGGCTCGACGAACCCCTCTTCGATCATCACCTGGTGGCAGATCCCGTCGCTGATCTCGTACTGGTTCGCGCCGTACTCGTCGGCGAACTCCCTGACGATGTTGTGGTTGTTCGCCGCCTGCACGCCGTCGGCCGGCGCGTGGTGATCGAGCGTGAAGACCACGTCTTCCGGCGCGGCGAGTTCTCCGTCACCGCCGGTGACGTCCTCGAACACCTCGATGGTCAACGGGCCGGTCACGTCGTGGGTGACCATCGCGTCGACCGTCGCCTCGACGTAGTCGCCGGCAGTCGCGTCCGCACCTGATTTCTCCGAAAGGATCTTTTCCGTTATCGTTTTTCCTGTCATAGCTGTGGTGGCTGTGTTGAATGTCGGTTTCGTGTCGGTCAGTCCGTCGTCGATTCGCCGGCGGCGGCCTCGAGTACCTGTTCGCGCGTCCCGCCCATCAGCGCGTGGCTCGGCGTCCCCAGCTCGAGGCGGTCGGCGACGTCTTCGGCCGCCGCAAGCAGCCGATCGAAGTCGACGCCGGTCTCGATTTCCATGTCGTTGAGCATGTTGAGGAGGTCTTCCGTCGGCGTGTTGCCGACGTCGCCGAGGCCGCCGGGGAGGATCGTCCCGCCGCCGAGCCCGCAGACCGAGGCGTCGAACCGGGAGACGCCACACTGCATGGCCGCGAGCGTGTTCGCGAGACTCATCCCGTTGGTGTCGTGCAAGTGAAGGCCCACGTCCGCGTCGGGATGGTCGTCGTAGACCGCCGTCAGCATCGCCGTCACGCTCCGCGGGTCGGCCATCCCCATCGTCGTCGCGAGGGTCACCTCGTCGACGCCGGCCGCGAGGACGCGGTCGACGACTCGTCGCGTGCGCTCCGGCGGGATCCGTCCCTCGTAGGGACAGAAGAAACTCGTCCCGAGCCCGGCCTCGACCTCGATTCCTGTTCCCTCGGCCATCTCCACGATGCGGTCGATCTCCGCGAGGTTCTCCTCTAAGCTCATCCCCTGGTTCTTCTCCCGGTAGGTGTCGCTGATGACGACCAGGGCGTTGACCTTGTCGACGTCGGCCTCGATGGCCCGCTCCATGCCGACGGCGTTCGGGACGAGCGCCCGGTAGGTCACGCCGTCGCGGCGCTCGATCCGCTCGGCCACCTCGTCGGCGTCGCGCAGGCTCGGGACGGCCTTCGGATGGGTAAAGGAGGTGAACTCGATCTCGTCGACGCCGGTCGCCGAAAGTGCGTCGACGATCTCGACTTTCTCGTCGGTCGGGACGAAGTCGGGGTAGCGCTGGAAGCCGTCCCGGGGAAGCATCTCGACGACCGTCGCGGACCCGGGCAGGTTCATCGGATCACCCCGTCCGACTCGAGTTCGGCCAGCAACTCCTCGTCGTAGCCGAGGTACTCGCCGAAGACCTCCTCGTTGTGTTCGCCGAGATCTGATCCGAGGTGATCGACCCGGCCCGGCGTCTCGCTGAATTTCGGAATCGTGTTCTGGACGGCCGCCTCGCCGAGGTCGTCGTCGTCGACTCGCACGACCGCCTCGCGGGCCTGATAGTGTTCGTCCTCCATGATGTCCGCGACGTTGTAGACCGGCGCGATCGTCGCGTCGTGTTCCTCGAACGACTCGAGGACCTCCTCGCGGGTGTGGTCGTTCATCCAGTCCTGGATGATCTCGTCGAGTTCCTCGACGTTCTCGAGGCGGCTCTCGTTGTCCGCGAACCGGGGGTCCTCTTTCAGCTCCGGGCGGCCGATCGCGTCGAACACCCGCATGGCGATGGGCTGTGCGCTCGCCGAGAGGGCGACCCACCGGTCGTCGCCCGTCCGGTAGACGTTCCGCGGCGCCGAGGAGGTCGACCGGTTGCCCGACCGCTTGGCGATCTCGCCGGTCTGGTCGTAGGTCAGCGGGAAGGGGCCGATCAGGTTGAAGATCGGCTCGATCAGGCTCACGTCGATGTACTGGCCGGTGCCGCCGTTGACGTCGCGGTGATACAGCGCGAACATCACCGAGAACGTGGCGTACAGCGCGGCGATGTTGTCCGCCAGCCCCGTCGGCGGCAGCAGCGGCGGTCGGTCCTCGAAGCCGTTGACGTAGGCGAAGCCGCTCATCGCCTCCGCGAGGGTTCCGAAGCCGGGCTTTTCGGAATACGGCCCCGTCTGCCCGTAGCCCGACATCCGAAGCATGACGAGCTCGGGGTTCTCCGCCGAGAGGGTCTCCCAGCCGAGGTCCCACCGCTCGAGCGTCCCGGGCCGGAAGTTCTCGATGAGCACGTCGGCCTCCGAGACGAGGTCGACGAAGACGGCCCCGCCCCGCTCCGAGGAGACGTCGAGCGTCACGGACCGCTTGTTCCGGCTCAAGTACTTGTGCCACATACCGATGCCGTCCTTCTGGGTCCCGAAGTTACGGATGTGATCGCCGTGTTCGGGGTGTTCGATCTTGATCACCGTCGCGCCGAAGTCGGCGAGGAGCCGACCGACGGTCGGCCCGGAGATCATCGATCCGGCCTCTACCACCGTGAGTCCGTCTAGCGGACCCGGAGTGTCGTCTGTCATCGAAATCGTGTGTGTCGTCGTTCAGTCGCGTGTATCGTCATCGGGTTGGTTCGCGCATAACGCTGTTTGTCGAGGACCGGCCGGTCGATCAGACCGGCCGATCGACGTGGGTGCCCGTGCCGGGCTCGGCCAACACCTCGCCGTCCGCGTAGGCGAGTTCGCCGCCCACGACGGTGTGGGTCGGCCAGCCGGTCACGTCCCGGCCCTCGTAGATCGAGTAGTCGGCGACGCTCTGGAGCAGTTCCGGCGTCACCGTCTTCGTCTCCTCGAGATCGACGACGACCAAGTCGGCGTCGCTGCCGACCCGGATCGTCCCCTTCTTCGGGTAGAGGTTCCACGCCTTCGCCGTGTTCGTACTCGTGACCTCGACCGCGCGCTCGAGGTCGATCCGTCCCTCGTCGACCCCCTCCGAGAGGATCAGCGGGAGCATGGTGGCCGTCGAGGGGAAACCGAGCTTGCTCTCGCGGATGGTGTCGCCGATCTTCTCGTCGGTCGTGTTCGCGCAGTGATCGGTGCCGATACAGGAGATGGTGCCGTCGGCGACCCGTTCCCAGAGGGTCTCCTTGTCGCGCTCGTGTCGGACCGGCGGGTTGACTTTCATGCGGTCGTCGCACTCCTCGGCGGTCAGCGTCAGGTAGTGGGTACAGGTCTCGCCGGTGAGCTCGTAGCCCGCGTCCTGCAGCGTCGCGAGTTCGTCGGCCGTGCGACCGGCGCTGACGTGGACGGCGTAGAAGCTGTCGTCGTAGTCGTGCTGTCTGGCGAGGCTCGCGCCCGCGACCATGCTCTGGGCCTCGGCGTAGTCGGGGAACTCCTCGACGAAGACCTCGTAGTCCTCCTCCTCGGCGTCCCCGTCCGCTTCCGTCTCGACGTAGGGGTTGCCCCCCGCCAGCGCGTTCGTGATCTCGACGTTCTCGGAGTGGTAGCCAAGCGTCGTCTCCACGTCCTGGTCGGCCAGCGTCTCGATGAACGCGTTCCCGAAGTCGTCGCGCATCTCGCAGTCGACGCCGAACTTCTCCGCGGCGGCGTACTTGTAGTTCATGTACCACTTGAACGTCGTGATCCCGAACTCGTCGATGATGGTCGGGATCTCCTCGACGTGGTCGAACGACAGCAGGCCGAGCGAGAAGAAGTAGTCGTGGCGGTAGTTCGATTCGGCCGCCTCGACGTACTCGCCCATGATCTCCTCGTAGGAGCCCGGTCGCCGGAAGAAGTTCCCCGTCGTCGTCACGCCGCCGACGAGGTCCGACCGGCTCTCGGTGTTTGCGTCCTCGGCCAGCGAGTTGTAGATGCCGTGGTGGGTGTGGGGATCGATCGCCCCCGGCAGGACGTGGTTGCCCTCGGCGTCGATCCGCTTTTCGCCCTCGAGGGTCCCGCGTTCGCCGATCGCCGAAATCCGGCCGTCCGTCGCGGCGACGTCTGCCTCGAGGAGGCCGTCTTCGGTGACGAGCGTGCCGTTTTCGATCACGAGGTCGTGGCTCACGCCGACTCACCCATGTTCTCGAGGTAGTCCTCGACTTCCTCGGTCTCGAGCACTTCCGCGTACTTCATCCACATGTCCAGCAGGCCGATCTTGTGCGAGGCCTCGATCCGGTCGAAGATGCACTCCTGGGGCAACACGACGTCGAAGCCGTGTTGCTGGGCGTCGACCGTCGTCGCCCGCACACAGCCGCTGGTGGAGTTGCCGACGACGACGAGGGTGTCCACGTCGTTGCGGTTCAGTCGGGCGAGCAGGTCGGTCCCGTAGAACGCGCTGGCGTAGCTCTTGTCGATGACCGTCTCGCCCGGCTCGGGCGCGACGGGGTCGACGATCGCGAGGTCCTCGTGGTCGGGGTCGTCGTACGAACTCGGGACCACCCGCGTGTACCCGACGGGGATGTCGTTCCCCCGGGCGAACTCGAGGAAGTCCGCGATCCGGTCGACCGCGTCCCACGCGATCTCGCCCATCGCGGTCCGGTGTTCCTCGACGGCCTCGAGGATCGGGACGTCGTCGCCGACGATCAGTTCCTGGACGTCGATGACCAGTACCATCGGGTTCTCGCCCGCGCCGCGGGACTCCCACGACGACGCGCCGTCCTTGTCGTATCCTGCCTTCTCGATGACACGCTTGTCCTGCTCCGATAGCAGGTCCTCCCAGATGCGATCCGTCATATCTCGAACCGAGTGAGCGGATGACTATAAAGTTGCGCACTCCGCGTTTGGTAGCGTTCAGAGACGAAGCGCGAGTTCGCAACCGGGGCGGGACCGGGGAAAAGTTCTTACTTCCGTCTCCCGCCTATACTGAGAACGTATGACAAGCAGAGCCGGGCCTACGGAGACCGCCGTGTCGACGGAGATCGTCCAGCGCGTTGCGACAGTCACGGGCCGAGAGGTGACTCAGTTACCGCCCCTGTACGAGACGATCGACCCGGAGGCGCTCGACGCCGTCATCGATTCGGCCACGACGGACGAGTCGTCGCTGGCACTCCGGTTCGCCTATTCGGGTTGCCAGGTTCTGGTCGACGGCTCTGGAACTGTCCGCGTCGAAATAACGCCGGACAGCAGCGATCGCGGGTGCAGCGGCTGAGGCGCGCCGGTCGCGCACGTTCGATGTCCGGCCGTCCCCTCCGACGCCGTCGTCGCGCGGCGTCACGTTTCGAAACCCGGAGGCGTTCGGGTCGCCGAGGCGTCCGCCGATCCGTCAGTCCTCGACCCGCGCTCCGGCGTGTCGGCCGGCGAGTCGCCCCAGTCCGAGCGCGGTCGTCAGTCCGTTGCCGCTGAGGTAGCCGCCGGCCCCGTGGCCGCTGATCCCCGCCGCGGTGCCGCCGCCCGCGTAGAGGTTCTCGACGACGGTGCCGTCGGTCTGCAGGACGCGGCCGTGCTCGTCGACGCGCAGGCCGCCCTGCGTGTGAAACAGCGAGCCGACGATCGTCGCGCCGTAGAAGGGGGGCTCGAGGACGTTTCGCCCGTCGACCCGACCGACGGCGTCGGGTTCGCCCGCGCGGATCGCCTCGTTGTACGACTCGAGGGCCTCGGCGGTCGCGGCCGGGTCGCAGCCGAGTTCGTCGGCCAGCGTCTCCACGTCGGGTGCGCTGTGGTACGAGCCGAGGTCGACCGCCTCGTCGAAGTCGTCGAACTCGCCGCGCAGTTTCTCGAAGATCCGTTCGTCGAAGATCTCGTACCCGACGCCGCCGGGCTGGTCGACGACGTCCTCGGCGAGCGCGGAGTACCCCTTGGCCTCGTTGCCGAACCGCTCGCCGTCCTCGTTGACGAGGAAGCCTCCGTTCATGATGACCGCGTAGGTCGAGAGCGCACCCGTCCCCTGGACGACGGTCGCGTGACCCTGATACGAGTCCATGTACGCGACCTCCGCGTCCAGTGCCGCACCCCAGCGGATGCCGTCGCCGGTGTTCCCGTCCGATCCGAAGTACAGGGCCTCGGCGATCTCCCCGCAGTTGTTCTCGACCATCCGCCGGTTCCCGGCGAAGCCGTCCGTCGCGAGGACGACCTTTTCGGCGCCGATCACTTCCTCGTGAGTCTCGCCGGCGACCGCGCCCACGACCGCGTCGCCGTCCGCGACGAGCTTTCGGACCGGCGTGTTCGTGAGCAGTTCGATGCCGTCCGCGGCGTCGATCCGCGCCGCCAGTTCGTCGACCAGGTTCTCGCCGTTGCGTCCCGGCGGGGCGTGCATCCGGTAGGCCGAGTGCTGCGGGTACTTGAAGTCGTCCACGAGCGAGAGCGTGACGTCCCAGTCGTCGACCAGCCAGTGGATCAGGTGTTTGCTCTCCGCACAGAGGTGTCGCACCATCTCCTCGTCGGCCTCGTAGTCGTTCTTCTCGAGGATGTCTCGGGCCATGTCGTCGGCCGTCTCCTCGATCCCCGCCTCGCGCTGGAATCGGGTCCCTGCGGCCGGGACCATCCCCGTCGACAGCGAGGTGTTACCGCCGAGGCGATCGGACTTCTCGAGGACGGTCACCGTGCCGTCGGTCCGTTCCGACGCCGCGAGCGCGGCGACGAGCCCCGTCCCGCCGCCGCCGGCGACGAGCACGTCGGTCTCGACGTCGATCGAAACGTCGTCGGCGGACACGACCTCCGGCGTCGCGTCGTCTATGGTTCGTAATCCGTCGTCGGGAGTCGACATATCGTAGCCATCCGTTCTACCCCTACGTAAAGCTGTCTCTACCGCGAATTCGTCGGTCAGACGGCGCTTCGCGTCGGTTCGGCATCGCGGAACCTCCCCGTCTCTCCACCGCATGCGGCTCAGTTCCACACATCAAGCGCCGGAATTCGTTCGGGCTACGCGAACCGGCGTTCTCCTAGAAAGAACTTTGACGGTCGATCCCCGATACGAGGGTATGACCGGCGACGAATCCCGGCGGATCAGATCGGTCGAAACGGCGTTCGAGATCCTCGAGTACATGCGGCGCAACGACGGCGCGGGGGTGACCGAGATCGCCGACGAGCTGTCCGTCTCGAAGAGTACCGTTCACGGCCACCTCTCGACGATGGAATCGCTGGGGTACGTCGTCGCGGTCGACGGCCAGTACCGCGTCGGACTGGAGTTTCTCGAACTCGGCCACAGCGCGCGAGCGCGGTACAACCTCTACGAGGCGGCGAAGTCGGAGGCCGACCAGCTCGCGGAGATTACCGGCGAGCGGTGCCAGATCATGGTCGCCGAGGGCCACCGCGGCGTCTACATCTATCAGACCGCCGGCGAACGGGCCGTCCAGACGGACTCCCACATCGGCAGCACCGTCGACCTCCACTGCACCGCCGTCGGCAAGTCCTACCTCGCTCACCTGCCCGACGACGAACTCGAGGCCTACCTCGCGGAGACGGGACTCTCGGCGCTGACCGAGTACACGATCACCGACCCGGACGCGTTCCGGGAGCAACTCGCCGAAATCCGCGACCGGGGGTACGCCCTGAACCAGGAGGAGCGGATCATCGGGATGCGAGCGGTCGGCGCTCCCATCGTGACCGATCGCGACGAGGTGCTGGGTGCGATCAGCGTCTCGGTGCCGACGACGCGACTCGAGGAACACCCCTCCGAGAGCTCCCTTCCCGAGCAGGTCCAGCGAAGCGCCCGCGTCATCGGTATCCGAACGACCTACAGCTGAGCCCGTTCGGCTTCACCGAACGGGGCGACGACCCGTTCTCGGAACGGACTCCTCGAGGGGCGGGGCGGCGGTCGGCGCGAGTGATTTACACCGATATGATTGTAATCGAGAAACGAGGGCGTTCGCCTCTGCGGAACGCGACCCTCGTTCGGAACGGTGACCTGCCGTTACAGGCATAGGATAGTAATCCCGGGTCGGTGCCGATTTTCGACTCGATCGGATCTCCCCCCGACCGACGATATTTTATAAGATACGTTTCATAGACGGATCTCAGACACATACGTGTGTTGTCTAGTGATTCTACGAAGACACCACTCAGGCCGCTACAGGTGGCCTACAAATGTGGTTGGCAAATACGTATGTGTCTGAAGGACTATAATGGAATCGTAGATACTACCTCTGAGGGAGTTATGGGGCCTATAGACGAAAATAAACCGCCCCTCGACTCCGGCTTCAACTATATCACAGACCACCTATGTGAAACCGGTACCATACTATTTGTGATATATTGGGCCGACGGAATCCCGTCGCTCACGGACGAGCGGGAAACGGCCGGTCGGGGGCGGAAACCGTCGACCGGGGACGAGAAACGATGCGGGGCCGTCAGTCGTCGGCCGGAACCGCCTGCGAGTCTGCTCGGCCGGAAGCCATGGCGAGCACGTCGTCGAAGAAGTCGAGGGTGTCGTGCGGGCCGGGGTTGGCTTCGGGGTGGTACTGGCGGGTGATCACGTCGTACTCGACGCCGTCGATCCCTTCCGGCGTGTCGTCGTTGACGTTGATCTGGGTGACCTCGAGGTGCTCCCCGGGCTCGGCGACCGTGTAGCCGTGGTTCTGGGTCGTCATCACGACCTGCCCGGACTCCAGGTCGAGGACGGGCTGGTTGACGCCGCGGTGGCCGAAGGTCATCTTCTCGGTCGAGCCGCCAAGCGCCTCGGCGACGATCTGCTGGCCGAGACAGATGCCCGCGACGGGCGTGTCCTCGACGAACTCCTCGACGAGCGTGATCGCCTGCCCGAAGTTGACCGGGTCGCCGGGGCCGTTCGAGATGAACAGCAGGTCGGGATCGACCGCCTCGACCTCGGAGACGTCGGCGTCGTAGGGCAGGACGTGCACCGTCGCGTCGCGCTCGAGCAGCGAGCTGATGATCGAGCCCTTCGCGCCGCAGTCGATCAGGGCGACGGTCTCGCCGTCGTTGTCTTCGCCGTGGACCTCGGGCTCGTCGACGCTGACCTGCGCGCCGATGTCGGTGTGGTCGCTCATCGCCTTGCACTGCTCGAGCTGTTCTAAGGCGTCGTCCTCGGTGACGTCCTCGCCGACGGCGATGCCGCACTTCATCGCGCCGCCGTCGCGGATGTCCGTGACCACGTCGCGGGTGTCGAGGTGGTCGACCGCCGGGATGCCCTCCCGTTCGAACCAGTCGACGATCTCGTCGGTGAACTCCTTGGCGATGGCGGCGCGGGGGTGGATGCGGTCGTCCTCGAACCGCTCCTCGCGGACGCCGTAGTTACCGATCAGCGGGTAGGAGAACGTGAGGATCTGCTCCTCGTAGGAGGGATCCGTCAGGCTCTCTTCGTAGCCGGTGTACGCTGTCGTGAAGACGATTTCGCCGCGGGCCGTCCCGTCGGCGCGACCACGTCCCTCGAGTACGTGGCCGCCTTCCAGTGCGACGTAGGCTTCCGTCATTACGAACTACGTATCGGATGGACCGGCATAAGTGTTGTCTTCGAAGCTCAGTTACGATTTTCGTAATCGGTAAGTGCCGGTCACGCGTAGGTCCGCACCTCCATGGACGACCTGGACCGACAGATCCTCGATATCCTCCGGCGAGACAGCCGCACGCCCTACACGGAGATCGCCGACGAGGTGGGGACGAGCGAGGGGACCGTCCGGAACCGCGTCGAGCGAATGCTGGACGACGACGTGATCGAGCGCTTTACGATCTCGACCCGGACGGGCAACGTCCAGGCGATGATCGAACTCAGCGTCGCGGTCGACGTCGACACAAAGGCCGTCTCCGAGCGGATCGCCGAGTGGGACGAGGTCGACTTCGTCTGGATGGTCTCGGGCGAACAGGACGTCGTCCTCGTGGTCGACGCCGCGGACACGCGCGGCGTCAACGATCTCATCACCAAGGCCCGCGATCAGGAGGAGGTCGTGAGTACGAAAACGCGGCTGATTCTGGACGAGGAACTCGGCTGAATCCGCCGCTCGCTTCGATCCGGGACGAAACGACGGCGACTCGAGTCGCGACGGCGTTCCCACTCGATAAAAGTACCGCTCGCTTTTTTCACCGGGGGGCGACATTCCGTTCTAATGCCCACCGAGAAACGCTCCGGAAATCGAAACGAGTCGGTCGCGACCGATCGGACGCGGGATTCGAACTGGGACCGGTCGGTGGCCCCCGGCGAGGCCGAAACGCTGTTTCACGCCGTCGAAGAGGGAGTCTTTCTGATCGACATCGAACGGACGGAACGGGACCTCGAGTTCACGTTCCGACGCGTCAACCCGGCCTACGAAGCGGTGACCGGCCTGACCGACGCGTCGGTCACGGGAAAATCCCTGCGGGACGTGTTCGAGTTGTCCCCCGACGGCGAGACTCTCCGTCGCTACCGGGAGTGTGTCGAGGTCAGGGACTCGATCGACTTCAGCGCGACGCGTTCGTTCCCGGTCGGCCAACGAACCGTCGAGACGACGCTGCACCCGGCCAACTCGAGCGGTCCGGTGCGCCGGATCGTCGGTATCGTCCGTGAGATCACCGAACCGACGCCGCCGGAGCGTGAACTCGAGCGAAACCGGGACCTCCTGACGAAAGCGGAGGATCTCGCGGCCGTCGGTGGGTGGGAACTCGACCTCCGAACGGACGATCTACGGTGGACCGACGGGACGAGAACGATCTTCGAGGTCGACGACGACTACGAGCCGACGCTTTCGGACGCGATCGAGTTCTACCGACCCGATGACCGGAACCATATTCGGTCGTTCGTCGAGTCGTGTCAACAACACGGGGAGTCGTACGAGGGCGTCCTCGAGATCGTCACGGCCGAGGGGAACGAACGATGGGTCCGGACGGTCGGCGAACCGGTCACGGAAGACGGAACCATCGTCGCGTTGCGCGGCGCGGTGCAGGACGTCACGGATCGGAAGGAACGCGAGCGGGAGTTACAACTCTTCCGAAAAGCGGTCGAACAGGCCGGGCACGGGATCATCATCACGGACCGCAGCGGGACTATCGAGTACGTCAACCCGGCCTACGAACGAGACACCGGGTACAGCCGAACGGAGTCCGTCGGTCTGAACCCACGGATCGTCAAGTCGGGAAAGCACGACGAGGCGTTCTACGAGGATCTCTGGGCCACGATCCGATCGGGCGAGATCTGGGAAAGCGAACTCATCAACCGGCGCAAGTCCGGCGAACTGTACCACGTTGACCAGACGATCGCACCGATCACCGACGACGCGGGCGAGATCACGCATTTCGTGGCCATCGAGACAGATATCACGGCACAGCGGTTACGGCGACAGCGTCTGGGCGTCCTCAACAGAATTTTGCGACACAACATTCGAAACGCGATGAACGTCGTCGAAGGGAACGCGGCCCGACTCCGGACGGCGTCCGCCGAGGAGGATCGTCACACCGCCGTGGCGGCGATCGAAGAGCAGGCGGCCGACCTCCTCAAGATCAGCGAGAACGCGGCCGCCGTTCGGGACCTGTTCCAGCGGGAGCGAGACGCCGACGCGACCTGCGACGTCGGCGCGATGGTCTCGAGGGTGGCGACCGACTTCGACGAGCAGTACCCGGACGCCGAGATCACGGTCACGGCCCCCGATTCCGTCCCGGTGCAGGCCGACGACCGCCTGGAGATGGCGATCCGGGAAGCGATCCACAACGCCGTCAGCCACAACGATCGACCCGTCCCGGACGTGACGGTCGGCGTCATCCCGCCCGAGGCGACCGACAGCGGTGACTGGGTCGACATCGTGATCGCCGACAACGGCCCCGGCATCCCGGAGGACGAACAACCGATGATCGAGTTGGGTCACGAGACGCCGCTCGTCCACGGCACCGGACTCGAGCTGTGGCTCATCTACTGGGTGGCCAAGAACGTCGGGGGCGAACTGCGGATCGACGAGAACGAACCCCGGGGCAGTATCGTCACGCTCCGGGTGCCGCCGGCGACGTAGCCCGCCCGACCGCGGTCGGGGGCGAGTTCGTGGCAGCGGTTCGGAGCCACGACCCGTCCGCGAGGTGTTGCTCGCCCCGCCCTCGAGCGGGTCACCGGCGGTCCTCGAGCACCGGCATACGGCCCCCGTCAGCCGTCCCGATCGGGCGTCAACAGGGTCGGCGGCAGCGAGCAGCCACAGGGTTCGACGGTGCCGGTGGACGGCCCCGTGGCGACGACGAACGCGACGGGGTCGCCGCAGGTCGGACAGTCGGGGAACGGGGTGTCGTCGTCGGCTTCGTTGTCGCTACTCATCGGCCGGCCCTCGTGGGTTCTCGAACGAGTGGAGACGGACTCGAGCGCTGTCGTGACTGGCGATGCGGCCGTCGTGCGGGACGTTTATATCCCGGTAGAACGAACTGAATCATGGCTTGCTAACCCTCTCGGGTTGGAAGCCGAGTCTCGGGTGGTCCTAGCACCCGGGACGTTTCGAGACGTCCTCTGCCGGAGATCGGCTTCCGTTCTAATTGTTGGGCAGTAGTTACTTATATCTACTGTTAGTTCTGTGGAATCTGTCCGGCTCGCTCGAGGCGATCGGGCGGAAAGATTGCTCGAGTAATGTTGTTTCCGAACGGAGTGTGCTGCTATCGTGGCAACACGAAATCGCCACGCCCTCCCCAGCCGATTTCTCCTCACGGCGCTCCGTGCCGTTCGGATGGTTCGCGGGACCTGCGGTCCCGCGCTAACGCTCACTTCGTTCGCCCATCCCTCGCACGGGGTCGCGCCGCGGTTCACCGCGGCACAGCGCGCGCCACCGCACGGCGGCTGGCCGATCCGGTGTCAGAGAGCGGTCGTTACTGTTCGACCGGTTTGTCCTCCTCGCCGGGCGGTTCGCCCACGCCGGGCGTCGGGCGCTCGAGCGCGTCGATCACGCCCTTGCGGTCGTGGATCGCGCGGTAGGCCCGCCGCAGCAGGCTATCGAACCCCGATCGGGAGACGGTCGCGCTCACCCGACCGTCGCGGATCGCCTCGACGATCGACTCGGGGGTAAGCCGGTCGGCCTCGACGACCGTGTACGCCCGGCCTACCTCGACGGGGTAGTGGGCGTCGCTGCCGCCGACCAGCGGCAGGTCCCGCTCGGCGGCCAACTCCTCGACCAGCGGCTGGGACCGGGGGTGTTTGCCGTTGACCTCGATCGCGTCGAAGGGGACCTCCTCGAGTTCCCGCACGGTACTGTTCCGGAACGGGTGGGCGACGATGGCGGCGCAGTCGCGGTCGTGGGCCAGCGCGACGGCTTCCTCGGGCGAGAGCGCGCCGGGTTTCGTCGCGCGGGGCGGATCGGGGCCGACGACGAGGACGTGGCCCCGGTCGGTGGTGATCTCGATGCCCGGCAGCGTCGCCACGTCGGGCGCGGGGTCGAACGGCGTGTAGTAGTCGTGGTTGGTCGTCGCGACCCCGTCGAGGCCGCGCCGGGCGGCCATTTCGGTGAGGAGCCTGACGCCCAGCGGATCGAACCGGTCGCCGAGCGCGCGACGGCCGTGGAAGAACCGCGTGTGCGCGTGGAGGTCGACGGTGTACACGCATGCGCAGACGCCGGCCAGACCCTTTTGCGCTCGGCCGGCGTCTCCCGTGGTATGCAATCGGAGGGGCCGGACGGTGGTCGTGTGGGCGGCGACCGCGTCCTCGTTTTGAACCCCGTCAGCGGCAGCGGGGACCACGTCGACACCGTCACCGCGCTCGCGGACCGGCACGGCTTCGCGGTTCGAACGACCGAGGAGGCGGGCGACGCGAAACGGTTCGCGCGCGAGGCCGCGCCCGGCGCGGACCTCGTCGCCGCGGCCGGCGGCGACGGGACGCTCAACGCCGTCGTCAACGGCGTCGCCGCGGCCGACGCCCTCGAGTCGACGGCGGTCGCCGTCGTCCCCGCGGGGACGGGCAACAACTTCGCGACGAACGTCGGGGTTCGGGACCTCGAGCACGCCTTTACCGTGATCGAGGAGGATCGACGCCGGGAGATCGATATCGGGTGGGCGAACGACCGCGTCTTCGTCAACTCCTGCGTGGGCGGGATCACCGCCGAGGCCAGCGGCGAGACGACCACCGAGAGCAAGGCCGAACTGGGCGTGCTGGCCTACGTCAAGAACACGGTCGAGACGGTCGGCGAGTTCGAATCGCTCCCGCTGCGCGCGGAGACGGCCGCGGGGTCCAACGGCGAGCGAGCCCGCGCCTGGGAGGGCGAGGCGATGTTCGTCCTCGTCGGGAACTGCCGGCGCTTTACCGGCGCGCGGACCGCGCAGGCCGACGTCGAGGACGGCCTGCTCGAGGTGACGATCGTCGAGGACGCCGCGGCGAGCGAACTGCTCGGCGGCGCTGCCCTCGAGGGGCTGTTCGGCGGGGACAGCGCGTGCATCGTCCGCCGTCGGACGCCGACGCTGTCGATCGAGAGCCGCGGGGACGCCGTCGAGTACAGCCTGGACGGCGAGACCCTCGAGACCGAGCGGCTGCACCTCGAGACCGAGCCCGGCGCGCTCACGATCCCCGTCGGGGAGGCGTACCGACCCGATCCCGACGACGGCGAGCTGTGGTCGCTCGAACCGGCGGGATAGGAATGTATCGATTCGAAACGGCCGCGACGAGACGATACTGGTTTCAAGAGCCACCGTAATGGTGGTGGTATGAGCACGCCGGAGGAAGACCTCCAACACGAGAACGCCGGACAGGACGTGATCGCCGTCGACGCCGACGACACCGAACTCGAACTGGTCAACCGGCTCGAGGCCCACACCGGCGACGGGATTCGCCACCGGGCCTTCACCTCGCTCGTCTTCGACGGCGAGGGCAACATCCTGCTGGCCCAGCGCGCGCCGGGCAAGCGCCTGTGGGGCACCTACTGGGACGGCACCGTCGCCTCCCACCCCGTCGAGGGCCAGAGCCAGGAGGAAGCGACCCGCCAGCGCCTCGAGGAGGAACTGGGGATCACCCCCGACCAGTACGACGACCTGCGGCTGACCGACCGGTTCGAGTACAAGCGCTACTTCGAGAACGCGGGCGTCGAACACGAGGTCTGTGCCGTCCTGCAGGTGACCCTGTCCGACCGGAGCCTCGATCCGGACGAGGAGGAGGTCGCCGGCCTGATGTGGGTTCCCTACGAGCGGCTCCACTCGAATCCGGAGTGGTACCGCCAACTGCGGCTCTGCCCGTGGTTCGAGATCGCTATGCGCCGAGACGTGCGATAACGGCGTTCGCGAGCGAACACGTCCGAAAAACAGTACACGAGCGGGAGGTTTATGGGGGAGTGCCCACACATGGCGGATAGACTGCGATGGTGATGGGCACGCTCAGACGGCTTCTCCGGGGGAGTATCAGTACGTCGGCCGCGTCGACGGGGGAGTCGACCGCCGCGGCGGCGACGGCGGAGCCGTCGGCCGCGGCGAAGCGGCCCGACGAGCGACTCGATATCTGTCTGTTGAGCTACCGCTCGAACCCCTACTCCGGGGGACAGGGTGTCTACGTCAAGTACCTGAGCCGGGCGCTGACCGAGCTGGGTCACTCCGTCGACGTCGTTTCGGGGAAGCCCTACCCCGAGCTCGACGACGGCGTCGGCCTCATAAAGCTCCCCGGCGAGAACGTGGTCGACGAACTCGACCGGCTGGGCCAGTTCGAACCCTCTTACCTGCGGGAGCCCCTGGCGCTCTACGAGTGGCTGAGCGCGCTCACCGGCGGCTTTCCCGATCCCTACGCCTTCGGCCGCCGGGTCGTCGACTACTTCGAGGAACACGACACCGATTACGACGTAATCCACGACAACCAGTCGCTGTGTCACGGCCTCCGGACCCTTCGCGAGCGCGGGCATCCGGTCGTGGCGACGGTGCATCACCCGATCACCGTCGACCGCGACGCCGCGCTGGCCGCCGCCGACGGCTGGACGGAGCGACTCCTGATCCGGCGGTGGTACCGGTTCCTGCGGATGCAACGCGAGGTCGTCCGCGATCTCCCCCACGTCCTGACCGTCTCGGAGTCGGCCAAACGCCGTGCCGTCTCCGACTTCGGGGCCGACCCCGACTCGATCCGGGTCGTCCACAACGGGATCGATACCGACCTGTTTCGGCCCGTCGACGGCGACCGCGACCGCCCGCGCGTGATGACGACCGTCAGCGCCGACGTCCCGCTGAAGGGGGCCCGGCACCTGCTCGAGGCGTTCGCGACCGTCCGCGAGGAGATCGACGCCGAACTCGTCGTCGTCGGCGAGTTCGACGAGGGCGGCGACTGCGACCGGCTGATTTCCGAGCTGGGGATCGAGGACGCCATCGAGAGCCACAGCGAGATCAGTTACGAGCGGATGGTCGAACTCTACGGCACCGCCGACGTGGCCGTCGTGCCCTCGATCTACGAGGGCTTCGGCCTCCCCGCCGGCGAGGCGCTGGCCTGTGGCGTCCCGGTGGTCGCCACCACCGGCGGCGGCCTCCCCGAAGTGGTCGGCGACGCGGGCGTCCTCGTCGAACCGGGCGACGCCGACGCCATCGCCGACGCCGTTCGCGACCTGCTGACCGACGACGACCGTCGCCGCGAACTGGGCCGGCGCGGCCGGGAGCGCATCGTCGAGGAGTTCGACTGGGAACGGGCCGCCCGCGAGACGGTCCGGGAGTATCGGGCCGCAATCGAGAGCCGATCCCGGGGGGCCTGAGATGGAGACGATCGACTTCGATCGGCTGACGCTGACCCCCGGCATGCGGCTCCTCGACGTCGGCTGCGGCGAGGGCCGCCACGTCAACGCCGCCGCCCTCGAGAACGTCGGCGAGGTCGTCGGGCTCGACCTCGAGCGGGCGAGCCTCGAGGCGGCCCGCGAGGATCACGACGAGTACATCGCGCCCGAGTCGGACGTGCCGGTCACGTTCCTGTCGGGGGACGCGCTCAGATTGCCCTTCGAAGACGGCGCGTTCGACGTCGTCTGTTGTACCGAGGTCCTCGAACACGTTCCCGACTACGAGGCGGCGCTGGACGAACTCCGGCGGGTCTGTGCGCCGGGCGGGACGCTGGCGGTCAGCGTCCCGCGGGCCGGCCCCGAGCGGATCTGCTGGGCCCTTTCCGACGAGTATCACGAGGTGGAGGGCGGCCACGTCCGGATCTTCGACCGCGAGGAGTTGCGGGCCGCGATCGAACGGCGCGGCTTCCGGCGGGTCGACGGCCACTTCGCCCACGCCCTGCACGCCCCCTACTGGTGGCTGAAGTGTCTCTGGTGGGACCGCGACCGGAGCGGCGACGCGCCGCTGCCCCTGCGGGCCTACGATCGGTTCCTCGAGTGGGACGTCCTCGAGTCGCCCCGTCCCGTACGGTTGCTCGAGCGGGCGCTCGACCCCGTGCTGGGCAAGAGCGTCGTCTACTACTTCGAACTGGAGGGGTCGGCGTGAGCAACGCCACGCTCGAGTCGCTTTCCGACTGGGGGCTCGAGCCCGCGCTCGAGCACATCGAGCGCGTCCAGCGTTCGGACGGGCTGATCCCGTGGTATCCCGAGGGGCCCGCCGATCCGTGGGACCACGTCGAGAGCGCGATGGCGCTGTCGGTCGCCGGCCGCGACGACGCCGCCCGTCGCGCGTACCGCTGGATCGCCGACGCCCAGCACGACGACGGGGGGCTGTGGGCGACCTACGGCGAGGCCGACGGAAACGACGGGGCCCACGACGGCGACGAGCCGCGCAAGGAGACCCACCGCAGCGCCTACGTCGCCGTCGGCGCCTGGCACCACTACCTGTGTACCGGGGACGAGGATTTCCTCGCGGACCTGTGGCCCACGGTCCGGGACGCCCTCGAGTTCGCCCGCCGCCAGCAGGCCCCGACCGGCGAGATCTACTGGACTGTCGGCCCCGACGGCGAGCCATACGAGGACGCCCTGATCGCCGGCTGTGCCTCGCTCTACAAGAGCCTGGCCTGCGGCGCGGCGATCGCCGACGCACTGGGCCGCGACGCGGCCCGCGAGCGCTGGCTCGAGGCCCGCACCGACCTCGGCGAAGCCATCCGCGAGCGGCCCGACCGCTTCGACCGCACCTGGGAGAGCAAGTCCCGCTACGCGATGGACTGGTTCTACCCCGTCCTCTGTGGCGTGGTGACCGGGGAGCCGGCGCACGAGCGGCTCGAGGCCGGGACGGATCGCTTCCTCGAGGAGGGTCTGGGCTGTCGCTGCGTCGCGGACGAGCCGTGGGTGACCGTCGCCGAGTCCTGCGAACTCGTGATCTCGCTGGCCGCGGTCGGCCGGACCGAGCGCGCCCGCGAGATCTACGACTGGCTCTTCCAGTGGACCGACGACCAGGGCGTCTTCTGGACTGGCTACCAGCTCGAGGACGAAGAGTTCTGGCCGGGCGAGCGGCCGACGTGGACCGGCGGGGCCGCGGTGTTGGCCGCGGACGCGCTGTCCGGACTCTCCCCCGCAGCCGACCTGTTCACCGACCCACGACCTGAGTGAGCGCGGTTCGGACGGCGCCTGCCAACGCTGGATTTCCGTCTACTCCGACGCCGGTGCCCGCGCAACTCCCGTGTCACAGACCACACGGGACCGCAACCCGTTCGCGGCGGTGAACCGGCCGAACAGCCCGGAGAGCCGCACGTCGTGGCTGGCCAGCACGCCGCCCGGCTCGAGCCGATCCAGCGCCGTCTCGTACTCGAAGCGCATGTGGGGCAGCCGGTGGTCCGAGTCGTGCAGAAACAGCTCGACGGGGCCGACGCGCTCGAGCAGGTCCGGCAGCACCTCGCGGGCGTCGCCCCGATATAACTCCCACCGATCTCGACACCGGTCGGGAATCAGGTGGCCGTACTCGAACGGACCGGGCGGGCCGCCGGGAAGGTCCACCGAATGCAGCGTCCCGCCGCCGTTTCGCTCCATCGCCGCCAGTACGTGCGCGTCGAACGAGCCGAACAGTACGCCGGTCTCGACGGCCGTCTCGACCTCGAGCGCGCGACAGACGACGTAGAGCGTCACGCCGTCGCGCCAGTGGGTCGTGTCGGTGGCGACGCCGGCGTCGTGGATCTCGGCGACGCGGTCGGCGTAGGCATCGTGGAACCACTCGAGGTCGTCGTACTCGCGCTCGTACTCGCGGAGTTCGTCCGCCGACGCCGGCAGCACGTCGGCCAGCCGGTCGGCCCGTTCGCGCGTCTCCCGGCCGTAATCGAGCCGGCGGCGCTCGAGGCCCAGCCGGGCCTTCCGGAGCGCGTAGATCGCGTCCCGGAGCGTAGTCGCGACCATTACCGGTACCCCAGCGCCTCGAGGCGCGACTCGATTTCGTCGCCGTCGCTCTCGGCGGCCGAATCGCGCTCGCGGATCCCCTCGGGAAGGGCGGGCTCGCAGGTTCCCTCGTCGCTCCCCTCGCGGACGACCCAGGGGACCCGGCGCACGGCGGGAGCCGGCGTGCCAGGCGGGTGCGACCAGACGCCGAACTCGCCGAGGCCGTTGCCGTGGTCGCTGGTCAGCGCGAGCTGGCCGTCGCAGTTCTCGCGGAGCCGGGTCAGATCGTCGAGGACCCACTCGAGGTTGTCGCGGTAGGCCGCCCAGACCGCCTCGCGGGAGAGGTCGCCGTCGCGGACCCGCAGCCAGGGATCGTTCGCCGAATCATCGTCGTCGTCGGCCTCTGCGAAGGCCTCGAGCGCCTCGCGTTCCTCGGGGGTGAGCGATTCGGGGTCGAACTCCTCGTCGTCCGCTTCCGGTTCGACGAACTGGCCCCAGTGTTCGATGTCGGCCGAGCCGAAGAACCAGTCCGGCTGCGAGCGGAAGGGGGCGTGGGGCTGCATGTAGTGGACGAGGACCCGGTCGATCCCCAACTCCTCGCGTGCGCGCCAGACGGCAATCGCGGCGTCGGTCAGCGGCGCGGGCGGGATCGTCGAGATCTCGTCGTCGACCCACTCGTCGCGCCAGGCCTCGTGGAAGACGCCGAAGTCGGCGCTCGAGAGCGGGAGGACATCGTCGGAGGTCACGAGGAGGTGGTCGCAGGGCTGCGACGAAAAGGGGTTGCCGGTCACGTAGGCGGTCCGGGCCATCTCCTCGCGGTACCGCGGGGCGAAGGTCCGGTCCATCCACTCCGCCGACTGGGAGCCGACCGACCACAGCGACCCGACTCCCTTGGGTCCCGGGAGCAGCTCGTGGCCCTCGGCCGCGGTCTCGCGCATGAGATCGTACCGACAGCCGTCGAGGACGCAACAGACGTCCCACTCGCGCTCCCAGACGGCCGTCGACGGCACGAGCCGGGCGATCGCGCGGCCCGCGCGCCCGGTCGCGATCGGTTCCGTCAGCGTCGCGAGATCCATTCCGTCGTCCCCTTCCTCGCCGCGATTCTGTTAGTAGCTTTTGATCGACGGCCGACAACGGGTCGGCCGTGGGTCCGCCGATCGCCCCCGCGTGGGGCCCCGCCGATGTAATCGGGCGGGACGCGGCAATCATGACATGCGGTAACAAGGCTTATTATCGCGCTGTTCGTAGCGTCGCTCGAGGACCGACAACCCAGGTCCCGTCCGACGAAATGAGCTCCTCACCACAAACCGAGACGTACGAAGTCACGCTCTCCCGAGACGAGCAATGGGTCGTCCACCACGTCCTGTCGAACCGGCTCGACGAGGCCCTCGACGGCGACGAGACGCCGCCCGAGTGGGTACTCGAGTCGCTCGAGGCGGTCGAAGCCGACGCCGAGACGCAACTCACCGGCTCTCAGGCCGATCGACTGTATACCGCGCTGACGGCGTACGTCGACCGCGAGGACGCCCCGGAAGGGGACGTCGTCCACGGCTCGGCCGTCCTCGACGCCCTCGAGGGCCTCGTCGAGCCCTGATCGGGACCGGTTTTCAGGGGCGCGTCGTCGCCCAGACGGCCGTCACGGCGAGCAGAATCGCCGGCGCCAGCGGCAGGATCAGTAACGCGAACCGATACCCCTCCGCGCCGGGCGGGAAGAGATAGATCGCGGTCGGGGCGATCAGGAATGCGAACACGAGGACGCCGACGAGGACCCAGCCGCGCCAGTCGAACTCGCGGTCGACCGTCTCGGGGTGGGCCGGCTCCCACTCGTCGTCGTCCGCGGCCGACTCGTCGCTCTCCTCGTCGTCGCCGTCGAACGCCGCCGGATCGTGGACGTAGCCGCCGTCGTCGCTCGAACTCACTAGCTGACCCTTTGACCGCATCGTAAAAGCCCTCACGGTTGGCCGACCGATCCGGCCCCGGACGTGATCGGTCCCGGTCGGCCGCTCGATCGCGGCCGCTTACAGTTCGCTATCGGGCCGGACGACGACCTTGCCGAAGCCCTCGCGGTTCTCGATGATCTCGTGGGCGCGGGGGGTCTCGCTCATCGGTAGCTCCTCGCGGATCGCCGGCTCGAAGGTGCCGTCCCAGACGAGTTCCATCACGTCGTCGACCTGGTCGGGCGTGGCCATCGTCGAGCCGATGATCTCGAGCTGGTTCCAGAAGATCCGCGGGATGTCCGTCTCGGGGTTGCCCCCGCCGGTGCCGCCGCAGGTCACGAGCCGGCCGCCCTTGGTCAGGCTCTTCAGCGAGTCCCGCCAGGTGGGCGCGCCGACGTGTTCGACGACCACGTCGACCCCGCGGCCGTCCGTCTCCGCGAGGACCCAGTCCGCGAAGTTCTCCTCCTCGTAGTTACAGACGTGGTCAGCGCCGTGCTCGCGGGCGTAGTCGAGCTTCTCCTCCGTGCTCCCGGTCGCGTAGACCTCAGCGCCCGCGTAGTCGGCGATCTGGAGGGCGGCGTGGCCGACCCCGCCGCTCGCGCCGAGGACGAGGACGCTCTCGCCGGCCTCCAGGTCCGCCCGCTCGATGAGCATCCGCCAGGCGGTCTGGAAGACCAGGCTGCTCGAGCCCGCGACCGCCCAGTCGACGCCCTCCGGGACGGGGATCAGGTTGTCTTCCGGGACCGCGGCGTACTCGGAGTGGACGCCCCGGACGTGTTCGCCGATGATGTGGAACTTCGGATCGAGCGTCGGGTCGTCCATCCGGAGGTCGCCGACGCCGGCCGAGACCGCGACCCGATCGCCTTCCTCGAAGCGGGTGACGTCCTCGCCGACCTCCTCGACGACGCCCGCCGCGTCGCTGCCCGGGATGTGGGGCATCTCGAGGTCGAGACCGGGCATCCCGCGGCGAGTCCAGATGTCCAGGTGGTTGAGCGCGGCCGCCTTGACGTCGACCAGTACCTCGTCCCGATCGACCTCCGGGTCGGGGTACTCGCCGTACTCGATGACGTCCGTGTCGCCGTGTTCCGTGATTTGGACCGCTTGCATATACCGTGGTCAACGGATACGCCGTCCATAACAGTTGGGCTACCAGCACCCGACGCCGGGTCGGTCGCGTCGCCGCGATACCCACCGCGCGTGCGTAGCTTTTATTCGCCGGCTTTCGAAGGCGGCGTATGGACGAGACGGACGCGGACGCCCCGGGAACGCTCTGTACCGGCGTCATCACGATCGCTTCGGACCGCGGGCTCGAGGAGGACGCGGCCGGGGAGACGGTCAGCGATCTCCTCGAGGCCGACGGCCACGAGGTCGCGGTGCGGGAACACGTCGGCGCGGACCACGACACGGTCCAGTCGATCGTCTCGCGGCTGCTCGACCGGGACGACGTCGACCTCGTGATCACCGCGGGCGCGACCGGCGTCGAGCCCGACGACGTCACCATCGAGGCCGTCGAACCGCTCCTCGAGAAGGAACTGTCCGCCTTCGGCGAACTCGTCACCGTGCTCGGCTACGAGCGCGTCGGCACGACGGTCGTCGGCGCGCGGACGCTCGCCGGCGTCGCCGACGGCACGCCGATCTTCTGCCTGCCGGGTCACGTCGACGCGGTCCGACTCGCCCTCGAGGAGATCCTCCTCGCGGAAGCGCCCGCGCTCGTCGAGCGCGCGAGAGGACCGGAGCCCGCCCCGGGCGCGGAATCGGACGACGGCGGGATCGACGGAGGTGCCTGACGTGAGCGACCCGCTCGACAAGGCGGCCGTCCGCGAGCGCGTCTGGGACGACCTCGAGGAGAGCGGCGAGGCCCGGTTCCCGTTCCCGCCCCACGGCCGGATTCCGAACTTCGCGGGGGCCGACGACGCCGCCGACCGGCTGGCCGACCAGCCCGAGTGGGAGCGGGCGACGACGATCAAGGCCAACCCCGACGCGCCGCAACTGCCCGTCCGCCGGGCGGCGCTGCGCGAGGGCAAGACCGTCTACATGGCCGTCCCGCGACTCCGGGACGAGAAGTGTTTCCTGAAGCTCGACCCCGACGAACTCGCGGACTACGACGCGGCGACGACCGTCTCGGGCTCGTCGGACCACGGCGAGCAGGTCGGCCCCGACGAGGTCGATCGGGTAGACCTGATCGTCTCCGGGAGCGTCGCGGTCACGGGCGACGGCGGCCGCATCGGCAAAGGCGAGGGGTACAGCGACCTCGAGTACGCCGTCCTCCGGGAGCTCGGTCTGGTCGACGACTCGACCCCGGTCGCGACGACGGTCCACGAACGGCAGGTGATCGACGGTCCCGTCGCGATCGGGAGCCACGACGTCGCGATGGATCTCGTCGTCACGCCCGAGCGCGTCGTTCGGCCCGCGACCGGCGATCAGCCGACGGGTATCGACTGGGAGCTGCTCGCGGACGAGCGACTCGCGGAGATTCCGGTCCTCCGGCGGCTCGAGGAGCAGTAGGCGGATTCGGAGAAGGAACGCGTGAACGAAGGGATCCATCCCCGGGGCACGGCCGTTCCGTGCCCCGAATGCCAGGGTCGCAGGGTGTGACGCGAGCCGGTGGGGCGGGCCCGCGTCGGCGAGAATCGGTTGGCAGTGGTGGGGAAGGGTGCTGTGGTGGGGTTGCTGGAAGTCGCGGGAACAGGTGGTGGGTGCCGTGGGGTCTGCCCGTCGACCTCCACGCGATGCTAGCGCCCGATCCCACTTGAACGGCGGTGATGGTATACCGCTCTTACGCCGAATTTCACCGAATTCAACGCGGCTTTATCCGCCCGAGATTCGTCTCGAGACGGTTCATACGGGTGGTATCGGGCGTACCGAAAGCGAACGCCGGCAGTCTCAGTCGACGAGTTCGTCGGCGACGACGTCGGCGTCCATCAGCTGCGGGTCGATCGCGATGTCGAGCTGGCCCTTGACGAACTCCGGGACCGTTCGGCGGGCGTAGACGACGGTCCGGACGCCCTCGTTGAGGTCGCAGACGATCGGGATGGTCGTCGCCTGCCCGACGTCGGTCAGGACGTAGAGGTCGGCCTCGACGACGCCGGCCTCCTCTAACTGGGGGCGGGAGACGACCCCCGTAACGCGGGTCACGTCGACGCCCGCGTTCTCGAGGGCCGCGCCGATGCCGTCCTCGTCGTCGCCGGCGACGACCGCGGTCGTGGCGCTCATTCGTATTCGATGGTCGCGGGCGGTTTGTGGGTCACGTCGTAGACGACGCGGGCGACGTTCTCGTGGGCGCCGGTGATCCGGGACTGGATGCGCTGGAGCGTCTCCCAGTCGATCTCTTGGGCGCGAGCGGTCATCCCGTCGCGTGACTCGACCGAGCGCACCGAGACGACCCAGCCGTGGACGCGGTTATCGCCTTTCACGCCGGTGGCCTTGCCGATGACCGCCGCCAGCGCCTGCCAGGGCTCGTACTCCTCGAGTTCCTCCTCGACGACGTGGTTGGCTTCGCGGGCGACCGCGAGTTTCTCCGCGGTGACCTCGCCGATGATCCGCACGGCGAGCCCGGGGCCGGGGAACGGCATCCGCTCGGAGATGATCGCCTCGAGGCCGAGTTCGCGCGCGACCTCGCGGACCTCGTCCTTGTAGAGGTCGCGCATGGGCTCGACGATGCCCTCGAAGTCGACGACCTCGGGGAGGCCGCCGACGTTGTGGTGGGACTTGATCGTCCCCTCGCTCTCGATGCGGTCGGGGTAGATCGTCCCCTGAACGAGGTAGTCGGCGTCGACCTCTTTCGCGACCGTCTCGAACTCCCGGATGAACTGCTCGCCGATGATGTGGCGCTTCTCCTCCGGGTCGGTGACGCCCTCGAGCGCGTCGAGGAACCGGTCCTGCGCCTCGACGATCCGTAGCGATTCCATGTAGTCGAAGGTCTCGCGGATCTCGTCGGTCTCGCCTTTCCGCATCAGGCCGGTGTCGACGTAGACGGGCGTGAGCTGGTCGCCGATCGCCTCGTAGGCCAGCGCGGCGGCCGTCGAGGAGTCGACGCCGCCCGAGAGGGCGATGACGGCGTTGGCGTCGCCGATTTCGTCTTCGATCTCTGCGACTGCGTCTGAAACGAACGTCTCGGTGTCTACCATCAGTGGGTTACCTCGGTTTCCGCGTCGGTGTCGGCGTCCGCGGGTTCGGTGTCGTCGTCGGTCGCTCCCTCGAGGACGGCCTCGACCAGCCCCAGGAACGGCGGGCTCGGCTGGCCGGGTCGGGACGTGTACTCGGGGTGGAACTGCGTTCCGAGGAAGAACGGGTGGTCCTCGAGTTCGAGGATCTCCATCCGGTTGCCCGCGGTACCGGAGAAGACGAGCGGTTCGTCCTCGAAGGCGTCGAAGTACTCGGGGTTGACCTCGTAGCGGTGGCGGTGGCGCTCCGAACAGGACGTGTCGCCGTAGAGCTCGTAGGCCAGTGTCTCGGGCTCGATGACGGTCGTGTGTTCGCCCAGTCGCATCGTTCCGCCCATGTCCTCGACCTCGTACTGCTCGGGCAGGATGTCGATGACCGGGTGGGGCGTGTCCGCTTCCATCTCGGCGGAGTGGGCGCCCTCGAGGCCGAGCACGTTCCGCGCGTACTCGACGACGGCCATCTGGAAGCCCAGACAGAGTCCGAGGAAGGGCACGTCGTTCTCGCGGGCGTACTGGACCGCGCGGATCTTCCCCTCGGAGCCGCGCATCCCGAACCCGCCGGGGACGATGACTCCGTCGACGTCGTCGAGTTGGCCGTCGTGACCGTCGGCCATCTCGTCGGCCGGCACCCAGGTCGTCTCGACGTCGACGCCGACCTCGAAGCCGGCGTGTTTCAGCGACTCGTGGATCGACATGTACGCGTCCTCCAGGTCGTACTTGCCGACGAGCGCGATGTCGACGGTACCGTCTTTCTCGGTGGTGACGATCTCCCGCCAGTCGTTCGCCCGCTCTCCCTCGGGCAGAGCCTCGTCGGCCAGCCCGAAGTGCTCGAGGACGTACTGGTCGAGTCCCTCGTCCTCGACCATCAGCGGGACGTGGTAGACGTCATCGACGTCGGGGTTCGAGAACACCGCCTCCGTCGGAATGTCACAGAACAGCGCGATCTTCTCCTTGGTCTCGGGATCGAGCCGGTCCTCGCAGCGGCCGACGATCACGTCGGGCTGGAGGCCGATCGAGCGGACCTCCTTGACCGAGTGCTGGGTCGGCTTGGTCTTTTGCTCCCCGTTCTTCGAGTAGGGGACGAGCGTGACGTGGGTAAAGAGGACGTTCTCCTCGGGTTCCTCGTGGGCGAACTGGCGCAGCGCCTCGAGGTAGGGCATCCCCTCGATGTCCCCGACGGTGCCGCCGACTTCGATGATGCAGACGTCGGTGCCTTCGGCGGCCTCCCGAATCCGCCGTTTGATGTCGTCGGTGATGTGGGGGATGATCTGGACGGTCTTGCCCAGGTAGTCGCCCGCGCGCTCCTTCTCGATGACGTGCTGGTAGGTCTTGCCCGTCGTGATGTTGTGGTCCGAGGTCATGTCGATGTCGAGGAACCGCTCGTAGTTCCCCAGATCGAGGTCGACCTCGCCGCCGTCCTCGAGGACGTAGACCTCCCCGTGCTGGTAGGGGTTCATCGTCCCCGCGTCGACGTTCAGGTACGGGTCGATCTTCACCGCGGTGACGTCGAACCCGGCGTTTTTCAGGAGCCGGCCGGTGCTCGCGGCCGTGATCCCCTTGCCGAGCCCCGACATGACGCCGCCGGTGACGAAGATGAACTTGTTCCCCAGCGAGGGGTCATAATGAGTGTCCGATTCCGTCGGCATACC
>SDGW01000024.1_pt1 | contig 57333 bp, 63 predicted proteins | sample 2873831 | NCBI WGS metagenome assembly SDGW01 (sample SAMN08132700, study PRJNA421101) | hypersaline lake metagenome | isolation source: celular fraction 0.22 microns magnesium sulfate-rich crust from ephemeral... | place: Spain: Penahueca Lagoon, Toledo | collected 2011-07 | reverse complement strand
TCACCAAGTGCCACAAACGGCGTGCAAGATACAGAGGATAAGTTCAGCACACCACCCTCCTTTGTTTCGCGCCGAAACCGACGAACTATCCGCTCAGTAGACCTGCTTATTGGCCATGGGAGAGGCTTTACCCTCAACGAAATCGACGGTGAGTCCTGTGTAGTCAATCGGCGCTTTCTGGATCAACGACTTCACGGCATTCAGGACATTCTGCGAATACTCGTTGCTTCCCGTTCGTCACGAACTCGATGATGGATTGATATTCTGGGACTCTAGCGTTACAGAACGGGCAGTTTCCGAGTATCTGGTTTTCGACTGTCATAGGGAACCGGGGTGGAGCCATGGAGCGTGTGACAGGGGAATCCACCGCTCCATGCGATGTGTTTGATTTTTCGAGTGAAAAAGGTGTGCCTGCCACAGCGAAAGTAGAAAAGCCCTATAGAGTTTTGGTAGTGGAATTCAACAAACTCGTTGATCATGAGATAGGCACCCTACGAGGCCGCGAAGGTCAGATTCTAAGTATTCTCCCTACCTTGCTCGTATATAAAATGAGGGTTATAGTACTCACATACCCTATCTGTATTTTGTTTATAACAACTTCCAAAGGGGTGAGGGACTATTGCATGGACGGCCTCACAGGTTTCCAGCGTGACCTCCTATACGTCATTGCGGGTGCAGAGCAGCCATCTGGTCAAGACGTGAAAGATGAGGTAGAGCAGTACTATAGCAGTGAAATCAACCATGGGCGTTTATATCCGAACCTAGATACAGTAGTGAACAAGGAGTTAGTCGAGAAAGGGCAATGGATCGTCGGACTAATTACTACGATATTACAGAACAAGGAGAGGAGCTAATTGAAGAGCGTCGTAAATGGGAAGAGCAGTGTGTGGATTTCTGAGAACAGTCTCGTACGCCCATCATATCATCGAAATAACAGGACATAGCCGCCGTCATCGAACCGTATTGCTTACTTCTCGGACGTGGTGACTACACAGTGCTGTACTGGCTGATCATCGATCGCTTGTCAGTAACCTTCGAACGGACACCTTCGTTGGCTTGACTCGCGGTGCGTAGACAGTCTTCTCTACGATTCGATCAGCGGGGGGTTCCCCGGTGTTGTCAGGTGCCATTGTGGATTCGTAGCGCATAACGACAGCCTGGAGCGGACTGTTCACCGTTATCCCTAGTGGCCCATTCGAGTTCAACTGGCCCACTCGAGGGCAGCGTTTCACGCCGGATAAATCCTTGGAGGATGTGTCGTCGATTTCGCCACGCTTTATACGAATCCAGCTAACTCCCCAAGTGACGCTGTGCCATCGTTAATTCTCTTGACCGGAGCGTTTCTCGTTTCGTTCGTCGTCGCAGCGGTGACTGGCGCGAGTAGCGTCTCCGTCTCCATGGCACCGGCGGTTGGGGCGAACTCAGTCGGGGTAATCCGTGGGGCGTTCCTCGTCGGAATTGCCGGGTTCGTCGGTGCCGTTCTTCAGGGGGCGGCGGTGACGCGCGGTGTCGGGACGGAGATCGTCTCTGGATCCATTTCCTTCGAGATGGGAACGATCGCACTGCTCGTCATCGGACTGTACGTCGGACTGGGTATCTACTTCGAACACTCGATTCCCGTCGCGTTCTCGACGTTCGGCGCGATCGCTGGGGTCGGTCTGGCGGCAGGCTACAGTCCGAACTTCGGCTACTGGTCACTCACGATCGCTTCGTGGATCGCGTCCGGGGTCGCTGCCGTGTTTCTGGCGTACAGTATGGTTCTCATCATCCGGCGATACGTTCCGGAATCGGCCCGGATGGATCGCGCGGTAGAACAGGCAGTCCTGTTTGCGGGGATCGTCTTTTCGTTCATCGGTGGCGGCAGTCAAGTCGGACTGGCAGTCGGGCCACTCGTCGGAACGGTCCGTGAACTCGGGTTCGGGATTCTTCCGTTGATCGCGTTCGGGGGTCTCGGTATCATGGTCGGCGCGTGGACGAAAAGTCCCGTGATGCTCCAGGCCGTCGGTCGTCAGTACGCCAGTCTCGGACAGCGAACGTCCCTCGCGGTTCTCTTGACCGCAATTCCGATGGTTCAGATCATCGCAAACACTCTCGGTGTTCCGATCTCCTACAACCACATCATCATCAATAGCATCGCCGGCTGCGGATTCGCTGGCGCGGGAAGCAGCGTAGATATCTGATGTAGAACGGTGCTTCAGCGCCTTTTGCAGCAAGTCCTGTATGATCCATAACCATAACTTTTATTAGGTTTTTGCTGAAGTAGTCGAATATTCGCTGTTCCTAGAACAGGGTCTCGTTGTATCAGATCACAGATGGTGGTTTCACAACCGACACCGTCACTTCGTCATCGCCCTGTCTTGCGGTTTTCCTTATCTAGACAGTGCCCTCTAAAACCTGTTCTGGTTTCTGTTATCAAGGTACACTAACCGATACCTGAGATCTCTGTACTGAGCGAGCCTCACTTTCGCAAATCGGCACGACCCGCGCGACATTCGCGCCTTGTATGCAGCATGCTCGCAGAAACCCACCCAGTTTCTGTTAGAAGTCGCGTGCTGACTAGAGAGCATGAGTTCAGCACGGCACTCTCGTTTGTTTCACGCCCAAACTACTGAACCAGCTGTTCCATAGATATGCGAATTGACCAAAGGGTTAGTCACCCAAATAATCATAACAAAATGGTCCGTCAGAAGTCCTATGAGAGTACAGTTCAGAGACTGGCTTTCGTGTCCTGACTGTGGGGAACGAGATGATGTGCAGATGATGGCCCATAAAACAGATATCGTGCTTGAGTGTTACAGCTGTGGACAAATATCAGAATATACGGTTGGAGATGATATTCCGCTCCATAACCTTGATATCGAAGCTATCACTGACATGGTCAGCGAGGATTAATGACGCAAGCGCCCAGTTCCTCCCCTGTACTGAGCGATCACCACGTTCGTAGATCAGTCACGATCGCGTGCCGCATTCGCGCTGTGTATTCAGCACGACTCTACGATGTCATCAGTAACTGATAAAAGCGACAGCGGTCAGTCCACATCGACACATAACGAACTGCCGGTCAGGATCCGGAACCGAATGTGGATACAGAAACCGTACAGCAACCACCGCTGCGATACGAGCCGTCGACGGCTCAGTCGTCTTGTCCGAGGATGCCGCGCTCGGTCATCTTCCGGGGGTCGAGCACCTCGTCGGCCTCCTCCTCGTCCAGGTACCCCTTCTCGAGCACCACTTCCCGAACGGTTTTACCCTCCTTGAGCGCGGTCTTGGCGACCTCGCTTGCCTTGTCGTAGCCGATGTGGACGTTGAGCGAGGTGGCCATCGCCATCGACTGCTCGACGCGCTCTTCGCAGTACTCTTCGTTGGCCTCGAGTTTGCGGACGAACCGTTCGCCGAAGACCTGGCTCGCGTTCGAGATGAGTTCGGCCGACTCGAGGAAGTTGTGGGCCAGCACGGGCTTGTAGAGGTTGAGGTCGATCTGGCCCTCGGCCGCGCCGGCGGAAACGGCGGCGTCGTTGCCGACGACCTGCTTGTGGACCTGGTTGACGGCTTCGGCGACGACGGGGTTGATCTTGCCGGGCATGATCGAGGAACCGGGCTGATTCTCGGGCTGTTCGATCTCGCCGAGGCCGTTGCGCGGGCCGGAGGCGAGCAGTCGGAGGTCGTTAGCGATCTTGTTCAGCGAACCGGCCACCGTTCGAAGCGCGCCGTGGGCCTCGCTCATCGCGTCGTGGGCGGCCTGGGCCTCGAAGTGGTTGTCGGCCTCGCGGAACTGGACGCCGGTCTCCTTCGTGATGTACTCCGCTGCGCGACCGGGGAACTCGGGGTGGGTGTTCAGCCCGGTCCCGGTCGCCGTGCCGCCGAGTGCGAGTTCGCCGAGGTGGTTCCGGACCGTGTCGACGCGGGCGAGCCCCTTCTCGACCTGCGTGCGGTAGCCGCCGAACTCCTGGCCTAGCGTGACCGGCGTCGCGTCCTGCAGGTGCGTGCGGCCGGTCTTGACGACGTCGTCGAACTCCTCTTCTTTCTCCTCCAAGGCCTCGCGGAGGGTATCGAGGGCGGGGATAACGTCCTTTTCGACGGCCTCGAGGGAGGCGACGTGCATCGCGGTCGGGATGACGTCGTTGGAGGACTGCCCGTAGTTGACGTGGTCGTTGGGGTGGACGACGCGGTCGCCGATCTCGCTGCCCATGAGTTCGGCGGCGCGGTTGGCGATGACCTCGTTGGCGTTCATGTTCGACGACGTACCGGAACCGGTCTGGAAGACGTCGACCGGGAACTGCTCGTCGTGCTCGCCGGCGATGACCTCGTCGGCGGCCTCGATGATCGCCTCGGCGACGTCCTCGTCGACGAGCTCGAGGTCGCGGTTGGCCTGTGCGGCGGCCTTCTTGACGACCCCGAGCGCGCGGACGAACCGGCGGCTGAACGTGATCCCCGAGATCGGGAAGTTCTGGATCGCGCGCTGGGTCTGGGCCCCCCAGTAGGCGTCCGCGGGCACCTGCATCTCGCCTAAGCTGTCCTCCTCGATTCGGTAGTCGTCTCCGTCTGCCATACGCGGAGCGTCGGGACCGGTCAGGTAAAATCCACCGAAAGCCCGACATCGTCCGCTCGAGTGCGCTCGCGCAGGGCCGACTGGAGGCGCTCTCGGCCCGTGCCGTGAACGTCGCGAGCCGTCTCGAGGTCGACGTCGTAGATCGTCGGCGACCCCCAGGCGAAGGTGCGCGAGCTGGCGGTGTCGACGGCCAGCGAGGCGAGTCCGAGCCGTCGCTGGAAGATCGATCGACGCGTCGAGACCGTCTGGACTCGGTAGTAGGGGATGACGGTCGTCCGGCGCTTCCAGAACCCGCTGCGGATCACGAGATGGTCGTCGCCCACGAAATAGCCCAGATTGGCGTACTTGAGATGTGCAGCGGGCGGTACCGCGACGAAGACGATGGCCGTGAGGTACCATCGGTCGAAGGCCGAGACCTCGGTGAGCCCGAACGCGGTGGCGACGACGGCGACCGCGACGATGGAATATCGTGCGAGATATCGCCGGCGGGCCAGCGGCGGCGGACTCCGGAACTGGGGCGTCTCGACGCCGGTGAGGTTCTCGGCGAACCGATAGACGCGATCGGTTTCGGCCAGCGGCACGGCCGACTGGCTGCCGCTACTGCTGTCGGGGCCGTAACCCGCCGTTTCGACCCAGAGGCCGGCGTAGCCGACCAGCCGCTGGAGCGGGTTCTCGGTGATGGAGACCGACTGGACTTTCTCGACGGGAATCGACCCGCTGTAGCGCTGGACCAGTCCCCGCTCGTAGACGAAGTCGTCGCCCGCCCGTCCGAGCCGGAAGCCGTAGTAGTTCGTGACGGTGTAGATCGCGCTCGCGACGTACGTGGCTGCTATCCACTGGATCGTGGTGGTCACTGCCAGCACCAGCAACTGGCCGACGGCAGCACTGTCGACCGCCTCCGGGCCGCCGAACGGTTCGGCGACAACCAGGAGGAACTCGGGAACCGGCCCAGCGCCGGAGTCGGCACCCTGCACGAAGAACAGGAGCATGACCGGGAACACCGCTGCACCCCACCGGAACGAGGTCAGGGCGTAGACGAGGAGTTCTCGAAACTCGAGTTCGAACAGGCGGATCGGACCGGCCTCCGCTCGAGCCCGCTCGCGCCGTTGCGTCTCGCCGGGGCCGGTGGCCGCGTCGGTTCCGCTCGCCGGAGCCGCCCGTTCGTCAGCACGCTCCTCACCGTCCGTCTTCGCCGTCAGCCGGCGGATATCCGTGCGAAGGCGATCTGCCTCGGCCTCGCTGACGTAGTTCAGCGTGGCCTCCGTCTGGCCGCCGCCGGCGGTCTCGATCGAGACGACGGAGAGCCCGAGGAGCCGCTGGAAGACGCTCTGGGAGACGTCGACGTTCTGGATGCGTCGGTAGGGGATCTCGCGGGAGCGCCGCGAGAGAACGCCGGAGGTGACGTCGAACGTACTCGCGGTGAGCTCGTAGGTGAATCGGTAGTAGTACGCGACCCCGTAGGCGACGCCGACGACGAAGCCGATCGGGGCGAGCAGGAATAGCCAGTCGACGAGTTGCCCACTGTCGAGACCGACGATGCCGCCGATTGCCATGAGGAAAAACGGAAGCGAGAGCCCGGTGACGCCGCGCTGGAGCGCCAGCGTCACCGCGCTGAGCGGATGGAGGCGCTTCATATCAGACGGCGTCCTCGGCCTCGCTCTCGACGGCCAGTTCCCGAAGCGTGTCCTGTAGACTCCGCGCCCGGTCTGGCGTCAGCCCCGGAATGCGAACGTCGGCGTTCCGCGAGCCGGCCGTGTAGACCACGACGCTCGAGAGGCCGAGCGCCCGTTCGATCGGGCCGAACTGGGTGTCGACGTGCTGAACGCGGACGAACGGGACGGCGGTCTCGACGAAGGTGACGACGCCGCGCTCGAGGTAGAGCGCATCGTCCTGGAGTTCGAACCGCCAGACCTGGTACAGCCGAAGGGCGTAGACGGCACCGAGGACGAGTCCGAGCGCGACGACGCCGACGATCACCGACATCGGGACGTCGACCCGCCACTGACCGACCTCGGCGAACCGGTCGGCGACGGCGAGGACGACGCCGAGAACGATCGCGACGACCGCCCCGCGGGCGATCCAGAGCAGTCTGATGCGGGGATGGAGGGATTCCATGCGCCTAACGTGTCAGGGCTGGTGGATAAAGCTACGGTTCGATCGAGGCGGCTCGCTTGCGGCAACGCGATCGGCCTGTGGTGACGTTTATCACTGCGCCTGACGAACCACTCGAACATGGCTTCTGATGTATCCAGTACCAGCCAGTGGGAGAACGTCGAGAGCAGTCGCGACGGTCACGTCGGCCGGATCGCGCTCACTCGACCCGAGGCGATGAACACGTTCAGCACTGGTCTCGCACAGGACCTGGACGAAGCGCTCCGCGCGTTAGACGAGGACTCCGAGGTGCGAGCGATCGTCGTTCACGGGGCGGGCGAGACCTTCTCCGCCGGGATCGACCTCTCGGAACACGGCGATCACGGGGCCGAAGACGAGTACGAGGAGTGGGTGACGCGGATGGAGGAACCGTTTCACACCCTGACGGAGATGCGGACGCCCGTGATCGCCGCGGCCCACGGCCACGCGGCCGCCAACGGGATCGGGCTGGTCGCGGCCTGCGACCTCGCCGTGGCCGCCGAGGGAACGCAGTTCGGCGCGACGGCACCGAAAGTCGGCCTGTTCTGCATGGGTCCGGCCGTGCCGCTCATGAAGGCGCTCACCAGAAAGCGCTGTCTCGAGTTGATCCTGACCGGCGAGTTGATCGACGCCGAGACGGCCCACCAGTGGGGGCTCATCAATCGGATCGCCCCCGAGGGTGAGCACCTCGACGCGGCGATGGAACTCGCCGAAACGATCGCCTCCAAGAGCCCGATGGCGGTCCAGTTGGGGAAGGAGGCGTTCTACGAGATGGTCGAGATGGAGTACGACGAGGCCCTCGAGTACTCGAACGAACGGTTCGCGGCCCTCTGTACGACCGACGACGCGAACGAGGGCATCGCGGCCTTCCTCGAGGGCGAGCCCCTCGCCGCCGACGAGTGGCCGGAGAAGTGAACTACCGATCCGCCTCGAGGTCGTCGTACTCCGCGGGCGTGTAGGTCGACAGTTCGAGGGCGTGGATGTCGGTCGTCATGTGCTCGCCGAGGCTGTCGTACACCTTCTGGTGTTGCTGGACCAGCGGCAGCCCCTCGAATGCCGGCGAGACGACCGTCGCGGCGAGGTGGTCTTCGTCGTGTTCGTCGCGCGCGTGGGTGACCGTGGCCTCGCACTCCTCCAGATTCGATTCGATGAGTTCCTCGACGGCTGCTGGCTTCATACTCGTTGAGTGCGCCGCTCGCGGCAAAAGCGCCGCGGTCTCGGCAGCGAATGCAGCGGCGTCGCTCCCCGAGACAGCGGGGTCGCTCAGAAGGGGACGTCGTCAGATATGTTCCGGTTCGAGGATCCCTCCCCGGCGAGCCCGTCGAAGCCGGTGCTGACGGAGACATGATCGATCGCGTCGATCTCGGCCGGCAACCGCTGCTGGATCGCCTGGGTCGTCATCGAGCTGACGCCACACCCGTCGCACGCGCCGCTCAGGTTGATCGAGACGCGCCGCTCCTCGAGATCGAGTTCGGTGATCGAGGAGTCGCCGCCGTGCAGTTCGATCTGCGGAAAGTTCCGTCGGAGGAACAGCGAAACCTCTTCGCGGACCGCGTCTTCGGGAGACCCTTCGGGCTCGGACTCGCTCATGGCTGCCACGAGGGGCCGAAGCAGTATATACTGTCGGCCGAATCGATTCCCTCCTCGTGCCGCCGCGGGCAGATTCGAATCCGCACGTCGGTTCCGTCTCCGATGACGGCGATTTTATGCCGGTTCGAGACGCCGCTTCGGATATGTCACTGGCAGCCGAGACGCGCCGAGCGGTCGACCGGAACCCGTTCCTCCGGACCGCGCTGCGGGCCGGCGTCGTCAACTACACCGCCGCGGCCCGGTATCTCGACGTCGACGGCGACCCAGACGCGATCGCGACGGCGCTGCGCCGGTACGCCGACGAATTGCCGACCTACGAGACCGACTCTCGAGCGGTTCGCGTCCGGATGGAGAGCGGGATCGGCCCGCTCGAGCAAATCGAGGGCGAGAGCGGGGGGAAAGACGGGCACGGGAGTGGAGATGAAGGCAACGCCGCGACCGCGGCCACCGAGGCGCTCGTCGCAGTTGGCAGCGCGGCGTTCGGTCCCTGTGGCGGCGACCGAACCGCGATCGTCGCGACCGGCGACGTGGACACGGCCGCGCTCGCCGACGTGCTCGCACGGCTCTCGCTCGAGGATATTTCGCCGGACGCGGCGGCAGTCGCGGACGGAACGATGGTGCTCGTCGTCGAGCGGCGCGAGGGAGCGAACGCGCTCCGGGCGGTCGAGGGAGCGCTCGAGCGCGTGGGCGTGCGGGGTGACTGAAAACCGGACCCGTCACGGTTCGAACGGCAGCGCGTCCAGCAGGTCTTCGCTCTGGTAATCGAGGTGATCGAGGCGCGGTCCCAGTAGCTCGCGAACGAGAACGATCAAGGGGTTGTTCGCACCGTCACCGACGATCGCCCGCTCCGCGGTTCCGTCGGGGGCCGTGTCGTCTACGAGGGCGATCATGAGCTGTTCGCGATCCGCGAAGACGATGCGGCCGACCGTCGGTTGCTCGCCGCCGTCGTTCAACCAGTCGAGTTGCGGTTCCCAGACCGTCGCCTCCGGCAGTCGCGTCCGCGCGAGTTCACGGACGGCCGGGTCGTGGGTCCCCATCGAGACCGCGACGCCGCGTTCGATCGCGTTCTGCGCGCTTCGAACGCACTCGTCTTCGAAGAGGGCGGCACCGACGAACATGCAGAACAGTTCCTCGTCGGCTTCCTCGACGAGATACCGTCCGTACTCGATCACGTCTTCGCGGCCCTCGATCACGCCGACGGTGTCGTCGGTCGCGGCCGTGCCCGATTCGAAACACGAGAGCAGTTCGTCGATCATCTCGAGTTCCAGCCACTCGGCGCTGACCGACGGATACGTTTCGTACGAGACGACGTTCGCCTCGGGATCGTAGTCGATCAGGCCGACCTCGTCGAGTCGGGGGAGCTCCGTATGATGGAGCGATAGCTTCTCCCGCTGGCGATCGGTCTCGTCGGTCGCAGCATCGCTCTCGACCGTCTCGTTCGCGACGAGCCGTTGGGCGAGTTCGGTGACGGTGAGCGACCGTGCGGCGTCGTTGAGGATCGACAGAATGGCCCGATTTCGCCGCTCGGCGAGGAGACGGATCACCTCGTTCTCGTTGGTGTCCATGAGAGTCTGTTCCGTAATCCAGTACTTAGTTGCTAGTTCCTAACCAATCGGTGCGCGGCCCCGTCGAACCGATCAGTCACTGTCGGTCGCGGTCGATCGACGGTTTTGGTCGTCGGTGAGCCACACCGCATCACCGTCCGAATCGTACGTTATCTCCCCTGCGTCCTCGAGCAGAGGGAGATCGACGTGAACGAGTCGGACGTGGAGCCGGTCGGCGTCCAGCAGTTCCGCGTCATCGGCCGCGAGCGCGTCGACCAGTTCGCTGACGGAGATCTCGCCGGTGCTGACCTCGAGCACGTCGAGGAGTCGGTGTCGTCGCTGGACCGATTCCCAGTTACCCGTGGCGGTCGTCGTGTCGTCAGCTCGGAGGGCGACGGCGAGAGCGGCGTCGGTGTGCATCGTTTGCGGTCGAACCGTCCATCGGTACGGGAAAAGGGATTCTGACGAATCCGTCCAAACGTTTCGCTCGGCTCGGGTCTGCGACGAACAGCGGTGTTCGAGTGGCATCACATCGTTTAACTTTCGGCCGAGCGAAGCGGGCACAATCAGAATGACCCTGCACGTGACGAATACGTTGACGGGCGAGAAGGAGCCGTTCGAGCCGCAGGATCCCGAAAACGTCTTGCTCTACTACTGTGGTCTGACGGTCTCCGATCCGCCCCACCTGGGCCACGCGCGGTCGTGGGTCCACGTCGACGTCATGCACCGCTGGCTCGAGCATCGGGGCTACGGCGTACGTCATGTCGAGAACTTCACCGACGTCAACGAGAAGATCGTCGCCCGCGTCGGCGAGGACGACCTCGGCGACAGCGAGAGCGAAGTCGCCGAGAGCTACATCCAGCGGACGATCGATGACATGCGCTCGCTGAACCTCCTGCGGACGGAAGTCTACCCGCGCGTCTCCGAGCACGTCCCCGAGATCATCGATCTCGTCGAAACCTTGATCGAGAAGGGCTACGCCTACGAGTCGAACGGCTCGGTCTACTTCGACGTGACCAGCTTCGACGACTACGGCAAGCTCTCGAACCAGGAGCTCGACGAGATCGAGTCCCAGGGCGACCCCGACGAGCGCTCCGAAAAGCGCAATCCGGCGGACTTCGCGCTCTGGAAGGCCGGCGGCGTCGACCCCGACGCGATCGAAGAGCACCGCCACGAGGGCGCGGCGCCCGCCGAGGACGCCTGCGAAACGTCTCTCACGTGGGACTCGCCGTGGGGTGAGGGGCGTCCCGGCTGGCACATCGAGTGCTCGGCGATGAGCATGACCCACCTCGGCGAGACGCTCGACGTCCACGTCGGCGGCCGAGACCTGGTCTTTCCCCATCACGAGAACGAAATCGCCCAGTCCGAAGCCGCGACGGACCACCAGTTCGCGAAGTACTGGCTCCACTGCGAACTCTTCCAGATGGACGACGAGAAGATGTCCTCGAGTCTGGGCAACTTCGTCACGGTCGACGACGCGATCGATCAGTGGGGGACGAACGTCGTGCGGACCTTCCTCACCGCGGGATCGTACAACAGCAAACAACTCTATTCCGACGAGACGATCGCCGAAGCCGAGGAGCGCTGGGACCGTCTGGAACGAGGCTACGAAGCAGCCGTCGACGCCCTCGATTCGCCTGCAGCGAGCTCGAAGGCCGAGGACGGAACCCTCCGCGACGAGGTCGACGGTGCGCGCGAGGCGTTCGCGACCGCGATGGACGACGACTTCAATACCCGAGAAGCGCAGTCGGCGCTGCTGTCGGTCGTCACGGCGATCAACCGCCACCTCGAGTCGGTCGACGCCGACGACGAGGGCGATGCGAGTGACGAAGACGGTACGGCGAGCTACGATTACCGTGGGCTTCGGCTCGCGGTCGAAACACTCGAGGAACTCGGCGGCGTGCTCGGTCTCTCTTTCACGGGCGACACGACCGGATCCGCGGCCCTCGCTGGCGACGTGGTCGACCTCGTCCTCGAGGTGCGCGAGCGGGAACGCGAGGCCGGCAACTACGAGCGGGCCGACGAGTTACGCGACGAACTCGCGGCCCTCGGCGTCGAAGTGCAGGACACGGACGAGGGGGCGACTTACCGGCTGCCGTCGGGCGAGTGAGCGGCGAGCGAGCGCCGTCGTACCGGCTATCGTGACAGTTCGTTAGCCAGCCCGTTCAAATAGGTGGCGTACCTCTAGCTTGCAATGACTGATTCCGACTCGTTCGTCGCCGCCGGGTTCGACGCCATGCCCGCTCACGTGGCGATCCTCGACGGGGCCGGAACGATCGTCTACACGAACGAATCGTGGGACTCCTTCGGCGACTCACAGGGGTTGGCCGAAACGACCGGCGGCGTCGGGAACAACTACTTCGACGTCTGCGAGGCCAGCGACGACGACGAGGCCCCGGAGACCGCACGCGGCATCCGCGCGGTCGCGGCCGGCGACCGCGACGAGTTCTCGCTCGAGTATCCTTGTCACACACCGGACCACGAGCGCTGGTTCATGATGCGGGCAACGCCCTACGCCCACGATGGTGAGCGATTCGTGCTCGTCATGCACGTCGATATCACCGAACGCCGACAGCTCGAGCAGCAAAACCGGGACCAGGCTGAGCGTATGGAGGGGTTCGCGAAACTCCTCTCGCACGACCTGCGCAACCCGCTGGCAGTCGCGCTGGCCCAGGCCGAGATGCTCGAGTTGGACGACGACGTCGATCTCGATGACGCGGGCGGCGATCGCAGTTCGCTGCGCTCGTCGCTCGAGCGTATGGAGTCGATCATCGAGGACGCGCTGGTCCTCGTCTCGACCGACCGGGTCGAAGAGACCGAACTGCTCCCGCTCGCGAGCACGGTCGATACCGCGTGGGCACACGTCCGGACGGGAGCGGCGACGGTGTCGGTAGTCGACGACGTCGCGATCCGGGCTGACCCGACGCTCGTGAGCCACCTCTTCGAGAATCTCTTTCGCAACGCCGTCGAGCACGCGGGCGAGAACGTCCATATCGAGATCGGAGCGCTCGAAGAAGCGACCGCTGCCGACGCGGAGGTTGAGCATGCGACGCGATCGAATCCGCTCGAGCGGCCGGTCACCAATGGGGCGGGTATGGAAGACGTTGTCGGCGGCTTCTACGTCGAGGACGACGGCCCGGGAATCCCGGCCGATCAGCGCGAGCAGGTGTTCGAGTCGGGGTACTCGTCCGACGGCGGCTCCGGGTTCGGGTTGGCGATCGTTCGCGAAGTCACCGACGCACACGGCTGGTCGATCGACGTGACGGGCGGACGCGACGGCGGCGCCCGGTTCGAAATTCGAGGCGTATCGATGCTCGAACGCTAACGCTGACGTGGCAGTCACCCTGACGGTCATCAGAGAGTGACAACCACCGCGGCGCTTATTTCCTCGAGTCTGGTCGGGTTCGGTGAATGAATCGACGGCTGTTCGTCCGTTCGCTTGTGGCCGCCGGCATCGGTACGGCTGCCGGTTGCCTCAGCGACGCCGGCAGCGTGACGGCTACGGCGACGCCGGCGCGGGTCTCCGAAGACGCGGCCGCGACGGCCGGCTACGAGTATCAGGGGACCAGAGAGCGGGTCGAGACGGAACGCGTCGGCGGCGAGGACGTCGAGGTGACGAGCTACGTCAGCGTCTACGATCGAGCCATCGAACTACCGACCGAACGCTTCGGCGGAGACGCGTTGAAAGCGGGCGTGTTCGCCGTGCTCGCAGTACCGCAGGTCACTGCCGGCGGCGAGACGTCCAATCCCGTGAGCGACCTCTCGAGACGAGACCTCGCGAACCGCGTTCAGAACCACTACGAGGAATTCGCGATCGACCGGGCGGTCGGTGGCCGGGCGCTTCAGGCGCTGGGACAGCGGTTCTCGTTTCAGTCGTACGAAGGCACCGCGACCCTGCAGGACGAGTTCGAGGTCCCCGTCCGGATCGACCTCGCTCGGCGCGACCACGAGGACGACCACGACGTGATCGCCGCCATCTACCCGGTCGAGGACCTCCTCGGGGACGAGTCCGAGCAGGGGCGGATCGACACCCTCGTTCGGGGGCTCGAGCAGTACGACGACATCGATATCGAGATCGTCGATGGGAACGATGGGAGCGACGGCGGATAGAAGGGACGACCGCTCGGTCGCAGGTCAGAGTCCGATCGCGGTGGTGATCGAGAGCCCACTCGCGAGTGCGCCGAGCAGGTAGCCACCGATCGCGCCACCGTTGAGCAGCGGCAGACCGGCGTGTGCACGTCCCTTGAGAACCATGTGCATGAGAACGAGGAGCCCGGCGATGGTCCCGAGCAGCGCGCCGAGCGCGGGCAGGTTCAGCGCGAGCATCGGAACCGCGAGCGTGTCGACGTCGAGGAACGAGGCCGCGCTGGCGACGAGCACCGTCGGAATGACGGCGTCGCCGAGGCCGATGAACAGGGCGTCGCGCTCGAGGGCGTCCGAACTCGAATCGTCGTCTGTGTCGGACGCCGCTGGGTCGGCGACATCGTCGGCACTGCCGTCGGTCGCGTCGGTCGGTTGGCCGCCGTCGTTCTCGAGCACGTCGTCGGTACTGCCGGCCGCCAGATAGGAGTACGAGAGCGTCGTCGGGACGACGAAGACGACGGGAATCTTGAGGTCCATCACGCCCTCGGCGAGGTCGAGCATGTGTTCGGTGCCGTAGACGCTGATGGCGTCGTAGACGGCTAAGACGGAGAGCAACAGTAGGGCCGGTAGCAGGCCGAAACTGATTCCGAACAGCGCGGCCGCACCGGCTCCCATCAACACCCCGGCACTGTCGATGACGTACCACTCGGGATAGAGCAAGAGCGCGGCCCCGACGGTCAGCGAGGCGGCGATCGCGAGCCCGCTCGCGACCCCCTCGGAGGCGAACGGCGAGACCAGCGGCGGGACGAGTTCGGCGAAGACGTACCACGAGATCATCACGCTGACGCCCACGAGCAGGAGCCTGATGAGCGAATCGAGGTCGTACTTGAACGCCGCGAGCATGAATCCGGTCGCGACGAGCATGATTCCAACGTAGAGGATACTGTTGGTCGGGTTCTGCGGGTTCTCGACTGCCTGTCGGCCCGATTCCGTGAAGGGGTCGACCAGCGCCAGCGAACCGAGCTGGACGCCGAGAAACAGCAGTACCGTCAGTCCCACGGCGGCGAGGACCCGGGTCCGATCGTTCATGGCGCGGCGTTTGCACCCCGCTCGTATTGGTTTTTCCACTCCGGCCGCGCCGCAAAAGGTGGTCACGATCACGTCGCGGCCGCCGGCCGTGGTGACACCGCGTTACCGCGCGTACAGCGTCGCCCCGACCAGCGACGGCAAATGCACGCCGTCGTCCGGCGTTACCGCCAGATAGGGCTGTGAGACGGGGCCGAAAACGTCGACGACACGGCCCACTTCCTCGAGGGAGTCGTCCAAGACCATCGTCCCGATCTCGTCGCGGTGGCTGTCGATATCGTCCGCGCCGCCATCGTCGTCCGTCTCGTCCGCGCGCAGGACGGCGAGTCCCTGAGCGGTGCGGACGACTGCGCCGACCCGGCGCATCTCACTCGCGCATCGCGACGACGTACGCCGCGACGGCTTGCACGAGGTCGTTCTTCGACGAGTCGTCGGCCCCGCGGACGACGACCCGGCCGCGGTCGGCCCAGTGCTCCCGCGAGTAGGCCTTGTCCCGCTCGATCGTGGCGTCGTACCCGATCTGTTGGACGGCCTTCGCGATTTCGTCGACCGTGGGTTCCTCGACGGCCAGCTCCTCCGACACGCGTCGTCCCTCGGCCCGCGAGAGGGTCGCATCGAGATACGCGGGCCAGATGACGTTCTCGACCATGCGCTTTCCTGAGTGGTCAGGCGAGTAAACGCTTTTCAAAGCGAGACGGCGCGTCGAACGAAGTGCTGGAAAAAGTAACGCTGGATCAGCGGGTCATCGTCGGCGCGCGACGAACCCGGCGGCAGCAAGTAGGGCGACAGCGGCGGCGGGGACGCCGAATCCGGGGATGGCGCTCTCACCGCCGCTCTCGTCGTCGGTCGATTCGTTGCTCGTCGTGTTCCCGTCGTCGCTGTACTCCTCGTCGACGGCCTCGAGGTCGCTCTCGATCTCGGCGTACACCTCGGGGTGGACCTGCTCGACGATTTCTTCGATCGCGTAGACGACGTTCGGTCCGGGCTGGCTCATCGCGTTATCGTCGACGGCGATCGTGTTGTTCTGCTGCATAGCGGTCGTCGCCTGAAGACTCCCCGCCATTGGCGGCGACTCCGTTCGATCAGGGTAGACGATCCACTCGGGGTTCTCGTTCACGACGACTTCCGAGTTCATCTGCACCCAGCCCGTCTGGCCGGCCTCGGCAGCGAGGTTCGTGAGCCCCGCCGTGGTCAGCACGTCGTGCTGGAACGTCTCCGAGCCGAAGGTCGCGCCGTCGGAGCCGCTGGCGTAGTACGCGAGCGGCTTCTCCTCGTCCTCGAGCGCGTTCTCGAAGACCTCGAGTCGCTCGTTCATCCACTGGATCGTCTCCTCGGCACCCTCACAGTGACCGGTCACCTCGCCGGTCACGCGGACGTTCTCGCGAACGTCGTCGAACGATTTCGCGGTGTCGAGGACGACGACCGTGATGCCGGCGTCGTCGAGCGTGTCGAGGAGGTCCTGATTGTACGTGGCGATGTTCGCGGCGAGGACGACGTCCGGGTTCAGCGAGACGATCTCCTCCGCGACCGGCGTGACGCCGTCGTCCGCCGTGATGTCCGTTCGGTCACCGGCCTCGAGCGATTCGGTGTACTGGCTGACCGGCATCCCGACGACTTTCCCCTCTGCACCGATGGAGTAGGCAAGTTGTGCGTCGCCCGGATAGAGCGTCACGACCGACTCCGGTTCGCTCTCGATCGTGACCTCCTCGCCGGTTGCGTCGGTCATCGTGAGCGGGTACTCACACTGTGCGTTCGAGTCCTGTGCGGCGGTTCCCGTCGCAGCGCCCGCGGTGGCTGCGGCGGGGCCGATCGCCGAGACTGTCAGTAAAACGGCTAGCAAAACGGTGAGTTGCTGTTTCATCGTATACGATCTGCTCCCCACTTCAACAAATATTTGTCTACTACAAGCGAGGTTGCGTGTATGGACCGATCGGTCCGGACAGCGGCGTGGTCGACGGGCCTCGGAGCGCTGCTCGTCGCCGTCGTCGTGGGGAGCGCCGCGCTCGGACCGGTGCGGATCGAGCCGCTGACGGTCGCGATGGCGATCCTGAACGCGGTCGCCGTCCCGTCGGGCCTCGAGATCGGAACCGGGACGCTGCCGGTACTCGGCTGGCCGGTTCCGGTGCCGGATCTCGAGTACGCGTCCGTCTTCTCGTTCGACGTCCCGCAGACCCACCAGTACATCGTGACGCAGATGCGACTCCCCCGTATCGTCCTCGCGGCGACGGTCGGGTTCGCGCTCGCCGCCGCGGGGACGGTGATGCAGGGGTTCTTCCGAAACCCGCTCGCCGATCCCTCGATCATCGGCGTCTCGTCCGGTGCCGCGGCGGGTGCGGTCGCGGCGATCGCCTTCCCGGCCATCGTCCCCTTCGATAGCCTCCACCTGGCCGCGTTCGTCGGTGCGCTCGTGACCGCGTTTTTCGTCTATGCGATCGCGACCGAGGGGGGGCGTACGCCGGTCGCGACGCTGTTGCTCGCGGGGGTCGCTATCCAGGCCTTCCTCGGGGCCATGATCTCCTACATGCTCATCCACAGCGGCGATGGCCTCAGAGCGGCGATCGTCTGGCTGATGGGAAGTCTGCGAGACAAGGGCTGGAGCGACGTCGAATTCGCGCTTCCGGTCGCCGTTCTCGGCGTGCTCGTTCTGGGGGCGTACGCGCGTGAGCTAAACGTGCTTCTGCTCGGCGAGGAGGACGCACACCACCTCGGCGTCGAGGTCGAACGAACCAAGCTCCTGTTGCTCGCGCTCGCGAGCGTGATCACCGCCGCCGGCGTCGCCGTCACCGGCGTCATCGGGTTCGTCGGGCTCGTCGTCCCCCACATCATGCGACTGCTGGTCGGTCCGGACCACCGCATTCTGTTTCCGACCAGCGCCCTCGCGGGCGCGTCGTTTCTGGTCGCGACCGACACGCTCGCGCGGTGGCCGGCCGGGCCGACCGAGGTTCCCGTCGGCATCGTCACGGCGGCGCTCGGCGCACCGTTCTTCCTGTTCCTGCTGACTCGCCGGGAGGTGCATGCCGTATGACCGAGCCCGATCGGGCCGACGACCGAGCCGGCACCGAGGGTCGCTCGAGCCCCGATCCGGCGACGATTTCCGTCGCTGACTGCTCGCTCGCTTTCGGCGATCTCGAGGTGCTCGAGGAGATCTCGCTCACCATCGAGCCCGGCGAGTTCGTCGGCCTCGTCGGTCCGAACGGGGCCGGAAAGACCACCCTGCTGCGGGCGATCAGCGGGGCGCTCGAGCCCGATTCGGGAACGGTGACGATCGACGGTGTCGATGTCCACGACGTCTCCTCACGGCGCTCGAGTCGGCTCGTCTCGGTCGTCCCGCAGGACACGACGCTGTCGTTTTCGTTCCCCGTTCGCGACGTGGTCGAGATGGGGCGACACCCCCACCGCTCGCGGTTCTCGTCGCCGACGTCCGAGGATCGGGACGCGGTCGAGCACGCCCTGGAACGGACTCGCACTGCAGAACTGGCCGACCGACCGATCGACGAGATAAGCGGTGGCCAGCGCCAGCGGGTCGTCCTCGCGCGGGCGATCGCGCAGTCGACGCCGGTCATGCTGCTCGACGAGCCCACGGCGAGCCTCGACGTGAATCACCAGGTCGAGACGCTCGAGCTGGTCCGCGACCTGGTCGACGAGGGGCGGACTGTGGTCGCGGCGATCCACGACCTCGATCTGGCGGCGCGCTACTGCGATCGGCTCGTGATGCTCGCCGACGGGCGGGTCGCCGAGGACGGCGCGCCGTCGACGGTGCTGACGAGCGAGACGCTCGCCGACTCGTTCGACGCGAACGCGGTGGTCACGCCGAACCCGGTGACCGGGTCCGAGACGGTGACCGCGCTGGCGGACGCTCGTGAGAACGAGCGGGAGTCGCTGCCGGACCGCGTTCACGTGCTCGGCACCGGAGCCGCCGCAGCGGGCGTCGTCGCCCGACTCGAGGCCGCAGGCGTCGAGGTGACGCTCGGTCCGGTCTCGAGCGGCGACGCTGCGGCCGAGACGGCCCGATCGCTCGGGATCGCGGCGCTCGAAACCGAGCCGTTCGCGCATCTTTCGTCCGACGACCGAGCCGAGGGCGCGCGGCTGGTTCGGGAGGCCGACGTGACCGTGCTCGCGGATCTCGTCCTCGGTGCCGGCAACCAGACGATGCTCGACGCGCTCGAGTCGGCCGAGGCGCTGGCCGTCGTCGAGACGCGACCGGTCGCAGAACGCAACTTCGCGGGCACGGCAGCTCGAACGCGCTACAACGCGTGCCGAACGCGGGCGGTGGACGCGACGCCGGAATCGATTCTGGAGGCCGTCGTGGAGGCGGGCTCGAACCGCTCTTGCTCGCGGTCGGCGACCGACTCGATCGACGCCGACGACTGATCGCGTCCGAAACGTCGATACACCGGCCACCGAATCCACCTCGGGCGAGCCGGACTGGACGGTTTTTTACCCCTCCGCCCCCGAGTGACCGCCAATGACCGAGTACGACTACGAGGACCTCGGACTCGTCGCCGGGCTGGAGATCCACCAGCAACTCGACACGGCGACGAAGCTGTTCTGCCAGTGTCCGACCGAGCTTCGCGAGCCCGAGGCGTCGGTGCGTTCGTTCACCCGGTACCTCCATCCCACCCGGAGCGAACTGGGCGAACTCGACGACGCCGCCGTCGAGGAGAGCATGGTCGAGCGCGAGTTCGAGTACCTCGCGTACGACACGACCTGTCTCGTCGAGGAGGACGACGAGCCGCCCCACGAGTTGGACGACGAGGCGCTCGAGACGACCCTCGAGGTCGCCCAGCTGATGGACATGAGCCCCGTCGATCAGGCCCACGTCATGCGAAAGATCGTCGTCGACGGCTCGAACACGACGGGCTTCCAGCGCTCGTCGCTGATCGCCACCGACGGCGAGATCGAGACGAGCGACGGTGCCGTGGGGATCGAGGACCTCCTGCTCGAGGAGGAGAGCGCTCAGCGCGTCGAAGAGACCGACGCCGGGGTCCGGTACAGCCTGGATCGACTGGGGATACCGCTGGTCGAGATCGGCACCAGTCCCGACATCTCGACGCCGGAACAGGCGCTCGAGGCGGCCGAGCGCATCGGGATGCTGCTGCGCTCGACGGGCAAAGTCAAGCGCGGCCTGGGGACGATTCGTCAGGACGTCAACGTCTCCATCGCGGAGGGCGCTCGCGTCGAGATCAAGGGCGTTCAGAGTCTCGACGACATCGACGACATCGTCCGCAACGAGGTGGCACGACAGGTCGCACTCGTCGAGATTCGCGACGAACTCGCCGAGCGCGAGGCCTCGGTCGGCGACGTGCGGGACGTGACCGCGGTCTTCGAGGACACCGACAGCGGCGTCATCGCCGGGGCGCTCGGTTCGGGCGGCTCCGTGATGGCCGTTCCGCTGTACGGCTTCGACGGGCTCGTGGGCCGGGAGATCGCACCCGATCGCCGGCTGGGGACCGAGTTCTCGGACCACGCGAAGCGCCACGGCGCTGGCGGAATCTTCCACACCGACGAGCTGCCGGCGTACGGGGTCACGGAGGACGAAGTTTCGGACCTGCGTAACGCGGTCGGAGCCGGAGCCGAGGACGCAGTCGCCATCGTCGCTGCGGACACCGAAATCGCGGAAACGGCAATCGACGCCGTGGCCGAGCGCGCGGGGACCGCACTCGAGGGCGTCCCCGAAGAAACGCGCGGCGCGAACGACGATGGGACGACCCGGTATCTTCGGCCGCTGCCCGGCGCGGCGCGGATGTACCCCGAGACGGACGTGCCGCCCGTCGAACCGGATCCGAGCGAGGTCCCCGAACCCGAGTTGCTGACCGAGAAGGTCGAACGCTATCAGGACGAGTACGATCTCGGCGAGGGGCTGGCCGAGCAGGTCGCCTACGGCCAGTACATGCCGCTGTTCGAAGACGTGGTGGCCGACGGGATCGATCCGACGCTCGCGGCGTCGACCCTCGAGTCGACGCTGACCGAACTCCGGCGCGACGACGTGCCGGTCGAGAACCTGACTCGCACGCACCTCGAGGACGTCTTCGCGATGGCCGAGGACGGCGACCTCCCCAACGAGGGCGTGCCGGATCTGCTGACCGCACTAGCCGACGATCCGGATCGAAGCGCAGAAGACGCCGCCGAGGAAGCCGGACTCGGGGGAGCAGACGAGGCGGCGGTCCGCGAGGCCGTCGTCGAAGTCGTCGAGCGCAACGAAGCGCAGGTCGAAGACGAGGGCATGCAGGCCTTCTCTGGACTCATGGGCGAGTGTATGGGTGCACTGCGAGGGAAGGCCGACGGTGACCTCGTGAGCGAACTCCTGCGCGAGGAGATCCAGAAGCGCGCCTGACCATCTCGAGTCGAAACGCGGTTCGCCGGTCGCGGCTCGAATCACCGGACGTCGGTTCGTCTACCGTGTTTGACAGTCACTCGGGTCGAATAGTCCCAGATATCTGCGCCGTCGAAAACACTTATCACTACAAACGTTGGCTCGTTACGTGACCAATGACTGAGACGATAGACACCGAAACAGCGACGCTTACAGCGGTCTGCCACGTGCGCGCACCGCTCCTGCTCGAGCCCGTCGACGAGCAGATCGAAACCCTGCAGGCCTGCGAGGACGAGGGCGCGGTCGACGATCTGCTACTGCGGAGCTGGCCCAAGGAAGTCGCGCTCTCCGAGGAGAGCCCCTACCAGGAAGTCATCGAGCAGTTCGAACGGTTCGAGGCGTGGGCCGACGAGCGCGGTGTCAGTGTCCGCCCGCCGTTCCGCGAGCGCTCGACCACCTCACAGGTGACCGGGAAGACGCGCGAGCGGCTGGTGACGCCGCTACTGTGCCTCGAGATATACGCCGAGGACGAACTGCTCGGCGTCTTCCCCCACACGAACGAGGCGACCGACGAGACGTACACGACCGACGACGCGATCGCCACGCTTCGTACTGGCGAGGTGCCGACTCCCCTCGGAGCACCCGACGAGGCCGACGCCGACGAGTCGTCGACGCCGAACACCTGCCCCGACTGCGGCGGCGCGCTGATCGACGGGCAGGGGCTGTTCGCCTGCGGCGACTGCGACTGGCTCGGGACGGTCACCGGGTCCGGTCGGTATCGGTCTCGTCCGGAAACGACGGTCGAGGAACTCGAAGCGTCGCAGGCAGATCCCCAGTAACGAACCCGATCGGAGCCCCGATTCGTCTGCCAACGATTTAGGCGCTACTCCGTGGCGAAACTCCCGCCGTACTCCGCGTCGATGCTGATCGTCGAGCCGTCGCGCTCGAACACCAGCGTGTCGGCGTCCGCGTCCCCGCCGAGCGAGGACTCGAGGCGGGACCGATCGACGAGGTCCTCGCCGCTGTAGGTGACGACGGCGTTCGCCGTCGCGGTGTTGCTTCCCGAGACACCGAGCTGTTGATGGACGCCGTGTGCGCCTTCGAACGCGCCGAACGCGAACTGGAGCCCGTCGCTGTCGCTCGCCTGATCGTTCGAGAGGGTTTCCGACGCGAACTGGTCGTCGGTGGTGTACAGACAGCAGGTAATACCGCCGTTCTCCCCGGCGCGAAGGAGGCGCTCGAAGCCGTCGTCGGCCTCGTATTTCGGCCGTCGATCGCCGGCCGCTGTCGCCACCGTCCGCTCGACCGCGGCAGTCGGATCGAACGTCGAATCGCTCCCGTTCGGGTAGGAGTAGGCGAACACGCTGTCGGTGACGCCGACGATCTGGTCGCTGCCCCCGGCGGCGTAGACCGCATAGGCGTCCGTTTCGGACTCGAGGGTGTAGCCCTCATTCTCGAGATCGGTTGTGAGCGCGTCGCGGTCGTACGAGCCGACGAGCGCGTAGACCCCGTCGGCGTAGACGAACTGTTCCTCGCCGTCCGCTGTGATGTTATTACCGGTGTAGGCCTCGAACCCGGCCGAGGAGCCGAGCAACTGGAGGCCGAAGGCGGCGAGCAACGCGACGACGACCGGGTTACCCACGAGCGGATCCGTCGGCTCCTGTCCCGACTCGGCGCCCTCGTCCTGCAACAGCGTATTCATCGTCTCGACGTCGATCGCCCCGTAGAAGTACGACGAGCGCTCGGTCGTCGGAAGCATCGAGGCATACGACGGGAGGTCGCCGTCGATCGAGCCGTCCGAACCGCTCGAATCGCCATCATCGTCAGGTTCGGTTCCGTCGGACGTGTTCGAACACCCCGCCAGGAACGCTATTCCCGTTCCCAGCATCCCCAGCGCTGTTCGGCGGCGTAGGTCACTCATCTCGTGTTGCTGGTGACTACGAGTATATTACCGTGGTGGCCGTCGTGATAGTCGATCGACAATTCGGCCAGTGTGATCGACACGACAGTCGATGGGGTACTATCGCGTTTGGCGCTGATCGTCACGAACGCCGTCGGCGACGTATGCCGGCGGGTCTCACTTCTCGGCCGGACGCTCGGTCGCTCGTCGAAGCAGTCCGAGCAGCGTGTTCGCCTCGCGTTCGGTCAGATCGGCGCGGCCGAACACCCGTCGGAGCATCCGCATCGTCTTCTCGCGTTTCTCCTCGGGGTGGTTGATCTCCGCGAGGAGGTCGGCCCACTGGTCGTAGACCCGATCGATCGCCGCTTCGGGGGCGCGCACGTGCTCGAGATCGGGCAACTGCGTCGCGTCGCCGAGGGCGAGATTTCGGAGTTCGTAGAGGGTGATGGTCGCGGCCTGCCCGAGGTTGAGGACGGGGTAGTCGGCGTTGGCCGGGATCGAGCAGATCTCGTCGATCCGGGCGAGTTCCTCGTTCGTCAGCCCGACGCGCTCGCGGCCGAAGACGAGCGCGGTCGGTGCCTCGACGGTCGGCAACCTGTCGGCCAGTTCAGCGGGGGTCGAGTAGGGAAAGCGCGTGTGGCTGCGGTCGTCCTCGTTCGTCACGGCCGTGCAGCCGATCGTGTGGTAGTTCTCGACGAGGTGGTCGAAACCGATCTCGTCGGCGTTCGGAAGCACGTCTTCTCGAGCGTGTCCCGCGAAGCCGTAGGCTTCGCCTTCGGGGTCGAGTTCCGGGGGATCGACGAGCAGGAGTTCCTCGAAGCCGAAGTTCTTCATCGCACGAGCGATCGTCCCGACGTTGCCCGGCGACTGGGCGTCGACGACGGCGACGGCCGGCGGCGTTCGACCGTCGACGGGGTCTGCCGTGGACGAGTCGTCGACGATATCAGAATCGTCGGTCATCGGTGCTGGGTCGGGTAGGCTCGAGGGAACGGGGAACGCCTTCGGGAGGTTCGATACCGGATGCGGCAGCGACGGATGCGCTGGAAACCGTGACGCGTGAGCTCATAGCTGGAGTTCCGAACGGGAACGCAAAAAGGAGTCCGTTCGTGGATTCGCATTCCCTTCCGTTTCTCTCGTTCTTCATCTTCACTGTCTAGCACTAGCTAGAACTAATACTAGAACTAGATGCGAAATGGCGGCAGGGGAACGAGTGTGACTGATTCTCGTGGTTGGTATTGGACTCCTGTGGCCCGAACGGTGGACGCAAACTGGCTGAGAGAGGGACACACCCCCCTCGCGTTTGTAAGGCCGATTAGGTGCGGAGGTTCTGTTCGGGTACACACCAGTATCGCGGATGAAAATATGCCGGTTGTGCGGCATCTGTGCACGGAAATCAAGCGATCGACTGCGACTCCCACCACTCATTCGCCGTTACAAACGCGAGGGGGGTGTGTGCGTCCTCCGGCGGACCGAGAACGCCGCCGTTCGGTCGCCATTCAGCCGTCGTTCAGTGCCTTCCCGCACGAACTCGGTGAGCGCCGATCGCGGAAAACCCACGAGATCGCTCCGTTATCGGATCACTCGCCGTTGGTAATAGGGGAACATCGTCCGTGGCGATCCTCGCCTCGGCCCGAGACGTAAGACTCTTACATCCGCGATGGGGGTGTCCGTCTCGACGCCCGTCGTTCGGGGTGTTAGAAGCGCGAGGGCGGCGAAATGGCTTTCTTTCGGTTACGATGCCGTGATTCCGTACTCGAGGTGCTCTGACGGCGGATTTACATCCGCGATCGATCTCCACAGCTTTATTTCAATCCAGTTGGAAAGGGCGGGGTACCGCAATGTCCGCCAACGACGATCGAGACCCGCTCTTTCGGTACGACGATCCGGTCTTCGCCGACGAGCGCCTGCTCGAAATCACGCACCTGCCCGGTCCGGATCGGATCGTCGGTCGTGACGAGCAGATGCAACGGGTTGCGGACGCCCTGAATCCGGCAATCTTCGGGAGCGAGCCCAACCACCTGTTTATCTTCGGGAAGACCGGCACCGGTAAATCCCTCATCTCGCGGTCGGTCACGCAGCGCGTGATCACCGAAGCCCAGCACGACGATATTACGGTCAAGTACGCCTTTATCGACTGCGGTGAGCAGAACACGGAGGCGTCGATCGTCAAAACGATCGCCCAGATCGTCAACGAACCCGACGCGAGCGGCGTTACCGTCCCCGACCGCGGCCTCGGCACCGGCGACTACTACAAACGTCTCTGGCAGGCCGTCGACCACTGTACCGACGTGACCATCGTCATCTTGGACGAGATCGACATGCTCGAGGACGACGAGGTCCTCCGGAAGCTCTCGCGAGCGGGCGAGAACCGCCGTATTTCGGACGCGAGTATCGGCATCATCGGCATCTCGAACAAGATCGACTTCCCCGACCACCTCTCCGAACGCGTCAAGTCGAGCCTCTCGCGGGACGAACTCGTCTTCTCGCCGTACGACGCGAACCAGCTCGTCGAAATCCTAGAGAAGCGTCGCGACGCCTTCCACGACGGGGTGCTCTCCGACGACGTGATTCCGCTGACCGCCGCGCTCGCGGCGCAGGAACACGGCGACGCGCGCAAGGCGATCGACATCCTCCGGAATGCCGGGCGGATCGCGAAGAAACGAAACGACACCCGGGTCACCGCCGACCACGTCCGCGACGCCAAGGAAAAGACCGAGGCCGACCGGTTCAACGAACTGATCGAGGGCTCCCCCCAGCAGGCAAAAGCGATCCTCTACTCGCTGACGCTGCTGACCGAGAACAGTTCGGAGAAGGAGTTCCCGACGAAGATCATCTACAACCAGTACAAGGAGGTCGCCCGCCGGCTCGATTTCGACGTACTCTCCGAGCGGCGCGTCCAGGAGATCCTTCAGGAACAGAACTTCCTCAACGTGATCCAGTCCGAGCGCGAAGGTCGGGGACGCGGTCGCGGCGCGCACGCGAAGCACCGTCTGCTCGAGAACCCCTCGATCGTCAAGAAGGTCCTCCTGCGAGACTCGCGGCTGGCGGTGCTCGAGGACGAGTAGCGTGATCGCTCGTCCGGGACGGGTCGTCGACTCGGACCGTCCGGGTTCGCCGGAACCGCGATGCCTTTTTGTCTCGCTTCCTCAGACGGCGTATGAACAGCGTCGACGCCGCTGGCCTGGGGATCGGGGACGACCACCCGCCCCGGATCATGGGTGTGCTCAACGTCAGCGAGGAATCTCCCTACGATCCGAGCGTCTACGACGACCCCGGTGAGGCGGCCCGCTACGTCGACGAGGAACTGATCGGCGAGGGAGCGGACATCGTCGACGTCGGCCTCGAGTCGGCCAACAAGCGCTTCGACGTGCTCTCGGCCGAGGAGGAACTCGAGCGACTGCACATCGCGCTCGAGACGATCGAGAGCGTCTCCGGCGACGCGATTTTCTCCATCGAGACGCGCTACGCCGCCGTGGCAGACGAGGCGCTCTCGAAGGGGTTCGACATGGTCAACGACATCTGCGGCTTCGCCGACTCCGCGATGCCGACCGTCTGCGAGGACCACGACGCCGCGGTCGCGAAGATGGCGAGCCCACCCGACCTCGAGCGGCCGGGTGCCGTCGAGGAAACCGACTGGGCCAGCCGGAAGTCGCCGGAATGGGCCGCGAACGCGGACTACGTCGATCAGGTCTACGAGGCCCTGAAGCAGAACGGGCTGACCGACAAGACGATCGTCGACCCCGCGTTCGGGGGCTGGAGCGAGGCCCAGACACTCGAGGACGACCGCGAAACGTTCCGCCGGCTTCGGGAGTTTCGCGCCCTCCGCCGGCCGATGCTGGTCTCGATCAACCGGAAGAACTTCCTCGGCGAGATCGCGAGCCGCGAGACCGAAAAACGGCTGCCGGTCAGCCTGGCGGCGACCTCGATGGCCGTCGAACGAGGCGCGCACGTCATCAGAACTCACGACGTGGCCGAAACGCGCGACGCGGCACTGATTGGATCCGCCTTCACCGAACGTACGAGCGCCGCTGCGGACGGCGTGACGATCTCACAGCTCGACGTCACCTCGAGCCGGGAGTTCCGCATTCAGCTTCGAGAGCGCGGCATCGATCCCGCGTTCGCCGACGACTGGCAGGCCCAGCTGCTCGAGATCGAGGGCCTCGACGGGGCCGCCAGCGGGCGGCTGACGTCGCTGGCGGCCGAGCACGGTGCGGTCGTCCAGCCCGTGTCCGACGCACGACTCCTGCTGATGGGGTCGACGACGACCGTTTCCGATATTGCAGGCCGTCTCTCGGCCGAAAACGACTATCTCAGCGCTATCGGCGAAAAGCTGTCAGGGGTGCTGCGTTAAGAGAAAGCTTATGCCGGATGCTTAGAAAAGAGGGAGTGGACGCCGGGCGGCCTCCCGGGTAGGGGTACTTTGGAGGCGACCCCCGGCCCACAACACGGAATTATTGTGACACAACGTCGCCCAGTGACGACTCGGTGCTGTGCGCTGTCCTGACGATCCGGCGCTGTGCGCTGTCCTGACGATTCGTCCGTTCTGTGTGAGATCGATCGCTCCACTGAGAGCGTGTTTGACGGGGCCGATCGTGACGTCGAGACCGAAGGCACAAACGGACACAGCGCCGAGTACGAGCACAGTATGGAGTTCGACGAGTGGGAGCCGGTCTACGAAGCGATTCTGCGTGATTTCGGCTACGACCGCGCCGGCGACGAGCGGGGGCGCGACCGCCTCGAGTCGCTCCTCGAGTCGTCGTTCGATCCCGCCGATCTGTCGGCCGTTCACGGCGCGACCGTCGCCGTGGCGGGTGCCGGCCCATCGCTCGAGACCGAGCCAGAACTCGAGCGAGCCCGCGACGCCGACATCGTCGTCGCCGCGTCGACTGCGGTCGACACGCTCGCGAGTCACGGCATCGAGGCCGATTGCATGGTGACGGACCTCGATAAGAACCCCGAGACCGTCGAGCGACTCACCGCGGCGGGCGTTCCGGTCGCTGTTCACGCCCACGGCGACAACCTCGAGGCGATCCGCGAGGTAGTTCCGAACTGCGACCACCGATACGTCCTCCCTACGACCCAGGCCGAACCGACGGAGCGAGTCCGTAACTTCGGCGGCTTCACCGACGGCGATCGGGCGGCGTTCCTCGCGGATCACCTCGGCGCGGCCCGCCTCGCGTTCGTCGGCTGGGACTTCGACGATCCGTCGGTCGGACCGGCGAAAGCCCGCAAACTCGAGTGGGCCGAGCGGCTCCTCTTCTGGCTCGAGTCGCGCCGCGGCGAGCGCTTCGCCGTGCTCGACGGTCGCCGAGACGCGATCGAGACCGACGCGCTCCCGAGTACGTAACGCACGCTCGAGCGCCGTCACTACTGCTCGACACCCGAGCGACGCCGCTACCGCTCGCTGCACTCGTCTCAGCGGATTCGGTACTCGACGATGTCGCTGCCGCCGCAGGCGGGACACAGCGACGCCGACTCGAGGGTCGTTCCGCACCGCCGACACTCCTCGATGACGGTTCCGCCGTCGTCCCGACGCAAGACCGCCGCGAGCGCTCGTTGCATGGTCGACCGCGCGGTACCGTCCGTTCGTTCCTGACCCCTCATGGGCGTTCGAACGCTGATATCACTGTTCGTTATTATCTCGTTATACGAACTACCACGATATCCGATGCGTTCGGGCCGTGGTAATCGGTTCCTATGACCCTCGCTTCGGCTGGCGTTTTTCGGTGTATAACTCTTGGCCGACCGGTTCGTACCGAACCAGTTCGTCGATCACGCGTTCGAGCGACGCCGCAGTTCCCGCCCCGAACGCCAGGCTTCCTCCGTCGGCGCGCGAATCACGTCTCGAACTGAGAACAACAGTTAAGACGAACAGATGACCACGATAGGACGTGGATCAACGGATCATCGTCACGACGCCGTTTCTCGTCTATCTGGCGCTCTGTGGCCTGTTCGGCCTCGCTCAGTCGACGGTGAACGCGCCGCTGACACAAGGTCAGCCGGCGTTTCTCGCCGTCGTCGGCCTGCTCGGCCCGCTGGTCGCGATCGGACTGATCTGGGCGCGGAACTACGCCTACGGTCCGCCGGTGCTGGTCTCGACGATGCTCACGAACGCCTGGTTCGTCACGTACTTCTTCTTCATCCACGGCAAATCGGGGAACGTCTTCGCGGTCTCCGGCGACGGCGCGACCGCGTACCTGACCGCGACGGGCGGTCTCATCGCAGGGTCGCTGCTGACCGCCGCCGGCGGCTGCTGGCTGTGGTACCGCGAGAGCCCCGGCTTCCGATCGGCGATCGAGCGCCTCGTGGGCCCGTCTGACGCACGATACTGAGATACCACTGCGATCGGTGTCCGATACCTCACTCGAGTCCGAGGAAGCCGTCGGAACGGCGACGCCGGAACGTGGCCGTCAGAAGAGCGCGTCCAGTTCGTCGCCGGTGTCCATCAGCGAGGCGAACTCCTCCTCGGCGCTGGCCTGAACCTCCGCGGTCGTCTCCTGGGCCTCGATGGCGACCTGCTGCAGCTGGTCGATCCGCGGCACGTCCGTCACGCCCGAGAGCAGCACGACCATGCCGACCTCGTCGCGGTCCGGGATCGGGAAATCACCGCCGCGGATCTCCATGCTTCCGGTCTCGTCCTCGAGCCACTGGCGACCGTGCTCGACGCCCTTGCGGCTGAGGTGTTGGGGCGGACCGGTAGCGACGACGAGTCCGCGATCGGCGCTGCCGACGTCACAGGGAAGCGTGAGCCGGCCGAGGGTGGCCTTGCGAACGAGGCTGGTCATTCGGTTGGTAGCCGCGCCCTCGTCGAAGTCGTCGCCGCCGGTCAGCGAGGAGAGCAGTCCATCGTCGGTATCGACCGTCTCGCGGGCGTAGCCGATCGTCGAGATGCCGTTCGAGAGGGTGTTGATGATCTCCGAGGAGTCGACGACGCTCTCGGCGACGTGGTCGCCCTGCTGGACCTCGCCGGCGGCGAAGAGGAGGCCGAACCGCTCGACGATCTCCCGATTGATTCGGCCGTAGCCCATTTCGACGGATTCGCCGGCACTGCGCCAGACGTCGTTATCGAAGACGAGCAGGTTGTCGACCTCGTCGACGAACGTCTGGAACGAGCGCGCCGCGTTGAGCGTGTAGATCCCACCCTCGTCCGTTCCCGGGAGGATGCCCAGGCCGTACACGGGCTGGGTGTAGATTCGCTTCAGGTGCTTCGCGAGGACGGGTGCGCCGCCGCTGCCGGTACCGCCGCCCATTCCGGCGACGATGAGGAACGCGTCGATCTCGTGGACCGGCACGCGGTCGATCGCGTGCTGAATCTCGTCGATGTCCTCCTCGGCGATCTCCGCGCCGAGTTCGTTGTCCGCGCCGACGCCGTGGCCCTTCACGCGGGCCTGACCGATGAGAACGTGGTTCTCCTTCGAAACGTGCTCGAGTCCCTTGAGATCCGTCGTCGCCGAGTTGACCGCGATCGCCGCCTCGACGAAGCCGCCGTCGATCCGATCGTCGAACGCCAGGAACTCGTCGACTACCTTCCCGCCTGCCTGACCGAAGCCGATGAGTGCGAGTTTCATTGCTGTCTGTCGTGGCCGTCCCCCGGCGACCGCGACCGATCAGCGGAGACCGGACGGATCGACCGGGCTAGGAACGGGTTCCACGCCCGATCCGTCTCGAGAGGAAAACATTGTTATGCTCGCCATATTCACGAATCAATGATATTCACCCTCTCACTACCTCTTTCTAATCGTGACTTTCACGCTGCGAAAAGGTTCGGTCGTCTCGTCCGGAGCCGTGCCGGCTCGACTGCCTCACTCGGCCGACGAGGGTCGCCGATATCCGCACGTTTTCGGTCGTCGAGCCCCCAGTTCGACCGTGATCGTTCACTGGCACCGCCGGGACCTCCGAACGAGCGATAATCGCGGTCTCGCCCGCGCTGCGGCGAGCGTCGACCCCGTCGTCCCCCTGTTCGTCCTCGATCCGACCGTCCTCGAACACGCCTCGCCGGTCAGAGTCGCGTGTCTGCTCGACGCGCTCGAGGACCTGCGAGCCCGATACCGCGAGCGAGGGAGCGACCTCGTGATCGCGGAGGGGGAGGCGAGCGGAGTGGTTCCCGAGATCGCGGCGGCACACGACGCCGATCGAGTCGTCTGGAACGACGATTATAGCGGCCTCGCACGGGACCGCGACCGGGCCGTCCGCGCGGCGCTCAAGGACGATGATGTCGCGGCCGAGTCGGTTCACGACGCGATCCACCACGAACCGGGGTCGATCACGCCGAATCAGAGCGACCACTACTCGGTGTTCTCCTACTTCTGGAAGAAGTGGCGCGACCGAGAGAAGCGGGCACCGGTCGACGAACCCGCCGGTGACGATCTCGCGGACGTGACGGGCGAGCCGCTCCCGTCGCTCGCCGATCTCGGATTCGACGGGCCCGAAGCGACGCCCCCGACGGTGACGACGGCGGCCGCTCGAGAGCGGGTCGCCGACTTCTGTGGCGGGCCGATCTACCGCTACGCCGAGGAGCGCGACTATCCGGCAGCCGGCGGCACCTCGCGGCTCTCGCCGCATCTCAAGTGGGGGACGATCGGGCCCCGAGAACTGTACGCGGCGACCGAACGGGCCGCCGAGCGCGCCGAAAGTGACGGGGATCGCGAAAGCGTCGAGGCGTACCGGCGCCAACTCGCCTGGCGTGAATTCTACGCGCACGTCCTCGCGTTCAATCCGGAAACCGTCACCGAGGACTTCAGCGGCTACGCCAATCCGATCGAGTGGCGCGACGACTCGGACGCCCTCGCGGCCTGGAAAGCCGGCGGGACGGGGTATCCGATCGTCGACGCGGGGATGCGCCAGCTCCGCGCGGAGGGGTGGATGCACAACCGGGTTCGGATGCTAGTCGCCTCCTTCCTCACGAAAGACCTGCTGCTCGACTGGCGCGAGGGATACGCCTGGTTCCGACGGATGCTCGCGGATCACGATACGGCAAACGACGTCGGCGGCTGGCAGTGGGCTGGCTCGACGGGCACCGACGCACAGCCGTACTTCCGGGTGTTCAACCCGATGAAACAGGGCCACGAGTACGATCCCGACGCCGAGTACATCCGCGAGTACGTCCCCGAACTCGCCGACGCGTCGGCCGACGAGATCCACGGCTGGCACGACCTCGAGCCGGCTGACCGAGAGCGGATCGCACCCGCGTATCCGGCACCGATCGTCGATCACGCCGTGGCCCGGGAGCGGGCGATCGAGACCTTCGAACGAGCGCGCGGCGAGTCGTCGGAGTGAGTCGCGTGTGGTTCGAACACGGGAGCGGAATCGCCGGGGCGAGCGGCAGCAGGCGGATCCCGCAGATCGGCGGTGAAGGCGGTCGACTTTTCGATTCGGGACTCTCGACAATCGATCGATACAGCTCGTATTACCTCCATTCGTCAGGATTCTACAGCTGCCATCACCCTTATCTGCCGGACTCTCCAACACGCTAGTATGTCCTCCCCGGACAAACTGTCGTCGCCCGATGGCGAGGTACCGCCTACCCAAGCCATCATCGAGGCGATCGCCGCACACGAGGGCGTCGACGTCACCGAGGTCGAGCCTCCGGCGTACGACCCGTTGTTCACGGTCGTCAACCCGGAAGCGCTCGACGAACTGTTTCAGACCGCCGCCGGCACGAGCAGCAACGCGGTGGTTCGGCTCGAGTACGAGGGGTACGAGGTCGTCGTCCGCTCAGGAAGCGACGTGGTCGTCCGCGAACGGTCCCGCGACGACTCGTTCGACGGTCCCGGCCCCATCGAGGAGTAGCCGCAGGGGTCACTCGGCCCAGTACGCCTCCCCGGGTTGGGTCTCGAAGATCGCCCGCTCGAGCAGATTGATCGCCTTCTCGAGACCCTCTCGAGAGCTGGTCAGCGAGTCCTCGTGTTCGATGCTCAGCGCGCCGTCGTAGTCGACCATCCGGAGCGTCGAGACGATGTCCTTCCAGTGGGCTTCGCCGTGACCGTACCCCACGGACCGAAAGAGCCACGAGCGATTCGGCTCGTCGCTGTACGGCGTCGTGTCCAGCACGCCCTTCTCGCGAGCCTGCGCGTCGTAGATTCGGGTGTCCTTGGCGTGGACGTGGTGGATCGCGTCGCGTTCGCCCAGATACCGGATCGCATCGGTGATCGTGATTCCCTGCCAGTAGAGATGCGAGGGGTCGAAGTTCGCGCCGATCCGATCGCCAGTCTCCTCGCGCAGCCGTGCCATGCCGTGGGGCTCGTAGATCAGCATGTTCGGATGCATTTCGATCGCCACGTCGACCTCGTGCTCGGCGGCGTGATCCGCGATCTCACTCCAGTACTCGATCGCCTGCTCCCACTGATACTCGAGGGCCTCGGCGTGCTGTGGCGGCCAGGGCGCGGTGATCCAGTTCGGCGTTTCGTCGTTCGGACTCCCCGCCGGAAGCCCCGAGAAACAGGTGACGGTGCCGACCTCGAGCTGGCCGGCCAACCGGATCGCCTCGCGGAGTTCGGTGTCGGCCTCGGCGGCGCGCTCGTCGTCGGGATGAAGTGGGTTGTTGTGCGTCGCGAGCGCGCTGATTCGCATGTCGTACTCGTCGAGCAGGTCTCGGAGCTCGGTCTGCTCGCTCTCGTCGTCTATGTACGCCGATCGAGTGAGGTGGTCCTGTCCCGGGTGGCCGCCGACGCCGGGTTCGATCGCGCCGACGCCGAGGTCGTGGAGATAGGGGAGCGCGCTCTCGAGCGGTTCGTCGGCCAGCGGTGGGGTGTGAACGCCGATCTCCATGCAGGCAGCGACCACGGACTGGAAAATAAAACGGGTGCCAGCACGGGTGGCGGGACTGATGGCGGGTGGCCGGCGATGGTGATGGCGGCGCGTCCCGCAGTTCGATCGATCCTCAGCTCGAGATCGTCAACATGCCGTCGTTGACGGTGATGTCGGTCGCATCGGCCGGCACGTCGAACTCGAACTGCCGCTCGTCGACGGTGACGATCGCCGTTTCTCCGACGACGTCGACCGACGGCTCGCCGCTGACCGGACCGAAATCGACGGCGATGACGCTCCCGTCGTCGTACTCCCGGTTGCTGATCGCGATGTCGTCCCGGCTGCCGGCGACGTCTTCCAGTTCGGATGGCGTCTCCATGTGCGGGCGTAAGCGACCACCTGCGGTAAACGTCGTGCACGACACTGCCCCGTCGATCAGGTCGAGCGGGTCGCGTTCACTCCTCGATCTCGATCGTCCCGCCCTCCTCGCTCGAGCGGTAGATGGCGTCGATGACGCGCTGGACCGCGAGCGCCTCTTCGACGGTGCTTCCGCCGTCTCGCGTTCCGAGAATGCGGTCGAAAAACGCTCGCTGTTCGTCCGTGTGGGTGTCGTTTTGGCGCGTTTCGATGGTCGTGTCCTCGAGGTGGTCGGGGCCGACCTTGCTCGCCGAATAGATGGAGAGATCGCCCTCGAGGAGATCGAATCGGGCGGCCGCCTCGGTCCCCCGGGCGACGAACTCGTGAGTCGCCGGGCGGTTGGTCGCCCACGCGACCTCGAGCGAGATCGTCCGGTTTCCCGCACAGCGGATGAAGGCGCTGGCGGAGTCGTCGACATCGAACCCCTCCGGTCCCGCGTCTTCGGCCCACATATCGAGGTACGCGTACTCCTCGCGGGAGCCGAACTCGCTGCGGGTCACGCCGTTGACTTCCGTCACCTCGGGGTAGCCCAGTAGATACAGCGCGAGATCGATAGCGTGGACGCCGAGGTCGATGAGCGCGCCGCCGCCGGCGATCTGCTGGCGGGTAAACCACGACCCTCGGCCCGGAATGCCGCGCCGACGAACGTAGTTCGCCTCGATGTGAGAGACGTCGCCGAGGTTCCCCTGATCGATCCGATTTTTCACGATCCGGACGGTGTTGGCGAACCGATTGTTGAACCCCACCATGGCGTAGCCATCGGATGCCGCCGCGGCCTCGGCGATCCGCTCGGCGCTGTCGATCGAGTGACCCAGCGGCTTCTCGAGCAGGACGTCGAGATCGCGCTCGAAGGCGTCGACCGCGTACTCCTCGTGGTACTTGTTAGGCGTCGTGATGATGACGGCGTCGACGGTGTCGTACAACTCGTGGTGGTCGTCGTAGACGTCGACGTCGTACCGTCTGGCGAAGCGCGTTCGCGCCTCGGCGGCCACGTCCATCCCGCCAGCGAGCTTCACGCCGAGGTCGACGAGCCGCTCGGCGTGGTACTGGCCGATGTTGCCCAGGCCAACGATGCCGGTTTCGATGTCGGATCGATCAACTGTCATCTCCCTGTGATTCTGGAACCGCGTGCGTTCGTCTCGTTTCAGTCCGATACACTCATAGCCGCTATATTGAATGTTCGGCTCCAGCAACTTCGGTCCGTCGCCAAACGCTGCCGGGGAGGTGTCGGTACCGGCCGGTATCGGAATCGCTGCGGGACGCTCGAGCGACGCCGACGCGGCTCACTCCGCTTCCGTCGGCGTCGTCCCAGGCTCCGGGCCCGAGAGGTCGGTCAGGCCGTGGACCAGCGCCTCGCCGGTGGCCGTCTCGAAGAGGTGAATCTTCGACCGATCGAGGACGACCTCCACGTCCTGATTCGCCTCGATGTCCGTATCGGGCGTGACGCTCATCAGCAACTGGTCGGGCGAGGTGGCGGGGTCTTCCTCCATCGACCCGCCCGCGGCCTCGGAGAGCAGCAGGTAGACGAACACCTCGTCGCCCATCGGCTCGAGAACGTCGGTGCGCGCGTCGATCCGGTCTGTCGACGCGGCGAGGGTGTCGGCCGACGCCGCGAGGTGGACGTCTTCCGGTCTAATTCCCAGGGTCACCGCGTCGCCAACCCCCACCTTCGGGATCCGCGCAGGGTCGAGGTCGACGGAGAAGTTGTCCGTCTCGAGGCCGCCATCTACGAGTTCGCCTTCGGCGAAGTTCATCGACGGCGACCCGATGAAGCCGGCGACGAACAGGTTGGCGGGCTCGTTGTAACAGGTCAGCGGCGGCGCGAGCTGCTGGAGCCGGCCGTCGTTCAGGACGGCGATCCGGTTCGACATCGTCATCGCTTCGGCCTGATCGTGGGTAACGTAGATGATCGTCGTGTCCAGTTCCCGGTGGAGTCGCTGGAGTTCGGTCCGCATGTGAACGCGAAGCTTCGCGTCCAGGTTCGCCAGCGGCTCGTCCATCAGGAAGACGTCCGGATTGCGCACGATCGCCCGGGCGATGGCGACCCGCTGTTGCTGGCCGCCCGAGAGCTCGTCGGGCATCCGGTCTAACATCCCCTCGAGTTGGACGACGCTGGCGGCCTCCTCAACGCGGCGGCGGATCTCCTCGTCGTCGTACTTCCGGAGGCGCAGCCCGAAGGAGATGTTCTCGTAGACGTCCATGTGGGGGAACAGCGCGATGTTCTGGAAGACCATCGAGACGCCCCGGTCCTTGGGCGCGAGGTTCGTCACGTCGTCGTCGCCGATGTAGACGTGTCCCTCCGTGGGCTGGGTCAGTCCGGCGACCGTCTCCATCGTCGTGGACTTTCCACAGCCCGAGGGACCGACGAAGGTGACGAACTCGCCGTCTTCGATCTCCATGTTCACGTCGTCGACTGCGGTGACGTCGTCGTAGCGTTTCGTGATGTTCTCGAGTCGAATTCGTGCCATTGTGTTACTCCTTGAGTGCGCCCGCGGTGAGTCCGCTGACGATCTTTTCCTGTGCGATGACCACGAGGATCGCCACGGGGATGACCCCGAGGATGCTCGCCGCGGCCATGAGGTTGTACAGCACCTGGTACTGTCCCTGATAGGCGAGGATGCCGTCGAGGATCGGGGCCCAGTTCTCGGGTTGGCCGTCCGTCATCAGGAACGAGAAGAAGAACTCGTTGTAGACCGCGATGAAGGTCAGCACGCCCGCGGTCGCGACGCCGGGTGCTGAAAGCGGGATGATGACCCGGAACAGCGCGCCCAGCCGGGTCGTCCCTTCGACGCGAGCGGCGTCCTCGAGCCCGTCGGGAATCTGGGCGTAGAACGTCGTGAGGATAAAGATGGCGAGCGGCATGAAGATCGCCGACAGCGGCGTCACCAGCGCGAAGGGGGTGTTGTAGAGCGTCCCGTCGCCGGTGATCGGCTCGAGGAAGAAAAACGAGGTGTTGAACAGGTCGTTCAGCGGGATGAAGAACGCGGCTGGCGGGAAGAACGAAATCACCAGCACCATCAGCATGAGCGGCGTTCGGCCCGGGAAATCGAGGCGGCCGAAGGCGTAGCCGGCGAGGCTGGCGATGACCAGCACGACGATCGTCGAGGCCAGCGCGATCACGAAGCTGTTGAACATGTAGATGTGGAAGGGAATGACCTGGAAGACCTCGACGAACGCGCCCGGATTGAAGCCGTTGGGCGTGAAGACGATGTTCTCGAGTTGGCCCTGCGGCGTCAGCGCGACCATGAGGAGCCAGTAGAACGGGAACAGCGTGGTAAACAGGAAGAATATCGCTGCGACGTAGAACATCGCACGGTAGACCCGACCCGGGTTGGAGATCGAGTCCGAAACCCACTGCTGGAGCGGGCCCCGGTCGAGTTCAGCCTCTCGGTCGTCGGTGAGGACTGCGCCGCCGTCCGGTCGTGTAGCGGTCGGCCGAGCGGCGGTCGGTTCGTCGCGCGGGCCTGCGTGTTCGATCGTCGGTTCGTCGTCAGTTGTCGATTCGCTCTCTATCGAATCGTCGCCGGTCTTCGTAGGGTCGTTGTCGTCAGTCATCAGGTGACACCTCCTTCGGCATCGCGGAAGAGAACGAGATACAGCGCAATGATCAGGCCGATCACGAGCGCCGTCGCGAAGGCAACTGCGGCGGCCGTCGCGTAGATGCGCGTGCCGCCGAACATCGCCTCGACGACGAGACACGTCAGCGAGGGAACCGTCGTACAGCCGGCGGTCGACTCGATCAGGCCGAAGACGCGCATCGCGTCCATCGTCCGGAACAGCATCGCGACCAGCAGCGCCGGCATCACGAGCGGCAGCGTGATCATTTTGAACCGCTGCCAGGGCGAGGCCCCGGCGACGCGCGCCACGTCGTACAGGCTCCGGTCGACGCTCTGGAGTCCCGCGAGAATCAGCAGGGCCATGAACGCCGACGACTTCCAGATGTCGGCCACGAGGATGATGATGAAGGCATCCTGGCTGTTAGCCAGCGGCGTCCCGCTGAAGATTCCGAGGCTCTGCATCAGGTCCGACCCGAAGCCGACCGTCGGCTGGAACAGCAGGAAGAAGATCATCCCCTGGATGACGATCGGCACCGCCCACGGAAGGATGATCGCCACGCGGACCCAGCGTCGACCCGTGAACTCCTGATCGAGGACGTACGCCTGACCGAAGCCGATCACCGTCTCGACGGTGACGCTGACGACCGCGAACGCGAGCGTCACGAACAGCGCCTGCTGGAAGAACGGGGTGCCGAGTTCGACGAACGGGAACGACGACGTTAGCCCCACGTCGAGGAACTGGCGAGCCAACCGCGCGTCCCCCGTGAGGATGTCGATGTAGTTCTCGAGGCCGACGAACCCTCCCAGCGGGTCCAGTCCTCGCGTCTGGTTGGCCCGAAGCGACATGATGAACGTCCGGATCATCGGGTAGAACGCGATCAGCGTCAACAAGGCGAAGGCCGGCAGCAACAGCAGGTACGCGTAGGCCGCTTCGCTCAAGTTCTCCATCCAGTTCATGACGGCGTTGCCGGTTCGTTCGTGCTCCCGGCCGCGTCCGGTCTCGCCGCCAGTTACCGTCCCGCCGTCGGTCAGCGCACTGTCACCGGCCGCCGGCTCGCTGCCGGTTGCCGCCTCGTCGTCGGTATTAGTTGCCATTTCGCACCTCCGCTTCGCTCTGCTCGAGTTCTCGTTTGAGGTCGTTCATCGCCACTTCGGGCGTTTGCACGCCGCGATACGCCCCGTTCACGGCCTGGTAGATTAGCGCCGACTGCTCCGGCCAGAGGTCGGTCGCCGGCCGCGGGATCGCGCTTTCGCTGGCCGACTGCACAACGTCGGCGTAGCGGGCGACGGGGCCGACGTCGCTCGGATCGGCCTCCGCGACCAGCTCGAGGTTCGGCGGGAGAAAGCCCCCGAGCCGAAAGACCGTGAGCATGACCTCCTCGTTAGCAAAGGCCTCGAGGACCTGCAGCGCCTCCTCCTCACGGTTCGAGAACGGGCTTACGGCCAGATTCCAGCCGCCGAGCGCGGCGGCGGTGCCGCCGACATCTTGATACTGAGCCTCTTGCGGGGAGACCGCGTACGGTCGCGTCATCACGCCGAGATTCTCGCCGAAGGCCTCCTCGGTGCCCGTCTCTGCGATGGCGTACGACCAGTTGCGATTCGAGACCGCCTCGCCGTCGGAGAACGGGGCGAGCGACTGCTGTTCGGTCCACTGGACGATCGCAGACGGACAGATCTGGGGGTACCGATCGAGGGTGTTCTCCTCCTCCCCCTCGATGAACGACCGCATCATCCTGATCGCGTCGATGACCCGCTGATCGTCGACCGTGATCGGGCGGTCGCCGGCGGTAAACAGGTTGTCCACGCCCCCGTAGTACGCCCCGCCCCAGGTCGTCATCACCTCGTTGAACGTACAGCAGGAGAGTCCCTCGTACCCGGCTGCCTGCGTCGTGAGCCCGTAGTCGAGGCCGGCCTGCTCCCGCGCGTCGCGAACCGCGTTCGCGAACTGCTCCCAGCGCGGTGGGTTCGACCCCCAGCCGTTGGTATCGTAGCCGGCGTCCTCGATCAGGTCCCGGCGGTAGAGGGTGAATCCCAGGTCCGGGAACAGGGGGAGCGCGTGCAGGTCGCCGGTCTGGGGGTGGCGCGCCGTTTCGAGGATCGCCTCGAGGTAGTTGTCGTTGACGTACTGGAGGGTGTCGTCCGGGAACCGTTCGGTCAGGTTGACCGTCTGCTCGCGCAGGACGAAGGGGACCGTCCAGCCGCTGTCCATCATGTGGATATCGGGCGGGGCGCGTCCCGCCTCGAGCGCCGACTGAGTGGTCTGCATCCGCTGGGCGGAGCTGCTGACGACGGTCTGGACCTCGACGCGGATGTCTTCGTCGAGACCGGCGTCCCAGAGCGCCTGCTGAATCGAGGGCTCGTCGCCGTCGCTGTGCATGATCCCCGCGACGTCCGAGGCGGCGGTCATCACCACCGTTCCCGGTTCACGCCCTCGACCGAGGCAGCCGGTGACGCCGACGGCTCCGGCCGCGGTCGATACTGACGCGGCTTTCAGAAACGACCGCCGCTCGAGGCGTGGTCGGTCGCATGGACCCGCGGTATTGCGTCCCATGACAGTGATGAGTCCACGGTCTGGGACTTAGTTGTTAGTAATAAATAATGTAATAAACCGTGACTGTCGAATCATCGTATCTGTTATGACACCCCTGTCGACGGTTCCGAAATTAGACCTCGGCGACGCGGACGACGGTTTACGGCGGCGTCACCCGACAATAGTTGATTGGAGACGGCGGTCGGCAACTGCCGGCAGATGACCGATAACCCGCCGGAGAGAGATAGTCCGGGAGACCGCCGGGCGGACGATCCCCGACGACCTCGAGCGACCGACCCGTTCAGTTCTCCTCGAGCGCCGGCGGCTCGTTCCGGCCGATGTGGATCTCGTGGGCCTCGACGTCCTCCAAGGCTGCGACGCGGCCGCCGACGGTGAGTTCTTCCCCCTCCAGGGTTTCGATCGTGAGGCTGGCGACTTCCTCGCTGACCTCGAAGGAAATGTCGAGGACGCGCCCGCGGACGATCCGCTGGCCGCCGATCTCCACGTCACGGCCTTCGATAGTCGCGTAGAACTCGCCGCCTTCGTCGAGGAGGTCTTTCACGCAGCGGCGGATGGACGCGTACTTCCGAGGGTAGGACCGCGCTGTGTCGTCCTCACCGAGCGTTCGGTCGGCGGTCGTCCAGAGGACGGTCCCGAAGAAACTCGAGACGAGGAAGCCGAGCGCCGACCGGTTGAAGATGACGCCGTACCGGTCCTGGTCGTCGCGCAGGGCGTCCTGGGTCGCGTACACGGAGTAGTTGCCGTCGGCGACGGCGACGACCGGCGTCGTGATCCCGCGGCGGGCGCGAGCGGTCGACGCGATTTCGCTGTACGCGAACTCGGCCGGATCGGGAGCTTCGCTCGCGGGCGTCACGATCAGGTCGACGCTCACACCGGCCTCGACGGCCGCGCGCAGTTCGTCCTCGAACCGGGTCAACAGGTCCGGCGTCAGCGAAAGCGCGAGTTCGAACTCCGCGCCGTCGATGACCTCCTCCAAGTAGCGCAGGATCGTCGACCGCGATTTGACCAGCGAGACGGCCTCCGTATCGCGAGCCGGCGCGGTGTATCGCGCCTCGAGCTCCTGAATCATCTGCTCGAACGAGGTCTGGACGTCGTCGAAGGCTTCCGCGGGATCGATCGCGACGACCTTCATCGGACGCGACTCGCGCAGTTCGACCAGATTGCGATCGCTAAGGCTACGCACGGTATCGTACACCCGCGGCTGGGGGATCTCCGTGCGGTCCGCGATCTCGCTCGCCGTGAGCTGACCCTGTTCTAACACGGTGAGATAGGCGTCGATCTCGTATTCGCCGAGATTGAACCGCTCACCGACGCGCTCGACCGTCGAGCGCAGTTCGTCTGGTGCCATATCCGACCCTACGATCCCAGCGACTAAATGATTTATTATACACCGAGTAGCACGCGTTTTCGAAATCAGGTTATTTGTGAATTAGTAGCACGAACAGAGGGTCAGAACGCTTAACCACAGCGGGCCAGAGAGTGTTGGCATGCGCGGGGTCTTGCAGGCCAACGAGAGCGCCACACAGAGCGCGACGGCCGAGCGGATTCAGGAGACGCTGCCCGGAGACGTTCCGCTGGACGTCGTCGAGGTCGCCCTCGCACTCGTCGTCCTCGCTATCGGCTGGTATCTGTCGAAACTCGCCGTCCGACTCGCCGGTCGCACGGTCGCCCGTCGGATCGAGCGGCCGAGCGTCACGCGAACGGCTCTACGGGGAATCAGACTCACCGTTCTCATCTGGGCCGGAACCGTCGCCGCCGGCATCATCGGAGTCGGCAGTACACAGATCCTCCTGTCGGTGACCGTCATCTCGGCCGTGATCGCCATCGTGCTCGCACCGCTTGTCGGGAGCCTGATCAACGGGCTCTACGTGCTCGCGGATCGGCCCTACGAGATCGGCGACATGATCGAGGTCACCGACGCCGGCCACCGCGGCTTCGTCGAGGACATCACGATACGCTACACCAAGATCTTCACGCTCCAGAACTCGTTTATCGTCATCCCGAACTCCGAGATCCACTCGCGCGACGTGATCAATTACTCCGCGGAAGACGAGCGAACGCGGATCTCGGTTGGCTTCGAAATCACCTACGAAAGCGACCTTGAGGCGGCCTGCCGGGCCGCGGAACGGGCGGCCCGCGGCGTCGACGACGTCATCTCCGGCGGGCCGGACATCCGGATCGGCAGCGCTCGGTACGCCGCGGCACCGAGTTGCATGATCAGGGAGTACGCCGACCACGGCATCGCGCTCGACCTGTACTTCTGGATGAAACACCCTTACAAACAGGCCGTCGTCCGCTCGGCGGTCCAACGGGCGATCGGTGAGCGATTCGCGGATCTCGACGTGGAGTTCGCCTACCCGCACCGCCACCACGTCTTCGACGAGACCAGCGGCGTCGCGCGACTGGCCGTCGACGACTCCGGCTTCAAGCGGTCGGCTGCGGAGACTGCCGACCCTGCCGGCCCCAGCCAGTCGAGCGAACCGAGCGAGAGCCCCGCGGATCCGGCCGATCAGTAACCCGCTCGTTCGTCCACCGGTCGCCCTCGTCCGCACGTGTCCCCGCCGTCGTTCCGTTCCCGTCGCCCGGTATCGGCAGGGTGATTTATACCGGCCCCGGTCCAATTCGACACTCACCCGAGAGATGTACGACGACATTCTCATTCCCACCGACGGAAGCGACACGATCTCCGAGACGCTCGCCCACGGACTGCCGATCGCCGCGGACAACGACGCGACGGTTCACGCGCTGTACGTGGTCGACAGTCGCGTCACCGCCGCCGCCGGCGAGGAGACCAGCACCGACCTCGAGCGATCCCTCGAGGACGAGGGTCAGCAGGCGGTCGCCGACGTCGAGGAACAGGCGGCAGCCGAAGGCCTCGAGACCGTCGGCGAGGTACAGACGGGGACCCCGGCCAAGACGATCCTCGAGTACGCCGACGAACACGGGATCGATCTAATCGTCATCGGAACACGGGGTAAGAGTCCGCGCGAGAAGGTGACGTCGCTGGGCAGCGTCTCGGAGCGCGTGGTCGACAACGCGTCGATCCCCGTCTTCGTCGTCCGGAACGCGGGCGAGGTCCAGTAACTGACCGAGCTTCCGGAACAGTCGGGCGTTCCGCCGGTCGGACGGTCCCTCGTCCCGCGTGTCCCCGCTCTGCTACACCTGCGCACCTTCGATGGTGATGACTTCGCAGTCGAGGTGGCTCCGCAGGTAGCGATCGATATCCGGATTGTCGGTAAACCGCTGGAAGATCCGCCGGAGCCGACTCGCCTGCTTGCTTCCGATGACGACGGCGTCAGCTCCCTCTGCAGCGACCTCGTCCAGGATGGACTCCTCGACGAGAAATCCCGTCCGAACGACGTAGCGGGCGTTCTCGAGTTGCCCGAACGACCGCTCGACGGTGTTTTTCAGGTCGATTCGGGTCACTTTCTTCCCGTTCTGGTAGAGGTCGACGTGCAGGACGGTCAGCGACGCGTCCCGATCGCGGGCGACCTCGATCGCCTGCTCGAGCGTGCGTCTCGAGTGCTTTGTCAACGGATACCGAACGGGAACCACGACCAGCGCCATTAGGGAACCGAACGATTCCCGGGCGGGTAAACCTTTCAGTACGGACTGTCCACACTGCGAACCTGTCTCATGCCGCTGTGGATGCTCCTCGAGTTGGTCGGGCGGCTACTTCGGCTGCTCGCGGCGGCGATACCGACCCGGAAAGACAGCCATTTACCGCGAGCACTGATAGGAACGGACATGCAAACCTGGTCGACCGACGACGGCGACACCGTCTATATTTCGGAGACGGAGGGCGACAAGGGATCGAAGGGGCCGTTTCTGGTCGCCTACGAATCCGACGACTGTGAGCGCCGCTACGGTTGGTTCTGTACGAACTGCGAGAGCCTCGACAACGCGATGGACGCGATGGGCCGAATCAAGTGCAACCGCTGCGGGAACTTCCGGAAGCCGACCGAGTGGGATGCCGCCCACGAGTGACCGTCGATACGGTCACAGCCACCGAACCGATTAGGAAGCTAACACAACTCAGTAATAAACAATTACTGACCAAACTGACCGTCCGATAGTACAGAGATCCATCAATATCCGCGGCTGGTTCCGAATAGTTGGGAAGTGTCCCCGCCATCTTGTTACGTACTAACATTTATGTGGGAGGCCGACATAGGTGGTAACGAATGGGTCCTGTTAACATGCGACTCGTCGAGCAGGCCAGGTCGATCTTCGCTGAGCTGGGCTACACCGTCGAAGGCAACGGCCCCGAGTTTCGCGCCGAACGAGCGTGGAAAGTCGTCCACGTGAACACCGTACTCGAGGCGGACGAACTCCCGTCACCGTCGTCGGGACAGTTCCACTGTTTCGTCGCCGAACCAGACGACGCCGACGATCTCGAGAACCGACTCGAGAGCGCCGAGCCCAACTACGAGTGGGCGATCATCGTCGTCGACGGGGAGGACTATCAGGTCGAACGAGCGCCACCAGGACCGCGAGTGTCGGCGTAACGAAGCGGCGAAAACGGCAGCGCGGCGGTTATTTTCCGAGGGCGTTTCGCGTCGCAGTTACGCCTGCGCCCGGATCGACGTCGGCACCCATCGACTCGAGCACGTCACCCAGCGCCGTCACGACGTAGATCACGTTCTCCGGCCGTGCGGAGTGCCCCATGCAGCCGATCCGGAAGATTTCGCCGGCCAGATCGCCGAGGCCGCCGGCGATCTCGAGGTCGTACTGCTCGATCAGGGCGTCGCAGACCTCGCCGTCGTCGATCCCGTCGGGGACGCGGACGGCGTTGAGACTCGGCAGCCAGTACTCGTCGGGGGCGTTCATCTCGAGCCCCATCGCTTCGACGCCGGCTTTCAGCGCGCCGGCCAACCGCTCGTGGCGGTTCCAGCGCGCCTCGATGCCCTCCTCGGCGACGAGGCGCAGGGCCTCCCGGAGCGCGTAGACGTTCGTGATCGGCGCGGTGTGGTGGTACGAGCGGTCGTCGCCCCAGTAGCCCTCGAGCAGGGAGAGGTCGAGGTACCACGAGCGAGGGTCCTCCTCGCGCGAGAGGACTTTCTCCATGGCCGTATCCGAGAGGGTCAGCGGGCTCGCACCCGGTGGGCAGGAGAGACACTTCTGCGGCCCGGAGTAGGCCACGTCGATGTCCCACTCGTCGACGCGGAACTCGACCCCGCCCAGCGAGGTGACGCTGTCGGCGATCACGAGCGCGTCGTGGTCGTGGGCCGCGGCGGTAAGTTCGGGGACGTCGGGCTGGAGCACGCCGGTGCTCGTCTCGGCGTGGACGAACCCGAAGACGTCGGGGTCGTGTTCGGCGAGTGCGTCAGCGACGTCGTCGGGATCGAGCGGTTCGCCCCACGGCGCGTCGACTTCGACGACCTCGCCGCCCGCGCGTTCGGCCATCGAGGCCATCCGGCCGCCGAAGTAGCCGTTCGTCGGAACGAGCATCGTGTCGCCGGGCTCGACGACGTTGCCGATCGCGGCCTCCATCGCGGCTGAGCCGGTCCCGGAGACCGGGATGGTCCACTGGTTGTCCGTCCGGAACGTGTACCGCAACAGCTCCTGTACCTCGTCCATAATCTCGATGAACGAGGGGTCGAGGTGCCCGACGAGGGGCGTACTCATCGCCCGGAGGACGCGCGGGTTCACGTCGCTCGGGCCGGGCCCCATCAGCGTGCGATCCGGCGGTGTGAGTTCGCCAACGGCTGGCGCTCGAGCCGTCTCGGTCGGCGGTTCCTGAGCCATGGGCGTGTGCTCGCTTGCCACCCGCAAAGATGTACCGACAGCGGCGAAGTACAGGCTCCGCGAGCGGGCAGTACGCCGAGCGTACGCCGATAGTGTCCACTGCTAGCGTTCCCCACGAACCTGCGAGCAACTTAAGCCAATGACTCTCGTACTCGAACTGTCGTGTTTATTGGACATGCCCTCCTCGCGTTCGCCATCGCAGCCCTGGTCGCCGAGCGACGCGGCTGGAACGCGCAGCGAGCGCTCCTCGTCGGCGTCGTCGCGGGCCTGTTCGCAGCGATCCCCGACATCGACGTCGCGTACGCGGTCGTCGGCCTCGCGGACGCTGCGACCGGCTCGGTCGGCGCACCGACGGCGTTCTGGGACGCGAGCCGTGCCGTCCACCGCTCGGTCACCCACTCGCTGGTCGTCGGCGCGGTCGCAGCGCCGGCGTTCGGTCTCGCGGCCGTTCGCGCACGCAACGAGCGCGCACGGCTCGCTCGAGGAGTCGCCGGGACACTCCTCGCAGCACTCGTGGTCGTCGCGCTCGTCGCCGGCGGCCCGCTGGCGGCGCTCGTCATGGGGTTGTTCGTCGTCAGCGGCGTCGTCGTCGCCCGCGGGACCGCCAGGTTGACCACCCTCTCGCCGGCGACGGTTACCCTCGCGGCGCTCTGGGGGCTCTGGTCGCACCCGTGGGGCGACCTCGTCACCGGCTCGCCGCCAGACTGGCTGTTCCCCTTCGGCTCGCCGGTTCTCGAGTCACGCGTCGTCCTCCATCCGGACCCGACGCTGCACCTGCTCGGCGCGTTCGCGATCGAACTCGCCGCCATCGCACTCGCGCTCGCGACGGTCTGTCGACTCACCGACCGATCGATCCTCGGCTCGATCGATCGACGTGCGTCCGTCGGCGCTGCCTACGGAATCGCCGCGCTCGCTGTCACGCCGCCGACGCTCGAGGTATCCTACCACTTCGTCTTCTCCATCCTCGGCGTCGGGCTCGTCGTCGGCGCGATCCGAAGCTCTCCCTCGCCGGCGTTCGGTCGTCTCTGGTACTCGCGACCGTCGGTCGACGCGGTTCTCGAGGTTGCGCTGACAGCGGTGGCCGCGGTGACGGTCGCGCTCACCGCGTACGCGATCGTTTACGTCGTCGTACCCTCGTGAGCGATGGCTCTCGACGCGGCGCGTCTCCCCGTCCACTGACGAGTACATACTCTTTTGTGAGAACGCTCAGTACGAATCACCGTGTCTCAGACTACGCTCGAGGGGCTGATCGCCGACGGTCGCACCAACGCGATGGTCGCGTGGGTGCTGATCGTCGCGATCGGCGGTATCGGACTCGCTGAACTGCTCACGGGTGGGTTTCTGTGGGCGACGTTTGCGGCGACGCTCGTGGCACTGGCGTTGCTTCCGCCGATTGCCTTCCGGTCGCCGCAGGCGATGCTCCCCTGGGAAGTACTGTTGCTGGCCGCGCTGCCCGTACTGGGGATGGCGATCGATGCCGACCGGTTGACCGGCCACTTCGCCGCGTACCTGTCTGTCGCGGCCATCGCGCTCGTCCTCGCCGTCGAACTGCAATCGTTTACCACCGTGCGGATGACGTCCAGCTTCGCCATCGTCCTCGTCGTCGTCGGGACGATGGCCGCGGCGGGCCTGTGGGCGCTGCTCCGGTGGAGCGCGTCGAAGACGCTCGGCATCCCGTTCACGGCCGACCACGACGCGGTGATGTGGGAGTTCGTCTACTCCGCCGTCGCGGGCATCGGCGCGGGGATCGTCTTCGAGCTCTACTTCAGACGCCTCGCACCGACGAAGCAGCGCCTTCCGGCGGACCTCGCGCCGACCGCGGAGGGTGACGATGCGTAACCGCACCGGCTGGCTCCCTTCCCGTCGACGCCAGCGCCAGCTCTCGTATCTCATGGAGCTCGGTCTCGTCGGCATGCTGTTCGTCGGCATCGACCGCGGGAACGGCGGAATCGTCGTCAACACCGGCGTCGCGCTGGCCGTCACCCAGCTCCCGCCGCTGCTCGAGCGCGACTACGAGATTCCGATGGATCCGCGGCTCACGCTGTGGATCACGACCGCCGTCTTCTTCCACGCCTTCGGCACGGTCGGGCTGCCAGGCGCGACGCGGACGCTATACTCCGATATCTGGTGGTGGGACCACATGACCCACGCGCTGTCAGCGTCGTTGGTCGCCGGCGCAGGCTACGCCACCGTCCGCGCGTTCGACGAACACGCCGAGGGCGTCCACCTCCCCCGGAAGTTTATCGCGGTGTTTATCCTGCTGTTCGTCATGGCCTTCGGCGTCCTCTGGGAGATCCTCGAGTTCGCTATCGCGCTGTCGGCCGAGGCGCTGGGGACCAGGGCCGTCCTCACTCAGTACGGTCTCGGCGACACGATGCTCGACTTCGTCTTCAACTCGATCGGTGCGATCATCGTCGCGACGTGGGGCGGGGCCTATCTCACCGACGTGTCGGGGGCGATCCGACAGCGCCTCGAGTCGCGAGCCGACTGAAGCCCCCGCCATCGCGGCGTGCGTCGCCTCACGTATCGAAACCGACGATCAGGTTTACGTCGCTGCTCGATGTAGGAAATCCGGCCATGGTCTTCAAGAAGATCACGCTCATCGGCACCAGCCCCGAGAGTTTCGACGCCGCCGCAGACGACGCTATCGATCGCGCGGAATCGACCCTCGAGAACGTCCACTGGATCGAGGTCGACGAACTCGGCGTCGAAATCGCCAGCGCCGACGACCGCGAGTACCAGGCCGAAGTCACCGTCGCCTTCGAACTCGAGGAGTAAACCGAGCCGCCGTCTCGGTCGACGTCTCGCAGTCTCTCGTTTTTTCGGTCGGAATCGTCGAGCTGACTACCGTCTATCGGCGCGAAAACGGAAAACGGTACCACAAACGTCCGCGGGCGGCCGGGTCGGGATTACGTTCGGAACGATTCGCCACAGCCGCACTCGCTGACGACGTTCGGGTTGTCCACGTGGAACCCCTCGGCCTGGAGCCCGTCCTCGTAGTCGAGCACGCTCCCCTCGATGTACTTGAGACTCGCCGGGTCGACGAACACGCGCAGGTCGTGATGTTCGTAGATCGTGTCGTCCTCGTCCGGTTCGTCGTCGAACCGCATGCCGTAGGAGAGGCCGGCACAGCCACCTTGCTGGACGAACAGCCGGAGGCCGGCCTCCGTCACGTCGAGGTCCTCCCCCTCGAGCAGGGCCAACGCTTGCTCGGCGGCGTCCTCGGTCACTTCGATCTCCGGCTGGGTGTCGGCCTGCCCGCCGTCCATACTGTCCGTACTCATACCGATACCTTTCCGCGCGACGATGTTAACTGTGACGCCATTCGAACGCGAGTGGGCTAGCCGCATCCGGTTACGCTCCTCTCCGTGGTCGCTGCCGGTATCCGTCAGCAGCTCGATCGGCGCCGGAACGAGCGGTAGCAGGTCCCGAACTGTCGCTCGTCGTTCCGCGAGAGTTCGATGTCGTGTTCCGCCAGTAGCTCGAGCATCCGTTCGAGGTCACAGCCGTACCACATCGAGAGGAGCCGCACGTTCTTCTGGGCGTAGTCGTAGTTACGCTCGAGGACGCGCCCGTCCGTCGGATCGACACGCGGTTCCATCTCACCTCCTCCTTTGACCTCCACCTACGTAAAACCAGTTTGCACTCTGGTAACCTGAGACCGCCGTCGATCAACGATCTATTACCGTTCGCTACGGATCTCGGTCGTCGTCGAGCCGAAGTCGAACGCTCTCGGCGTGGGCCTCGAGCCCCTCGGCGTCGGCGAGGGTCGTGATCGTCTCGCCCAGGTCGGCGAGCCCCTGGCTCGAGAGGCGCTGGACCGTCGTCGATCGGAGGAACGTTTCGACGGAGAGCCCGCCGGTCACCCGCGCGCCGCCGTTGGTCGGCAGGACGTGGTTGGTCCCGCTGGCGTAGTCCCCGGCCGCGACGGGGGTGTTCGGCCCGAGGAAGACGCTCCCCGCGCTGTCGATCCGGTCGACGATCGACTCGTCGTCGTCGGCGATGACCGAGAGGTGCTCGGGGGCGTACTCCTCCGTAAAGAGGATGGCCTCGCTCATCGAGCGAGCGAGGAGCACGCCGCTCGCGTCGTTCGCCAGCGCCTCGCGGATCACGTCCTCGCGTTCGCGCCCGCTCGCTCGTTCGTCGACGGCGTCGGCGACGGCGTCGGCTGTCGCCTCGTCGTCGGTGACGGCCACGACCGAGGCGTTGGGATCGTGTTCGGCCTGGGCGACGAGTTCGGCGGCGACCAGTTCGGGGGTCGCGCTCGCGTCGGCGATGACGACGACCTCGCTCGGTCCGGCGAGGAAGTCGATCTCGACGTCGCCGCGGACCTCGGCTTTGGCCGCTGTCACCCACTTGTTCCCCGGACCGACGATCTTCTGGACGCGGTCGATCGTCTCCGTCCCGTAGGCCAGCCCCGAAATCGCCTGTGCGCCGCCGACGCTGTAGACGACGTCCGCACCGGCGGCGTGGATGGCCGCCAGCGTGACGGGATTCAACTCGTCGGCCGGCGGCGTGACGACCGCGACGTGGTCGACGCCCGCGACGACCGCCGGGACGATCCCCATGATCGCACTCGATGGGTAGGCCGCCGAACCGCCGGGGACGTAGACGCCGACGCGCTCGAGCGGCCGAAAGCGTCGGCCCAGCGTGCGGCCGTCGCCGAACTCCCGCTGCCAGTCCTCCGGGAGCTGGGCCTCGTGGAACTCGCGGACGTTCCCCGCGGCGGTCTCGATCGCCGCTCTGATCTCTGTGTCCACCTCGTCGTATGCTCGTTCGCAGTCGTCGGTGATCTCGAGGTTGCCGAGTTCGACGCCGTCGAACTCGCTCGTGAACTCGCGGACGGCCACGTCGCCCTCTTCGCGGACCCGATCGACGATCCCGCGAACGTCCTCTCTGACGGCCTCGATGCCGGCGTCGCGCTCGAAAAAGGCCCCGCGATCGGCCGGTCCGAGATCGGCGATCGGCTGCACGTCGATAGTCATGACTCCGGATTCGTGCGGCGGGCGAAAAACGGTTTCCTTATGCTCATGCGTCCGGGTTCTCGACTTCCCAGATCCCGACTGCATCGAGGGTCGCTCTGACGAACAGATAGACGAGGAGGCCGAAGCCGACGAGCGCGAACGGGGCCTGCAGGAGGTTCGCGATCTCGACCTCCAGAACGATCCGGCTCAGCCCGCGAACGACGAAGCTCACGATCACCAATCCGAACGCGATGAACGCGAGTTTGACGAATCCCGAACGGTCCATGCCTACCCCTACGAGCACTGTCGCTAAACGATGTCGGTTGTTCCCATGCCCGCCGTCTCCGCCACGCGTCGACGACTCGAGTTCCCCGCGATCCTCGGCTCAGTTACTGGACGTCGGCGCTGGCGGCGCGGCCGATGGCGTAGACGGCCACCGAGCCGAACGCCAGCGCGAGCCCCACGAGAACGGCCAGCGCGGGGACGAGCGTGTTCCACATTCCCTCGAACCGCGTGACCTCGATGACGGTCATCGTGTCCTCGCCGAGCATCACCGCGCGGGCGGCGTCGACGCCGTAGGTGATCGGGTTGAACGTCGCGACCGTCTGGATCCAGTCCGGCAGCGCCGGCAGCGGGAGGAACGCGCTCGAGACGAACAGCAGGGGCAGTTGCAGCAGGTTCGCCCCGATGATCGTCGACTCCTCATCTCGAGTGACGACGGCCAGCACGTTCGAGAACGCGGTGAACCAGACCGAGAACACGACGCAGATGCCGGCGATGGCGACGGCACCGACGAGTCCCGTCTCGATCTCTGCGCCGAGCAGGACGCCGAGTCCCAGCACGATCGTCACCTGAGCGACGATGCGGACGATCTCGGCTAACGTCTTCCCGAGGAAGACGGCGGTCCGGTTCATCGGACTGACCAGGATCTTCTCGAACATGCCGGTCTCGATGTCGTTGACCAGCCCGATGCCCGAGGTCGCGGCCGCGACCAGCGCGACCTGGATCACGATCGCCGGCACGAGGTAGGTCTCGTAGGTGATACCGGGTAGCGCGCCCGTCGCCACACCGCCGAACACTTGCGTGAACAACACGAGGAAGATGATCGGCTGGATCAGCGAGACGACGAGGACGAAGGGGTTCCGGACGGACTTGATCGTCCACCGGACGAACGTGACCCACACGTCGCTCGCGAACCCGCCGCCGTGACGGTCGACGTTCGGCGTGCTCATCGGTTACCCCCCGTTCCGCCGGTTTCCGTCCCGTCGCCGGCGACCGTACCCCCGTCGCCGGTCGGCTCCGATCGCACGGCGTCGGCCGGCGCAGACTCTCCCTCGGTTCCCGCCCCAGCGTCCGGACGTTCGTCGGTTACGGCGAGGAACACGTCGTCGAGCGTCGGCGCGCGGACGTCGAACCCGACTACGTCGATGCCGGCGTCCCGCAACGCGACCAACAGATCCGTCCCGCGCGTCCGCGCGTCGCGCGCGGTCACCTCGATCCCCGACTCGGTGCGCTCGATCGTCGCACCCTCGGCGAACAGCCCCTCCTCGCGCGCGACAGTCGCCGCCCGCTCGCTCGCGTCGGGATCCGCCAGCTCGACGCCGAGGATCTCGCCGCCCACGCGTCGCTTCAGCTCGGCGGGCGACCCGTCGGCGACGACCCGCCCGCGCTGGATTACCGACAGCCGATCGCACAGTTGGTCGGCCTCTTCCAGGTACTGCGTCGTCAGGAAGACCGTCGTCCCTTCGTCGTTGATCCGCCGGAAGTACTCCCAGAGCCGGTTTCGCGCCGCCGGATCGAGTCCGGTCGTCGGCTCGTCAAGGAACACCAGCTGCGGCCGGTGGACCAGCGCGGTCGCCGCGTCGAGGCGTTTCTTCATCCCGCCCGAGAAGTCGTCGGCGACCTTGTCCGCCACGTCGGTCAGTTCGACGAGCTCGAGCAACTCGTCGATCCGGTCCGTTCGATCCGCTTTCGGCACCCCGTAGGCGTCGCAGGCGAACCGGAGGTTCTCGTGGGCGGTCAGCTCCGGATCGATGCTCGTCTCCTGGGCCATGTAGCCGACCGTCGCCCGCACGTTGTGTGGGTCGGCGATGGCGTCGAAGCCGTTGACCTCCACCGAGCCGGCCGTCGGGCGCAACAGCGTCACCAGCGTCTTGATCACCGTCGTCTTCCCCGCGCCGTTGGGGCCGAGAAAGCCGAAGAACTCGCCCTCGTCGACGAGCAGGTCGACGCCGCGGACCGCCTCGGTCCCGTCCGCGTACGTCACCGCCACGTCTCGAGCCTCGATTGCGTAGTCGGTCACAGTCGTGTTTGGGCGAGCAACTGGATATAGCTGTGAGTTCGAAACCACTTCGCAACTTTGGAGTTCGAACTATCGGCGCTCGTCACTCCTCGACGGGCTCGAGGTCGTGATCGATGGCCCACGCGTGCAGGTGGCCGAACGCCGGAAACGCTGCCCGGCCCTTCTCGGTCGGTTCGTACTCGACCCGCGGCGGGACCTCGTCGTAGGCCTCTCGCCGGAGCAACCCGGCCGCGACCAGCTCTTTGAGCCGCTCGGAGAGGGTGTTCGCCGGCACCTCGAGGCGCTCCTCGAGCTCCGTGAAGCGAAGCGGCCCGTCTGCGAACGCGAACGCCGAGAGGATCGCCATCGCGTGAGCCTTCCCGAGGAGATCCAGTAGCCGGGCGACGGTCCGTTCGACCCGCTCGCGCTCGTCCGGTTCGAGTCGATCGCGGAGCGCTCGCGCCGTCTCCTGCGACCGGCCGGCGTCTAGCCCCGGGACCGTCTCGATGTCGGACGGCGCCCGTCCACCGTCTCGACCAGTCTCTCCGTTCGAGGGCGCGTCGTCGTTCGGCTCCTCGTTCATACCCTACACTGAGCGAGCCGAAAACTAATACTTCGCGTCTCTAACTATCGGACAGGGCCCGGTCTCGACGCCACTACTTCGAGACTTCGAAGTCACAACCTTATGAATCGAGCCGCCGAAACGACGGCTATGCGAATCGCAGTTTTCGGGGCGACCGGTCGGACCGGCCGCCCGCTCTGTCGGCAGGCGCTCGAGCGCGGGCACACCGTCGTCGCGCACGCGCGGTCGCCCGATACACTCCCGGTCGCCGACGATCTGACCGTCGTCGAGGGCGACGTCTACGCCGGGACCGGCGTCGACGAGGCCGTCGCGGGCGCGGACGCGGTCGTCTCCGTACTCGGACAGACCGACGACTCGCCGGACGACCTGCTCACCGTCGCCGGCGACAACGTCCTCGCGGCCATGGAAGACGCCGACGTCGACCGATACGTCACCCTCGTCGGTGCCGGCGTCCGGGAGGAGGGCGAGTCCGTCTCGCTCGGCGGCCGCGCGATGGGCGTGCTGTTGAAACTCCTCGCTCGCTCGGTGCTCGAGGACGCCGCCGCCCACGTCGACCGGGTAAAGCGGACCGACCTCGCGTGGACCGTCGTCCGCGCGCCGCGGCTCACCGAGGGTAATCCGACGGGCGAGTACCGCGCCGGTGACCTCGCGCTGGGCTTCGAATCGATCGACCGCGCCGACGTCGCGCGGTTCATCCTCGACTGTCTCGAGGGGGAGGAGTTCGTCCGCGACCTGCCGAAGGTGGGACCCGCGTGAACGTCCTCGTCACGGGCGCGACCGGGACCGTCGGTCGCCACGTCGTCGACGGCTTCCGCGACGCGCCCGACGTCACCGTCACCGCCGCGAGTCGCGACCCAGCCCGCGCCCGTGATCGACTGGACTGTGTGACCGTCGCCTTCGATTTCACCGACCCGACGACCTATCGAGACGCGTTCGCCGACGTGGACGCGATGTTCCTCGTTCGCCCACCGGCGCTCTCTCGGGTCCGTCGAGATGTCGTTCCAGCTCTGGCGGCCGCCGTCGGTGCCGGGGTCGAACGCGTCGTCTTCCTCTCGGTCATCGGTGCCGATCGGAACCCGCTCGTCCCCCACGCGCGCATCGAGTCGTGGCTCGCCGACGCCGGCCTCGAGACGACGTTCCTGCGCGCCTCGTTTTTCATGCAGAACCTCTCGACGACCCACCGCGAGGAGATCCGCGACGGTCGGCTTGCCGTCCCCGCTGGCGATGGAAAGACGAGTCTAGTAGACGCTCGAGACGTCGCCGCCGTCGCCGTCCGCACACTTCGCGAGGGGATTACCGGCGCGTACGACCTCACCGGTCCGGACGCGCTCTCGTACGCCGAGGTCTGTGCGGTGCTCTCTGCGGCACTCGAGCACGAGGTCGAGTACACCGATCCCTCGCTCCCTCGGTTTCTCGTCTCGCGGTACCGAATCGAAGGCGATTTCGCGAAGACCGGTGTGATGGCCGCGATCTACACGACCGCTCGACTCGGACTGGCGGACCGAGTGACTGACGATGTCCGGTCGCTCCTCGGTCGTCCGCCGATGGACTTTCGCACGTTCGTCCGGGATAATCGCACAGTCTGGACGTAGCCGGTCAGCACCGACCGATGTACGCGGCCGGTAATAGTCTCTTTCTCGGTTTCGAACCGGCTATCGGGAGTATTTCGGTCCGTCCCGCTCTGAAGAAACGGTGCAGTCACGTTCGTCCCGTGTCGGCAAGTCCTGCATAACTATTCCGCGTCCACCGCACCACCGTCCTATGTGGCCATGGGAACACGCGATCGTCGGCTATCTCGCGTATTCAGTGGGCTGTCACCTCGTCTTCCGCGACTCGCCCGGCGGGCTCGAGGCGTTCGCCGTCGTGCTGGCGTCGACCCTCCCCGATCTGATCGACAAACCCCTCGCCTGGGAGTTCGGCGTCTTCGACGCCGGGTACGCGATCGGCCACTCGGTGTTCTTCCTCGTCCCGCTCTCGATCACCGTCGGAACCGTCGCGGCCGCGGCCGGTCGTCCGCGGACCGGCCTCGCCTTCGCCGTCGGGTCACTGTTGCATCCCCCCGCCGATCTCCTCTACTCCTACCTTAGCCAGGGTATCGTTCAGGTCGACCTCATGCTCTGGCCGGTCGAGACCGTCGCGGGACATCCGCCCAGTCGAGGCTTTCTCGATTCGTTCGGAACCCTGTTCGGCCGCTATCTGGGCGAACTCCTCGCGGGGGACGTCTCGACGTACGTCTGGCTCCAGTTCGGACTGGCCGCGCTCGCCTTCCTCCTCTGGCTCTACGACGGCGCGCCAGTTCTTCGCCAGTTCCTGCTCGGCGGTAAACGGCTCCTCCCGGAGACGAACGACTCGCGTTCGAACCGGTGAACTACCCGAATCGCGGCCGACGCACGGTTTCTGTCGCAGTGGCGGTTATCTTCAGCGTATAGGCGGCTCTTGCTCGCCGACGGCAACGTCGAGTCCCCCAGCGTAATTCGAGTCGCTGGTTCGCGTCGATTCCCTACGGCTCCGATCGGCGATTCATCGCCCTTGGGGATCGCTCCGCGATCACGGTGAGAACGCTCCTCGAGTCTCGGGACAACTGGTTCTCGTTGGAGACCTCGACGACTGTCTTGCAATCGAGAACGTATGTCCCGGCTGAATGCCAACGATGGCCAATGCCCGGACGAGACGACGGCCTTATGTATGGACCGGGGATTCCATACTAATGCGAACGACGTGGCGCACGCCGCCACGTTCCCTCCGGCCGGGACCCGGCGCGGAGGCAGGAAATATTCCGTTTCCTCGTCACGACCGTCGGTTCGTCCGTCGGTCGTCTCGAGGGCGTTCGGATCAATCGCGTTTGACGCCGGATCTCGGCGCCTCAGTACGACGCCCTTATATACTCTGGGTGCGTACTTCAAGATACGCGAAAGTCCCCGCCGGATGCGATTTCCGGTGTGGGAACGATCCGACGCCCTTAAGTGTACGAGGGTATTCGAATATGACGTGAACGACGCCCCGCTCGCTGCGGGTCGTCGATCGGACGGCTTGGGTTCGAAGGGGTTATGTACCCCAGACGGCTTACAAATACGTCCGAAGGAAATGAGGATCCTACCCCTGCGGTCCGCCGTACAGATGGGATCTGATGTTAGCCTTGGTAGTTCGGTGACGCCCGACCGGTCATCGCGATCGACCGTGTGTCATCGAACGTGGACCATTAGCAACAAGTGTGAGTGTGTACCAACATTCACCGCCAACCTCCCCAGCTCCGCTGGGGAAGAGCATTCCGGTTGATCCTGCCGGAGGTCA
>SDGW01000205.1_pt1 | contig 58265 bp, 64 predicted proteins | sample 2873831 | NCBI WGS metagenome assembly SDGW01 (sample SAMN08132700, study PRJNA421101) | hypersaline lake metagenome | isolation source: celular fraction 0.22 microns magnesium sulfate-rich crust from ephemeral... | place: Spain: Penahueca Lagoon, Toledo | collected 2011-07 | reverse complement strand
GAGATCGGGCCCGTCGCGGAGATCTTCGACGACCCCGCGCACCCGTACACGAAGGCGCTGCTGTCGAGCGTCCCGCGGGCGAGCACGGAGGCGCGCGACGAGGAGTTCGAGACGCTCCACGGCGACGTGCCCTCGCCGCGGAACCCGCCGGCGGGCTGTCGGTTCCACACGCGCTGTCCGAAGGTCGTCCCGCCGGACGAGTACGACCTCGAGCCCGACTCGGTCCGCGCGATCGCGACCCTGCGACGCCGCCTCGCCGAGGCCGACGGCGCGGGAGTCGAGACGGTGCTCGAGCGACCCGACGAGCGCGACGACCCCGCCGCGGCGATCCGTGACGCCTGCGGGGTTCCCGACCCGCTCGCCGACCCCGACGCCGAGGCCGTCCTCGCGGACGCCCTCGACCGTCTCGTCGGTGGCGACCTCGAGGGGGCTCGCGAGCGCCTCGAGACCGCCTTCCGAACGCCCTGCGAGACGACCGACCCCGAACTGGCGGCGGGAACGGCCGACCACCCGATCGCCTGTCACCGGTTCGACGACCGGTTCGAGACGGAGGAGCCGTGAGACGAGCCGACGGCTCGCGGCCGCCGTCAGGAGGACGCGCCGAGCCGTCGCGTCCCCGCGCGGACGACGGGACTCGAGACGCGATCGACTGGGCGGCGCTCAGCCACGCCCTCACACCGACGGCGCTGCGCCGTCGAGCGATCGAGGTCACCGTCGAGACCGGCAGGGACCGATACGACCCCGGCGAACCGGTCGCGATCACCGTCGCGTTCCGCAACCGGCTCCCCGTTCCGATCCGACTCCGGACCGACTCGCCGAACCGCTGGACCTGGGCCGTCGACGGCGAACCGAACGCGTCCCGGGTGCCTCGAGGGGTTCCCGATCGCCCCGCCGTCTTCTCGTTCGCCCGCCGCGAGCGCAAGCGCTTCACCCGGCGGTGGCCACAGCGGTTTCGGGTCGCCGACGACCGGTGGGAACCAGTCGAGCCCGGCACCTACTCGATCACCGCTGAAGTCAACCGCGCGGACGCCGCCGATCGGGGCCTCGTCGACCGAACCGAGATCCGGATCGGCGACTGAGATCACGCGGTCGCAAGAACGGGTGTGTGATCGCGGCCTCGAGCCGGTATCGGGGGAACGATTCGAACCTGGTCGGGCCGAATCCCGCTACTTCGGACGCTCATCGCGCTATTCCCGTCGCTCGCGGATCATTCAGTAGAGGACACCAACGGGAGATAGATTTGAACAACGCGAAGACGTGCTCGCTCACGTCGTTCGCTGCGCGTCTTCTCTGGTTCAAATCTATTCGGCTATTTTGACGAATTCGGGACTCACCCCTCGCTCTGCTCGCCGTTTGTCGTTGATTCGTCAAAAGTAGCGGGAGGTAGATTTGAACTACCGATCTGCGGGTTATGAGCCCGCCGGAATCTCCTGGCTATCCCATCCCGCTACCAGTCCATACCCGAGTGTGCTAGTTAAGGGTTGTGATTCGGTTGCCGTATGCGGGTTTCTACCGTCAGTCCTGATGGACCTGCCAGGTGTAGAGACTCTCACAGGTGTAGTTGACGAAGAAGCCGACGCAGATGCCGACCACGTTCGCCGCGACGTACCACATCGCGTAGCGACGAACCAGCAGCGTCAACACGGCGAGCGTTACCAGAAACCCGCCGAACCGGACGACGTTCGATCGCAGGAACCGTCTCACTAACGGTCCCAGTCCGACCGCCCCGTACTCCGAGAAGGTCCATCGCTCGTTGATCGCGAAGATGACCGCGATCCCGAGTTCCCAGGAGAGTACCTTCGCGACGACCGGACCGAGGAACGTGGCCTCGACCAACAGGATCAACACGACGTTGTCGACGGTCGCGCCGACGGCCCCGACGCCGACGAACTGCCCGAGTCGCGTCGTCGAGAGCAGGGCTCGAGCACGCGTCCGGACGGCCTCTGCGAGGGAATCACTCATCGTGGACTCTCGAGCGTACTCCCCAGTGGCGACGGCGACTGTATCCCTTTTGCGATCGATCCGCGAAACTGACAGCCAGTGGGAATAACCGGGTCGCCTCCCGGTTTCGGCGACCGAATCGGGGGACTACGACGGCGTTCAGAGACGGTCCGGCCCGACCCGTGGACGTACCCGCCCGACTCGATCAGACCGCCAGGTCGCTCTTCGCCCGGACGACCTCGACGTCCGCGGCGTCGACGCGGTCGACGTCGAGGAAGTGCGGCGTGAAGTTTCGCTTCTCGTAGTCCTCGTACTCGTCCTCGTCGCCGACGGTACACCAGAGCTGGACCCGATCGGGACCGTGGTACTCGCCGTTCCTGTTGATCCCGAAACAGACCACCTCGGACTCGCCATCGTCCCCCTCGTACCGAACGATGGCCCCGTTGCGGATGCCGGGATCGCCGTGGATGATGAGCTGCTTCATGCCGGCGACTTCTCGCGAGAGTGGATTAAGCCTTCTGTCTCCGTCGGGGGCTCGCTACGCGCGCTTCCGGTCGCGTGCTCGCGTCGCCGTTTTCCCGGGCCGGCGGGACGGGAACGCGGGCTGGGGGCTAGGCCGCCTCGAGTCGCCGTTTCCGTCCCCGCCGGAGGTGGCGGATCGACGCGGCGGTGAAGGCCAGCGCGCCGAGGATCATCGGGGTGTCGCCGAGCGTGCGGGCCCACAGCAGCGTCTGGACGTGGTCCTGCTCGTAGAACTCGAGGCTTCGCGCGGCGGCGTAGCCGTCCTGATAGGCGGTCCGGAGCTGCAGGAACCCGATCGGGAGCAGCGAGGCGACGCTCATGACGGTCAGGCCGAGATTGGTCAGCCAGAACGCGCCGCGGAACCAGGCGGGGTTCCACGCGGCTTCGGGGGTCACGACGCGAAGGATGTAGGTCCCGAGCCCGAGCGCGAGCAACCCGAACGCGCCGAAGGTCGCGGTGTGGCCGTGGGCGACGGTCAGGTACGTCCCGTGTTCGTAGTAGTTGATCAGCGGCAGGTTGATGAAGAAGCCCAGCACCCCGCCCCCGACGAAGTTCCAGATCGAGGAGCCGAGGATAAAGAGTAGGGGAAGCGTGTAGGGGAACTCCTCGCCGCGGGCCCGCAGCGAGCGGTACTCGCCGAGGCTCCGGTAGAGGACGAACACGAGGGGGACGAACTCGAGCGTCGAGAACGTGGTGCCGATCGGCACCCAGATATCGGGGAGGCCGACCCACCAGTAGTGGTGCGAGACGCCGACGATGCCGGCGGCCATGATCGCGAACACCTCGAAGAGGATCGCGCGCTCGGCGTCGGCCTTCTCGATCAGCTCCATCGAGACCAGCGCGGCCGAGATGACGGCGGTGACGAAGAACTCGAAGACGCCCTCGACCCACATGTGGACGACCCACCAGCGCCAGAACTCGGTCACCGCCATGTTCGTCTCGGGCGTGTAGAGCATGCTCGCCCCGAACAGCAACGCGATCGAGCCGCCCGCGTAGGCGACGAAGTGGCCCAGTCCCGTCGCCGGCTCGTCCAGTTGGCGGACGCCCCGCAGGACGAGCCCGGTCCACGCGCCGAGGGCGGCCAGCAGCCCCAGCTTCCAGAGCCGGCCGGTCTCTAGGTACTCGAGGCCCTCGCCGCCGACCCACCACCAGAGGTCGCCGTCGTCGTCGCCGATACCGGGCGAGCCGAGATAGCCCTGCGTCCCGAACCAGACGCCGGCGAACGCGCCGACGGTGGCGACCACCAGCACGCCCAGGAGGGCGGTCGCGCTTTCGGCCTGCCACGGCGGATCGCGTTCGCTGAACAGCCCCGGCAGGAACAGGCCGCCGCCGAGCCACAGCGTCGTGATCCAGAGGATGCCGAGGTTGACGTGCCAGGTGCGACCGACGGAGAACGGCAGCGCGGAGACGAGGTCGATACCGAGCGCGTCGCCGACCCCGTAGAACCCGGTGCGCTCGACGTAGTAGTGGGCCAGATAGGCGCCGACGAGGGCCTGTGCGAGAAACAACGCGCCGGCGACCGGGACGTACCGCGCCGCGGCGCGCTGGGCCGGCGTCACCGTCACCGAATCGGGTGCGGGGACGTCGACGAGCTCGGTCGTCGGCTCGGCGACGTCGAACGAGTGGTAGGCCCAGACGCCGATTCCGCCGCCAGCGATCAGCAGGACGACGCTGATCGCGCTCCAGATGACCACCTGTCCGGTCGGGCGGTTGCCCGCCGCGGGCACGTAGGGCCAGTCGTTCGTGTAGGAGTGGTCCGATCCGGGCCGATCGGTGTGGGCCATCCACGCCGTCCAGCAGGCGAAGTCGGCGATCCGGGCGGCCCTCTCGGCCGAGTCCACGTACCCCTGCGGAACGCCGCGCTCCGGGGAGCCGCCGTGGTAGCGGTCGACGTACTCCTCGCGGATCCGTCGATGGGCGTAGACCTCGGCCGCCGAGTAGCGGGCGATCACCGGCCCGTCGCCGTCGGCGCCCGCGGGCGCGTCCGCGTCGAGTTCGTCCTCGACCCGCCGTTCGACGGCCGCCCGGTCGTCGTCCTCGAGGGCGTCGAAGGAATCGACCCCGTACCGGCGCGCGTAGTACTCGCGCACGTACTCGGCCTTCAGCTCGAGCGCGTCGGCCGTCAGATCGACGCCGAAGTACGAGCCGTTGCCCAGGACCGAGCCGTGGTTCATGAGCCCGTTGGCCTGAAACGCCTTCTTCCCCAGTCGGACCTGCTCATCGGTCACGACGGTCTCGCCGTCCGGGCCGCGGATCTCGTCGGGGATCGGCGGCGCCCGCTCGCGGGAGACGTAGGCCCCAAGCGTCATCGCGGCGAGGTTGGCGACGAACAGCCCGACGAGCGCCAGCGAGCCGGCCGAGTTCGACCGGAGGGCGTCGAGTCCGAGGTCGCTCTCGGCGCCCGCCTCCAGCAGCAACGGGACCAGTTCGTCGAGGACGGACGCGACCGAGACGCTGCCGCTGGCGTCGGTGGCCCCCAGTAACGTCGTCGCCAGTTCCGCGACCGCGGGGTCGACGGCGTCGAGACCCTCTCGGGTAGGTCCCGCGTCACCGCTCGAGAGCATCGTCGTCGCCGCGACGGCCGCCGCGACCGCCGGCTCGAGCCGTCCCGACGGAGCGCGACCCGCTCGACCGGCGGGTCCGTCGTCCGCGTTCGCGGCCGCCCCGAACGAGTCCGTCCCCGAGCCCGCCGCGTTCGCCGACTCCATCGCCGCCAGTTCCGATTCCACCTCGGCGACGAGCGCCGGCAGTTCCTCCGTCAGCACGCGCTCGAGGTCGTGGCCGGTCGCGATCGCGTCGCGCTCGAGGAACTCCGCGACGAACTCGTCGAGAGGCCGGTCGCCCGCGCCGCCCAATCGCGAGCGGAGGCTCGAACACGCCTCAGCGAGCAGTTCGTCACTCGAATAGTCCGCGTCGGCGTCGGTTCCGGTTGCAGCGTCGGCGACGCCCGCGGTGCCGTCCGATGCCGTCGACCGTTCGCGGAGGACCCGCTCGAGCAGTTCCTCGGCGTCGATGTCGTCACGGACGCCGGCGGCCGACAACCGCGCCCGGATCGCGTCCAGCGTGCGGTCGTCCAGCCGACCCTCGTCGAGGTCGTAGCGACGGAGGAACCGCTCGAGCGCTCGATCGGGCGGATCGGCCGGGTCGGACCGGGAACCGTTCAGCCCGGCTTCGAGTTCCGATCCGTCGAGCAGTTCGTCGCGGGTCCGACCGACCGCGCGCTCGCACAGTTCGTCGACGGCTCGCTCGGCGACGTCGGACGCACGCCGGCGCACCGCGTCGCGAGCCCGCGTCGACGCCTCGTCGATCCGTTCGACGCTCGACTCGAGTCGGTTCCGGACGGAACCGGTCCCGTTCGGACGGCCACCGGACCGGAGGAGTTCCGTCTCCCGAAACGCGTTTCTGAGCTCCATGGATTTCTTTCACACCGGATTAGTACGCCAACCGTGGTCGGAAATCGACCTAACAGTACCCGCGTCAGTCGCCGGTCACTCATTACCGGGGGCGACCCCGTCGTGCGAAACCGACCGGCGGGGACGAACCAAACGGGTTTTAAACAGCGGTATCTTAGCCCACGGCAAGTGAGATAACCATGCAGATGCCACGCCGCTTCAATACGTACTGCCCGCACTGCAACGAACACCACGAACACGAAGTCGAGAAGTCCCGAACCGGCCGTTCCTCGGGGATGAAGTGGGACGCTCGCCGCACCCGGCGAAACTCCTCCTCGATCGGGAACTCCGGTCGCTTCTCGAAGGTGCCCGCCGGCGAGAAACCAACGAAGAAGACCGACCTCAAATACCGCTGCAGCGAGTGCGGCAAGGCCCACCTCCGCGAGGGATGGCGCGCCGGCCGACTCGAGTTCCAGGAGTGATACCAATGGCAGGAAATTTCTACAGCGTCCGATGCGGTGACTGCGAGAACGAACAGACCGTCTTCGGCAAGGCCGCCACGGAGGTCGCCTGCGCCGTCTGCGGGACGACGCTCGCCCGGCCCACCGGCGGCAAGGCCGAGATCGAACACGAGATCGTAGAGACAGTCGAGTCACGATGAAATACAGCGGCTGGCCCGACCCCGGCGAACTCGTCGTCGGCAAGATCGACGAGATCGAGGACTTCGGCGTCTTCGTCGATCTCGAGGAGTACGAGGAGAAACGCGGACTGATCCACATCTCCGAGGTCGCCAGCGGCTGGATCAAGAACGTCCGCGACCACGTCCGCGAGGGACAGATCGTCGTCTGCAAGGTCCTCGACGTCGACGAGGGCTCCCAGCAGATCGACCTCTCGCTCAAGGACGTCAACGACCACCAGCGCTCGGACAAGATCCAGGAGTGGAAAAACGAGCAGAAGGCCGACAACTGGATGGAGCTGGCCTTCGGCGAGGAGATCGACGACGAGGTCTACACCGCGATCGCGAACGAACTGATCGCGGCCCACGGCGGCCTCTACGAGGGTTTCAAGCAAGCCGCCATCCACGGCGAGGAGGCCCTCGAAGACACCGATCTCGACGACGACGAGATCGAGGCGATCGTCGACACCGCCCGCGAGAACGTCTCGGTGCCCTACGTCAACGTCACCGGCTACGTCGACCTCGAGAACCCGTCGCCCAGCGGCGTCGACGGGATCCGCGAGGCCCTGGAGGCCGCCGCGGGCAACGGCGGGGTGCCCGAGGAGGTCGACCTCGAGGTGAGCTACGTCGGCGCCCCCGAGTACCGCATCGAGGTGCAGGCGCCCAACTACAAGACCGCCGAATCCGAACTCGAGGAGAGCGCCGACCGGGCGATCGCCGCGATCGAGGGCCACGGCGGCGCGGGCGAGTACCACCGCGAGCGACGCACCGACGACGAATGAAATCGGACATCCGGGTGTGTTCGGCGTGGCAGGAGGTCCACGACCGCCCGGTGTATACGCTTTCTTCGACCTGTCCGGAGTGCGGCGCCGACGCCGAGAACAGCGCGCCGGCACCGCTCGACCCCGCGGACCCGCATGGCGAGTACCGACGCTCTCTTAAACGTCGCAACCGCTGATAGGGGTATGGACGAACTCGAGATCGACGCTGTCGCCGAGGTCGAACTGGACGACCCCGTGCTCGTCGAGGGGTTGCCCGGGGTCGGACACGTCGGCACGCTGGCCGTCGAACACCTGCTCGAGGAGCTCGAGGGCGAGAGCACGCTCGTACGCCGGATCTACTCCCGAGAGTTCCCGCCGCAGGTTAGCGTCGAGGACGGCGTCTCGGAGCTGACCTGCGCCGAGATTCACGCCGTCGAGGTCTCCGACGGTCGCGACCTCCTGTTGCTGACCGGCGACCATCAGGCCCAGAGCAACGGCGGCCACTACACGCTGACCGACGCCTTCCTCGACGTCGCCGCGGAGTTCGGCGCGACCGAGGTCTACGCGTTAGGCGGCGTGCCGACGGGCGAACTCATCGAGGAGTACGCCGTCGTCGGGGCCGTCAGCGACGCGTCGCTGCTCGAGGACCTCGAGGACGCGGGCGTCGAGTTCCGCGAAGACGAGCCGGCGGGCGGCATCGTCGGCGTCTCGGGCCTCCTGCTGGGGCTGGGCGAACGCCGCGGCTTCGAGGCCGCCTGCCTGATGGGCGAGACCAGCGGTTACCTCGTCGATCCCAAGAGCGCCCGGGCGGTACTGGAGGTCCTCGAGGACGTCCTCGACTTCGACCTCGACTACGAGTCCCTGGACGAACGGGCCGACGAGATGGAGGAGGTCATCGGCAAGATCCAGGAGATGGAACAGCAACAGGGGATGGACGTGCCGACCGACGACGACCTGCGCTACATCGGGTAGCGGGGGCTGCGACGCGTTCCGATCGATTTCTCCGACTCCGTTCGTTCTACCCTCGTGGCGAGCGCGACGACGCCAGTCGTCGAGGAGCGCCCCCTCTCGGGACCGGCGACTAGCCCTCGAGGACTTCGTAGGAGACGTCGGCGTCCCGAAGTTCGTCGGTGACGCGGCCGACCTCGTTGGTCGTGGCGACGGCGGTTACCTCGAGGCCGCGCTTGGCCCCGTCGGCGGCGACGGAGCCAGCCGCGAACGTGACCGTCGGGTCGGTGCCGGCCTGTCGGCAGGCGACGACCGCCTCGACGCCGGCGGCGACGACGAGGTCGGCGTCGCGACAGTGGTCGGCGACGGTGTCGGACTCGATCGCGCGGCTCCCGCCGGCCCGGACGCCGGGCACCTGCAGGACGGTCACCGAGCCGGGCTCTAGGTCCATGACGCCCTCGAAGCTGGTGACGCCGACGTCGGTGCCGGCCGCGGCGTCGGTCGTCGCGACGCCGGTCGCCGGCCCCTCGTCGCCGGGCGTCGCGTGGAGCAGTCCGTCCCTGACCGAGAGGGTGACGGTGTCGCCCTCCTCGATGTCGTCGGTCGCGATGTAGGCGGCCTCGCTCATCGCGCCGAGGATGTCGCCGGTCACGTGGTCGGCGAACCTGCGGACGTCGTCGGCGGTCCGGAACAGCCAGTCGACGCCTTCGTTGGTGACGCGATACCGCGACCGACCTTCCTTCTCGACGAGGCCGTCGTCGACGAGTTCGCGGATGTACTCGCTGACCGCCTGGCTCGTTACGCCGACCTCCCCGGCGATCTCCCCCTGGCTGACCGCGGGCTGACGTTCCGCGATCTGGACGAGGATCCGAAACCGCGTCGCGGCCCGCTTGTTGTCGAGGACGTCGACCATATGCCGATGGTTAGCGCGAGCGGTCCAAAAAGGTACGCGGTCGCGCCGTCGGTCGACCGTGACCGCGAGGCGTCAAGTTGATAGCGGGAGAGTCCATCGAGATTATATGAGTATGTCGCCCCTCCGGACGACCATCGCCGACCCCGGTGCGGTCGTCGATCCCGCGACGACGGGATCCGCAACGCTCCTCGCCGCGAGCGTCGGTTCGATCCCGCTCTCGGACGCGCTGGCGTGGACCGCGATCGGCGTGTTCGTCGTCGCAATGATCCTCGAGTGGCGCGGCGGCGTCGACGCGGCGCGGTATCTCGCCGGCGGCGCCTGGGTCCTCTTCGGACTCTTCTGGCTGACGATGGTTCCCCACTACTACCTCGAAGTCAAGAGCCCGATTCAGACGTTGTTGACCCTCGCCGCGCTCCCGTTGTGTACCTATACCGGCTACCTGCTCGTTCGGGGGCGCGAGTCGCTCCTCCTGCTCTCGAAGGCGGTCGCGTTCATGGGGCTGTTCTACCTGCCCGCGGAGACGATCCCGTTCGTCCGGACCTGGCTGATCGAGACGACCGCCGCCCAGACCCACTACGGGATGGAACTGCTGGGTCACAGCCCTGGGATCGAGGAGGGAGCGAACGGCTACCAGAGCCGTTTCGCCTTCGACCCGGACGAGACGGTGACCGGCCGGACGACCTACATCATCATGTCCTGTACCGGCATCGGCAGCATGGCCATCTTCGGCGGGCTCATCGCCGCGGTCAAGGCGCCTCTCCGGCGGAAGATCGTCCCCTTTACGCTCGCCGTCGGCGTCATCTGGTTCCTGAACCTCGTCCGAAACGTCTTCATCGGGCTGGCCTCGCCGTGGGGCTGGTTCCAGCAGGACGTCTTCGTCACCATCGCGACGGAGTTCATGGGCGCGCCGGCCGACCGCACCTCGTATCTCGTCGCCCACAACTTCATCGCGCAGTCGCTGTCGATCGTCGCCCTGCTCGGGATCACCTACCTCGTGATCCAGCTCCTCCCCGAGGTCCTCGAGCCGCTAGAGGACGTCCTCTACGTGCTGACCGGCTCGGAGTACGACCTCGCGGACGCGCTCGGACAGGAGGTGCGGGCCGACGGCGGGACGACGACCGATGCGGGCGCGTCCACCGACCCCGAAAGCGGGTCGCCCGCGGACGGTGACTGCGACCCGGATCGATGACCGCGTCCGACGTCGAGATCGACGTTCCGTTCGCCGTCCACGACCGGGCGATTCTCCTTCCGGCGACCGAGACGCTCGTCCTCGCGGACGTACACCTCGGGAAGGCCGCCGACTCGAGCGTCGACGCGCCGATCGACGACGGGGCCGACGTTCGAAAGCGGCTCGCGGCGTTGCTCGAGACCACCGACCCGGAGGAGGTCGTCGTCGCGGGCGATCTCCTCCACTCGTTCTCGGGGCTCCCGCGGGGCCTCGAGCGCGACCTCGAGGCGCTCGTCGCCACGGTCGCGGACGCCAGCGCGGAGCTGGTCGTCACGCCGGGCAACCACGACGCGATGCTCGAGGCGGTGTTTTCGGGGACGACGGTCCCCGAGTATCGTCCGGGCGACGGGGGGACGGTGATCTGTCACGGCCACGAGCCACCGGCGGCGACCGCCGAGCGGTACGTCGTCGGCCACGACCACCCCGCGCTGTCGATCGAGGGCCGCAAGCTGCCCTGTCTCCTCTACGGGCCGGGCTGCTACGAGGGCAAGGACGTGATCGTCCTCCCGGCGTTTACGCGTCTCGCGGCCGGCGCGACCGTCAACGGGATGCGCGGCCGGGACTTCCAGTCGCCGCTGGTCCGGACTCCCGACGCCTTTCACCCCGCCGTCAGGGACGACGCGACGGACGAGGTGCTGTGGTTCCCGCCGCTGGGGCGGTGCCGGCGGCTCCTGTAATCGCTACCGCCGCGTGGGGGGCGACCGGGCCGCGGGGACGACGACGGCCGCCTGCACGGTGATCACGAGATTTCTGAAGAAGTCGCTGAACGCGATCAAAAGCAGCGCGGCCAGCACGATCAGGGCGAGGAACGTGAAGAAGACGATCGCCGCCTGCCGTCCGGTGAGTTCCCTCCCCTCGAGGAGTTCGTCGATGGCCATGGATGCCTATCGACGAGACACCGCCGAGCGTCGTAGTCGTTTGGCCTTCGAGTGACTGTCGGAGGACGAGACACGGCGGCTGGTCGTCGGAGACGCGTCCGTTCGGCCGTCGAAATCAGCCCGACAGGTCCTCTATCACGGCTTCGGCAGCCCGCCGACCGCTCTCCATCGCGCCCTGGATCGACGACCACTGCGTGTAGTCGCCGGCCAGATAGACCGATCCCGCGGGGTCGCGCACGTCGGGGAGCCGGTCGTGGATCCCCGGCGGCTGGTCGAACTGCGCGAACGGGATCCGCTCGGTGTGGAGCGTCTCGAGGTCGTCGAACGTCCGGTCGGGATACCACGACTCGAGGGTGCGTCGGGTCCGCTCGGCCAGTTCGTCGTCGCTCGCCGCCTGCTCCCCAAGGTAGGTCGCGCTTATGAGCGTCGCGTCGTCGGGCGCGTACTCGGGGGCGACCGCGCTGTGGGGCACCACGTGGTTCGGCCCCCGACCGGTCGCGTTCAGCAGGAGCCGCCGACCGGTCCCCAGATCGGTCCCCGCCGGCAGCGCGTAGTACTGGGTGACGCAGCTTCGCGCCTCGGTCGGGATCGACTCGACGCCCGTCAGCTCCCGCGCCGTCGGCGGATCGGTCGCGACGACGACGGCGTCGGCGTCGACGGTCCCGGCGTCGGTCTCGACCGCGACCGAGCCGGCAGCGTCGCGCTCGCCGCCGGGCGCGTCCCCGCCGTCGCTCACGACCGACTCGACCAAGACGTCCGTTCGGATCGTCCCACCGGCCTCCCGGACGCGGTCGGCGAGTTGGGAGGGGATCGCTTCCATGCCGGCGGCCGGAACCACCGTCTCGCCCGCCGCGAGGGTTCGGAAGGTGTACTCGAAGACGCGCCGCGAGGTCGACAGCGACCGATCCAGCGTAATTCCGCCGTAGAACGGCGCGACGAACCCCTCGACGAACCGCTCGGAGAACCCCCGATTACGGAGGAAGTCGTCGATCCGCTCGTCGTCCCCGTCGAAGACGTCGTCCGGGTCGGTCCGCCGGAGTCGGAGCCAGAGCCGGGCCACCCGAAGCGCGTCGCCGGCGGACACGTACGGATTCGACAGCGTCGCCGGAACGGTCCGCGGTTCCCGGAGCGGGTCCGCGAGCGTCGACAGCCCGTCGGGGCCGGCCACGGTGGCCCCCGGCGCGAACCGACGGAGCGCCAGCCCCTCGAGGGCGAGTTCGCGCCGGACGGCCGGATACGCCGTGAAGAGCACCTGGAAGCCGCGGTCGAACCGGAAGCCGTCCCGCTCGAGGGTCCGGACGCGACCCCCGGTCGTCTCGCGGCGTTCGAACAGCGTCACGTCCGCGCCGGCGGCGGCGAGGTGGCGGGCGGCGACGAGCCCGGCCAGTCCACCACCGGCGACGGCTACCTGCGGCGTCGGATGCATAGGCGTTGCTCGGTCGGCGACGAATAAAATAGTCGACCCAACAGTGCAGGTCTTTGGACGAACCGGTGTCCGACACCCGTCTTCCGGACGGGGGCGACCCGGCGTTCGACGTCAGGCGAGACCGCTCGCGGCGCAGCGTCTCGAGGCGCGAGCGGGCGTTCACACGTCCGTCAACAACCGAAGCGCGAGCCCGACGACGACGACGGCGACCCCGCCGAGGGCGGTGGTGATCGGCGGGACCGGAAAGACGAGCAGTACCACGCCGGCGAGGACGACGAGCGTCGAGAGCTTGACCATGCGTCCGATACGCCGTCGTGACGCATAGACTACCGGCACGCATTCACAGCCGAACGGGACCGGGAGCGGCCGTCGACCCCGATCGGTCGTATGCGCCACCGGTTCCCACACGAATATGCCTCGGCCGGTCGTGTCGTCGCCATGGTCGACGCGACGCTGACGCCGATCGATCGCGGGACAGTCACCAGCGACGTCAACAACGCTGTGGAGGGCTACGTCCGGGGGACCGCGGACGAGCCGAACCCCGAGACGATGATGGGCGAGGGGCCGGTCTACAACGTCGTCATCGAACACCCCGAGGGAACGATCCTCTGGGACACCGGCTCCCACCCCGCGGCCGCCGACGGCCACTGGCCCGACGAACTGTACGCCACCTTCGAACACACCGGGTTGCGGCCGCTCGAGGACGACCTCGCCGACGCCGGCTACGCGGTCGACGATATCGACTACGTGATCCAGACGCACCTCCATCTCGACCACGCCGGCGGCCTCTACGCCTTCGAGGGGACTGACACCCCGATCTACGTCCACGAGGACGAGCTGAAACACGCCTACTACAGCGTCACGACCGACGAGGGCGACGACGCCTACGTCCGCGGCGACTTCGACCGCGACCTCGCGTGGGCGGTCGTCCACCGCGACCGCCGCCAGCTCTTCGAGGGCGTCGAGTTGCTCCACCTGCCGGGACACACGCCCGGCCTCCTCGGGGTACGACTCGAGCTCGACAACGCCGGCACGGTGATCCTCGCGGGCGATCAGGCCTACACGCGGGCCAACTACGAGTACGGACTCCCCATGGGCGGCTACCTCCTCTGGAGCAAGCGCGACTGGCTCGAGAGCCTGCGGACGCTCGAGGACCTCGAGCGCCGCCACGACGCGCGGATCGTCTGCGGCCACGCGGCCGAGGACCTCGATGCGCTGCGGACGGGACTCTGACGGGGCCGCGAGCGCCCGCCCGTGGCCCTTTGCCGTGGCCGGTACGGTTTTGCCCGTCGCGGCGGCGTAGCCGGTATGGGAACGACAGACGCGGACGAGAGCCAGCGGGACGTAGACGCCCCCTCGTTCCAGCCGGTCTTCGAGAACCGCGTTCGGTTCGCCGAGACCGACCAGCAGGGGATCGTCTTCTACGGGGAGTACTTCACGTTTCAGGACGAGGCCGTCTCCGCGTTCTTCCGCGCGCTCGACTACGGCTACGACCGCATGCTCGAGGACGGCTGGCAGATCCACGTCGTCAACACCGAACTGAACTACCGGGCCGGCGCGGAGTTCGAGGACGTGATCGTCAACGAACTCCGGGTCGCGGAGATCGGCACGTCGAGCCTCGAGTACGAGTACCGGGCGAAACGGAAGGGCGACGGGGCCCTGTTGGTCGACGGTACCGTCACGCAGGTCGCCGTCGACACCGAGACCGAGGAGCCGACCCGGATCCCCGACGCGTTCCGCGAGGCCGTCGCGGCGTTCCAGGGCGGCCTCGAGACCGACGGGTAGCGACGCCGCTGCCGGCGTCGGTTCGACTCACACGAGCGACGCCGGGTCGGTCGGCTTCCGTTCGAGCCGGTACTCGCCGTCCTCGAGCGCGACGATCCCCTCGTGGCGGAGGTGGTCGAGATGAGCGTAGGCCTCGCCGGGGCCGTGGACGACGTGGATCCCCTCGAGGTCGCCGAACAGGTGGGCGCTGACCGTCCAGGCGTCGGCCGGCCCGTGGTCGGCCAGGAACTCGACGATCGTCGCCGCTCGCTCGCGGTGGTGTGCGAGGATGGCCGCCGCGCGGGCGGTCGGCTCGTCGATGGGATCGCGGTGGCCGGGCCAGACCCGATCGTAGTCGCGGTCGGCGAGTCGCTCCAGGGTCCGGACGTACTTCGCGAGGGGCCGTTCGACCCGGACGTCCGCGCCGCCGACGTTCGGGGTGTACACCGGGAGGAGGGCGTCGCCGACGAACGCCTCGTCGCCGCCGTCGATCTCGAAACAGCACAGTCCCGCCGCGTGGCCCGGCGCGTGGACCGTCTCGAGCCGGTGGCCGCCGACCTGAAGGACCTCGCCGTCCTCGATGGGCGTCGGCTCGGCCGGCGGGCCCTCGATCTCGGCCGACTCGAAGAACGCGAACAGCTCTCGACGGGCGTCCTCGGGGACGCCCCACTCGGCGAGCAGTTCCCGGCGGCGGTCCTCGACGGCGGTGACGGCGTCCTCGTCCCCGGCGACGAGCGGGGCGTCGGCCTCGTGGACGTAGACCTCGGCCCCGCTTTCGGCCTGAATCTCGCCGGCCAATCCGGCGTGGTCGGCGTGGAAGTGCGTCAGCACGACGGCGTCGACGTCGGCGACCGCGTAGCCGCGGTCGGCCAGCCCCTCGCGGAGATCCGTCCGAACCTGGTCGACCGCGATCCCGGTGTCGACGAGCGCGAGTTCGTCCGCGGCGTCGTCGGCGAGGACGTAGGCGTTGTTCCGGCCCTCGAACTCGTCGTTGCCGAGCGGAATTCGATCCATGCCGACAACCCACACGTTTTCCGTTAATAATTGACGCGATCCTGGAACGGGATCGCGACGGCGGTTCGAGCGACCGGTCGCCTCGAGTCGACCGGGATCCCGTCCGATCGACCGCCCCCGATGCGGGTTTCGTGACCTGTCCTCGGTCCCGAACGACGCGTTCGGTCCCGGTCGCGGCATCGGCCGGCGTCCCGCGCTCGCCGGAGACAGTCACGCCCGCCGACCGCTGCTGAGCGTTTTCCGTGTCGACCCGCTACCTGACTCGATGACCGACTCACGCTCGCTCGACCGCGTCCTCGTCGCCGGTGCCAGCGGGGCCACCGGCGAGGAACTGCTGTCCGTCCTCCGGCCGACCGATCTCACCGTCCGCGCGACCACGCGCTCCTACGCGAACGCCGACGCGCTCGAGCGCCACGGGGCCGACGAGGTGGTCGTCGCCGACTTCTTCGACTCGGGCGACGCCGTCGCGGCCGTCGAGGACTGCGACGTCGTCTGCTGTGCGATCGGCTCGCCGCCCGGCCTGCGTCACGCGACCGGGGGCAAACTCGTCGACCGGACCGGCGTAATCAACCTCACGACCGCAGCCGTCGCCGAGGGCGTCTCCCACGTCGTCCTCGAGAGCGCCATCGGCGTGGGGAACTCGAAGGCGGGGCTGTCGCTACCGGCGCGACTCGCGATCCGGGGCGTGCGACGGGCCAAACGCGACGCCGAGGCGGCGCTGCGACGGTCGGGGCTGGAATACACGATCGTGCGTCCGGGACGGCTCACGAACGACCCGCCGAGCGGCGACGTCGTCGTCGGGCAGGGCGGGGACTCGGTCACCGGCTCGATCCCCCGGGCGGACGTCGCGCGGGTCATGGCGGCCGCCCCGCTTACCCCCGACGCCCGGAACCGAACGTTCGAGATCGTCAGCCGCGACGGGCTCTCGAAACCGCCGCGTCACCGCGTCGACGTCGACTGGGCCGACGACCTCGTCGCGGCCCGACGCGGCCACCGACGCGCCTGAGCCGACGTCGAGTCCGACGACGCCGTTCTCAGCGCGGTCCGCCGCTCCCGAACCTTCATTGACGCTGGCGGCAAATATTACGCGCATGTACGACGACGAGGACCTCGAGGCGATCCGCGAGGCGGCCGACGAGTGGGAGCGGGAGACGCTCGAGCCGACCCTCGAGCGTCGCGGCGAGCGGAAAGAGCGGTTCGCGACGGTGTCGAACCGTGAGGTCGACCGCCTCTACACGCCCGACGACGTGGCCGACCTCGACTACCACGAGGATCTGGGATTCCCGGGCGAGGAGCCGTACACCCGCGGGCCGTATCCGACGATGTACCGCGGGCGGACGTGGACGATGCGGCAGTTCGCCGGCTTCGGCACCGCCGAAGAGACTAACGAGCGCTTTCACTACCTGATCGACGAGGGCCAGACCGGCCTCTCGGTGGCCTTCGACATGCCCTCGCTGATGGGACTGGACTCCGACGACCCCATGAGCGAGGGCGAGATCGGCAAGGAGGGCGTCGCGGTCGACACGCTGCGGGACATGGAGATCCTCTTCGACGGGATCGACCTCGCGGAGATCTCGACCTCGTTCACGATCAACCCCTCCGCGCCGGTGATCTACGCGATGTACGTCGCGCTGGCCGATCGGCGCGGCGTCAACCGCGAGAAGTTGCGGGGCACTCTCCAGAACGACATGTTCAAGGAGTTCATCGCCCAGAAGGAGTGGGTGATCCCGCCCGAGCCGTCGCTCGATCTCGTCACCGACGTCGTCGAGTTCAGCACGGCCGAGACCCCGAAGTTCCACCCGATCTCGGTCTCTGGCTATCACATCCGCGAGGCTGGCTCGACGGCGACCCAGGAGTTGGCCTTCACCCTCGCGGACGGCTTCGGCTACGTCGAGGACGCCCTCGAGCGCGGTCTCGAGGTCGACGACTTCGCGCCCCGCCTCTCTTTCTTCTTCAACTGTCACAACTCCTTCTTCGAGGAGATCGCGAAGTTCCGGGCGGCGCGGCGGATCTACGCGCGCGTGATGGACGACTGGTACGACGCCGCGGCCGACGAGTCCAAACGGCTCAAGTTCCACACCCAGACGGCCGGCCAGTCGCTGACCGCCCAACAGCCGCTGAACAACGTCGCCCGGGTGACGATCCAGGCGCTTGCCGGCGTCCTCGGCGGGACCCAGTCGCTCCATACGAATAGCTTCGACGAGGCGCTCGCCCTGCCCGGCGAGAAGGCCGTCCGGGTCGCCCTGCGCACCCAGCAGATCATCGCGAGGACGGCTACTTCCTCCGGGAGATCCAGGAGGCCTCCTACGAGTACCAGGAGCGCGTCGAGCGCGGCGAGGAGGTCGTCGTCGGCGTCAACGAGTACACCCTCGAGGAGGACACCAGCCCCGAGATCCTGCAGATCGACGAGACGACCGCCGAACGCCAACTCGAGCGCCTCGCGGACGTGAAGGCAGATCGGGACGACGCGGCCGTCGAGGACGCGCTCGAGGCGTTGCGCGGGGCCTGCGAGCGCGGCGAGAATACGATGCCGTACATCGTCGACGCGGTGAAGGCCTACGCGACGATGGGCGAGATCATGACCGTCTTCGAGGAGCAGTACGGCGCGTACAGCGAGGAGATTGGGCTGGCCTGAGATGACGTCAGCTACCGACGACGAGGCCGATCCGACGGCTCGAGGCCGACTCGCGGAGAAGGAGCTGTTTCTCCTTCTGCTGGTCGGGATCGCCGTCCTGATGGCGATCACCGGGTTCGTGCTGGTGATCAACTGAACGCCGGTCAGGAGTCGTTCCCGTCGCGGCGGGTCCGGTCGTCGGTCTCGATCACCCGCGCGGCCAGATAGGTCGCCACCGCGAGCGACCCCATCGTCGCGAACAGGATCGAGAACTGGATCGCCGACTGGAGCGGGTCGACCCCCCACGGGTTGAACACGGCGAAGACGCCGACGAAAAACGCCATGATCAGGAACGGCAGCAGGTTCACTGCCAGATCGAGCGTGACTTCGGCGTCGAAGGCGCGTCTGCTCATTGTGTGTCCTCGAGCGGGTCGGTTGTCTATCGATCGGGACGCTCGGCCGCCGGCTGCCGCGCCCGCAGTACTCCCGCGCCGCCGATCGTCGCGACCCCGGCGACGACCAGCGCCGCGCCGCGGCTCGCGAGTCCGGAGAGCGGCTCGAGGGGCGCGATCGGTACCGTTCCGGTCCCGTGGGCGGCCAGTATCGCGCCGACGGCGACGAACGCCGCGCCCGTCTTGGCCGCGAAGGGTAGCGGTCGGTCGACGTAGCCGGCGTCGGCCAGGAGTCCGGCGACGCTGGCGGCGAAGACCACGAGGCCGGCGACGGCGACGGGACCGAGGCCGACGACGATGCCGACCTCGGAGCCGGCGAGGCCGAGGGCCACGAGGACGGGCCAGGGCCTCGCCCCGTCGGCCCGCTCGGGCTCGATCCGCTGCGTGTGGTCGCTCACAGGCGACCGTCCACGTCGAGGGAGTAGTATCTGGCCCTACCCCTCGGCGGTCGTGACTGTCGCGAAAACGGAACGAAGGTGGCTCGAGCGGTCGCCGAAAGGAATCGCGTGTCGCTGCGGGATCGCCGGCCGCGGCCCGCGGTCAGAACGGAGCCGGCCGATATCGGGGCCGTCGCCTACAGCGCCGCGAAGACGAGCCACGGCACGATGAACATGGCCAGCGTCAGTACTGCGAGGATCAGCGCGTACCCGAGGCCGGTTCCCGCCACGGTGAGCCACGACGGATGGTCGAATTGGCCGAGATCGACTGCCATACCGTTGGCATCCGGTGACGAACGCATAAACGTACCGGAACGCGCGACTCGAGCGGCGCCGTTCCGTCGCGACGACGGGCTCAGCGGTAGACGTCCCGATACCGCTCGCGGTACTCCTCGAGGGCGAGTCGGGCCCGGCGTCGGGAGGTGAAGCCGAAGCCGACCGCCGCGCAGCCGTCGGCGTCGCACTCCCAGCGGAAGGTATCGGCGTCGTGATCGCGTGTGACAGAGGCGTCTGTCTCGCAGCGCGGACAGGTCCATCCCCACCGCATGTCGCCGGCGTCGACTGCTGGACGGTTCATACTGGATCTACGGCGGAATTATGGCCGGTCGGTAAAACGGTGGGCCTCGAACCGTTCGGTCTTTATTTGGTCAGTCGAGATCGGTTTTCGGACCGCTTTTATCGGGCCGCCCGCTACGGGCACCCAATGACGAAGATCGTCGTGGTGGACAACCACGGACAGTTCACACACCTCGAGCAGCGGGCGCTTCGCGACCTCGGCGTCGACACGGAGATCGTAGACAACGACACGCCGCCCGAGGACGTCGACGCCGACGGCGTCGTCCTCTCGGGCGGTCCCGACATGGATCGGATCGGGAAGTCCGCCGAGTACCTCGAGGCGGACGTGCCGGTGCTTGGCATCTGTCTGGGGATGCAACTGATCGCCAAGGAACTGGGCGGTAGCGTCGGCAGCGGCGAGTACGGCGGCTACGCGGACGTGACCGTCGACATCGTCGACGACGACGACCCGCTGACCGGCTCGCTACACCCCGAGACCCGCGTCTGGGCGAGCCACGCCGACGAGGTCACCGAACTGCCCGAGGGGTTCGAGCTGACCGCGCGCAGCGACGTCTGTGACGTTGAGGCGATGAGCGACACCGACCGGGACCTCTACGGCGTCCAGTGGCACCCCGAGGTCGCCCACACCGAGGAGGGCGAGGAGATCTTCGAGAACTTCCTGGCGATCTGCGAGTCGCGGTAGGCGTCGTCGGCCCCGCTCGAGCGCCGCCCACCGTCTCAGTTGCAGGCTCGTCGCTTAGCCGCCGGCCAGCAGTCCGACCACTACGATATCGCCGTCTCCGGTAACCGCACCGCGACGGCCGACCAGTTCGATCACGGTGAACTGCCCGTCTCGGAGTAGTCCCGTCTTCGGACCCGATCGTTTTTTCGCCCCGAGCCGACCGTCACGCTCTTGCCCGTCCGCCCGGATGTGGGAGACGATGACAGTCGACACTGTCGGTCGGTTCGAACGCGCGCTCGAGGGACTCGAGGTCGGGCTCGAGCGCGTGGCGGCCGCCGACGCGAGCGAGCGGATCGAACGGATCGTCGAGGAGCCGGCGGTCGGCGCGCCGCTGCCGTTCGAGGGAGTCTCGCTCCCCGAGGGCGTGACCACCGGGCCGACCGCGGGGGAACTCGAGGCGGCCCGGACCGGCGTCACGCCGGTGGGGTTCGCCATCGCGGAGTACGGCACCGTCGCGGTCGAGTCGACGGCCGACGGCGCGGAGCCGATTAGCCTCTACCCGGACCGCCACGTCGCGGTCGTCGCCGAGAGCGACGTGGTGCCGGACATCAGCGCCGGCTTCGACCGGCTCGCCGAGGGGTTCGACGCGGGCCGGGACAGCGTCGTCTTCGCGACCGGTCGGAGCGCGACCGCCGATATGGGGGACCTCGTCCACGGCGTCCACGGCCCCGGGAACGTCGACGTGATCGTCCTGGAGGATCGATAAGATGGCACAGCGTACCCGTTCACAGCAGGCCGATCGGATCCGCCACCTGCTCGAGACGGAGGGTGAAGCCATCCACGCGCAGGCCAGCGCCTCGAACGAACGCCGCGGCGCGGTCTACGCGGCGACCGACGACATCGAGGAACTGCGAACGGAAGCCAGGGCGATCAAGGAGGACGCCATCGACCGGCTGCCGGACCTGATCGAGACTGTCCACGAGGCCGTCGAGGCGAACGGTGGCACCGTCTACGTCGCCGACGACGCCGCGGACGCGAACGCGTACGTGGCCGACGTGGTCGAGGGCGAGGCCGCGAGCAGTGTCGACGCCGGCGCGGCGGCCGCGGAGCCGTCGGTCGTCAAATCGAAGTCCATGACGACCGAGGAGATCGACCTCAACGACGCCCTCGAGGCCGAGGGGATCGACGTCACCGAGACCGACCTCGGCGAGTGGGTGCTGCAGGTGGCCGACGACACGCCCTCCCACATCGTCGGCCCGGCGATGCACCTCGATCGGGCGGAGATCGCCGACCTGTTCAACGAGCGGTTCGACCCCGACGAACCCTTCGAGACCGCCGAGGAACTCACGCGGTTCGCCCGGGACCACCTCGGCGAGATCATCACCGACGCCGACGTAGGAATCACCGGCGCGAACTTCGTCGTCGCCGACAGCGGGACGATCGCGCTCGTGACGAACGAGGGCAACGCCCGCAAGTGCGCGGTCACGCCCGACACCCACGTCGCGGTCGCCGGCGTCGAGAAACTCATCCCGACGCTGTCGGACCTCGAGCCGTTCGTCGACATCATCGCCAAGAGCGCGACGGGCCAGCCGATCTCCCAGTACGTGACGATGCTGTCGCCGCCGACGGACTCGCCGACGCTCGAGTTCGACTCGCCGGACGAGCCGATCACGGGCGACGGCGAGGGAGCGGATGCGGCGGACGGCACGGGAACGGCCGACGGAACCGGCGACCCGGACCGCGACTTCCACCTCGTCCTGCTGGACAACGGTCGGATGGACATGCGCGAGGACGACGGGCTCCGGGAGACGCTGTACTGCATTCGCTGCGGGGCCTGCTCGAACTCGTGTGCCAACTTCCAGTCCGTCGGCGGCCACGGCTTCGGCGGCGAGACCTACTCGGGCGGGATCGCGACCGGCTGGGAGGCCGGCGTCCACGGCCAGGAGTCGGCGGCCGAGTTCAACGACCTCTGTACCGGCTGTACGAACTGCGTCGACGCCTGCCCCGTGAAGATCGACATCCCGTGGATCAACACCGTCGTCAGGGACCGCGTCAACCGCAGCGGCGAGCCCGACTCGTACGAGTTCCTCGTCGACGGCCTCACCCCCGACGAAGAACCGGGCGGACTCGACCCCGGCAAGCGCTTCTTCGGCAACATCGGCACCGTCGCGAAAGCCGCCAGCGCGACCGCGCCCGTCTCGAACTGGCTCGCCGACGCCGGTCCCGTCCGCGCGGCGCTCGAGCGAACCATCGGCATCGACCGGCGGCGCGACCTGCCGACGTTCCAGCGGGAGTCGCTCGTCGACTGGTTCGAGAAGCGAGGTGGCTTTGCCACCTCGAAAAAGCGAGCGGCGGAGCCGCGAGTACAGCGAGGTGGTGAGGCCGCCTCGAGCCGACGGGCGTCCCAGGCCGCGACTCACGGCGACGGCGTCGACCTCGACCGCGAGGTGGTCCTCTACCCCGACGTCTACACGAACTACGTCGACGTCGAGCGTGGGAAGGCCGCGGTTCGAGCGCTCGAGTCGCTGGGCGTCCCGGTCCGCGTGCCGGACCTGCCCGAGAGCGGGCGGGCCGCGCTCTCTCAGGGGATGATCGCGACGGCCGACGAGCAGGCCAGCAAGTTGTACGCCGCGCTGGCCGAGGACTTGGATGCCGGCCGGGACGTGGTCGTCGTCGAGCCGTCGGATCTGGCGGCCATGCACCGCGAGTACGAGCGCCTGCTCCCCGAGAACGCCGTCGAGCGGCTCCGCGGAAACAGCTACGAGATCTGTGAGTACGTCTACGGCCTGCTCGAGAACGGGGCCGATCCCTCGGCGCTGTCGACCGGCGACGGCGCGGAGCCGGTCGCCTACCACTCCCACTGCCAGCAGCGCACCCTCGACCTCGAGGCGCCCACCGTGGCCGTCCTCGAGCGGTGTGGCTACGCCCCCGAAACCTCCGACGCCGAGTGCTGCGGGATGGCCGGCTCCTTCGGCTACAAGCGGGAGTACTACGAACTCAGCGTGGACGTCGGCGAGCGGCTGGCGACGCAGGTCGAGGACGCCGAGACGGTCGTCGCGTCCGGAACCTCCTGTGGCGACCAGCTCGAGGCGCTGCTCGAGCGAGACGTGCCCCATCCCATCGAGTTACTCGCGCCCGCCGGCTATCGGGCGTAGCGGGCGCTCGCTTTCCCCGTCGGCGATCTCGCTTTCCGCTCGAAGAGACGGTCGACGACGAACCGTCGGGCTCCGATCGCCGATACGGCCGGGGAACGTATATGGCATGCCGTATCATGCCATAGTACAATGGCTTCCGTAGACAGGAACGCAGTTCGGGACCGGATCGAGGACAGGCGTGAGGACCTCGTTGATCTCCTCCGCGAACTCATCGCGCAGGAGTCCGTGACCGGCAACGAGAAACCCGCACAGGAGGTCGTCGTGTCGCGACTGGAATCGCTCGGCCTCGAGGTCGATACGTGGGAGCCCGATGCCGACGAGTTGCGGGACCACCCCGGGTTCTTCGAGACGTCGTCCTACACGGAGTACGGGTACGAGGGCCGCCCGAACGTCGCGGCGACGCGGCCCGGCACTGGCGACGGGCGGTCGCTGACGCTGAGCGGCCACGTCGACGTCGTGCCGGTCGACGAGGGCGAGTGGCGCTATGACCCGTGGGACGCAACCCTCGAGGACGGCCGTCTCTACGGCCGCGGCAGCAACGACATGCTCGGCGGCGTCGCGGCCGTGCTCGTCGCCGTCGAGGCGCTCGAGGACCTCGGTATCGAACTGGCGGGCGACCTCACGGTCCAGACGACGATCGAAGAGGAAGACGGCGGCCCCGGCGGCGTTCTCTCCGCGCTCGAGCGGGGCTACCGGCCAGACGCGGCGCTCATTCCCGAACCCTCCGGCGTCCCGAACGTCGGCATCGCGAGCGCCGGCGTCATGTACTTCCGCGTTCGCGTGCCCGGCAAATCGGCCCACGCCGCGCAGGGCTACGCGGGCGTCAACGCCATCGGGAAGGCGGCGAAACTCTATCGGGCGCTCGACGAACTGGATCGGGAACGGAAAGCCCGCATCTCCTACGAGCCGGCGTTCCGGCAGAACCCGGAACTCGAGGGCCACGAGACCAACCTGAACGTGGGGAGTATCGACGGCGGCGACTGGCCCTCGACGGTCCCGTCCGAGGCGGTCATGGAGGGGCGGATCGGCTGGCCGCCCGGCGAGTCGCGCGAGGAAGTCCGGGCGGACGTGGAAGCGGCCGTCCGGGACGCCGCGGAGGGCGACGAGTGGCTGTCGGCCCACCCGCCCGAGTTCGAGTGGTTCGGCTGGAACGCCGCGCCGCACGAACTCGACACGGACGCGGAGATCGTCCGGCTCACGCGGGCGAACGCGGAGTCGATCACCGGCGGAGAAACGACCTTCACCGGCGGGAACGCCGGGAAGGACGAGCGGTTCTACAGCCGCTATTACGACATCCCCTGTCCGGCGGTCGGCCCGCGCGGCGACAACATCCACGGCGCCGACGAGTACGTGGAGATCGATTCGTTAGTCGAGACGGCACAGACGCTCGCGCTGACGGCCGTCGACTGGTGCGGAGAGGAGTAACGCCGACCAGCGACTCCCGACCAGCGGTAACGTCGGCCCTCGACGTGATACCCAATTTATTGGCCCACGAACGGTGTACTCGTCGCGTTTCGGCCACCGAAACCAGTCAGGGACAGCGATATATGTCTCGTCGTTGAGGACAGGGCTAGTATGCTTGGTGAAGACGTACTCCTGGACGTACAGGACGGCATCGCGACCGTCACGCTGAACCAACCGGATCGGATGAACGCCCTCTCGGCGGGCATCAAAACCGGTATCGAGGAAGCGCTCGACGAGGTATCCGACCGAGACGACGCACGAGTCGTCGTCTTCGAGGGGGCGGGGAAGGCGTTCTGCGCCGGCGGCGACATCAGCGGCATGGACGACGCCGAGTACACGGACCACGAACGCACTCGGGGCATCGTCGAGGACTGCGCGGCGATCCCGATTCGCATCTACAACCTCGAGCTGCCGACGGTGGCGACGGTCGACGGCTACTGCGTCGGGGCCGGCGTCGGCGTCGCGATGTCCTGTGATATGGTGTTGGCGAGCGACCGCGCCCGGTTCGGACTCGCCTTCCGGGACATCGGCCTGACGCTCGATTATGCGACGTCGCTGTTCGTCACGCGAGCCGTCGGCCCGTACGTCGCGAAGGAACTGGCGCTCACCGGCGAGACGATCACCGGCGAGGAGGCCGACGAAATCGGGCTGATCAACCACGCGTATCCGACCGACGAGTTCGAGGACGAGGCGGCCGACCTGATCGAGCGGATCGCCACCGGACCGACGGTCGCGCTGCACTACTCCGTTCGCAACATCGACCGATCGCACAACAGTTCGATCCGGGACGTCGTCGAGCGGGAAGCGCAGTCCCAGAACCTCGCCAGTAGCACGCGGGACCACCGGGAAGGCGTCGAGGCGTTCGGCGAGGACCGCGACCCCTCGTTCGAGGGTCGCTAACCGCGTTCCGGCCGATGGCGGGTGTCGGTCACTGTCCCCGGAACTCCGGCTCCTCGCCGTCGCGCAGCGCCTCGACCGCACGCTGGTAGTCCTCGGTCTCGAAGACGATCGCCTGCCGCGTCGCCTCGTTCGCCAGCGCGTCGTCGAGGCTCGTTTCGTGACTCGTCCTGACGAGTTCCTTGATGTGTGTAAGCGCGATCGGCGGCCCGTTCGCGATCTCCGCGACGATCTCGTCGGCCCGGTCCTCGAACTCGTCGGTCGGGAAGACGTGATTGACGAGTCCGAGGTCGCGAGCGCGGGTACCGTCGACGATCCGGCCGGTCATCGTCAGCTCCATGGCGAGTCCACGACCGACGAGTCGGGGGAGGACGTACGAGATCCCACAGTCCATGCTCAGGCCGAATCGCACGTGCGAAAATCCGATCCTGGTCCGCTCGCTCGCGAGCGGAACGTCGCACGCGATGGCGAACCCCGCCGCATCGCCGATGGCCGGGCCGTCGATCTTCCCGATAACGGGGCGCGGATGCGTGATGATCTCCCGGACGAGCCTGTGCTCGTGGCGCTGGATTTGCTCGACGGTGTCGTGTACCGATCCGCCCTCGGCGTCCGACTCGCCCATCGACTCCACGTCGAACCCCGACGAGAACGCGTCCCCGGCACCCTGCAGGACGATACACCGCGCCTCGGTGTCGCGCGCCGCCTGCAGCGCGTCGGAGATCGCGAGATAATCGTCTCGAGAGAGGGGGTTCCCTCGCTCGGGTTCGTTCATCGTGATCGTGACGACGCGGTCGGCGAACTCCGTCTCGATGCTGTGTGACACAGTCCCACATCACCGGGGGCGCGTGTAAAATTTCCGTGCAGTTCGTCTCGACGACTCGTCGATCGTGTCGCCTTCTGGAAAGTCAAACTATGCGACGGGTTGTCGGTTACGTTCGGATCCGTCCACTGTCGGAACGCCGTTGGTGCGTCGTCGGGACTGGACGGGCCGTCGCTCGCGGTCTCGAGTCGGCTCGGAACTCGAGCCTCAACTATTACGTGGTTTTGGCGACGCCGTACCGGTATGCAGTCGCTTTCCGTGCGCGATCACGTCCGGCCGGTCGACGGCGACTATCCGGACGGGATCTACCGCGTCGTCGGCACGGGCGACGACGCCGTCACCCTGCTCCGGGTCGGCGACGCCGACGACCGTCGGGTCAACACCGGCGAGATCGTCACCGTCGACGCGGCCGATCTCGAGGCGTTCGAACCCGCCGAGAACCCCGACGGTAACCGGCCGCTCGGGCCGACCGTGGTCTCGAGCCTCGAGATGCTTCCCTGGCGATTCAGGGCCTTCGGACGGCAACTGACGGCACACCCGATCCCCGCCGCCGCGGCAGCGGCGCTCGTCGCAGTGGGGTACGTCGGCGACTCCGTCGGTCCCCTCTCGGCGGCCGTCGCGAGCGTGGTGCTGTTCGTCGGTGTCGTCGGACTCGCGCTCGTCGGCGGCGGCTATCTGGACCGGTGAGTCGAGAGAAGGGCCGTTCCCGACCGCGAGTCGGGCTCGCTACGCCTCGAACAGTTCGTCGACGGCGTGTCGAGCCGCGAGCGCGGCGTCGTCGGCGACCCGCTCGGGGTCGGGTTCGTCTTCGCCCTCCGGCGCGTTGAGGTAGACGTCGACCTCGAGAACGCCGTCCTCGAAGACGACGGTCACGTCGTAATCGCGCACGTCGGACTGCTTGTACTGTGAAAAGATGACGCCTTCAGCCGCATCGGACGCCGTCCGAACGACGGTTTCGTCGGACGGCTCGTCGGCCGTCATTTACGCGCCGCCAGCGCCCGGGCCGCCGGGACCGGCCGGACCGCCGCCCATGCCGCCACCGCCGAGCATGTCCTCGAGTTCCTCCTGGAGACTCTCGAACTGGTCCTGCACGCGCTCCTCCTGCTTCTCGAGGGTCTCGAGGCGGATCTCGAGCGAGTCGACCTTCTCTTCGAGGTCCTCCTCGGCCTGGTCGTAGTCGGTCTGGACGAGGAGCTCGCCGACGTTGCGGTACATCGTCGTGTCTTCGTCGATGTTCTCGAGTTCGTCGAGGGCGTTCTTGGCCTCGGTGAGGTTCGATTCGGCTTCCTGCTTCTGGACGGCGACTTCCTGTGCCGTCTCCTGCAGGTCCTGGAGCTGCTCGATTTTCTCCTGGGCTTCAGGAGGCAGATTTCCTTGCATGTCTCGACCGTCGCCCTCCGGACTGATAAAGACCAGCTTTGTCTTCCGTTCCGGCCGCGACGGGTCGCCGCTACTGGGTCCGTCTCTCCGGGCCGCGACCGTCGGCCGCGACCGCCTCGTCGCCGGCCGTCGACGCGGCCGCGCCGTCGGTTCGGATCACGAGGTAGCCCCCGCCCAGGAAGAGCAGCCCCCAGAGCAGGAACAGCGCGTCCCACAGTAGGAGCGGGCCGGGGCCGGCGGGCCAGACGTGATGCAACCCGAGCAGCTGGTGGTCGACGAGCCCCTCGACGAGGTTGAACGCGCCCCAGCCCATGATCACCGCGCCGAGCAGCGTTCGCCCGGACGCGGGCACCGAGCGGAGTCGCCACGCCCGAAACAGGAGGACCACGCCGATGATCGTGAAGGTGTACGTCGCGAGGTGAAAGATTCCGTCGGCCATCACGTTGAGCTCCAGATCGGTCGCGACGCTCGAGTCCGGGTGCGAGGAGAGCATGTGATGGATCTGGAGGATCTGGTGGAAGACGATGCCGTCGAAGAACCCGCCGATCCCGATCCCGAGCGCGAGGCCGGCGATCACCAGCGGCTTGGCGGCGGCGTCGAGTCCGAGCCACGTCCCGCTCCGGTCGGCCATACGGCCGGTTCGAAACCGACGACGAAGACGGCGTTGCCTGCCGGTACAGGGCTCCGCGCTACCGGGGCTCGAGAACTGCCTCGCCGATATCGGCGGTCCGTTCCGCCACGTCGATCAACGAGAACCAGGTGTTCGACGCCGCGCGGAGGGCGACGGGGTCGTCCGCGTCGATCTCGACGAGAACGCGCGACTCCGTCCGCTCGAGGGTCGTCCGCGAGCGGTCGTCGTCGATCTCGCCGATCTCGCGGGCGACCGAGTCGGCGACGAGGGCGGCCCGCGACGGCCGGTCGTAGTCGAACTCGAGGGTCGCGTCGTGAGAAGACACGCTCGTTACTGGACGTCGACTTCCTTGACGTCGCGGCTGCGTTCCTTCAGGAGGACGCGGTGGCCGCAGTAGGGACAGCGGACGCCGCCGTACTCGTCGAGCTGGACGTCGCGTTTACAGCGGGAGCATTTGTAACTCATACTGAGTACCGGAGCGTTATTCGTCGTCGTCCTCTGCGAGGGCGGCGCGGATCGAGCGCTGGGCGGTGCGGCCGGCGGGGGTCTCGGGGCGGTACGCGCCGCCGGTAAAGACCTCGCCGGTCTCCTCGTTCTTCCAGATGCCGGTGCCGACGCGGGTGACGTCGTCGCCGTCGACCGCGGCGTTCTCCATGTCGTCTTCGATCTCGCTGACGCGGCGTCGCGCGACGCGACCGTAGCGGGCACCGAAGCGGCCGGCGCTACCGACGCTTCCTTTCTTGGCCATAGTGATCGTCACTATCGCCAGCGGATTCTTAAACCTGTTGAGTCGCGTCGCTCCCCGAGCGTCGCGTCGGCGATTACGACCCGCCGACCCGCTCGGCGACCGGCCACGCGAGCAACTCGAGAAAGACGACGGCGAGCGCGGCGAGGTAACCGGCCACGGCGATCGGGGCGGTAAGCAGCCCCGACCCGACGGCCGGCGCCGCGAACAGCGTCCGAATCCCGAGCCCGCTGACGGCCAGTAGCGGGATCATCGTCAGCACCGCGTCCGGTCGATCGAGCATGCTAATTATATCTAATTACGGCCGCCCGGTTAAGGCCCCGACAACCAGCAGGAACTGACACCACCATCGATCCGGAACAAAAATCGCCTCGAGAGGGTCACGGCGACGGGACTGAGGGCGGCCCCGCCTCCGTCGCGATCACTGAAACTCCGCGTCCTCGAGGACGTCGTTCAGGTCCTCGCGGATGCGTTCGCCCATCTCGCGGTCGCGTGCGGTCGTGACGACGCGGTTCTCCTGGACGCTCGAGCCGTCGCGCAGGAGCATGCGAACGTTGCCGCCGTCGTCGGCGCGGGTCACCTTCGCGCGCATGCCCGACTGCGAGCCCGTACCGCCGGCGTCGATGGGGCCCGGAATGACCTTCTTGACGTGGGGGTGGCCCGCGACGGTCTGGATGGCACTCATCCCCGTTCGGCCGCCGATCAGCGTCGAGTGGCTGCCGCCGATCTTCTCGGCCGGCGGCGTCTCGACGACGTCGAGCGCGCGGTTCCCGCGGCGCTCGAGGACCGCCCGAACGGGATCGTCGTCGTCGACCCGGTAGAAGGGGTGGTGGACGTCCTCGCGGACGGCGCGGATCACCGCCCGCGTCCCGCCGGCGTAGACCTCCTCGGGGCGCTTGCGTCGGATCTCGTCGCCGATCAGGCCCGCGAAGTTCCGGAGTTCGATCGGCTCGTTCTCGCCGTCCTCCGGCGTCGTCGTGATCGTCGTCTCGCCCAGCACCTGCTCCTCGGGATCGCGGTCCGCCGCTCGCGCGGCCGGCTCGTCGGGCTCGCCGGCCAGCATCGTGATCGTCGCCCTGTCGCGTGCCGCCTCGAGGACGATCGCTTCCGTGTTCGCCTCCCGGCAGACCAGACAGAAGTCCCCGGGTTTCTCGAGGGGCGACGCGCAGTGACGACACTCCATACGTATCGCTGTGGAGGCGGACCTAAAACAGGCTTGCGTTCGGCGGTCAGCCGTCCACGAGGCGCTCGTCGCTCGCCACGTTGCCGGCCTCGTCGGTCGCGATCGCGACGATCCGGTAGCTCCCCCGGCGGTCGTTCCCGCGCGCGGTCAGCCGCTCGGTCGCCGCGTCGGCGTCGCCGCTCAGTCGGGTCTCGACCCGATCGACGACCGTTCCGGTGTCGGGATCCTGCAGTTCGAACGCGGCCCCCGCGAGGTCGCCGTCGGGGTCGGTCGCCTCGAGCGTGACGTCGTAGCGGTCGTTCCCGCCGGTGTTCGCGACCACGTCGGTGATCGACACGCTGGGCGCGACGGACGTCTCGTCACTACCGCCGCTTCCACCCTCACCGCGGTCCATCACCCGGACGTCGAACGTCGCCGTCCGCTCGGCCCCGTCGCCGAACCGCAGGCTCGCCTCGACGTCGCGGGTCCCGTCCACGTCCGCGGGGGCCTCGTAGACGAACGTCGCCCGTCCCTCGGCGTCGGTGACCGGCTCGACCGGCCGAACCGTTCCGACGCCGTCGACGCTGCCGTTCACCCGCACGCCGCTGACCGGATTGTCGAATCGGTCCCTGGCCTCGACGACGAGTCGCTGGCGGCCGGTCTCGGGGACTGCGGTCACGTCGCCCTCGACGTCGGTGAGGTACGCCGCGTCCGCGCCGCTCGCGCCGCCGCCGAGCGCGACCGCCCCGAGCCGGAGTTCGTAGGTCGCCCCCCGCTCGAGCGTCAGCGTCACCTGCCCGCAGGGCTCGGGCGGGGCCTCCCGGCACTCGACGCTCGTCACGTACCGGTCGTCGCGGTCGCCCGCGGGGTCGAGCTCGTCCGCGAGGAGGTCCTCCCACTCGTCCTCGGGGAGCCGACTCGGCAGCGTCAGCGTGATCGGCTCGCCCCGGTCGCCGACCGTCACCGTCCGGGTCGGCGCGCTGGTCGGGTCGACGTCGATCGCGACGTCGTCCGTCCGCGAGACCGACCGCTCGCCCTCGAGCGCGACGAGGTCGAGCCGGCGGCCGTCGACGAGGTCCTGGTCGGTCCGCGTGACGGCCCGCTCCTCGAACCGGTCGTAGCGGACCCACGGCTCCACGACGGTCGTCGGCGCGCCCCGGTACTCGTTGTAATCGGGGGCGTACTCGAGCGCGCGGGTCTCGAACGTCCGCGGCGCGCCGTTCCAGTAGTCGCCGGTCTCGCCGGCCGCCGAGGCGTTGTCGATCGCGACGGTGCCGGCCGCCGTCGTCCGCACGGTCCCGGACGCCGGCGGCGGGTTGACGAAGAACAGTCGCGGCGGATAGCGGAGTCCGGCGCCGACGGTGACCGTCTCCCCGTTTCCGGACGCGGCCACCCGGTCGACGGCGCCGTCGAGTTCGCCGAGGTCGCTCCGGACCCGGTCGTTGTGCTGGAACTCGAGCTCTTCGTTGAGGGCGGGGATCGCCGTCGTCTGCAGCAGCGCGAGCAGGGCGAGCGCGAGCGCGAACATGAGGATCGCGCCGATGACCGGCGAGACGGCCCGGTCGGCGTCGGAGCGCGATCCGGGGCCGCCGAACCGCGCGCTCGGTCGCGAGTCGGTGCCGCGCCGGCCGTCGGAGTGAGGTCCCGTCATGGTTACACCAGGAAGAAGAAGGCGACGACGGTGAGGACGACCAGTCCAAGGCCGTACTTGAGGCCGCTGTAGACGTCGTTGTCGGCCAGTTTCCCCGCGATGAGCCCGCTGCCGAACCCCTGGAGGAGCGCCGAGTGGAGGAACAGCACCTCGTAGGCCTCGACCGGAATGTCGCCGAGCGAGGCGGGACTCTCCGTCGCTGCCGCCGTCGCGGTCGCGTCCGACTCGGCGGCGAGCTCCGCGATCGGCGTCAGGTAGCTCGCGCTGACCATGACGATCACCAGCAGGTAGACCAGGAAGCCGATCACGACGATCGCCACGTAGGAGCCGACCTCGCGGCGGCGCTCCTGGGCGAGTTTCGCCTGCGCTCGAGTGTTTCTCGCGGCGATCTCGAGCAGGCCGTGGAGGTCGCCGCTCGAGCGGCTCCCCTCGGCGACCAGCGTCATCGTCCGGGTGAGCTGGGGCACGTTCAGCCGGTCGGCGAAAGAAAGCAGGGCGCCGGTCAGGTCGTGGTTCCAGGCGACGTCGTTGCGGACCCGGCGGAGTTCGACGGCGAGCGTGCCGCTTGCCCACCGCGTCACCAGTTCGAAGGCGTCGACGACGTCGACGCCCATCCGGTTGGCGCTGGCGAGGATGCCAAGCACGTCGGGGAACCGCTCGGTGATCGTCTCGGTTCGGCGCCGTGTCGCCGCCGGATCGCCCGGAACGGGTCCGACAGGAAGGCCCGGACGCCGGTCTCCCGCTTGGCCCGCTCGTAGGCGTCGAACCGCGGATCGTCGGCGACGGCCTCGGGGTCGATCGTCCGGTCGTCCGTCTCGGCGAGCGTGGCGGTCGGCACCTCGAACGGCCGCGAGAGCAGGTCGACGAGCAGTAAGAACCCGATCATCGCCAGCGGGAAGCCGACGTAGACGAGGGCGGCGATCGCCCCGACCGTCTCCGCGCCGAGGAAGCTCACGACCATCAGGACGACGATCACGAACAGCGGCGCGGCGACGAACCCGACGACGAACACCTCGCTGAGCATCCCCAGCGTCTCGATGAACGACGACTGGGCCTCGAGCGCGTCGTCTAAGGCCTCCTCGGACTCCTCTTCGAGGAACGCCTCGAGGTCGCCGCCGGACTCGACGACGCCCAGCAGGTCGTCGAGGAACCGGCGGAACTCGTCGCTGGGGGTCAGCGTCCGGACGTTGTCAAGCGCCTGCAACAGGTCGTTGCCGAACAGGTCGATCTCGCGGACGACGAGGTCGAACTCGTTTGCCACCTCGCCGTAGACGTCCTCGCTGTCGCCCAGCCGGCGACAGACCTCGATGACGTTCGTCCCGCCGCTGGTCAGCGCGTACATGAAGGTGATCGCGTACGGCAGGTTGAGGGCGATGCTGCGGCGTCGCGCCGCGATGACGCTGCGCGGATAGTAGTAGTTCCGACCGATCCAGACGGCGCCGGCGGCGACGGCCGAACAGCAAAGCGGCACCAGAAGCGCCGCCGCGAGCAACGGATTCGCCAGGAAGGCCCCCCGGGTAACGCCGGCGAGTCCGAACACCGGCCCCAGCGCGTCGGCCAGCGTCCCGGTGACCACCAGCGCGAGCAGCGCGACGTTCGCGACGATCCCCGCGCCGACCGCGGCGACCGCGGCGAGCCTGACGCTGTCGGTCAGGTACGCGTCGTAGGTGTCCCGGATCCGGGCCTGCTTGAGCCGCCGTTGTAGCCCGCGGTACCGCTCCGGACGCGTCTTGAAGAACGCCCGGACCCGCCCGTAGGCCTCGCGCAACTCGCGCCGCTCCGCCGCGGCGAGCCGTCGCTCCTCGGCGAGGGGCTGGCTGAGCGCTTCTTCCGGCTCCGGTTCGGTCTCGTGGGGGTCGCCCCGTTCCCCCGACTCGAGCGCGTCGAACAGCGCGGCCGCGTCCGACCCGCCGGCTCCCGCTTCATCGTCGCGGCCCGCCTCGCCGTCGTCGCTGGCGTCCGTCCCGAGCGCGCCCGGCGGATCGTCGAACGCCGCCTCGAGGACGGCCGCTGCCGTCTCCTCGTCGACGGCCGGCTCGCGGAACGCTGGATCGTCGGCCGCGGGCGCGGGGTCGTCGCGCTCCCGATCGGGCTCGCGGTCGGCCGCGTCGCCGGCCGGATCGCGGTCGGTCACGGTTCAGTCGTCGGCCTCCGTTACCGCGATGGTCTCGGGGTCGAGGTCGCCGGCGCGGACCTCCTCCAGGACGTACTCGGGGTCCCGGATGAACCCCTGGATCACGCGGGCGACGCGCTCGTAGTCGGTGATCTCCTCGTCGAGGAGGTACTCGAGGACGGCCGCCCGGCGCTCGAGTTCGCGCTCGACGCGGCCGTGGGGCCAGCCCCGATCGTCGGCGATCCGCTCGAGGACCCGCGAGTCGGCGGTTCCCTCGAACCCGTCCGACGCCGGCTCGTACCGGAACACCTCGTGGGGGTCGACCGCGTCGCCGTCGTCGTCGTGGTGGCCGAACTCGACGAGCCGGCGGTTTCGCCTGACGCGTTTGCCCTCCTGGGTCGTCTGGCGCTGGATGGAGACGATGTCTAAGTTGCCGATCATCCCCGTGGGGACGTTCAGCGGCTCGTTCTGCAGGCGGCTCAACAGGCCCCGCACCGAGTCGGCGTGGAAGGTCGTGTAGGCCGTGTGGCCGGTGGCGATCGACTGGAAGAAGGTCAGGGCGACATCGGTCTCGGTCCGGATCTCCCCGATGACGAGGTACTCCGGGCGCTGGCGCAGGGCCGCCTGCAGGAGGTCGAACATCGAGACGGAGCCGCGGCCGCCGGCGGAGACCCCCTCGCGGGTGACGCTCTGTATCCAGTTGTCGTGGGGCAGGGTCAGCTCCGGCGTGTCCTCGATGGAGACGACCTTGCTCTCGGGCGGGACGAACATCGAGACGGCGTTGAGGCTCGTCGTCTTGCCCGAGCCGGTGCCGCCCGCGAACAGCACGGAGGCGTTGTTCTCGACCGCCAGCCAGAGGTAGGCCATCTGCTCTAAGCTGAAGGTACCCCAGTTGACGAGGTCGACCGGTGTGAAGGGCACTTCGGCGAACTTCCGGACGGTGAAGTTCGCGCCGCCGGTTGTCACCTCGCCGCCCAGCGTCAGCTGGACGCGGGAGCCGTCGGGCAGGGAGGCGTCGACGAGCGGGTCGGCCACCGAGAGGTGTTTGCCGGCCCGCTGGGCGAGCCGGACGACGTAGGCGCTCAGGCGCTCGTCGCCGAACGAGAGGTTCGTCCGCAGGTCCCGGTAGCCGTGGTGGTAGACGAACAGCGGCCGGTCCGCGCCGTCACAGGAGACGTCCTCGACGCCCCGGTCGCGCATGATGGGGTCGATCTTCCCGTAGTTCACGAAGTCCCGGCGCAGGTAGTACAGCAGCTGGTGGAGCGAGCCGTCGCCGACGGTAGCCGCGTGTTCGCGCATGACGCGGGGGACTTCCTCGTCGAAGGTCGCCGCCCGGTCGACCTCCCCGTCGAACTCCTTGTACATCAGGTCGCTGCGCAGCGACCGGATGAGGTCCTCGCGGACGTACTCCTCGAACTCGTCTAAGTCGGGCTCGACGACGTGATACCGGTTGGTGTTGGTCGCCTCGTCGTAGAGGATCGTCACGTAGGCGTAGGGCCGGTTCACCCAGTAGCGCTCGACCTCCTCGTAGGCCTCGAGATAGCCGAAATCGAAGAACTCCTCGTCGATGAACGCGTCGGACGGCCGTCCCGGAAAGGCGTCGTCCGACCGATCGTCGAAGTATTCGCGGACGTCCGCGAGGACGGCCTCCCTGATCGCGTCCGCCGACCGGGGATCGTCCGGGGCGATGGCCGAGGTCGGCTCCGGGTCGGCCCCCTCCTCGAGCGCGTCGTCGTCGCCAGCGTCGGCGTCGTCCTCGAGGTCCGAGGCCGGGCCGACGCCGCTGGGCGGGCTCGCGGGGACTTCGCTGCGGCCGTCCCCGTTTCCTGTCGGATAGTTGCCGTCCGGCATCGATGAACTGCGTCCCCCTTGTGACCGAACCATCTAAACCGTCATGGTTGGTGAGGGTTCGATCGCCGCGACCGTCGTCGGCTACAGGATTTCCGCGAAGACGTTCCGGACCGGCTCCGCGTCGACGACCTCGTAGGGGACCCGCAGCGGCGAGACAGACACCCGATTCTCGAGGACGGCGTGGCGATCGGTGTCCTCGCCGTCGGGGATGTCCCGGTTGGCCATCTGCTGCCAGAGGCGGTTGGTCAGCCGGAACTGGCCGTCCTCGAAGGCGGCGTCCATCTCGTAGACCTCGGTCGGCCGGGTCAGCGCGTAGCCGTTGGGCTCCCGGTCGGGACGCGGGACGTTGACGTTCAGGTAGTCCACGCGGTCGAAGAGCCCGGTTCCGGGCGCGCCGGCCACGAGGTCGGCCGCGATCTCGCCCGCCCGCTCGAAGGCCGCCGGCTCGAGGTCGTCGTCGTAGCCCAGCGTGTCCAGCGAGACGGCGATCGACGGCGTCCCGAGGAAGGCCGCCTCCATGGCGGCGCTGACGGTCCCCGACCGGGAGAAGACGTAGGCACCGAGGTTCGCGCCGGAGTTACAGCCCGAGACGACGATGTCGGGGGCCGGCTCGAGCCCCTTCGCGCCGACGATGGCGCAGTCACAGGGGGTGCCGTCGACGGCGTAGCCGAGTTCGTGCTCCGTGTGGGGGACCAGCGAGGTGAAGGAGTCGGCCTCGAGGTCGAGGTCGAGGTCGCCGCCGCTCGAGGAGTCCGTCCGACCGTAGGACAGCGACCGGCCGACGGCGCTGCGGTTCCGGTCCGGCGCGACGACGGTGACCTCGCCGACCGCCGAGAGCGCGTCGTGCAGCGCCCGGATGCCGGGCGCGTCGATCCCGTCGTCGTTCGTCAGGAGGATGTGCGGGTCCGAGTCCAGTTCCATTGGCTGGTCGGTCGATGGGTGGCGAGCCACGTAGCTGTTCGGTTCAGCGAAGGCGGTGCTTAGGACGAGTCGCCGTCCGTCTCCGCGAGTCGCGTCCCGCAGGCCGGACAGTACCGCGACCCCTCGGCGGCGACCGCGTCGCACTCCGGGCAGGCGACGCCACCGTTCGGCTCCGCGACCCGCTCGAGGTCGTCGCCACAGGCCGGGCAGTAGTCGGCCGACGCCGGGACGTCCGCGCCGCAGCGGGGGCAGTCGGCCGCGTCCTCCCAGAGCACTCGCCGCCGGGAGTTCGACACGTAGTTGTACGCCCCCCAGACGACGTTGCCGATCCCCATCGAAAACCAGAACGTCAGGACGGCGATGAGGACGTGTGACAGCACCGAGCCGAACTTCCGGTCGACCATCACGACGCGGTCCGGCGTCTCCTCCTCGATCGTCCAGCCTCGAGACACGAGGTCGTCGATCTCCCGTTGCAGGCGGTTGCTGCGCATAGACGGGCTAGGTCGCGAGCGGGCAAAAGGCTGTCAGCGGATCGGGCGGCGGCGCGTCGACACCGCCGTTTATGTACTGACCGGACCTTCAGGTGATATGATCGGATTCGACGGGCCGACCCTCGCGATCGCGGTGATCACGCAGGTCGATCCCGGGATCGACATCGACGTCGGGACGACCGACGGTATCCTCGGCGGCGCGATCGGGGCCGCCCTGACGACGCTCGTCGTCGGTGCGATCCTGATCGCGGTCGCGCCCGAGTACACGGAACGGATGATGGACGACGTCCTCGCGGACCCGTTCGGGACGTTCCTCTACGGGATCGCGTCGCTGCTCGGGATCGGCCTGCTGATACTGCTCCTTCTCGTTACGATCGTCGGAATCCTCGTGGCGATCCCGCTGTTCCTGCTGGCGTATCTCGTCTGGGCCGTCGGCGGCGCGATCGCCTATCTCGCGATCGCCGATCGGCTGGTCGGGCGAAACGAAGAGTGGCTCAAACGGCTGCTCGTCGCCGCGGCGATCAGCGGCGCGCTCGCGGTCACCGGCGTCGGGGGCATCCTCGCGATCTGTATCGGGGCCGCCGGCTTCGGCGCGGTGCTTCGCGGCTATCTCGGCTGAGATCGGCTCGAGAGTCGTCACCACGGCAGGTAGCGCCGGAGCCGGTCGACCACCGACCGCTCGCGGCGGACCCGCAGGGTCGTCCCGTCGGCGTCGAAGGCGGCTTCGTTCGCGGGGATGCGTTCGCCGTCGGGCATCTCGAAGGACTGCTCGCCGGCCGGGACCGTCCCGCCGCTGCCCGCGCCGAACAGCGCCTTCGATCGACCCGTCGGCTCCGGAGCCGGCTCGCTGTACTCGATGACGTACACCGTCGTCCCGTCTTCGGTCGTCTTCTCCCAGTCGACGATCTCGCGGCTCCCGGTCGTGCCGATCACGCGCGGGGCCCACCTCGGTTCGGCGATCGGTTCCGTTCGGGGACCATGTCGTCTCCTTCCCGTGACACCGTGCTAAAAGCTTCGCCGCGGCGGTTCGGACGGCGACGGTCGTCTCGAGTCGGCCTCACCCGAGGTCGATCGGATCGACCTTCAGGTACTCCCGGGAGACGACCGTCGCGTACGACCCCTTCGGCAGCGCGAACTCCAGGGTCAGCGGATCGCGCTCGAGGGTCAGGTCGGTCCGCAGGAGGATCGCCCGCCGGGTGCCGGTCGAGTCGAACTCGCCGGGCAGGTCGAAGTCCGCCGGTTCGAGGCCGAGATCGTCGAGGACGGCGCGTTCGATCTCGCCCTGCTCGCCGTCGGCGAGGTCGGTTTCCGTGCCGACCAGCGGCGCGGTGACGAACGCGCGGCCGCGCTCGCAGTGGCGGGTCACCGAGTCGACCCGGCGCTCGTCGACCCGCTGGAGCCGGTCGGTGTCGGGGAGTGCGAGCCCGTCGGGGGCGTCGGTATCTGAAAAGCAGACCACGTCCCCCTCGACGGGTCGGTCGAACGGGAGCCCGCGCTCGAGCCGTTCCGAGAGCACCAGGTTGAACGCGTAGGACTGGGCGGCGTGGACGAACAGCCGCTGGAGGTTCGAGGGGACGCGCTCGAGGGCCTCTCTGAACTGTTCGGGTCCTGGCTCGCCGTCGTGTTCGGCGAGCGCGTGGATCATCGAGCGCTCGTACCGCAGGCGGTGCGGAACGCGCTCGAGGGCTTCCTGCCAGTCTCTCGTCTCCTCCACGAAGGCTCTGGCTTCCTGCGTCCCCTCCGGTTCCGCGTCGGTCGGATTTCCGAGGTAGGCCATCACCGCGCCCTCCCAGTCGTCGCGGGCGATGGCGAGGCCCACCTCGTGGGTGACCGGACGGCGGCTGCCGAATCGCTGCTGGCCGAAGAAGTTGGGGACGCCGATCGAGGTCGCGTCCCCGCTCGCGTCGCTTCGGGTCCCGTCCTCGAGTCCGCCGAATTCGGCCAATTCCTCCGTGATCGCCGCGGCGTGGTCCGGTCGCTCGGGATCGGTGACGCGGAGTTCGAAGGCGTTGCCCGCCAGATCGCCGAACTCGAGATTTCTGCCGGCTCGTCCCAGGACTTCGATCTCGACGCCGTCGATCTCCGGTAGCTCGTCGGGGTCGACCCCGTAGACCGAGAACAGCTGGGTGGTCACGGCGTACTTGTCCTTCGTTCCGGCCCAGTCGACCCGCTCGCGGGAGATCCCCAGCGCGTCAGAGAGCCGCGCGGCGAAGTCGTTGGTGTCCCACCCCCGCAGCGTCGCCCGGAAGACGAGGTGCGGGTAGGCGTCCGTCGGCGCGTCGACGGGTTCGGTGTCGAAGCGCTCGAGTTCGCGCACCCGGAAGTCGGCGTCGTCCGCGCGGAGGCGGCCGCCGACGCCGTCCGCGTCGCTGACGTAGTACTCCATCCCGACGGCGACCTCCCTGGGGTGGCTCGAGCGCATGTCGGCCGGCGGTTCGAGCGCCGCGCGTAAATCGGTTCGTTCTCGCGGCGGGGTCGCGAGTGCCGCTGGGCCGGGCCCGGCTCGGTCCGTTCGCGCGTTTCAGTCCGTCCGGGGGATCGACCGCGCGCCCAGCGCGAACGCGAGGACGGCGAGGACCGCGAGGATCCCGAGGTTCGCGAGCGCGGGGTCGACGCCGGCGACGGACGCCGTCTCCGCCCCCGAGTAGGTCGCGGCCCGCACGCCCCGCGCGAAGTAGGTCAGCGGCGAGAGGTTCACCAGCGGGCCGAACCAGCCGGGGAGGAGTTCGGGCGAGACGAACGTCTCCGAGAGGAACAGCAGGGGGAGCCCGATCGCGTTGCTGGCGGCGACCGCGCCGTCCTGGGAGTCGGTGTAGCTGCCCAGCATCGCGCCGACGCCGCAGAAGCAGACGACGCCGACGAGGACGTAGGGGACCAAAAGCGGCGAGAACGCGACCGTCGCGCCCGTCAGGACGACGACCAGCCCGAGGATGAGCAGGCTCGCCAGGCCGATGATCGCGGCGTTGACCGCGGTCTGGGCGAGCAACCACTCCGCCCGCGTCAGCGGAGTCGTCGCGAGCTTCTCGAAGCGGCTCCCCTCGCGGTGACGGGCCACTTCGCTGCCCATCCGCGACAGCGGGGTGAAGAGGACGACGACGGCCAGGTAGCCGGGGACGTAGTAGGCCGCCGGCTCCGTGAACAGCCCGCCGCCCGCGGGGTCGGTGCGGACGAGCGCCCCGAAGATGACGATCAGGATCACCGGGAAGAAGAAGGTGAAAAAGACCGCCGTCCGCCGGCGGACGAACGACCGCCAGCCGGCGCTGGTCTCGGCACCCACCCGTCCCATCCGACTCATGCGGTCTCACCCGCCTGCGCGAGGTCGGACTCGTCGGCGTCGCCCTCGAGCCGAGCCGTCCGATCGCGTTCGGTCGGTTCGGCCAGCGCGAGGTAGACGTCCTCGAGGTCGGGTTCGGCCCACGAGAGGCCGGTGTACTCGATGTCGTGGCCTTCGAGGTAGTCGACGACGCGCCCGATCGCGGCGGGGTCGATCTCCCGGACGACGACCGCCGCCTCGGGGGTTCGGTCGCGGCCCCGCTGCGGGCGTTCGACGGGGTACTCGAGGTCCGCGAAGGCGTCGGGATCGGCGGCCGTCTCGACGGTCAGGCGGTTCGCACCGCCGTGTTCGCGGACGAGGTCGTCGGGGGAGCCCTGGGCGACGAGCGAGCCGTCGGCGAGCAGGCCGACGCGGTCGGCGAGGCGCTCGGCTTCGGCCATGTCGTGGGTGGTCAGGACGACGGTCGTCCCGCCGGCCGCGAGGTCCTCGATCAGTCGCCAGACGGTGCGGCGGCCGGCGGGGTCGATGCCGGTCGTCGGCTCGTCCAGAAAGAGCAGGTCGGGGTCGTTGACCAGCGCGGAGCCGACGCAGACCCGCCGTCGCTGGCCGCCCGAGAGGTCCTCGTACCAGGTGTCGCCCGTATCGGCGAGGCCCACGTCGGCGAGGACGTCGTCGGGGTCGCGCGGATCGTCGTAGAGTCCCGCGTAGTACGCGAGCAGTTCGCGGGCGCTGAGCCGGGCCGGCGGCGAGAACTCCTGGGGGAGGACGCCGAGGCGGTCGCGGTCGACGGCCGCCGGCGAACTCCCGAGGATCGATGCCGTCCCGCCGTCGGGCTCGGTCGTCCCCGTCAGCGCCCGGACGAGCGTCGTCTTGCCGGCCCCGTTCGGGCCGATCAGCGCGAACACCTCCCCCCGCGCGACCGACAGCGAGGCCCCCGACAGGGCGACGGTCTCGCCGTAGGTCTTCTCGAGGTCCGTCGCGTCGACTACGGCTTCCATACGGGTCGGTTCCGGCCCGTCGTGGGTAAGGGGTTCGGTTCCGGGCTCGAGCGGATTTGCCGTCAGTAGTGTCGCTACACATGGGATCGACGTTTGAGTGACGGAGACGGAACGAAAGCGACCTGCTATCGTGGCAACACGGAGTTGCCACGCCCTCCCCAACCGATTTCTACTCACGGGCACGAAGTGCCCGTTCGTATGGTTCGCGGAACCGTCGGTTCCGCGCTAACGCTCGCACGGCGTCGAACTGCGCCTCACTTCCGTTCGGCACAGTTCAGCGCGCGCTACCGCAGGTCGGAAACTCGGTCGCAGTGATCGGCGTCGGGAGCCGCGTCGCCGGAACAGACCGCGCTCGCACTCTTGCCTTCGCAGGTGTAATCGTTACCCGCCGGACCGTGGTAGCGGGCCGGGAATGACGCAACTCGGGTACACCCTCTCGAGCGAGGAGTTCGGGCCGACGGAACTGGTCGAGATCGCTCGCCGGGCGGAGGAAGCCGGCTTCGACTTCCTCTCAATCTCGGACCACTTCCACCCGTGGGTGTCGGCGCAGGGCGAGTCGCCGTTCGTCTGGTCGACGCTGGGCGCGGTCGCGGAAGCGACGGACGAGATCGAGGTCGGCGTCGGCGTCACCTGTCCGACGACGCGGATCCACCCGGTCAACGTCGCCCACGCCGTCGCCACCGTCGACGAGATGTTGGGCGATCGCTTCACCTTCGGCGTCGGCACCGGCGAGAACCTGAACGAGCACGTCACCGGGGAGCGCTGGCCCGAACACGACGTGCGCCTCGAGAAACTCGAGGAGGCGATGGAGGTGATGCGCTCGCTGTGGACCGGCGAGACGACGAGCCACCGCGGCGAGCACTACACGGTCGAGAACGCGAAACTGTTCACCGTCCCCGACGAGCAGCCGACGACGATCGCCAGCGCGTTCGGCCCGCGGACGGCCCGGTGGACCGCCGAGCACGCCGACGGCCTCTGGTGTTCCGGCCCGCGGTCGGAGCCGGTCGAGGCCTACGAGGACGCCGGCGGCGACGGCCCGAAGTACACGCAGCTACACGGCTGCTACGCCGACAGCGAGGAGGAAGCGATCGAGACGATCTACGAACGGTGGCCCAACGGCTCGCTGCCGGGGGAACTCGGCCAGGAACTCCCGACGCCGGCCCACTTCGAGCAGGCCGCGGAGATGGTCGAGAGAGCGGACATCGCCGAGAGCGGGACGACGACCGAGCCCGACGCGCAGGCCCACATCGACAGCATCGAGCGGGCGATCGACGCCGGCTACGATCACGTCTACGTCCACCAGATCGGGCCGGAACAGGAGAAGGCGATCGAGTTCCACGCGGCGGAGGTTCTCCCGTCGTTCGACTAGTCGGCGACGAGCCGATCCGAAGCTACTCGGTCGCGAGCGCGACGAACTCGTTGATCGCCTCGTCGCTCCCCGCGACGATCAGGGTGTCGTCCGCTCGGACGACGAACTCGGGACCGAGGTCGGTCAGCAGTTCGTCGCCGCGCTCGGCCGCGACGACGGTACAGCCGGTTCTGGCCCGCAGGTCCACGTCGCCGAGGCTCCGGCCGGCGATCCGCGGCGCGGTCGTCCGGACGAGTTCGAACTGGGTTTCGGGGGTGAGGATCTCCTCGTCCTCGATCAGGACGGAGGCGAGCATTCGCCCGGTCACCGCCGACAGCGCGAGGACGTACTCCGCGCCGGCGCGGTAGAGTTTCGGGATGTTCTCGGTCTCGTTCGCCCGCGCGATGATCTCCACTTCGGGTGCGACCTGCTTGAGAACCAGCGTCGCGTAGATCGTCGTCGCGTCGTCGTCGAGCGTGAGGATGATCGACCGGGAGTCGCCGACGGCCGCGTCCTCGAGCACGTCCTCGTCGGTCACGTCGCCGACGATATCGACCCCCTCTCGCTCGACGAGATCGACGACGCAGGTCGACACGCCGTCGGTCGCCAGCGTCTCCGCCGCAGTTCGGCCGACGACGCCGTAGCCGCCGACGAGAACGCGATCGTCTCGCTGCTCCAGCGTCGACACGGTCCGCGCTTTCAGTTCGCTGAGATCGTCTCGACGCCCCGCGACGAGCAGGATGGTGTTGCCGTCGATCCGGTGTTCGGGGCCCGGAACGGGGACGAACTCGCCGTTGAACCACGCGCCGATGACGGTGATTCCCATCCGATCGCGAATCCCCGACTCCGGAATCGTCCGGCCGACGAGGTCGCTGTGATCCTGGACGAGCAGTTCGGTCACCGCGAGGTCGTCGCTGAGCTCGATCGTGTCTCGAAGCTCGGCCGAGACGGTCGTCGTCGCCTTCGTCGCGAGGCTCTGCCCGAGGACTCGCCGCGGGCGGACGACGTCGTCGGCCCCGGCGTACCGGTGGTAGCTCGCCACGTCGGCGTCCTCGACGACGCTGACGATCCGGAGGTCGCTCGTGAGTTCCCGAGCCGTGAGGATCACCATCGCGTTGGTCTCGTCGTCGATGTCGGTGACGAGCGCGCTGGCCTCGGCGACGTTGGCCGCGCGAAGCGTCTCCGCCTGCGCGAGGTCGCCGTAGATCGCGTCGGTGCCGTCGTTGACCAGTTCGACGACGAGGTCGGCGTCGTCGTCGACGAAGACGTACGGCACGTTCGCCGCCTCGAGCTCCGCCGCGAGCACGTCCGAGCGCGGCGTGTGCGAGCAGATGACGACGTGGTCGGTGAGATCGGTCGACTCCGGCGGCCGGTCCTCGAGGGCCTGCTGAAAGAGCGGCACGACGATCAGCGGCAGGGCGAGGAAGACGAGCAGGACGCCCGTGAGGTTCATCGCGACCACCACCATGTTCATCGGGGCGCTCTGCCAGTCGGCGGAGTCGCCCCCGAAGCCGGCGGTCGTCAGCGCTTCGATCACGAACTGCAGCGCTTCCGCGTAGGTCAGGGAAACGCCTTCGAAGGCGGCCATTGCCGCCTGATAGAGGACGGCGTAGACGAGGACGAGAACGAGAACGGCGACCAGCGAGAGCGCGATTCGCCGCCACCAGTGGTTCATCACCGGACAGAGACTGTCGATCTGTTTGTAGCTTCGGAAACGGAGTCCGAGATCGTCGGCGACGTAGTTGTTTATCGTGGAGCTTTCATCTTTGATAGACATATTCAGGGGCATGTCCCGCTCGCTCGAGGACTACTACGGGGCGTGTTCTACGGAGACGATGACCGATCTCGAGCGGATCGTTTCCGAGCGTCGAACCCGTCGGTCGAACGGTTACCGGGAACGCGTCTGGCGGATCGTCGACGCACTCGAGTGACCGCTGCTCGCCGCTTCCCAATCCGTTTTGCACGTCCGTCGTGAAGCGGACCCATGGAGTACACCACGCTCGGCGATACTGGCACGACCGTCTCGAGGCTCTGCTTCGGCACCTGGCGCTTCGGGAAGGAGAGCGACGGCACCGTCGAGACGGACCGCGAGAAAGCCCACGAACTGCTGGACGCCTGCTGGGACCACGGGATCAACTTCGTCGATACGGCGAACGTCTACGGCGACCCCAACGGGACGAGCGAGCGCTGGATCGGCGAGTGGCTCGCGGACCGCGACGACGTCGACCGCGAGGACCTCGTGCTCGCCTCCAAGGTCTACTTCCCCTTCGACGGCCGGGGCGAACCCGGGCCGAACGACTCCGGCCTCGGCCGCAAGCACATTCGGGCCCAGATCGAGGGCACCCTCGAACGACTCGGGACCGACTACCTCGACCTCTACTACATCCACCGCTGGGACGACGACACGCCGATCGAGGAGACGATGCGGACGCTGACCGGCCTCGTCCGCGAGGGGAAAGTCCACTACCTGGGGGCCTCGAGCATGGCCGCCTGGAAGCTCACGAAGGCGCTGTGGACGAGCGACGCCGAGGGACTCGAGCGCTTCGACGTGACTCAGCCGATGTTCAACGCGGCCGATACGGACGACGTGAGCGACTACCTCGACGTCTGTGCGGACCAGGAGATCGCGGTCTGTCCGTACTCGCCGCTGGCCGGCGGCTTCCTTACCGGGAAGTACGAGCGGGCCGACGACGGCACCGTCATCGCGCCCGACGGCGCTCGCGGCAGCCTGACGGACCTGTTCGAGGACCGCTACACGAGCGCGACCGCGTGGGAGGTGCTCGAGGCGGTCGAAGGCGTCGCCGACGAGATTGACGCCACGCCGGCACAGGTGTCGTTGCGGTGGCTGATGGAACAGGATCGGTTCACGTGCGTGCCGATCGTGGGCGCGCGGACGCCCGAGCAACTCGAGGAGAACGTCGGCGCGGTCGGGCTCGAGTTGAGCGACGACCAGTTCGACCGGATCGACGCTGCTCGCGGGCCCGAGGACGACGGCTATCGCTGAGATCAACGCCTGTCGGAAGACGATTTCGTCGGTCGACGGCTCGAGACGAAACTGCTTCGATTGCTCGATACAGGCTGGGGCTCATAGCCGTTGTTACGCTGGTACTCCTCGGCCCGTTCTTCTATGTCGTATATAGCGTACTAGAGTACGTCAACAGCGATTAGCGAGCGGTACGTTCGAGTGAGAAGTAGTGCAAGCGGAACGTCCCACTATCGTGGCAACACGGAGTCGCCACGCCCTCCCCAGCCGATTCGCTCGCTCCGCTCGCTCATCCCTCGCGCAGTTTCGTCGATCGGCCTCACTACCGTTCGGCCGATAGACAGCGCGCGCCACCGCGGAACCCGACGACCAGTAGATGCGTTTTCCCATTGGTCAGCACTATCGATCGAAATAGGGGTTCGCTACGACCGGGTTCCGTTCGTGGGCTCGAGCCCGATCCGATACTCGGTCAGGTTCTCGTAGCCGTCCTCGGTGACGACGACGAGGTCCTCGATGCGGACGCCGCCGACCGCGGGGTCGTAGATCCCGGGCTCGATCGAGATCACGTGGCCGGGCTCGAGGTCGCCGCCGGAGGGCGAGACGCTGGGCTCCTCGTGGATGTCCAGCCCGACGCCGTGGCCGGTGCTGTGGATGAAGCCGGTGTCGGCGTTGGGATCGCTGCGCAGCGTCTCGTAGCCCGCGTCCTCGATCACGTCGCAGGCCGCGTCGTGGACGTCGGCACCCGTCACGCCGGCTGCGACGGTCTCGAGGGCGGCCTCGTAGGCCTCCCGCGTGACCTCGTAGCGCCGGCGGGCCTCCTCGCCGGGGTCGCCGCGGGCGAACGTGCGGGTCATGTCCGCGAAGTAGCCCGTCTCCTTGTCCCGCGGGAAGATGTCGATCACGATCAGTTCGTCGGCCTCGAGCGGGCCGCTGCCGCGGTCGTGGGGGTCCGCGCCGTCGGCCCCGCAGGCGACGATGGTCTCGTCTAACGCGCAGCCGTGGCGGAGCAGGGTGACCTCGATCTCCTCTTTGACGTACTCGCTGGTCAGCGGTTCCCCGTCGCGGACGAGCACGCCGTCCTCGACATCGGCGGTGGCGATCAGCTCCTCGGCCCGCGCCATCGCGGCCTCGTTGGCCCGCTGGCTCGCCCGAATCCGCTCGACCTCCCACTCGGTCTTCGTCGCGCGGATGTCCGCCACGATCCCCTCGGGTTCGACCGTCACCTCGAGGCCGCGTTCGCGGAGACCGTCCGCGGTCCCCGTCGGGAACGTCCGCGGGACCGCGAGCGCGCCGACGCCGTGGTCCTCGAGGAAGGCGGCGAGCGCCCGGACCTTGCCCTCGTACCGGCCGTGTTCGGCCACCAGCCGCTGGTAGTCGTAGGCGGCGCGGCGGCTGACCGAGTCCGCGCCGGCCTCGGCGGCGGCGCGCCCGTACTCGAGTCCGGAGACGAGCAGGTGGACGCCGTCGGCGGTGACCAGCGTCTGGAAGGGATCCGGCGCGGTAAAGCCCGAGACGTACCGCTGGTCAGCGTCCGACGCGTCGTCGTCTATCAGGTAGCCGTCGGCTCCTTCGGCGGCGAGGAACTCGCGCAGCGGGGTGAGGTCGACATCGACGTTCATGCTCGGATATGTGACAGCGGCCCACATAATCCCGCGGATCCCGAGAGGGGCGATCGTTTCGAACCCGCAAACTTATAACTAAACGTGGCAATTCCCCGCCTATGAACCGTCGTCGGATCCTGGCGGCCGGAGCCGGAGTCGCGCTCGCCGGCTGTCTCAGCTATCCGGGCAGCGACGAGTCCCGATCCGGCGCGGAGATCGTTCGGGACGCCGTGGACGCGCGCCGGCACATGTCGGACCTCCGGGCTCGCCGGTCGGTGACGATCGAGACGCCGGAGGAAACCGACGAGCGGACGGAACGGATCGCCCGCGAGCCGCCGGCCAAACAGCGCATCGAGGTCCTCGAGTCGGACGACGCCGACGTGCCCGTCGGCTCGGTCACCGTGACCAACCGGGCGCGAACCTGGGAGTACAACCCGGCCACGGACGTCGTCGACCTCCAGTTCCACGGCACCAAGGTCGATACGGACCGGACGCTGCGCGTCCTCGAGTCGCTGCTCGAGGAGTACCGGCTGGGCTACGCCGGGACGGAGACGGTCGACGGCCGCGAGGCGCACGTCGTCGAGACGCGACCGCCGCTCGAGGACGAGGGGACGTCCGTCGACCTCGTCGTCGGCGACACGACCTACAGCGTGCCGCTGACACCCGGCGAACTCGCGGAGCTGGACGTCTCGCGGACGATCTGGATCGACGACGAGACTCGCTACCCCGTCAAGGAACGCAACGCGGTCAGCGACGACGGGGAGACGCTGTACGCCCAGACGGTCACGTACGAGGACCTCGCGATCGACGAGGGGATCGACGAGGGGACGTTCACCTTCCAGCCGCCCGCCAGTGCCGAAGTCGTCACCGACGGCTCGAAGCCGGCGGGGATCTTCCGCTCGCGCGACGCGGCCGCCGATACCGTTCCCTACGACCTGCCCGACCCCGACCTCCCCGGCGCGTACGTACTGGACCGGATCACGGTCGTCGAGCGGGCCGACGAGTACGGCGGCGTCACGACGACGCTGTGGTACAACGATCCGAACGTCGTCGCCCGCGAACTCTTCGTCGTCGTCCGCGAGGAGGCGCGGTTCAACCCGGACGTCCTCGAGAAGACCGCGGTCGACGGCCGGAAGGCCTACTACCGCGACGGCCGGATTCAGAGCTTCTTCTGGGACTGTGACGACGTGAGTTACGAGGTCTCGAGCCTGGTCACGGACGATCCGCTGCGGGAGATTACGGCCTCGATCGGCTGTCCGTGACCGGCGCGGACGCCCGCCGGGCCGCTGTGAGACCGGTATCGGTAAGGCGGGGCCACGCCACAGGGCGATCATGAACGTCACGATCACGCCCTCGCGCGTCGCCGGCACGGCGCGGGCACCGCCCTCGAAGAGCTACACTCACCGGGCGATCCTCGCGGCGGGCTACGCGGACGGTGCGACCGTCCGCGACGCGCTCTGGAGCGCGGACACGCGGGCGACCGCCCGAGCGGTCGAGCTGTTCGGCGGCGACGTGGACCGCGGCGAGGACGGGACGCTCGAGATCGACGGCTTCGGCGGCCGACCCACGGTTCCGGCCGACGTGATCGACTGCGCGAACAGCGGGACGACGATGCGGCTGGTCACCGCGGCCGCGGCGCTGGCCGACGGGACGACGGTCCTGACCGGCGACGGATCGCTTCGCTCGCGACCCCAGGGGCCGCTACTCGAGGCGCTGACCGATCTCGACGCGACGGCCGCCAGCACCCGCGGGAACGGGCAGGCCCCGCTGGTCGTCACCGGCCCGCTGTCGGGGGGCGAGGTGTCGATCCCGGGCGACGTCTCCTCGCAGTACATCACCGCGCTGCTGATGGCCGGCGCGGTGACCGACGAAGGGATCGCGATCGACCTCGAGACCGAACTGAAGTCCGCGCCGTACGTCGACATCACCCTCGAGGTGCTCGACGCCTTCGGCGTCGACGCCCGCCACACCGAGGACGGGTTCGCCGTCGACGGCGGGCAATCCTACGCGCCGGCGGGCGGCGAGTACGCGGTCCCCGGCGACTTCTCGTCGATCTCGTACCCGCTGGCCGCGGGGGCGATCGCCGGCGACGAGGGCGTTCGCATCGAGGGCGCACACCCCAGCGCGCAGGGCGACACCGCCATCGTGGAGATCGTCGAGCGGATGGGGGCCGACGTCGACTGGGACCGCGAGTCGGGAACGATCGACGTCGCGGCGGCCCCGCTGTCCGGGATCGAGGTCGACGTCGAGGACACGCCCGACCTCCTGCCGACGATCGCGGCGCTGGGCGCGGTCGCGGACGGCGACACCACGATTACGAACGCCGAACACGTCCGCTACAAGGAGACCGATCGCGTGAGCGCGATGGCCGAGGAACTGGGCAAGCTGGGCGTCGAGACGACCGAGGAGCGCGACTCGCTGACGGTCCACGGCTCCGAGTCGACGCTCGAGGGCGCGACCGTCTCGGGCCGCGACGACCACCGGATCGTCATGGCGCTGGCGCTGGCCGGCCTCGCAGCCGACGGCGAGACCACGATCGAGGGAGCCGACCACGTCGACGTCTCGTTCCCCGGCTTCTTCGACCTGCTCGAGGCGTTGGGCGTCGCGCTCGAACGCCGAGCGTAGCCGACGGCGATCGTTTCCGCTCGAGGCCCACGTTATCTTCCGACACGAGTAGCTATTTATGCCCACGAAAAATGATGGCATACAATGTCAGCTAACACGCCGGTAATCGTTAGCGCTGTTAGGACCGCACAGGGGAAGGAAGACGGCGCCCTCGCCGAGGTTCGGAGCGAGGACCTCTCGATTCCGCTGGTCGACGAGATGCTCGCGGAGACGGGCGTCGAGGGCGACGACGTCGACGACCTGATGTGGGGCTGTGCCCAGCAACGCGCCGAGCAGCGGACGAACATCGCGCGCCAGATCGCGCTGTTCTCCGAGCTGGGCGAGTCGGTCCCGGCGACGACCGTCGACCGCCAGTGTGCCTCCTCGGCGCAGGCGATCATCAGCGCCGCGGACTCGATCGCCGCGGGCCGCCACCAGGCGGTCATCGCGGGCGGCGTCGAGAGCATGAGCCGCGTGAAGATGGGCGCGGCCGACAGCGGCGAGATGTATCCGAAACTCGACGAGGAGTACGGCATGCGGAACCTCCAGATGGGGATGACCGCCGAGAAGGTCGCCGAGGAGTTCGACATCAGCCGCGAGAAACAGGACGAGTACGGCGCGCGCAGCCAGCAGCGCGCGGTCGAAGCGACCGAGGAGGGCACGTTCGACGACGAGATCGTCCCCATCGAGACTGAGGACGGCGTCCACGACGAGGACGAGGGACTGCGCCCCGGGACGACCAAAGAGAAGCTCGCCGAGCTGCCGACGGTGTTCAAGGAGGACGGCACGGTCACGCCCGGCAACGCCTCCCAGATCGCCGACGGCGCGGCCGGGGTCATGCTCACTAGCAAGGAGTTCGCCGACGAGAACGACCTCGAGGTCCTCGCGGAGGTCGGTACCAGCTACGTCGCCGGCGTCGACCCGACGATCATGGGCGTCGGTCCTGTTCCGGCGACGGAGGGGCTGCTCGAGCGCGCGGGACGCGACATCGACGACTACGGACTGGTCGAGATCAACGAGGCCTTCGCCAGCCAGACGCTGTACTCGGCCCGCGAACTCGGGATCCCGATGGACCGGCTGAACGTCAACGGCGGCGCGATCGCGATCGGCCATCCGCTCGGCTGTTCCGGCGCGCGCCTGCCGGTGACGCTGATCCACGAGATGAACCGCGAGGGCGTCGACCGCGGCATCGCGACGGAGTGCGTCGGCTTCGGGCAGGGTGCGGCGATCGAGTTCGAGCTGCCCTGAAGCGGTTGAATTAGCTCTTTTTGGTCCAGGTTTTGCGAGCGAGGAGCGGAGCGACGAGCGAGACAAAAGGTGGTCGGGCCAGGGTGCGGCGATCGAGTTCGAGCTGCCCTGAGGGGTCCGAACTAGCCGTTTTCGTCTCTTCGCGAACGAAGTGAGCGACGGTCAGCGAGACGCGATGACCGAGTTCGACCTGCGCCGCCGAATCACTCGTGTCGTTCTTGGAGTCGCTTTTCGACGTACTCCAAGACGGCGAAGAGGACGCCGAGGTGATGGTCGGCCTCGAGCGGCGACGGTTCGGCGACCGACGACGCGTTCGGCGACGGGTGAAAATGCTCGCGAGGGGCGGTCGGTTTCGGATGGCGGTCCCACCGACACTGCCAGGTCCGGTCTTCGTGTGATTCGACGTAGTGAATCGTGTAGTCGCCGCCGACGAACCAGCGAACGTCGAGTCGACTCTCGTTCACGCTCGCCGGATACCGCGTCTCGTCGAGCCGGAGTTCGAGGACTCTCGGCGAGATCGAATCGGGGCGAAACTCCCAGCTCGAAACGAGCGACCGCGTGGTCGCACGCCGCGCGAGTACTTCGAGCGTCGGCACGTCGAGGGGGCCGCTCGGACCCTCATCTCGAGCGGCCACGGTTCAGACCCGTGCCCGATCGTCGGCCGACGATTCCGCCCGCCGGACGGCCCGCTTCAGGAGCGTGATGTCCCGCCGAATCGTCCGCCACTCCGTGAGATCTTCCCAGCGGTCGTGGAGGGTATCGTGGTCCTCGACCGAGTCGTCCGGGACGACGGCGTCCGGCTCGGGGACGCCGTATCGCTCCTGTCGCTCTCGATCCGCGTCGATGAGTTCCTCGAGGCGGGCGCGAAGTTCGCTCGCGCTGTGTTCTCGCGCGAGCGCTTCGACGCGCTTCCACCGGAAGTACGACGGGTTCCGCCGATAGAGTGCCGGCCGCTCATTCGATCGGTCCGCGATTCCCATCTCGACGAGTTGCTCGAGCGCTCGTCGAGCGCCGTTTTCCGAACAGTCCGCCCGCGTCGCGAACTCTCCCGCGGAAGCGGGCTCGGTAGTGCCGACGAGGCAGTCGTAGACGCGCTGGAACGTCGTCCGGTCCCCGGTCCGCTCTGCGGGTGGGGACTCGGTAGATCCGGGACGATCCGTCATAGTCCCCCGTTCGAGCGGGGAGCGCATATATCTTCGCCACAGCTCAGATATCGGGTTTTACTGTCGGTAGAAAAGAGTGGAACTGCCTAGCCGAGGACGTACTCGAGGGCGGGGTAGCGCTCGAGTAGCGTCTCGCCGCCGAGGTCGTAGTTCTCGATGGAGGTGTCGAGGCCGAGGATCCGGCCGGCACCGAAGGCGGCGACGGCGAGGAACACGAGCATGTACGCGAAGTCGCCGTTGATGAACCCGTGAGCCACGTCCCAGTTCCCGAAGTAGAACGTGAGCATCATGAGCGCGCCGAAGACTTTCGAACGTGTTGCGAGCGTCTGTCGAAATAGGGGACGCAGTCATGGTAACGGAAGAATACTTCCTACTTCCTAGAAGGTCGTCGAAGTATATAGATATTCAAATATGTGTTAGCATAGTTTTCCATAAGTTATTTCGATCCACAGGGACGAGGCGCGGGTCGAAGACGCACCGCAACGCGACCGGTTGCCGGAGCCGGCCTCAGTAGCCGAGTCCGAACGCCCAGTTCACGAGCAGCGCGAGGAAGGTGACCGAGAACAGGCCGCCGAGGACGAGAAACGCCGCGCCCCAGCCGAAGAGGTCGGCCAGCAGTCCGACGCCGACCGAGCCGGCGGAACCGACGACCGTGTAGCACGTCCGGACGAGCCCGAACCCGGCACCGCGTTCGTCGTCGTCGAACTGGTCGAGAAAGCGGGGATCGATCGCCGCGAAGAAACTCGAGCCGAGGCCGGCCGCGAAGACGGCGACGCCGACGGCGACGCGGCTCTCGCCGGCGACGAGGCCGAACAGGCCGACGGAGCCGGCGAACAGCGACGCGCCGATCACGAGGTCGCGGCCGTACCGATCGGAGAGGTCGCCGACGGCGAACTGGCCGACCGTCCGGACGAGGAAGAAGGCCGAGAAGGCGGTTCCGGCCAGCGTCGCCGAGTAGCGGTGGTGTTCGACGAGGAACGTCGGGAGAAACGTGAGCAGCCCCTGGACGATGAATGTGCCGAGCATGGCGATCGCGAGCGTGAACGCGACCGCCGGCCGCGAGACGAGGTCGAACAGGACGGCGAGGTCGAACCGGTCGCGCATCGGCTGGTCGGGCCGGCGGGGCTCCGTCGGGCGGATCCGCCACGCGAAGAGGACGAAGACCGGGACGCCGACGACGAGGGTGAGCGCGAGCGCCGGCCGCCAGCCGAACCGGACGCCGACCCACGCCGCCGCGACGGGGGCGACGAGTCCGGCCAGCGGGCCGCCGATCGAGTGGATCCCGACCGCCCGACCGAGTTCGTCGTAGGTCCGCGAGAGCAGCGTCGTCGCGACGGCGTAGTGCAGCCCCGCGACCGAGCCGAGGAGGACGGCGAAGACGACGAAGGCGGCGAAGATCGGCGAGAACGCCAGCAGGACGCTCGCGATCACGGTCCCGCCGACCGCGACGAGGATGACCGGCTTCTCGCCGTAGCGGTCGCTGAGGACGCCGCTGGGAAACTGCGAGAGGCCGTAGGCGAGCCACATCCCGGTCAGCGCGACCCCGATCGCCGTGTTCGAGACATCGAAGTCCTCGACGATGAACGGGACGACCGGGCTGATCGCCATCCGGGCGAAGTAGGTGACGAAGAACGCGAGCAGACAGAGTCCCAGAACCGTCGTCCGATACTGCCAGCGCATGGACTCTACCGCCGACTTTCGCGCTGAGCTGTATAAGCGTGGTGACAGCGTCCGCTCGAGAACCATTCGGCTGCAGTCCGGTACTACGGTCACGGTCTTTCGGTTACGTATCTGGACGCTTTCATACTCGAGTCCGTCGCGAAACGGAACGTTTTCGCCGGCGGGCGGGCGACGCGAGGACGTGACGACCGACACCCGAACCGGAGCACGGCCCGACGGCCGGCGCAGTTGGGCCGTGGCGATCGTCGGCGCGATCGCGATGGTGTTTACGTTCGGCACGGCGTTTTCCTACGGCGTCTTTCATCGGCCGTTCGGCGAGGCTTTCGGCGTGTCGCCGGTCGCGCTCTCGGCGGTCTTCGCCGTCATGCTGTTTACGTTCTTCATCGGGTCGGGCGTCGTCGGGGTCCTGGCGGCGCGGTTTCCGGCCCGCGCCGTCCTGCTGGCCTGTGCCGTCGCCACCGGCGCGGTCGCGCCGTCGCTGTACGCGGTCGAGTCGCTGGCCGGCCTGACGGTCGTCTTCGCCGTCCTCGGGCTGGCGCTGGGCACGGTGTTCGTGGTGCTCGCGTCGGTAGTCCCCCGCTGGTTCGAGGCGCGCCGCGGCGCCGCGACGGGGCTGATCTTCGTCGGGAACGGGCTGGGACTGTTCGTCCTCCCGCCGATCTGGCAGCGGACCCTCGCGCGCGTCGGCGTCCGCCGGGGCTTTCTCCTGATCGTGTCGGCGTCCGCGGTCGCGTTCCTCCTCGCCGCAATCACGTGTCGGCGGCCGAGCTGGGCGGCGCGGTCGACGGCGACGGTCGGCGACCTCCTCGAGTGGGCCGGCGGGCTGGTCGGCACCCGGCAGTTCCGGCTGCTATTCGCCGGGATCGGGCTGGCGTTCGCGTGGTATCAGCTGCTGACGGCGTACGCGGTCGACCTGTTCGCGGCGCGGGGGCTGACCGAGGCCGACGCCGCGACCGCGTACGGGTTGATCGGCGGGGTCAGTATCGTCTCGCGGCTCGGCAGCGGCTACGCGACCGACCGCGTCGGCTCGAGACGCGCGTTCCTCGCGTCGCTGTGCTGTGCGGCCGTCGGTATCGCCCTGCTGTTCGCGCCGGGGGTTCCGATCCTCGCGGTCGCGATCCTCCTGACCGGACTCGGGCTGGGCGGCTGTGCGACGCTGTACGTGCCGCTGGTGATGGGGATCTACGACCCGGGGAAAGACACCGCGATCGTCGGCGCGTTCAACGTCGCGATCGGAACCAGCGCCCTGATCATGCCCCTGCTCGGCACCGCGAGCATCGCCTACACGGGCGGCTACACCGCCGCGATCTCGCTGACCCTCGTCGCGCCCCTCGCCGCGCTGTGGGCGACCGTCGCCGCGACGACCGGCCGCTGACCCCAGTTCCGTTTTCGCTCGCGTCCGCGGATCGACCCGTGCGCGCCGATCCGTCGTTCGCGGCCGTCGAACTCGAGGGGGTGGCCGATCGAGCGGGCAGCGGTGGCTCGCCGGCCGTGGCCGAACCCTGCAGGGCTAAGTGGCCCGGTCCCCGAGGACGTGGTAATGAACGGCAACCGCTTCGGTCGCCTCTTTCAGGTGACCACGTTCGGCGAGAGCCACGGGGAAGCGATGGGCTGTACCGTCTCGGGCTGTCCCGCCGGCCTCGAACTCTCCGAGGAGGACATTCAGGCGGACCTCGACCGGCGCAAGCCGGGCCAGTCGATGATCACGACCAGCCGCGGCGAACCCGACGACGTCTCGATCAAGTCCGGGATTCAGGACGGCTACACGACCGGGACGCCGATCGGGATGGTCATCCAGAACAAGGACGCCCGCTCGGGCAAGTACGAGCCATTCATCACCGCGCCCCGGCCCTCCCACGGCGACTTCACCTACTCGGCCAAGTTCGGGACGCGCAACTGGGGCGGCGGCGGTCGCTCGTCGGCCCGCGAGACGGTCAACTGGGTCGCCGCGGGCGCGATCGCGAAGAAGCTCCTCGCACGGGAGGGGATCGAACTCAAGGCCCACGTCAACCAGATCGGCGACGTCGAAGCGCCCGAGGTGAGCTTCGAGCAGATCCAGGACCACAGCGAGGAGAACGACGTCCGCTGTGCCCACCCCGAGACGGCCGAGCGGATGCAGGAACGCATCGAGGAGTACCAGGAGGAAGGCGACTCCATCGGCGGCAGCATCTACTTCGAGGCCCAGGGCGTCCCCGTCGGGCTGGGCGCGCCGCGGTTCGACTCGCTGTCCGCGCGACTCGGTCAGGCCATGATGGCGGTCCCCGCCACGACGGCGTTCGAGTTCGGACTGGGCACCGAGGCCCGCGAGTGGACCGGCAAGGAGCGCAACGACGACTGGGAGTTCGACGACGAAGGGAACCCCACGCCCGTCGAGAACGACCACGGCGGCATTCAGGGCGGCATCTCGAGCGGCGAGCCGATCTACGGCGAGGTCACGCTGCACGCGCCGACCTCGATCCCCAAGAGCCAGCAGACCGCCGACTGGGAGACCGGCGAGATCAAAGAGGAGAAGGTCATCGGCCGCCACGATCCCGTCCTCCCGCCGCGGGGGGTCCCCGTGGTCGAGGCGATGCTCGCGCTGACGCTGGTCGACTTCATGCTGCTGTCGGGCCGGCTCAACCCCGACCGCGTCGACGACCGACCGGGGGAGTACGATACCGACTACCACCCGAGCAACCCGAACAACGAATAGCGGCGTCGAGAGGACGCGGCCCGAAGTTTTTGGCAGAATCGAGCGTCGCCTCCCTCGCTCGAGACGACGGCACGGAGAACCACGTCGGCTCGTGACCGGCGAACGGGACGCGGCTCACCGTCGAGTGCCGTCCCCCGCGTCGATTACTGGGGGCTCGGGCTCGAGCCGCTCGTGGAGCCGACTGCCTCCCGTTCGAACGCGGTGCCGGTGATCGACCGGAGCCGATCGACCAGCGAGTCCTTCTTGGGTTCGCCCATCAGGGCGACGTCGAGGACTTCGCTGATGTTCGAGCAGGGGACGATCTCGATCATCTCCTCGTACTCGTCTTCGATCATCACGTCCTGTTCGTTGGCTTCGGGAATGATGACCGTGGTGCAGCCGGCCTTGGCGGCGGCCTCGATCTTGTGGGTGACGCCGCCGACCGGCAGCACGTCGCCCCGCACCGACAGCGAGCCGGTCATCGCGACCGACTGGTCCACCGGGATGTCCTCCAGAGCGCTGATGACGGCGGTCGCCACGGTGATGGAGGCGGAGTCGCCGTCGACGCCGCCCTCGCCGGCCTGGACGAACTGGATGTGGACGTCCTTCTCGGAGAGGTCGACGTCGGAGAACTTCTTGATGATCGCCGAGACGTTCTGGACGGACTCCTCGGCCATCTCCTTGAGCTGGCCGGTGGCGATGACCTGCCCGCCGCCCTGGGCGGGGGCGATCTCGGCCATGACCGGAAGCATGATGCCCGAGTCCTCGCCCATAACCGCCAGGCCGTTGACCCGACCCGCCACGCCGTCCTCGGTGACCTGCAGTTCGTAGTCCTTGCGGCGCTCGATGTAGTCGTCGGCGAGCTGTTGCTCGATCGACCGCGAGCGGTCCTTGGCCCGGAGCACGTCGTCTCGAGTCGTGTGCTCCCGGTCTTCGGCGCGGGCGATGTCGCCGGCGACCCGCACGAGACCGCCGAGGGTACGGAAGTGCAGCGTGAGGTGGTTCTTGCGGCCCGAGCGACGTTTGGCCTCGAGGATGAGTTCCTCGACGGCGTCGTCGGTGAAGTGTGGCAGACGGCCGTCGCGTTCGACTTCCTGGGCGATGAAGCGGGCGTACTTGCGCCGCATCTCGGGGGTGTCCTCGATGGTGTCGTCCATGTAGACCTCGTAGCCGTAGCCCTTGATCCGGTTGCGCAGCGCGGGGTGCATGTT